>Ga0247723_1000032_pt1 | contig 83886 bp, 121 predicted proteins | sample MSEWelMarce5H_FC_FD_189079 | JGI IMG/M metagenome (GOLD analysis project Ga0247723, IMG submission 189079) | Subsurface sediment microbial communities from gas well in West Virginia, United States - MSEEL Well Study Marcellus 5H_FC | ecosystem: Environmental > Terrestrial > Deep subsurface >...
GGTACAGCCGGTGGAGGAGGGGGTGGGGCGTTTGGTGCAGGTGGAGGAGGATTTATATCCTGAATTTGACAGCCAACCGCCAAATTACCCCCAGACATCTGACCAACACTAATTTGCTGGAAACAAGCGTTGATTTTATCATTGCACCCACCAATTGGACCTGGCTGTGAAAGGTACTTTCCTTCCGTAGATGTAGATGCGTTCTGACACTCATCCGAAGCGCAAAAGGGCTTGAGCTGTGCAGTAAGGAACTGTGCACCGAGCGTCTTGTACTTGCCCACTTTTGTGGCAATTGTATCACATCCAGGTGTTGCGGGCTCGGCCAAACACTGGTCTATCGTGCGCTTCGTGGCATTCACACAGGCACAAGCGCGCTTTGACTTGTCATTGCAGTATGAATTAACAAGGTTGGCCGCCGTTGATTGTTCTCCAGCCTGGCCAGTCTTGAACACCTGATTCACGGCATTGACGCACGATGGGTCAGCGCCCCAGTCGTACCCAGCACATACACCCATCTTTACGATATTCCACGTACTACCAGACTGTGCCGTGTTGTCCAGAAACGACTTGCATCGAGCTTCATCTATGAAACCCTTTTGAGAACAGAAATTCGTTTTAATTCTTTTTGCATCCGTGTCCGTGACTCCGTTACCAGGATCAGACATGTCGTTGAAGCGTGCATTCACATCAAAAGGCACCTGCTCGACAACCATTGACGAAATACTATCAAGTACGCCCCAAGATGCTAGTTTTCCCGAGTCAATATTCTGAGGACCGACTAAGATACCGGGACCGTTACCGGTCCCTTCTTTACCAGTGTCTGGAAGGCAATGCTGCTGAAAAGACACCTGATAACCAAGCGGAATCCTCATACTGGCAATTTTGTCAATTCCATTTCCAAAAGTATTACAATTATAATAGCCTCTTCCGTGCTGCCACTCCGTCGCGTCAAAGTTTCCACCATCAAAAGATCTAATTTTTGTTGTAGGATTATCAAGCACGCTTATCTGACCGGGCTTGGGCGCATCGACTTTGGGGACGGCATTTTTCTTTACATAGACATTATAGTCTCCGTGATTAAAGAAGTTCTGGGCCGTTCTCAGCCACCCTCCACCGGTGACGCCATTCACTGGGGCTCGTCCATCTCTTCGAACTACGATATGGTTGCAGTTGTCCATCTGATTGCAGTACAAAGCAAGAACCTCCGGCGAGACCCACTTGTGGAGAGAAAGATCTCCGCCGGGTGAAACCTTGCGCTCGTACTTGACGTAGTTTGCTAGGGGGCCACTGGGTGCGGCTGGGTCGGCCGTCGTAGTCGGTCGGGAGAGGAAAGTGGAACCACCTCGACCGTACTTGGCATCGTCGGCCCACACGGGCCAACACGTCCCATCACCATATCTCACGGCCCCAACACAATTGTCGCGACTATTGCACTGACCCTTGCAAGCGTCTTCAGACTGGCCGCCTATTTTAGCAAGAGACCTATTATTCTCATCTGTATTGGCAATTACAGTATAAGACATACTGATCCTAATTTGTACTGATAAAAAAAATCAGTCCTGAATTTAGAATGGAAATTCGGGCTGAGATTATAAACCCATATTATGACCATGGTGGCCGCAAGTACATGGACCTGAAGTGGGACGGACTGACCTACACAGTCAAGGTTCCCTTCAGGTACAATCGGGTCATGTGTCGTGTGGAAGGAGTCACACCAATTCAGAATCTAAATTCAGGTCAGGAAATACTAGCTTTTGTCGAGAAGAAATATTGGAATGGATCCATATATTACATCCTTCAGGGTGTTAGAGAATTTCAATCCTAAATTAGGAATGGGAACCCTGACGGATACTGGGGTCTTGATACCTTCTGACATGGAGATAAAAAAAGAACTCACTGTAAGAGCAGTGGAAAATGCAGTGGGGATCCGGCCTCCCTCATTCAAAGTATGGCGCGCTCATGCGCCTCAGATGGTGGTGCCAAGGTATTTTGCTCTCGGCCGCCTCGGCCCGCCCACCGCCGACACCCGGTCCAGGCCTGATAGCGCTAATATTAATTTCGTTGGGACTCTACGATCAGAAACCTGTCAAGATGCAGCATTCGCAGCCGGCACAAAAGCCTTTTCCGAAACCGGAGGTGGCGTACTTACGCTCCCCCCGGGCTACGGAAAGACCGCCATGGCGCTAGCTTTTGCAGGTCATCTCAAATTTAAAACCTTAATTGTTGTCCATAAGGAGTTCCTGGCAAATCAGTGGAGGGACCGGATCAAAACCTTCTGTCCGGGAGCGACAATTGGACGTATTCAACAGGACGTGTTCGACGTGGAGAAGGACTTTGTCATAGCCATGATCCAGACTATGTGCATGCGGGAGCTCGGATCTCTTTCCCAATTTGGATTCTTAATTGTGGATGAAGCTCACCATATAGGTGCAGCGGCATTTTCACAAGCCATGCTGAAATTGTGCCCTAAATACACCCTTGGTCTGACTGCGACTCCAGAGAGGAAGGATGGCCTGACACGTGTCCTGTACTGGTTTATGGGTCCCGAGTTCTATGCAGTCAAGCGAGAGAATCAAAAGACGACACAGGTCGATACCGTGTTCTACGATGACCCACTCTTCAAGACCGATCCACCCCTGACCAGGTTCGGCAAGCTCAACATGGCTGGCATGGTCACACAAATTTCAGAACTAAATTCAAGAAACGAATTGATAGTGGATATAATCAAGAATTGTCTGGGTGACAAGCGACGGGTCTTGGTCCTGAGTGACAGACGTGAGCACTGTCTATGGATCCATTCTCAATTTAGAACTGAAATTGGGGGACTGTATTTGGGAGGGATGGCCGAGAAGGATCTGGAGGAGACCGCCAAGAAGCCCTTGATTGTGGCTACTTTTGCCATGGCGCAAGAGGGTCTGGACATACCCGTGCTCGACACGGTAATTCTGACCACTCCACACTCGGACGTGACACAGGCTATAGGTCGGATCATGCGTGAGACGGCTGGGAAGACCAACTCACCCGTGATTTATGACATAGCGGACAGGTGGTCCGTGTTCTACTCGATGTACCAGAAGAGAGTGAAGATCTATCGCGCGGGGGGATTTGAATTTAGAAACAAAATTGAGGAGGAAGAACCAAAAGCTCTTCCGAAGGGCAAGTGTCTATTTGTCTAGGCATTGGCAAATGGTTTGGCGGCAGGCGCTGGTGGGGCATTTGGAAGAGGAGCAGCCGTCATTGAGCCCATGTTGGCGCTTGGGGCGGGAGGAGGGGCGTAACCCGTCTTGGGTGGGGCGGGTACAGTGACTGGAACTCCTTTATTAGGCGTGTAATTGTATGCAATTATAAAAGCAACAGTCACGCCCACCCCTAGTATAAGGAGTTGAGCCCAAGCGCCACCCTTGGACTTGTTGTTCTTGTCGTTAATCTTGCTAATAGGATCAATCCATCCGAAAAAGATCCAGCACGCAATGCCCAGACATCCAAGCATGAAGAGAAGGGCCTCTGGGCTGAGGAACATCAGAAGTGGGAAGTCACTCATCTTATATATTTTGTTATTTTATTTTCCTGGATTTGGAAGATATATCACTTTGGGGTGGGCAAGCTGGTCTTCCACAGTTGCAATTCTCTTTTTAAATTCTTGTGAAAATCCTTCCCAGTCAAATTCGGGTTCGGGAGGAGGGGGAGGTGGCGGCTGGTTGATGGCTTGCCAGTAGTACCACGCCACTGCAGCTGCTGGGATCACTCCGACGATCAGTCTGAAAAAGGTGACGCCCTTTGGTGGATCTTTATCTGGGTCACCCTTCTTGAGCAGCATAAACATGGGCACAAGAATCATAAACCAGATATAGACTGCTCCGAGGGCCACGAGGGCCCACTTTGCATTGGGGTGTTCGAGGAAATACTCATCGATCATCCTTCTCTGAATTAGTAACACAAATTAATCTGTAAGGGCCATGACGAAGACGCCGACGATGAAGAACATGACGAGGTAGTTGCACTCGGTGTTGTCTGGATTTTTGAGGGCAACTGCCGATCCTGGTTTCACGACACGTGGAGGCCCCATGGGGCCTGGGTCCATGTCATTAAACGGCGCCATTGCTATCGCCATTTAATTTAGACAGAGATTTCCTTTTTGGCCTTGCGTCCCCGACCCCCCTTCTTCTTGGGCTCGCTGACCCGAACCTCCTTCGTGTCAGAGTCTTCTGCAATACTCACAATGTCAGAGACCGACTCGTCGTCACGCACGACTGGGCGCGTGTTCTGAGGCATTCCAGGTCCCATCATATTCATCAGGGATCCAAAGTCCATACCAGGACCACGCATCTCCTGACGAAGGCCCTGGCTGGGTCGGTCGCCGGCAGCCGGCCCTGCACCCTGCTCAAAGGCGGAACCATTCGTACGATGCACAGCATCCATCATGTTGCGCATGAGATCAGGGTTCTGTTTCATTACCTGCCCCATATTCGGCACAGCCGCCTTGAACATTGAGTTGGTCAGGTGGAACATCATAGCCGAACCACCGACCATCATGATCATCTTGACCTCTGGGGCCACATTCACCTTAGTCTTGTACTTGTTGTAAAGTTCTTCGAACACACCGTCATAGTCGTCGATGTTCTCCATGCAGTTCTGGGACCAGCCGTTGAGCTCCAGGTCGAACGGATCGAACTTGTCGTTCAGGAACTCGAGACCAGTGACTGCTGCGATCAGCATGCGCCGCTGGAACTTGATTGAGCGGTCACACTCGATGGAATAGGTCATACGCTTGTATTCCGTGCGGATCTCTTCGATATCGGAGTAGATTGTCAGGCGAGCACTCGAGTTGATGCCCTTCTTGACCAGGCGAGTGATCTTATTCAGTAGATCCGCTTTCTCGTCCTCGATAGTCTTGTAACCCTCCGAGGGCACTTGGGGGCCGTTGTACCCACCACCCCCAGTCGGCTGCTCGTCATACTGTGGAGGACCCTCATCGTCGTCCTCCTCTCCGCCATCATACTCCTCCACAGGAGGAGGTGGCGGGACGCTTCGCTTCGAAGGATTGGTGAAAAAGTCCAGACCCTCGTCTTCAGGGGGCGGCTGGACAGACATAGGGGCCTTGCGAGCAAACACAGATGGCCTACTAGGCTTGGGCTTCAGGGGAACACGCTTCTCAGCAGGCTCTATAGAAATCTCATCAAATAGGGCCGCCTCGTCTGCATCTAGATTAACATTTTGGACTCCATCACTTATGCTGATCATACTGATTTTCTTTAAGAAAGGAACCTAGAATCTTTAACGCACTTCATGTTTGAAAAAAATATCAGCTAATCTCAAATGTCTCTGTACAAGGCTTCCAAGTTGGCTTCCAATGCTCTGATTATTGGCCTGCTGCTGGCCATCATGTGGATCCTGTTCCGCGGTGCTTCCCGTTCAGGATACGAGGGGGCTCCCGTTGTGTCGCAGCCAGGAGCCGCCGCCGCTTCCGGCCCCAAGTCCCTGTTCGACATCAAGCCAAGCCTGGACTGCACCCCAGGCCCAGCGGAGAAGGCCTCTTACTATTCGAGCGGCCTGACCCCCGGAGGCCTGTGCGGTGATTCTGGTTTCGTCCGTGACCAGATCCGCGATTACTCAATCGCAGATGGAATCGGCGGATCTCTCCTTGAGAAGTAAATTGTCACTCTGGGACGGCGGGCCGTGTTCGGCACGTCCGTCCCACAATGGCAACCTAGTAATTTTCGCTCAGTATTAGTAGAAGATGCCGATCATCAATAACTTTGGTGACGTCGTCACGCAGGGGAACACCCAGATAGCTGGGAATGTAACCGTGCAAGGCACGGGAACTTCATCTTGGACATCGGCCACGTCAGCAGTTACCCTCGCAGGGACGCTAGCGGTAACCGGAACAACCACCACAGTAGGAGTTATAATTCCAAATGCAGATGGAATTTCAGGAATAGGAGGACCAACGAGAAGATACAACAACGTCTTCACTGCAAACGCCAACATCTATTCAACCGCAAATATAGCAACTGCGAATGTGTCTAATTTGAACGTGTTCTCTTTGGCGACATTCGTGGGCCCTATAACAGTTCAAGACACGACGCGCCTGATTGGAGCAACCACAGTCACCGGAACAATCGCTCCAACTTCATCAGGCGTGTCCGGTCTTGGCGGTCCATCCGCCTACTTTGCAAATGCCTTTATGAAGGTGGCAAACATAGGATCAACGGACGCCGTCCTTTCACTCAATGTCCTAGGGAACGTTTTCGTGTCAAACACAATTAACGTCACGAATTTGATCGGAAATACGACCAACATGTCCTACATGAATGTGATTTCGTGGATGAATGTAGCTACAATCAACGTATTCACAGGAGCTAATGTCACGGCCCTGACGGCGTCTGGCCTGTCCAACTTGCAGCAAGCCAATATCGTGAGCTCCAATCTGCAAACCACCAATATACAGTACGCAAATGTGGCCACGATCAACGTCTGGAATGGAGCCAACGTGACGACCCTCACAGTCTCGGGTCTGTCAAACCAATTTAACTCCAATATTATTACTGCAAATTCTCAATTTTCAAACATAATTACTGCAAATATCCGGTCACTCAACGTGTGGGCTGGAGCGAACGTCACCACTTTCACAGTCAGTGGGCTCAGTAACCTTTTCAACGCCAATATAGTGAGTTCCAATCTGCAAACCACGAATATCCAGTATGCTAACGTGGCGACAATTAACGTGACGAATGCAGCCAATATCACGACCCTCACGGTCAGCGGCCTGTCCAATCTCTTCAATGCCAACATCGTGAGTTCCAATCTGCAAACCACGAATATCCAGTATGCAAACGTGGCGACGATCAACGTGTCCAATGGAGCTAATATCACGACCCTCACAGTCTCTGGCCTGTCCAACCTATTCAGTGCCAATATCGTGAGTTCCAACCTACAGACCACGAATATCCAGTATGCCAACGTGGCAACAATTAACGTGACGAATGCAGCCAATATCACGACCCTCACGGTAAGTGGGCTCAGTAACCTCTTCAACGCCAATATCGTGAGCTCTAACCTACAGACCACGAATATCCAGTATGCTAACGTGGCGACGATCAACGTGACAAATGCAGCCAATATCACGACCCTCACGGTCAGCGGCCTCTCGAACCTCTTCAACGCCAATATCGTGAGCTCTAACCTACAGACCACGAATATCCAGTATGCAAATGTGGCGACTATCAACGTCTGGAACGGCGCCAATGTGACGACCCTCACGGTCAGCTCATTTGCAAATGTGAATTTAGCTAATATAGTTGGACTAGTGAATTCCACCCTGAATGTGAGCACTCAAGCGAACCTGCAGTACGCCAATATGATTTCAGCTAATGTGGTGGGGACTATGAATGTGAATGGTCTTTTGAGTGCAAGATTTCTCACGGGCAACGGATCGGCCCTGATGAATCTACACGCCTCGAACATCTCTAACGGCGTTCTGAATTTCAACGCAACTAACGGTCTTGGGGCGAACGGTATAGCCATCACGGGGTCACTTGGCGGAAACGGCCAGTTGCTCGCCTCGACTGGCGGTGTTGGGGCTGGTGTTCAGTGGATCGGTCCGGCCACGGGCATCTGGAGTAACGTGGTACCCGCCATCACCCCTCCACCCTATCCCATTTATTACAGCATAGGTAACGTGGGTGTGGGCAACACGCTCTGGACTTCATTTGGTACTGGTTTCAACACTTATCCAGGCGCTCCAATGGACGTGTATGGTGGAAGCGGTACATTCTCCAACGTGTCTGACGCGACATATTACGGAGCAATTCGCATTCAAAATAATCCAGGGACTCACGCCGCTCCGGGTGGGCTCGAGTTCAAGTGTGGTACAACGGGCGTGCCTGGTCCAGGTGGCGGCACGGGTCATCGCCTTGTGGCATCAGAGCTCACAGTGGGTTCAGGTGTGGCTCCTCTGATATGGCAGATTCGATCAGGAACTCGAAACTGGACGAACGCCCTGACTGTCATGTGTGGGTCGGCATACAGTGGTTTCGTGGGTATAGGCACTGAAGGCCCCCTTTACCAACTACACATTTATCAGTCGGCTTCACTGTCACCTGCGACACTAACAGTCCAGCACACGGGTTCTAATCAGGGCTCTTACCTTAATCTTTCTAATTCATCAGGCACGGCATGCACTCTTTATCTCAACGGCCCAGGAGCGTCATCCGACGGTCCAGTGAATAGCGCCACGCTCAGAAACGACGCTGGAGACTTGCGCCTTGCTGGACGCAGCACAAAGCCCCTCATTTACCTCAATTCAGCAAGTAATTCAGTCGTTATAGGATCCACAACATCAGTTGCAAGCTCGAACGTGACTGTGTGGGCTCCTCAGACGGCCGGCACCGGGTTCCCGATGGCAATTTCAGGCGACGCCAATCTGGGGCGTGGAAACCCTGGAAGCAACTTTGCAGGTGACCCAGGAGCCGCTCAGCTCATTCTCACAGGCTCGACAAGCACCAACAAGCGCCTTGCACTGCTGTACGACACGACCAACGATATTGGTCTCATCCAGGCCGTGACAGTTGGTACTGGGGCAAATCCACTTATGATCAACGGAGCTGGAGGTAATGTGGGTGTAGGCAGAACTTCCGCAAGCTATGCCCTTGATGTCAATGGGTACATCCGAGCCACGTCACTGTGTCATGTAGGATTCACAAACATAGTGAATCGCCGACCAATTTGGGGTGTTGGATCCAAAGCTTCCGCCAAGTATCTCTCACTGGCTTACTCGACATCACCGGTAACTTCAAGTATTATAACCTATTCATACGGAGCATTTGCATATGCAGCACCAACAGTTGGTACAGGCGCCACAAGACTCTACCGCATTTACGCATGCTATAACGACAACGCCACAACTGGAACCTTCTCACTCGTTTATACCTTCAACGGCGGTGGTACGGCGACCTTCACCCTTCAAAGTACATATGGAGGAGCCGATTCGTCTTATGATCGAGACTATTATACGGCTACAATTGCCGATCCAGCAAATAGCAATCACGGCTCTTGGGCTGTAGTCGCAACGCCTTCGACTCTTGGTGTGGGGTCACCCAATCCATTCAATGTTTATTTCAACTACATAGAACTACAGGCGATTGATCAGTACTAAAAAACTCTGAGTAGTTAGTAGAGATGGCCTTGTATCAGTCAGGTACCGGCATTACAGCGAGTGTGGGGATAGGGACGACCAATCCACAAACAATACTCGACATTAGAGGTAGAGCTCTTGTAGGAGACTTCAGTTCAGGTGGTATTTATAACACGAATGCTGCACTTCATCTTCGTAGATCTGGCGTGAATACCCATCTCATATTTGAAAATATAGGAGCTAAAACTGGTTCGGTGGCGTTAGCTACAGGTGGCATGTACTATGGAACTGACGGGGCCTGTACCCACTATTTCAAAACTGCATGCACGAATACAGATTTTGTAGGCACTGGAACTGTGAGATTCCAGATTGGTTCGGATGGAGTTCTGTACAATGTGAATAACGGAGTTGCAGGAACTTGGAATAATTGGTACTTGCGCGGCACGTCCCTTTGGGGTGATGGAATTACTACCTATACAGGAGCATATACGACGGCGGGAAGTCTGTATCAGACGATAGGAGACTACTGCATGTTCTCCAATCCCCACGTCACATCATCGTTCGGAGGAAATGCGTATATCCGCCTGGGGAGAGCAGGAGGCGTATCAACGGGAACTTGGTGGGACATTGCAACAACTACAGCTGGAGCTATGCAAATATCACGTGAAGCCAATGCAGGCCTTGGCTGCATTTACTGCACTACAGGTGCCTCGTGGGGAATAAACAGAACGGATCCAGGTTATACATTTGACGTTAATGGGTCTTTCCGTGTAACTGCAACGAGTTACTTGAACACTACAGTCCAGTTGAATTTTGGTGGGCGCGCCGCGTCCGCATTCGAGAATCAATCGACTTTCATGCGCTGGGCCCACTATGAAATTAGATTTTGGAATTGGGACTCCACTGGTGATTTCATGAGAATTTCAGGAAGTTCAGTCCGTCTCGGTGACGGATCGGCGCCTGGATGCCGGTTGGATGTATCTTCAGGTACTACTAATTTTTGGTCAGGAGGCCGTTATGCAGTTGGTAACGTAACTACAGCCAATGGAGGAATTATAGTAGGAGGAAACACTACTAATTTAACTGGAGCTTGGACTCCTAATTTATTGTTCGAGTGTGCTGATTATTCCGAGCACACTATTCATGATTCTGGGACGCGTCTCGTAAGTCCCGAGTACTATGATGGTCCTGGAAATCTCTTTTACTGCGGAAGAGACATTGGGTGGGGTGTGACGAGATGGCGAGCGCAGGGCAACATAGAGTGCGCCGCCAAGATTTTCGCGTCTGACTGGTTCCGCGCGTGGGGAAATGGAGGTCTCTATTTCGAGTCATGGGGGGGAGGCTGGTTTATGGAAGACAGCACTTGGATTAGGGCTTATAACGGCAAGGCAATTTTCGCCACAAATACGATAGCAACAACTGGAGACGTGATTGCTTACTACTCTGACATGCGGCTGAAGAAGAACATCAAACCAATTGAGGATGCTCTTGAAAAGCTGATGGGTCTAAGCACATTTACATACGAGGTGAATGAGCTAGGAGCGTCATTCGGTCTCGATGAGCATGTGAGAAATATGGGTCTAAGTGCGCAGGAGGTCAAGGAAATAGCTCCAGAGGTTATCCGTTTGGCGGCTTTTGATCTTGGTGAGAAGAACGAGGTGACCGGGTGTATAGACTCCAAGTCTGGAGAAAACTATATGACTCTTCAATATGAGAAAATGTTACCTTTCGTCATCAAGGCTCTGCAGGAGGAAACAACTGCAAGAAGGGATCTCCAGGTGCGAGTAGATGCCCTCGAAAAACTTCTGGTCAGAGAGTAATGGGTCTGATTATTCACGATGAAATTACTTTGAGAAATGGTCTTACTGTAAGTGATGTTTATGCATCCTTTTCAGGAAAACAAATATCAATAATTCCAGCTTCATCTGTAACTTATTCGGGGGAGCCCAGGGAATGGGGAACAAAATGGGTTATTCATGGAAGTGGGTATGCTTTTTGGAAGAGTAAAGAACTCTGCAAGGCTGGATTTCCGGCTATAGAATTTAGACCCATTACAATTGAAGTCACTGATGATGATCTAGCAACAAAGCCAGTTTTTACTATAGTTTATGATTATATTAAGAATACTTACAAAAATACGGAGGACTGCTAGATTAAAAATATAGAACAACAGTAAATGGGTCTGATTATCCACGATGAAATTACGTTGAAAAATGGTTTGACGCTGAAGGACACGTATGCTTCCTTTTTTGGGAAGACTGTGAGCGCCGTACCTGGTGTGCATGTGACGCTCCCTAACGGTCCATACACACCAGATTACATTGTGACGGGAGGTGGATACTCCATATGGGCAAGTGCTCAGGCCCGCCAGAGCAACTGCACACCCCTAGAGACAATATTCTGCGAGTTTGTGGCCACCAAGGATGACATGAATACTCCCATCCACCAGCTCTGCTACAACTACATCAAGTCTAAATATAATAATACCGAGGATTGTTAAGAGATGGGTATCCTCGTCCATTCAGGAGTCCTTCCAGACGGAATTCCAGTAAATAATGTTTATTTAGCGTTTAAGAAGAACACCGTCCATATAACAACCGGTGGGTACCAAAAATGGATCATAGACACGTACTATGGAGTTTATAAAGATCAGAAATCAAAGGAATCAGAAGTTCAAATACCTATACAAATTCGCACAACTGATATAAATACAGGCGTGTATGTTCAGCTGTATGATGAGCTCAAGCGCCAATATCCCGACTCTATAAATATGTTGTGAATGAGTAATGGGGATCTTCGTTCCAGAGGCGACCCTACCTTCAGGGGTGGTCGTGTCTAATGTCTATATGAGTTTTACAGATGAAGCCGTGTATATAGCTCAACTGGCCGCTGGGCCAGGTCGGCCTCAGAATGCCAAATGGAATGTGGCCTCTCACTACAGAGTATTCAAGGACAAGGCTGCAGCCCTTTCAAAAAAATCTAATATAAGAATTCCTTACCAGATTCCAGTTGAGAAGCTGGACAAGAATTCTTACACGCTGCTTTACGAGGGTCTGAAAAAGGAGTATCCAGGATCATATGACGACATTGAACCTTCTCAGTTGCCCTCTACGAGCAACCTAGTCATTTCAAACGAAACCCTGGTAAGTCTCTTCATGGATATTAATTCAGATGAGCGCGAGTACATAGTGGAGCCTGGCACAAGCAACCTCGTCATGACCTCGGACATGCTTGCTCAATTTTCAAACGTAATTAATTCATTCACATTCACTCTAGCTCCAGAACCGGCCGAGGACGAGGGGGACGTCCCGGTGAATCGGGGCGCCGCTCTGATTGAAGAGGCTCTGAACAATACTGAAAATTAAATGCAATTGTTATTTTTAATTCATTACTAGGATTGGGCGCATACCCATGCATGACCCACCCCTCGAAAAGAAGCAACTTCTTGTTTTCTAGAGGCTCGTCCCATACAGCACCACCAAGGCACTGCTTGTCTGAATGAAAAGTTAAAAATAGGCCTTCTGGATGTCTAGGTATATTCACATAATAGACTCCACATACAGGTGCTGGAATATGAGAATGAAGACTATGAAAACAACCGTACCTAGTAATACTGACCCACATAGTATCTACATAAACACTTCTCCCAGCATACTGAGAAGCTTCTCTTTCAATTTTACTTTTAAATTCAGATAGAATAGGCTCATCCACCAGATTCCTGCTCCAGAATGTGCTATCAACCTTGAAAGGAACAGGAGACTCTGGTGTATTCTCCAAAATAAATTCTTTCAATTTAGAGTTGTATTCGTCTGATATTTCAAGTTCCGTGCTGTACAGAACACTCGGAAACAGAATTTTTCTCATTTATTTTTTTCCAAATATATTCTATAAATGGGATTGATAGTTCCTGAACTTGTGACTCCAGATGGCCGCACTCTATCCAATGCCTATGTCAGTTTCCACAATTCGGTGGTATATACACTCCCAGTTACAGGGCAGGATTACCCCATGTGTGCATGGGGCGTCGTATATGAAAGTATCGAACACGTCAATGAACCACCTGTATTTAGATTTGAAATTAAAGTTGAAAATACTGACGTGAAGAAAGGACCTTTTGCTAATCTCTACACTGCCCTTAAGCGGATGTTCCCTGAGGGGGTTGATCACTACGTAGAGGGGCAAGAATAATACTATCGTATTCAATATTTGTGAAACTAAACCAGCCTGTGACTATGTACTTGGTATCCGTAGGTGATTCCAGGCCTCTGTGCGTGTGAGTCCATTCACATGGCCAAATAAGCGTCTTGCCTTTGCGCGGAACGAATTTGCGTTTCTGATGGAAGAATTCAGTCTCTCCTCCAAAATCAACGTCATTTAGGTACGTCATGAAAACTAAAAAGCGGCGAGAAATTCTGCTAGTACCTTTACACCTCTCACAGTGCCAAGCCCTAAAACACTGACCGGGTGAATATTTTTGAATGTTAATTCCTTCACACAATGACCAACGATCGATCTTCGTGTCGCAAAAAGGATATTCAGTTCTGTACTTGTCAATACATTTCTGAAGTTCAGTCTTATAAAGCTCTTTAAGTTCTCCGCCTAGATTGGCATCCATTGAACTCTTTGAATTTGCATCGTACCCACCTACAGTGGTGCCTAATTTCTTGAACGTGGTATCTTCCTCAAAATATTCTACAATTTTATCGCAGATTGATTGATCGATTTCATATTCTCCTATGAAATCCATTCTTCTAATTTCCATGCAATTGTCACCCTTAAGTCTTTTGTGAAGCGTGAAGGGGCCAAACCTCTATGAAACGTATTTGATTTGAAGAGCACGCCAAGATTTGTATAAGGCTGCTGACTCATTAGTCCATTTTCAGTCTTAAATTCAGTGGCCCCACCCCACGTGTCAATTTCATGATCTCCAACCACATTTGTATAGAGTAAAAAGGTCCATGCAGTGGGGTTCAAATCGTCAGTATGGAATTTTCCATCCTGGCCATGAAACTGCCCATTAGCATACGTCCTATTAAGTTTAAATTTCCTGCCCGTAATTATTTCAATTTGATCCTTTAGATAACCGCTAAAATAGTCGTTATCAATTAGATCCATGAACCAAAATGACGGGGGTTCCGACAAAATAGATCCACCTTTGAGTTCCCATTTTGCATTTTGATTAAAAACGTGTTCCCGAATCTTACAGAAATCGTAGGTTGAAAAACAGTTTGGAAATGTGAATACTGGTGGAGGCCTTGGCGGATCCGTGCAGTTTATAAACTGTGAAATGGCCCACCTACCTGTCCCAGACACCCGCGTCACGTGGTGCGTGGTGCAAGATGGAAAAATGAGCATGCAATTATTCTCAATTGGAACCTTGAAGTCTTCTAGATATATGTCGCCACCTTCAAAATTCTTGGGCTCTTCCCATATGTAGTATATAGCAGTTATTATACCCTGATCACTGTGAGGCTCATAATAGTCACCTGATTGATAGTAACTTATAAGCGTTGAATCTTGATTACATGTTTCAAGGTATTTATAAAACCAATTCTCTTTTTTGAGCTCCCATGCCACTTCTGCAAACACTTTCCTATTTGCAGTCAAAATTGGACTTTTATTTCTGTTTGGACCATAAAACTGATCAAGGAAAAGACCCCTATTGTCCTTCTTTTTATCACCTGCAAAGTTCGAGGCGCTACCCGTTTCATGTGGAGGGCGCAAGTTGGGTTTGATTTCATTGAGCTCTTTCAGTATAGACTTGCGAACATCCTCTGGGTAAAAGTTTTTTATTACGCAGAATGTTACAGGGTTGTTGTAGTGTTCTATTTGCATTAGAATATGATGCATCTTTAATCTTTAATAGATCCACACACCTTGCCACCCACCGCCAAGTTGTTGGCCAGCGGGTGATCCGGCGCCGCCGCCCTGTCCTGGAGTTCCTCCCTGGCCATAATCCCCGCCTTTGCCACCTGCCGGTGATCTGTCGCCATTACCACCTGCGCCACCTGCGTAGTAACCTCCACCTGTGCCACCTTGACCTTGGTATCTCGCGTCTGGCCAGCCTCCACCAGGTCCAAAACCTGCTCCTCCGCCGCCGCCGCCACCGCCAGCAGGAGAGAACTGTCTCTGGATAAGAAGACCTTGATTTGCACGGTTACCTTGATTACCGGCACCCCCACCGCCACCGCCTCCCCAAACTTGTGTGCCTTGAACACGACACAGTGTGTAGCTTGCCGTTCCTTGAATATTGAACGCGTTAGTTCCCGCATAAGATCCCGGATTGGCATTCGACCCCTGCCATGAGCGCCCTCCAGTGCCTCCGTACCCAACAACAAAACCTGAAAAATTTCTAATGAAAACTCGTGCCAAATAATAGGTTTGCATATTCACACTCTGCCACGTGGCACCGCCCTGCCCCTGATTTATGTATATATTCGTGTATCCATTTGGGGAGCCAAAGGTTCCTCCTTGGCCCCATATATAAACCCACGACTTGTTGGTCCAAGAACTCATGGCCCTTTGACCCTGTGTATATTGCCCACCTCCGTTATCTGGGTTGAAAAATGTGTCGCGCCCACTCCAGTACTGACTTAGGGAATTTCCAAAACCAAACGAATTTCCTATACCAGACATATATACAGTCTGTGTCCCCTGATTATTCCATGGCGTGTTGGACATTCTACTTAAGGATGAAGATAAAATATTTATCAGATGTACAAGCTAATTAAGAACCTAATTTGCGAGACTGAATCGAAAAGGTTGAGCGACTTGGTCAGAATTCAGCCTCTTAATAATGGTGATCCTCAAGTTCCAAACAGCTGTTCTTACTATAACCTCCCATGTATGAATATACTATTAGGACTTCTCCGCGACGGAATTTCTGATATATATGGAAAAGAGGTTGTGCCAAGTTACTCGTTCTGCCGGCTTTATAAGAAGGGGTCTAAACTCGTCAAGCACGTTGATAGGGATGCGTGCGAGGTGTCTGTGACCATCAACCTGAGTCAGAGTCACCCGTGGCCTATATACATGGAGGGATCTGAATTCAATCTATCTGTTGGAGATGCTGTCCTTTACGAGGGCCGCACCGTAGAACACTGGCGCGACTCTTTTGAAGGAGATGAGTACATACAGGTATTTTTGCACTACGTATCAGAATCTGGTCCTTTCAAAGACCATGCATGGGACTTTAAGAAAATTATAGACGGTTACCCAATTCAATTTAGATACAGAAATAGAAATGACAATCTGACCAACTGGTGGCGGAAGTTTGGTGTATTCACACCCGAAGAATGTGAAAACATATTAGGAAGTGTTATACCAATTGAGAATGGTCGTATAGGTGACGTAGGCGGACTTGATAAACCATCTGAACGAGTTAGTATGGTCGGGTGGCTTCCTAAAATTTCAGAGTGGAATTGGGTATATTCTCGACTAGCGTCTATAGTGTCCGAGGTAAATGATTCATTTTTCAAATTTGACATTACCGGACTTGATGAAGAAATCCAGTTGGCAGAGTATGGGGTGGGTGGTCACTACAACTGGCACACGGATATAGGGGGTGAAAAAGACTTTAGAAAAATAAGTATTTCTGTACAGCTTAGTGATCCTACGAGTTACGATGGCGGCCGTCTTCAGTTCGATGAAGATGATGAAGCGAGTACAGAACTAGGCGCCGTCGTAGCATTTCCTTCCTATAAGAGACACCGTGTAACCCCCGTCACTCGGGGTAAAAGGTGCGCCTTGGTACTATGGGTCACTGGCCCGCCTTTTCGCTAATAAGGATCGTTTGTGAGCCACCACTTTCTGACATTCACACCTTCAGCTAATTTATAAATTAATTCAAGTGGATAGTCGTTCCATAAATATAAAAAGTCGCGATCTTCTGGTCTAAACAGAATTATTCTCTTAGTACCCTTAACTTGACACAACCACACGTCGTTGTGATCATAGTGCAGTGTAGTCGTCACGTGTCCGAAACTTATCGAAACTCCGGCGCTAATGAGATCTGTTCCGTAGTCGGGCTTGAGATGTTCTAGTTTATTCACTCCATTGAGTAGTATATAGTCCTTGGAACTTCGTTTTTTTACAAATTTACCAAGTGTTGTACTATATGAAGATATTCCGGGGAGCCGCTGTTCTATATTATTTGATCCAAATATCTTATTAGGATTACTAAGAACGTTCATATCCGTATCCCCTCCTATAAATTCAACCAAGTTGTCTATAGGTGGCACTATACTTGGCTCCATTCTAGGTAGTACTGAACCCGTTTTACCTTCAATCCAATCTGGAAAGTGTCTATAGACAAAGTGAAAACTCGCATTGAGGCCACACTCGGGATTGGGATCTTCTGAAAACACGAAATGAAACCACCCCGTGGGTATAAGCAACATAGAACCCTCTTTTACTATAAATTCATGACGTCTGGCTTTATAATAAAGGGGATACAAGTCCCTAGGTGGGAACTCTTCTGTTATTCTTGACTGCCTAATTTCATAGAAAAATTTGGTCAGATCCATATTATCTTTTATAAGGAAAAATTACAATAGGGTTTCCTTCAATATTCCACGTGTATGTATATACGTGTGGGAATATAATCATTTCACCTGAATCCATATTAAACTCGGAATTGGCTATACGAATCACCCCAGGTGTGACGAAAACAACTACATTTACAAATTCATTTAAAAATTCATATTTTCCTATGTTTGGAGAATTGAACACCACGAATCTTGGTTCTGGTAGGCTGTACTTGGGGAAGTAACCCTGTATTTGGTTTATGCGGTTTCCGTATTCGTCTATACACTTAAAGTACTCTTCGTAAAATTCTTCATTCTCGATAGAGTACTCGCTAGTCTCGTCTTTTATATTAGATGCTATTTCCTCCAAAATGTGTGGTTTGGATCTAAGACCGTGATCACGCTTCTCGACGTAGTCCCAGCCGTTCCAACATCTACCCAATTTATACACGACATCAAGACTATATGGATTCAGTGTATATAGCAAGTGCCGGTCCTCTGGTGGGAAAAATAGTATCCTCTTGGTTCCCTTAATTTGACACAAAAAGTTGTCATCAGTGTCATAATGAAGATACGTATTCACATTCCCAAAATTCATCCACAAAGTAGATTCCTTGTATCTAGGTCTATCTTCCTTGAATTGTGAAATCCATTCAAAGGGAACTTGGACCAGGTAGGAATTCGGATCTCGCTCCTTCCAGAAATCCCCCCACTTCATCATACCATAGTCTGAATCAACTGGCAACTTGGCCTTTTCAACAGCGCACGTTCCAAACTTGCGATCTTTGCTATGAGAAACTCTGACATCTATATAATGTTCTATGTAATCATTGGGATTTATATTAGTTGGTATAGAGTGCTCTGATACAAATGGTTGAGTTCCATTCGACACCCCCTCCATGAAATCATCAGCTGGTTTGTACCAGTGATTTATAGCCATGTTTATCCCAAGATCATCATCAACCCCCTCTGAGAATACGAGGTGAAACCAGCCAGCTGGTATGAATACCCTCTGTCCAGGTCTTATCACAATTTCCTTTTTGTTGGCTTCATAAAATTTGGGATACTTAATTTTACATGGAAATTCATCACATATCTCAGAGTATCTTCTTTCGTTGAAGAAATTATCAACTTGACAAGACATATATAATATCTTCAAGAATAATAGATGGCGTATAACGTGCCCAATGGATGGCCTAGTGGCTGCTGCGGTGGCTCGAGCGGCTCTTCTGTTTTGCCAATAAGCATCGGTGGGACCAATACAGATGCCTTTGGTCGCATCCGTGTCAGCCAACCCTATACCCTATACGACTCTCAGCAAAGATATGACCTCGACTGGACATTCGCATCCAACACGGCTTCAGGGGGAAACATTACCTTTATAAATGCACAAAGCACAGCCAACCTCCAAGTCACCAACACGGTTGGATCCTTCGCGGCCCGAGAGTCGAAGTACGTTTTCACCTACCAACCTGGCAAGTCCCTTTTGTCGCTCATGAGCTTCGTCATGGCCCCTGCGAACGGCGGCAACTTCCGACAGCGAGTAGGGTACTTTGGAAAAGAAAACGGCTACTTTCTTGAACTCCGTGACCAACTGTACCTCGTGGAGCGCTCGAACGTCACGGGTGTGATAACAGAGACTTACGTGCCCCAGTCCTCGTGGAATGCCGACACGTTCGGTGGATACGGCCCCTCAGGAATTTCACTCGACATCACATGCTCCCAAATCTTTTGGCTCGACATGGAGTGGCTCGGTGTGGGCACAGTCCGTACAGGTTTCGTCATCAACGGTCAGTTCCTGGTCGCACACTACTTTCATCACGCGAACTTCTTCAAAAATGTATATATCACAACAGCCACCCTTCCAATCCGGTATGAGATCCAGACGCTTACAGACGGCGCCCCAGCCACATCAAATTTGCTCCAAATTTGCTCAGCGGTTCAGTCCGAGGGGGGATACGATCAACCTCTTATGCTATTTTCAAACATAGCCAACTTCGCGGCAACGATGACGGCGGCGACGTGGTACCCAACCATGTCCATTCGTCTTGCGCCCGACCGCCTCGACGGAGTTGCTCAGATCAGACAGATTGATGTGGTTATGACCAGCTCTGACACTATCCACTGGGCCTTGTGGGCTAACGTCACCACTGCCAATCTCACGACACCGAACTTTGTGGCTCACGCTTCGAGCAGAGCAGTTCAAATTGACCAAGCAGCTACCGCTTTCAATCCAGCTCGCTGCCAACAGATTGCAGGTGGTATAATTTCGGGTACAAATCAGAGCGCTGCATCCATGGCTCTTGAACTCGTCAAGTACTATTCACAAATAAATCGAAACTCATTCACACAGACGAGTGACATTATGACTCTCGCGTACTATAGCGTCACAACGGTCACAGGTCACCCAGTAGAAGTTCAGGGCCTAGTCAGTTGGAATGAACTCATCTAGCTTTTTTAGTCCATTAGAGTAGATGATAAGCAACGGATGCAAACCACCCAATGCTAATCAAAAGATTATTTTACGCGGACCCCAAGGGCCCCCCGGACCCATGGGGCCCATGGGACCCACCGGCCCCCAAGGGCCTTCCGGTTCGGCCCCATCTGGAACACGTGGGAGCTTCGTCGTCTTAGACGGAGCTGGTGGAACGGTCTCAACTGCTAATGTCTTTATATCAACGAGCAACACGATAGGATTGGGGACTACGAGCCCAGCAGCCAACCTCCATGTCATAGGTAACATATATGCCTCCAATGCACTCCAGACGACCAATATCTTCTCCACCAGTCTGAATGTCACTTCAATTTCCAACCTAAATTCTGTCGTAACCCCAAGTGCTAATATCACGACACTAAACGTCACTTCAATTTCCAACCTAAATTCTGTCGTAACCCCAAGTGCTAATATCACGACACTAAACGTCACTTCAATTTCCAATCTAAATACTTTGGTACTCAGGAACAACATTTTCGCCTCGAACGCCATAACCACAACAAATATCATCGCGTCGAACGTCACGACCACTGGAAGATTAGAGGCTGATTCAACGTGGATTTTGGGAGTAAGTGGAACAACTCAGAGAAATTTTCGTACAGGACGCGTCACGGGACTGTCCGTCAGCAACACAGTCCAAGATACCGCAACGATCACATTCGGATACACGGCCGCGAGTACAGCTTATAGAGTAATAGCAACTACTGACGGAGGAACATCAGGATTTCCTTTTACAGCCTCTGTGTGTAATAAAACAACAACAACATTTGATGTTAGAGTTGTAAAGTTTCTCAACTCGGGCACTTCGACAGTAGCGGTTGATTGGATTTTGATAGAATAAACTCGCTTAGAATAGTAAATGGCAGACGACTCACAGGCCATCAAATACGTGTATGTGGATTCAACAAACCGTGACACGGATCTTTATCCAAGCGCCAACTCATATACTCTTCATCTGACCAACCCTCTCCACTCCGTGGTCCAGGTTGATCTGGTGAATGCCAAGGTGCCGAACACCATGTACAACCTTACCGACGGGTCTAACGTCTTCGTCTGGACCAACACCTCGAATGTCCTAGCACCTCTGACATCAAATGTCAGTATCGCTCCCGGCTTTTACTCCACTTGGACCCTTGCTCAGGCCCTTACGGCATCTGGGGGCTACCTGTTCTGCGTCGAGTATCTCGAGGCCGAAGGCAAGTACCTGATCTCCAGTAACGTTGCTGCATTCACTGTCCAGGCCACCACCTCAGAGATGCGGACCATGCTCGGCATATCCTCCGGAACCAAGTCAAGCTTCCTGTATTCTTCGGATCCAATTTACAATCAAAATTTGAATTACATTGGGAAAAGTCTTTACAAAACCTCCAAGATTTCCAACATGTCTCTGAACGAGTCGGTCTTCCTGGATATAGACGAGTTCAGGACAACGAGTGTTCTTGATGCCAAGAAGATGGTGGGTCCGACGACCGACGGACAGTCTATTCGAAGCACTTTCGGTATGATCCCCATGGACGTGCCTTCTGGACAGATCAAGAACTTCAAAGAGTCTGGTGACTACAATCAATTCATCCAATTTGATTCCCCAATTTCCAAGGTCTCGAGGCTGACTATTCGATGGACTGATGCACGTGGTCAGTTGCTTAATTTTCAGGATTTCAATTTGAATTCATTTACGCTGAGAATTCACTGCGAGTATCCAAAGGAGCCAAAGCCACCCCCACCACCTCCTGTGACGATGGTTGAGCTGCGGCGAATCCTGGATGACATGATTACTGTCCAGAAACCAAAAGAGGTTGCGCGGCCTCTTGTGGGTCGTTGGACCCTGATTATTCTTTTTGTAGTTTTTATTGCTGGATTCCTGATTTACAGGGCTACGCGGCCCGCCGTGCCCGTGGCTCCTGTGGTCGCTCCTCAATTCAGACCAGTGCGTAGTGTTTAGCGGGTCACCGCATAGACTGGCGAGCTGGGCTCGTTGATCTTGACGTTGGTGACCAGGGTCTTCAGGACCATATACACGAGGATGGACAGCAGGGTGGTGAAGAGGGCGGACAGCACGTAGTACTGGCCACCGTTCTTGCTCACCTGCACCACCTGGGAGATCATGAAGCGGACGGCGTCCATCCACGCCACTGCGGCGGCGAAGGAGAAGCCTGCCACGATGGAGTTCAGGGACTGCTGCTCGAGCTGGAGGGCGACGGAACCGATAACACCTGCCATATGTACTATTTGTCTGGAAAAAAATTTTCGTCCGGGTCATCCTCTTCGAACTCTTCCTCCTGGAGTATGACTGAATATTTCACCTTGGGCGGTAGGGGATCCTCCTCTTCATCATCTTCTACATCCTCGAATACTGTGAATTTCTTGGATGGCTCGTATCCTTCAACATCCATCCGCTGTTTTAAACCTCTATTTTATCAACTGCATTCTTCAGCATTCTGTCGAGTGGCGATTCTGGCTCCCATGCTTCCCATGTGTCTGCACACTCATTCATCTTGACTGGAAGCTCCTCCTCCGTGCCCTCATACCGCCTGAAAGGCTCCTCTTCCTCTTCGTCGCCTGACGCCGTCTCCCAGCCATCCTCCGAGTCCTCTTCAGAGTCCTCCTCCTCGTAAATTTCTGGGTAAATTGATCCCTGCTGTTTGCCGGCAATAGTCCTGCTGGCATACATGAGGCCGTACCGCATGTCCGTTGATGTCACACAGTCCCGGCCTGTAGCCTTGGCATAGTGGGCGGCGAGCACGACGGCCGCCTCCATCACCGGGCGAAGCAAATCATCAGCCGCCTCAAGGAGCGATGCCATTGTTTAATATGCCCGCCTCTTCGTTATTAGGGAACAAAACGCGACCATCCTTTAGGAAATTATAATTCACCGCATAGACCCTGATGAAACGGGCCTGGGCGCTTGGATTCATATTTAGTTCCAAAATTTGGTTGAAAATTCTAGACATGTTAATCTGGCCAGTGGGTACTTCTCCGTCTGGGTCTATACTGAATGAGTACATATAGAACTTGCGGTCGGGCACTCGGGTGTGGAACTCCATGGGCTGGATCACCCTAAGGAACAGTGGGGTTCCGATTTCCCTGGTAATTCGTTCAACCCCGTTGAATTTCAAAACTAAACTGGAAAGCTGTTCGGTCGTCCCATTCACCCACGCCTGTGTCGTCAAATTGAAAGCTCCATTCGTCGTAAAGTCAAAGCCAAAAGCTCCTACATTCTGGATGACCACAAAGATCTCCTTGACGAGATTCATAAAGCCCAAGTTGCACCGGACGTTATTTATGCCCTGAGGGGCTATGAATTCGACACGCTGCACCTGCTCTATGAGCTGCATGTCACGCTTGAGGGGCTCCGACAGATAGACGTACTCGACGAGTAGCGACATATCAATCTCACCTGTATAGACGAATACTGGGTACGAAAACTCATTTGAATTTTTGAGCATAATTTTGAGGTTAATTACATTGTTCCCAATTTCAAATCCCTTTTTGAGGCACGTGAATGGGAGTGGGATGTTGTATGTTGCGTTTAGACCTGTTGAGGTCAAGGGATAGACCTTGGCTGTAAGATACTGGAGCGTCGTCTGTTTTCCTGCTGGAACCCTGATGTCATTCATCATCTCCATGTATTCGCCGTACAAGCGCTCTACGAGTTGGGAGTTGCTATAGAGTTCAACGTACTCAATCATGTAATTCATGGCTGAGTCGCACACGGATGGGATGGGAGGGGTGTTCAGACGGAGATATATGGCCGACACGAGGTCCCCACGCTTCTGAATATCCACAGCCGTCTCCTGGCCGAATCTCACTTGGGAATCGAACGAAATAACCTCGAGTCTTTTTGCAAATGGAATTGATGTAGAGTATCGTTCTATGAAATAGGTCATTTCAGGATTTCCGACCAACATGACGTCATCGGCTCCAAGGTAGGCGAGTGTTGCACGTCCCGCCATTCTACTACTAATTCTCAATTAAAAATTGAAGAGCAAACCGGCGAGGCCATTCTCAATTCTTAGGAGATTATAACTGATGGCATATACTCGGATGTTTCGAGAGTTGCTATAGGGTGAGGTGGTTATCTCGAGGACCTTGTCCTTGATGCGGCTCATGTTAATTGACCCTGTTGGCCTTGGATTCATGGGGTCGCGTGCAAACGAGTAAAGGTAGAACTTGCGTCTTGGAGCGAAGAGAAAGTTGTTGAAAGCTTCAATATATTGGAGGTAACCGGCATCGACGACCTGTCTGCTGAGGAAATCCTGACCGTTGAAGCTGAGGGCTATATTCTGAAGGCCGTTATCTCCATAGTCATAGACTGGGGCATTTGAATTCTGAATTACAATGTAAATTTCACGGACTGGATTGAGGAAAGGGAGATCGAAGCGCCCCGTGGTGAAACCAACAGGCACCTGAAAAGTCGTCACCTGGGTTTGGGTGATGAGGTAGTCGAGACGATTTTTCCTCATCCACATCACTTCGGGTTCCGAGAGATAAGCGTACTCCACTATGACAGTGGCGCTCACATCAGCCTGGACGTTTGCAATATTGGACACATAGGTCAAGTCCCTGAATGGTCTGAATGTGATCTGAAGTTCGAGATCCTGTCGATCAAGTGCTGCGACGGGTATAGACAATTCCGTATTTCCGTAGAAAAAGAAGGGTAAATTTGTGTAGTATGTTCGACCAGGATCATACACGTTCGAATAGTCGAGTTTCCCTGTGAGGAGGGTCAAACCAGGCTGCTGCTCGTATGGCACATAGAGATCGTTATAGAGCTCTATAGCCTCGCCCGACAGGCTCTGCACGAGCTGACCTCCGATGCGCAGGTCAGCCTGCTTGATAAGGTGGGTCCCCACTGAATCCACATAGTTGTAAATGTCAATGACGTTACTGGCGAGTGGGCCAAATGACAGGAAGGTGTTGGAAAACACCGTCACCGTGCTCGCTCCAGTGACGGTCGTGTAGCCTATGCTCACGACGTTAGGTGCTGCGATAGAGGCTGAAGCGATGTAGTAATGGACCGCCATGGAGTAAGGGGGCAAAAGACCAACTCCGACTGGATAAATCTGATTTCCAAAACGAATTGAGGAAAGGGCCTCGTTTGTGCAAATAACAGCCTGAAGGAGGTACAGGCCGGCCACCGAGAAGTTGAGATTTCCTCCAACCAAGCTGAAATTTGCAGGTGATCCGACTGGAGCCAGAAAGCCTGCATTTAATGGAAGATTTCCATTGAGAGCCAAAAAGGAACTACCCGTAGCAACTGAAAACATGAGGCCATTTTCTGGATAGGACGCCGATGGGGACTGTGAAGTGTTCTGCACAAAGGTCACGTAGCTCACATTTGAACCTAAAATTGAATCGGATGTCTGGACCCCTGAAGAATTTTGGAACGAAATATCCATGTAGTATGTGTCTGCGATTGATATGACCGTGACGGGCATAGTAAAGTCGAAAGACGGGTAAGCGTACGTTCCAAAGTAAGTTGTGTAGTTATAAAGCAGGGTCCCGGTTGAACGCGCGCCTTTGTAGAGTTTGACAGTCACAAGAATTGTGTTTGTGAGGGATAGAACTGCCGTGACGAGGAATGTGCCCACCTTATTGAAGGTGAATGTGTTGCTAGACTGCAAGCTCACGAGATTGGACGTGCTTGATTGGGGTGGGTAAGAAACGAAACTGTTTAGACCAAGCTCAGTTCCAGTAGGTGCTGAAGGTGGTGACATGATGAAGAACTGGTCGAGAGGGCCGATACTCAGCTGAGACCCTGCGAGGATCTTCGATATAGGCTGCCCAGATGAGTCGAATGTACGAATGTCTATATAGGCGTAAATGAGTTGGCCTACTGGCACCGTGATATTGAAAGGTATAGTGAATGTAGGTGTTGGATTTGATGAAGTTGAGAAAATGTGCTCAACGAGAAACGTGGCAACACCGGGATGCGCGTCGGTCGTCGTCACACCTATGCCTATTGAATAAACAGAGTACTCGGCTTGGATACTCCCTCGAAGAGCGTATGTACCGCTCTGAATAAACTGAACCAAACCACCTGGACTGGGGTACGAAAAAGAAGAGCCTGCAACAGTGGCGATGAAACTCTGCCTTGCTATATTGAAAAAGGTGTATTGGGCCGATAAATCTCCAGCTCTCGTAAAGAGAGGGAACAGGGCCGATGCAGGCGTGATATTTGAAGTCACTGCGAAAAATAGACCAGCGCGCTTTTCTGCAGTGGGCAAGCCCGAACCACGCGCCCACCCCCCCTGCTCGAGTGTGAATTGAGACAGATTACTCACAAGGACCTGACTTGAAATGTAATTTATATTTCCATCAGGATAGATGTTTGAAAAGTTCTTTGGGTCGAGGCCCCAGAATGGCGCCATGGACGGTTCAACCGTAATATTCGAGGTTGTCGAGAAATTCCATCTATTTAGATTTGCATTGTAATAAATCTTTGACGCGAGTGTAGGTCCAGTGTATGGTGCTGGAGCAGCCACCTGCATCCACTGCTGCTGCGACTGAAGGTTAGTCGAGTAGTATGCGATACCCACCGTTGGCGCGCGAATAAAGACGCCATCGACCACAATTCTGGGATAAAATCCAGACTCGGATGCGGGAGCTGGCCAGTTCCATTCTGAACCAGGGTTCTTTAAGAATGGCATATTCGTTTTTAAAGTTAATCCTTTGACGACGTCCCCTTTGAAAGGAATCTTGCACGTCTGGATAGAGTCGAAGTAGATCTTCGAACCGTTAAAGGGTATGTCGTAGGCTTGGAGCACAAAGGGGGTGTTTCTCGAGTACAGGCCAGAGAAGTAGGTGACACTGGGCTTGCCCGTCACTAGGGCGTCCTGTTGCCCTATTGCAGCCAGCTGTATATACCCAGCCGACATTCTACTAATAATCAACTAAATTCTTTTAACTTTACATCCGCGTCCAATTTTGAATTGAAATTTGAATGTGTAAAATAGGATGAGTACTATTAGTCTCAAAAAGTTTGACCCTGCGAAGATGCGGGACGACCGGGTTTGTGTCTTTATAGGTAAGCGCGGTACAGGTAAATCCACTCTCGTGACGGACATCCTGTGGCACAAGCGGAACATCCCCGCTGGGATCGCCATGTCCGGTACGGAGGACGGGAACGGTCACTACAAGCAGTTTATCCCCGACCTATTTGTGTATAATGACTACAACCGAGAGGCTATCGAGCGTATCATGGACCGCCAGAAGAAGATTGCGGCGCGGGTGGGCAAGGAGCGCCTGCCACCAGTCTTCATCCTGATGGACGATTGCATGTACGACAGGAGCTTCATGCGCGACACCGTGATCCGCAGTCTCTTTATGAATGGCCGCCACTGGAATATCTTCTTTATGATGACGACGCAGTACGTCATGGACATGACCCCTATGATCCGATCCAATACGGACTACGTGTTTGTCCTGCGTGACAATGTCAAGCAGAATCGAGAGAATCTCTACAAGTGCTTTTTTGGTATGTTCCCCACCTTCGACTCTTTCTGCCAGGTGATGGACTCTTGCACGGAGAATTATGAGTGTCTCGTGCTCGACACCACGTGCAAGACTAATAAGATCCAGGACATGGTCTTCTGGTACAAGGCTCCAATACGCAAGAATTTCAGGGTCGGAGGCCCCTCTTTCTGGCAGTTTCATCAGCGCCACTACAATCCACGACACGTCGCGGCGCCGCCACCTGGTACGGTTCAGAGATCGCGGGGCGCGCCAACTGTCACTGTAAAGAAAGTCAAGTAAGGGTAAATGATGTCATATGACCCAAATGCAGGACTAGACATCTCTCAACCAATTCCAGATGAAAATAAGAAGGGCCCCCCGACAGGTCTTCTCGCTGATCCAGCGCAATTGTCACCAGAAAATAAAGTTGAGGAATCTCAAATGGCTGATTTTTCGACCCCAATTGAAGAGGTTATGGCGGGCCCTGGCCAGATGATGCAGGATGAGGTGATGGGTCCCCCATCCATGCCCAAGTCTGGAAATAAGCGCACTTCCCGCAGCGAGGGTGGTGGCAAGGCGTCCAAGAACCCCTTTGGTCTGACTGACGAGCAGTTCCAGGCCGCACTGGCAGGAGTTGCCGCGGTCATTGCCTACTCCAAGCCAGTCCAGGAGCGCCTTTCGACCACCGTGCCCAAGTTCCTCGGAGAGTCTGGTGAGATGTCCGTCACGGGCATGGTCGTCACTGCCCTCGTTGCTGCAATTCTGTTCTATTTTGCAAAGAAATTCCTTGATGAGCGAGCTTAGTCCTTGACCTCCTTCCCACAGTACTCCTTGATACCAACTGGATTATAGACGCCAATCTCCTTGCAAACCTGCCTTAGGTCCTTGAAATTGTTCCAAAAATTCTTTGAATGATCGTATTCAGTGACGGTCATGTGAGCTAGCTCGTGTAGAAACACATACATGGCCGAGTCTATATCCTCACCATCAATGCAGATGTAAATTTCGTACCCCTTATTCACATTGCTTCCCACTATACCCGAGCTCTTGTCGGTTCCGGTAATGATGGCCCTCTTCGTGCATATCCTCTTCCACCTGGCGTCGGCTGGAAGGTTGCTGCGTATGACGTCGTATCTCCGCTTAATTTCAGTCAGTAATTCAGGTTCTTTAAGAGACCTGACGGCCTCGAACAGGAGGAAGACCCCTGCACCGAGAAGGACGAACCCACTCATCTAGAATTACTCAGTATTTTTTACGGAACACGAATGTCGTGTATATGTCCGACACGTGACCGTTAGGTTCCTTGAGCATGGGTTCCCACTTGAGGGTTATGAAGCCCGCCTCACTCATTGCCTTGAGAAATACTTTTTGATCCAAAATTGGTTCCTCTTTTGGACCATCTGCGTAGAAAGGACCGTCTATCAGTCTGACGCTGAGGGTCTGGTGGTCTTTCTTCTCAAGAGTGTTTCCTAATGGGTCTGTAAATTTAGAATCAAAATTCATTCTGGATCCATCAGGGGTGATACCTATGACCAACCCACCCTTCCGGACAGCCTTGCTCAGAGCCTGGATTGAATTTTGAAGTAAAATTGGAGACGCGAAAATATAGTGAATAGAAAAGTTGTAGCAGATGACGTCAAAGGGGCCTTCTGCCACTGCGTCCTCTATAGTGCCCGGGCCTATGATGGTTATGGGGGCGCCCACCGTCTTGAGGCGCTGACTAGCCTCTGAGAGGGCGTCGGCGTCTGGGTCGATAGCCACAACCGTGGCCTTGACGTCCTTCCACTTCCACCAGTCGCCGCCACGCCCGCAGCCACAATCGAGAACTAGGTCGCCTGGTTTGACCCATTTCTTGATGAGGTTCTTCTTCATCAAGTTGTGAAGCTGACGTATTTGATCCATACATGTTGAGAGTCTGAAATCCTTAGGCTGGTCACAAGACCTAAATTTTACTTAAAGGTTCTGAGACATTCTATTGTAATGGGTTCTCTAGAGACAGATTACATCACTGTTCCAGGTCAGCTGTTTGCATGCGTGAGCTTCGTGGGTCCAGATCAGCCACAGAAGAATGAGCTTCTTGGTATGAAGATTCGTGGGTGCTTTTCGACCCGTGATGAGGCATCTAGCCACGCCAAGCGTCTTCAGAAGGAGGATGCAACTTTCGACATTTATGTCGTTGATATGTATAAGTGGCTTCTGATTCCACCAAAGCGCGATATGATTGATGATGTTCATTATGCCAATGACAAGCTCGAGGAGATTATGGCAAAGTACAAGGAGAACCAGGCCCAGGCGGCGGCACTGTTCGAGAAGCGCAAGCGCGACTCGGTGGCCAAGCCAATTGGTTCAGGCGAGTTTCCGTACATCGACCCATCAGACGAGAACTCGAAGTTCTATACCAAGCCGGATGTCCCCCCCATCCCTCACCCTGCCGAGTACATTGATGACCTGAAGAAGGAGCATCCAGATCTGACCATTGAGGAGATTGTGAAGATGGCTGACCAGAAGGTCGAGGAGGAGATCCAGCGCCGCAAGGCGGCCGAGGCGGCGGAGGAGTCCCTGCCAACAATTTCTGAGTAAATTATATAAATGTTGGGGACTTTGATCGGACTGACGATCATAGCCCTACTGCTGTGGCTGGCATACGTTCGGATACCTAAACTATGCCCACCAGCACCCATTTCCAAGTCTGTTCCGGCCTATGGCGAGCAATCGTATTATGAGGCCGTACCAGGCGTGGGGAAACCCGACAACCAGTACGAGCTTTTTCGTGATATGGAACCCAATACACAGGTTAGAGAGAACCCATGGATTGGTGTCTTGCAACAGGACCTGACCAAGGAGAGGACAGGCGATATTGGAACTTTTTCGGGCACGGACTCGAAGTCAGGCCACCTTATTGCTTATATGATTACTTGAGACTTTCAAGTTTTTCCAGCGAAGCTCAATAGGTCCTTCGGACCTGGGTGATTTACTTAGTTGGGTTGATGATCACAGGTCGCATATTCATGAGAATTACACCAATTACAATTCCAATAAGAATTCCGATGACAACTGGGTTGTTCTTGAGCTCATCGATATTGATGTGATCCTTCTTGCGCTCAGGCTCAAACGCTGGAAGTCTTGGCCGCTCGGGCTCCTCCGCGGGCCACTCGTTTGCCGGTTGTGGGTCGCTTTTTGACAGGAACGACGGGGGGTCCATTATCATCAGAGTCGCTCTCGCTTTTATCTGGTACTACAAAACCATCCAAATTACCATATTCATCCGCATCTTCTTCTTCTGAAATTTCATCTTCCGAATTATCGATCGTTGAAATTTCCGAAGAGTCTGAATTGTCGGTATCGTAGTCGTCCGTGGCGTAGTCGTCCTCGACCTGCTCAACTGGCTCGTAGCGAACAGGAGCCTTGGATACGCGTCCTGAGCGTGTGCGCGTCTCACTGACCGTGGGATCTGACGGTTGTTGGGATGAAACTGGGTCCATAATCTGTGTATTCCTGAGTTGTCTCGTTTAAGTACTTTGGGAAGAACCGAAGTCCCTTTTCAAGTGCAACTTTGTTAATTTCATATTCGCCTTCGTAAGCGAGTTCTAGGGCCACTGCTTCGAGGTCCTCCTGGTACTGACCATCGTCGGCGTGCCTAACACCAAGACTCATGTCCCTAATGTTATCCAGGGCTGTGTAGAGGCCATCTGCAGCCCCATCTATGTCCGTGTTCAATTTAGATTCAAAAAGGGACATGTTATTGAGAAATCTTTTCCAGCTCGTGGGGTCTAGGCCAGAGTAGGGATGGACCCGGGCCTCGTACTTCTGGAATTTCCCTTGTGTTTCTCTCGGAAAGAATATCCAGAAAAGAATGAGGAGGAGGACTACCAACAACAACGATCTCATCTACTATACTAGGAGGAAGAATATACTCCGTCCCTGAAAACGTCTTGCACTCTTCATTGAAACACTTTTGACTAATACGACCCTTATTGATGAAGAACCACACGTGATTTGACCTGTGCTCATCATCAATTTTCTCACAAAATTTAGAATCAGTCTGGACATACCATGCATCTGAACCATCCTCTATTCTCTGGATCTTCTTGACATGTGTGCGCCTCTGGCCACGTATGTACCGCTGAATAAACTCCTCAATCGGCTCACTCGAGAGAAGGCAATCTTCTGAAGCCACCCCTTCCGCCTTTTTGAGCGTAGTTCTGATCGAAAAGAGCTCGAGAATTTCAAGATTGGGTTCGCGTGAAAAGTCGGGCCCGCCAAGCTGTTTCCATGGTACGTATGGGTCACCCGAAGGCTTCTTGTGTGACCAAAGCATCCTGAGACCAGATCCACCATACACACTCGAGTCTATGACCGAGTTCCAATCCACGGGGCCGTCTGGCATGTCGAGCAAGATTTTGGCGCGGTTCGAAATGGCCTGCGCCTTGGTCACCTTTAGGTCGGGCCAGTGAATATGGACGCCCGTCTTGATCCCCTCCTTCACTGCTCGGGAAGGCGTGCGAGCTATACAACACCTACCAGGCCTGTCCAAAGCTTCATGAATTGCCTCGCAAATTTTCAATATAAATTCATCACTTGGTTTTTCTTGGGCCTTGTAATCGAGATCCACGAAAAACTTGAACACGTCGCTCTTTTGTTCCACGACGTAAAGTTTCTTTCCCGATTTTATTTGGGAAATATAAACTTGAAAAAAGTCGGGACTCTCATCATCTGGTACGAAGAGGATCCCCCCATCCATAAGGGTGTGGGTACCCGGTGCCTTTGGTACGGACCATTGATTCATATTTATTTAGAGTCTTTCTCTTCTAAGTCAGAGTCGGACTCTGAAGATGATGACTCGAGGATAATTCTCGACCAAAAACTTTTGACTTTTTTATTTTTCATCTTCTCTTTGTTGGGTGGGGCGGGTGGATCCTTGGCCTCGGCCTCTGGCTCGGGCTCTTCCTTGGCCTCGGCCTCGGCAGCAGCCTCGTCCTCCAGCTTTTCAATTTCGTAACACAATCTGCGAATGGTCATCTGCTCTGCGAGCTCCTCTGGCTTTGAACCGTCATTCCGGAGCGTCGCGAGCTTCTGAGCATACCAGAGCTTGCTGGGAGTCATGTCTAATACATTGTATTTTCTTTTTGAATATTTTTTTACGCGTTAAATTTTCAAGTTAAATGGAGTTTTATTTCTGGCGCGAATTGCCTGAATAAATTCAGGGTTCTTGATGACGTGAGCACGGATCATGGGCCAGAGATTGTCTCTTTTTTCAATTCCTTCGAGAGTGTCGAATTCGCATGCGTCATTCTCGTCGTAATTCTTGCGGAACGGGACGACGTGTCCCTCCATCTTCTCCTTTTCCTCGTCGAATCTTCTCACTATGTGTTTGTGCTCAATAGGGGTCATTGGCAGGTCGAACACATAGACGTGATAGTGATTTAGCACATCGACCCCGTCTTCTAGGTCTCTTGGTTCTGGAGTATTGGTCGAAAACTTGAAGTAGGCGTAAGAGCCTCTCTTCAAGTTGATCGTTCCGCGTGTTTCTTCTTCGAGCTCTCTGACCGCGCATCTTAGCGGGTTAAAAATCTCTCGTCGGCGACACCCGCCCGTGACGAAGGTCCATTCACGGTACCTCCTGTCATGCACCACTAGAAAGTGGGGAACTCCTTCAATATTACTCATCGGTATTGCTACCGCTTTGTGTCTTTCCCGAGTCTCCATGACTCTCAACTACTAATTCCGGACCAAAAAAATTCTGTAGATTACCGCTCCTCTTGTCGTATGTAATCAAAAACACGATAACCGCAATAATTAACCAGACCCAAAGTGGCATCTAATTTTAGTTTTGAATTTAGTTGGCGTACAGGAGCGATCCGAGGCCGTTCTGGATGCGCAGCACATTGTAATTCACTGCGTACAGGTAGGGGTTGGAGATCGCTGGGTTGGTCAGGGACAGCAGACCGTTGGGCAGCTGCACTGGTGCCACCAGGCGGTAGGTGTCGAGGCGGGAGAAGTTGATGGTTCCAGTTGGCTGGTTCTTGGAGGTGTCGAGGCAGTAGGTGATCATGGCCACGTTCGCCACTGAGTTGTTATGCACATAGCCGTATGGCGTGTTGTAGTACTGTGGCAGCTCAGTGTATTGCGCCAGCGACTTGGACTCGCCGACATCCACACCGTTGATCTGCGTCTTGAGGAAGAAGTTGGCCGCAGCAACCGAGTTGTTTCCGTTGTTGAAAACGGTCGTGTAGTTGTTGGACTGCCACGCCAGGAACTTGACTGGGTGGGCCAGTGCCAGCTCCTGAACTGCCTGGTTGCCGATTGGCACACGCTGCACCTGGTGGATGAGCAGGTCGTGTGAGTTCTCTGCGAAGAACTTGCGCTCAGCCTGATCCAGGTAGATGAAGTTGGACCAGGCCACAAACTGCAGCTGAGAGTAGGTGGTGGTGCTCACAGCCTTGCCTGGGAAGAAGCTGAAGACGAGGTTTCCTGGGATATTGACCGTTCCAGACTGCTCTGGGAAGCTCACACTGACGGTCGTGGCTGTGACTCCAGTCACCACTGCAGTACCAACAACTGGCAGACCGGCCACATACTGCCCCACTAGGATCGCACCGTTGGATGGTGAAGCCACGCGGGCAATGTTGATGGTTGCCGAAGTTGAACCAGATGCGACCGCAGTCACACCAACCGTGGCGACCGAGCACACTGGGGCGTACAGGTTGGCCGTGGTGTTGGCTGGGTACAGCAGGTTGGAAGATGGGCTGGCCACGTTGGAGAAGGAGACCACCAGGTTGGAGGTGAAGGTATTGGATGCCGAGATGAGGTTCGAGTAGATGCTCTGGACCACCGAGCTCGTGTTGGAATCGGCGAAGGTTGGCGCCACGTTGCTCAGCAGCAGACCTGGGAAGATTGGGCCGTTGGTCCATCCAAGGTGCGTGTTGTGCATCTGGACGTTGGTGACGTTCGAGCTGAGACCGGTATAAGTCACCGTGGTTGCCACATTGATGGATGCTAGTGGAGTCGCCGTCAGGACCGGGTTGGTCGTGGGACCGAAATTGACGGTAGAGCTCAGCTGGCTGGACCAGTAGATGCGCAGCTCCACATCAGCGTACTGCAGGCTCACCAGTGGCAGGGCCAGGAAGTAATCCTTGCAGAAGAAGAACTTGAGGGGGAAAAAGGTTGAAACCTTGTTTGTTGGACCAGCGCTGGAAGTGTTGAGGTAACGCTGGGAAAAGTTCTGCGCGCCAACCACTGGCTCGACGTCAGACATCCAGTTAAAGTCCTGGGTATCGACCACCTGACCACCGATCAGCAGGTCAATCTTGTCAATAACCTTGGACCAGTCCAGATTTGGAACTGCCGAGTTATTGTTGTCACGAGCAGACAGATACACATAAGACAGCAGGTCGCCCTTGCGCTCGAAGCGAACGGTCGAGATGCCACCGGCTTGGGGGACGCCCTGGATCACCTGACGCTCCACGGAATGAGCATAGTGGGTGTAGCGCTTGTAGTTTGACCGGAAGAAAGAAACCTCAGGCTTGCCGGTCAGCCAAGCGTCCTGAGCACCCGTAGCCACGAGCTGAACAATGCCTCCGCTCATTTTACAATTGGTCTAGATTATTTTTCTACTCATTGAACGGACAGCGGTTCTTGGACAAAAGAATTCTTCTCAAGTTGCTTGATGGCAATATCCAGGCTCGCCTTGGTGGCCCATGGGTTGGCTCCAGTCGCCGTCTTCTTCTCGTTGAACTTGTCAAATTCATTCATGACGTAGTTCTGGAATCTACCACCATCCGATGGACGCTCAGGAATTGGAACGGACTCGGCCTTCAGGTTGGTCATGGCTCCAACCATGTTGAGCGGGTCCTCGCGCACATTCATTCTACCTGCGTTTCCAGGGCGATCTGGGTTGGCGCGATTTCCGGACATGTGTGGTGGGGATGTATCAGTATAAGCATCCTTTCCGGTTGCATATGGCTGATAAACGCTGTACTGTGCAGGGCCGAACTCGAGCGTGTCGCCGCGTGCTCCAGTCTCTTGGCGAATTGTCGTACGGCGGGTCTTGATCTGATCTGGCCGGCCCTCCATCTGACGGAGAGATCCACCCTGACCCTGACCGCTGTTCTGTGCTGGAGGGCGATTCCACGTCTTGGTCGCCTTGGCCTTGTGGGTGACCTCGCCCAGCCCACCGGCACCGCCATTCTTGACCACGGGGTTGGCAGGGCCTGTACGACCCTCGAGCGAAGTAAGGCGCTCCTCATTTATGTTATTTGGCAAAACACGGAAAAACTGCTGGAAGCCACCAGTCGCTGGCACGTCGGGGCTCACACCCAGACCTGGGCCAACGCGAATGCGCTCAACAGGAGGCAGATTATTCATTTTGTTAGTAACATTCTGGCGCCCGTACAGATCATACACGGGCTGGCCGAAAGGCGAACGGGTCGCCTCCTTGTCGAATGCCTGGAGAGAAGCAATCTCATTCTTGGGAGAGAGGCGGAAGTCGCCCACGCGACGTCCGAGCTCTGGCGTCATGATTTTCACATCGTAATAGTCTTTTAGGTGCTGGCGGGAGTTGGCCGCGAGATCCGTCTCGAGACGGGTAATGGGGGGGAGGGGCTTTCGAGATTCCGTGGTTGCCGGCGAGTCCTCCTCACTGAGTTTCTTTCCGGCAAACACCAAACCTACCACTGCTGCAAGAGCTAGCGGGTCCATTAATTTAAACAAGGAATTTATTTCGCAACATAACGCTGAACAAAACGGTTATTCTGATCCATGGCGTACGTGCTCATGGGATCCTGCACGCGAACTGGGATGCTGCCCAGGTTAATATAGCTGTTGGGGAAGTCATATGGCTGTGCGGCCCACCCCTTCTTGTCGGCGAGGGTATCGACTGGAATGAGGGAACTCCACGTGTCAGCCAGATTCACCATAGTATCTTGGGCAACAGTCTGAACACCACCCGCCTGGAGCTGAATACCAGAAGTCGTGTAATACTCCTGTGGCATCTTTATATTCACAGGGAAGATTATTTAACGCCCGTTGCCTGCACGCATCTGCGTCTGCTCGGGGAAGTGGAAGCGCCACTCGTCTGGATCGCAAGCGAAATTGGAGCCATCCTTGCACATTGGCGCAAACTTCTTTCCATAGGACGCCTCTGCGAAAGCAGTCTGGTCGTTGGGGATTGTCGTGCTGGGCATGGTGTAAAAGTTGCGCTCGGCATCGCGCTTGCGCTCAAATGGGTGAATCTTGCCCCACTCATTCGCCACCTCCTGCTTCACGCTAGGATACCACGCAGCTGCTGGGCGATCTGGCTGATCAATGTAATCAGTCATGAGCACATTGCCCATGGGGTTTTCCAGAGTTGGCATGGTCACTGGCGTTCTGAACACACTGCTCTGGACCCCATCTGCATACGCCGGGCGTTGAGAGCCGCCTGAAACCATGTTGGTCACCGACAGGTAATAAAGAATAGCCAGAACCAGACCCCCAAGTGCAAACACGCGGCCGTCACGATTAAAAAGCCAGATGATGATGCTTGCATAAATTATGAAGCGCGCCGTGGAGGCGACGCGATCCTTGGGGCTCTGTTTTCCAGTTGGCCAAAATTCAAGAAGCTTGTCTGAACGAAAAATCTCCTTTGGATCCATATTACTACTGACCCAGGTTTTTTCCGGACATCAGTCCCGCCATCATCTTCTGCATGCTGGACATGAGCTTCTCCTCCGTCATCTCACCCCCGCCCTCTGTGGCCTCCTTGGCGAACTTGTCGGCCGTCTGCTCGACCATCGCGAGCATCTCTGGGGGGATCATAGCCATGGACATGCCTAGCATGTACATGTTATTCACATAGTTCCAGATGGCATCAACCGTCTTCTCACTCACCTTGGAGTCATTGATCACCTCGAACACACCATTATCCACCATGAAACGGTTCTTGGGATCGAAGAACCCCTTCTTCTTGCGCTGCGTCAGGTAACCGCTGCGGGGCTGGGCGTACTTCATGAAGCGATCAAGCGTCTGACGCGTCACAGGAGCCGCGCGAGCATCGCGCGCCTTCTTATTATCGGGATACACTCCAAGAAGATCATCCAGAAACTGCTGGTAGATGTTCTCAAAAGCCTTGACTGAAGACATTGATAATTTAATATTTGTAATCTTTAATGGGAAATAAAACACGGACTTCTCCAAGAAGTAGTCCAAGATATCTCAGTTATTTGTATGTTGAACGTGATCAAATTCTAAATCAAATTAGGGAACAAGAACGTCAATTGAATAGAATAGAGCGCACTTTGCGCGGATCACCTAGTATGCTTACAAAATATGCTCTCATTGCGTCTCGGAGAACTGTAATGGACATTTTGATGGCCCTAGCGAATAGAGTTACAAGACTTGATGCTCGTTACAGAATTCAATAAGGTTCTTTGGAGACTGCGTCACCTTGGCCGTTTCCCTGGGACACGATGAAAAACACAAGAAGAGCCACAAGGAAGGCTGGCTTGGCGTAGTCCGAGTTCTTAATCTTGCCCTGACCATTCATCTTCCCCCTAGCATACACGTATCCAACCGTTGCTGCTGCCGCTATGAGAGCTGCGCTCCATGGCTCGCGAAAGTACTTGTCCATTTACTTTAATACTCTATTTTTTGAACGTTACTCTCTCGCATCATCAAACAGGCTCTCACCCTTCTCGTCGAGCTTCTGAACGCTCGGTGGATTAAGGGATGGTGTGACGGCGAAAGTCTGGGACCCGCCTGGACTCTGCGCCACGGGCTGCGTCGTATTTGCAATTTCATTCAGATGGTTGGTCTCTGCGCCCTCTGTTTCCTCGATGGACTCGCCAGCAGGCTCTTCCTGTGGCGCCGAGCCCATGGCGTCCTCTGGACTCTCCTCCTCGGCCTCGGCCTCGGCCTCGGCCTCATTTTCATCAAAATTTGCATCTTGCTTCAGGTCTCCCACAATGGCATCCCATGGAATCAACTCATCAATAACACCCTGAATTTTACATGCAAATCTCTCGTGAAGATCCTTGTTGCGAATCTCGTCCGTGGTGGAGGGATCCGTGATGACACTCGGGCGGTAGTAGATGTCCTCGCCACACGCCTCATAGCAGCGCTGAACAAAGACGTCATGGGCTGGAAGCTTGAGAGCAATCTTCTTGGGCTTCTTGTCCATCCGCACGCCATTCATCAGGATCTTGACGTGGCAAATAAAGACGGCCGCCATGAGATTCTGAAAGAGGGGCTGAGCCGTCTTGATCTTGTCAGCCTGCTTCAGACTTATTGAGCTGTTCCAGGACTTGATTGCACGCAGAAGCTCCTGAAAGACGAGCGTCTGATTCTTGCCCTTGGACTCCTTCTTGGCCTCCAGCCAAATCTCCCAGAATGACTCGATCATTGGTGGGACCATGCAGTCAATGAGTTTCTTGGTAAAGCGACGCTCAGAGTGTTCTAGTGCCTCCATTTAATTTAGGTGCAGAATTGTTTATAGCACGAATCACCGCATTCACTCCAAATAAATTTCTATTCAAATTTAGAGATCTATTTTCAGTTCCATTCCTTCCTGTATTGACCCTATTGAATTCAAATTTGTTAAAGAGATGGGCGCTAGGTGGTCTTCCACTCTTCGTCGGCGGTGAGTTGTACAAAAACATGGCTTCCGCCTCTGAACGCATGTACCCGGCGCGCTTAGCACACCAAAGGGTAATTCCCAAGAGCTTTTCGGCGTACTTTTTTCCTCTATTCGTCGGGTCCCTCGTCCTCAGAAGTTCTATACTTATATTTTCTCTATCAAGTTCGCACGTGAGTTCAGACACCACCCTCTCATTGTTCAAAAGATACACGTAAAACATGGGGCCATTCTTTTCACAGGTTAGGCTCAGAGGCGCGAAACCTGGATGAGTCAAGTTGAATAAATTTATCTCATGAATTAGTTGCCCTGGCCTTCTGTTCATTGTTAATCTCTATTAATTTGGCAGATAAATAAACTGACAAATCGAGAGCCTCCTCCAGAGCTTCCTTGAGCCAATCGTAGCCCGAGTTCTGGACGATGCCGTGGCCGTACTCCTTCCGGCCCTTCTCCATACGCTGCTTGATGAGGTTGATAATCTCATCGTTGCAGTCCATTACTAATTATTTCGGTTGTTGTTTTTAAATAGAGATCCTGAATTTACGATTGAATTATTATTCTTGAAAAAGGCCTTTCCAGGTCCATTTAAACGTTTGTTATTGTAGGTCTTGTTCCATCTAGCAACTCTCTTTGCTGCTATCACATTAGATGTGTTCTTTCCGCGAGGCCTTATCGCGTAAATGAGGGTGCCGGTGCCCTCGATGGCTTTAGGCCTGTTCCATTTACGGGAGGCCGCTCTCCGCGCAGCCTCTCGAGCAAGTTTGTTTTTCATTTGAAAATTCTTCTGTAAATTCTCAGGTGAGTAAATTTCCTTGTCGAGGACTTCATCAGGCTTGAATATAACGAGTTCAGATCCAAACTTGCCTTCCCTATTTGAACTCCCGTGATAAGGTGATCTCACAGCGGGGGACCAGAGGCCATCGTATTTTTCTGAAAATCTGTTTCTTAAAAGTCCATATGCTTTTACATTCATATTTAGAATGCTAATTCGACCAGCCCTAAGAGGATTTCCTTGGGCGTTTTTCCATATTTGATTTATTTGATTAATTGGTGTAGTTCTGATCATTCCCGTATTTGGATTATAGCTTTCCGTGAGACCCCTATATTTCTGATAAAAAGCCTCCCATGCAATGCTGCGCATTTTCATGTATTGATTTAAATAGGTATTCGTTGGCCCGCCCCACGTGTGTTCTAGTACATTCCTCAAGTTGGCACTTGTATTTGGATCTTCAATCAGTTTTCTAACAGTAGCATAAGTCAATTTGAGCAGTCGCAACTTGCGCTTGGGCTTGTAAAGCCCCACTGTTCCGTAACCAGCCGCATTTGTAGCATTCTTGGTGAGCCAAAACAGTTTAGATCTATACGTTCTATTGACGTTGAAAGGTCCTAGATTTTTTATTCCCTTGAATAGAGGACGACCCTTGGCGATATAAACAGAGGTCATATCTTATATTTCTCTGCAGTTTTTTTAAGATTCATTAGGCTTGGGAATTCAAACTCTGGTTCGGCCACTTCAACCTCGTCAGCCTTCACCTTTGACCAGCTCACCTCGTAGCTCACGGGACTGACGACCGTCACCTTGTACCCAAGTCTGACGAGCTGGCGCCCCATGTACTTGACTGCCGCGGGGAGATCGTACTTGGGGTACCCCACCATAAACGCAGGCACAACAAGGACGGTGGTTTTGAATCCCAAATCAAAACTTGTTTTAATTTTCCTCGAAAATTGCTCCATAATTGCCTTGTAAATTTCTTTTTTGATTCCCTGCCTCTTCTTCTCTTGAAGTGCGAGATCCTTTGCGGAAATCATCTATATTCAGGCTGCATTAAAAACAGGTGCTCCATACGCAACCATCTCACCTGACCGGGCTGGGGATGGTCCAGGGACGGTGGATCCCTGTGGCGTAGAGTAAGCGGACTGTGGCTGACTGGCTAGGAAGGCGCGCATATCCTCCTCGCGCTTGATATTCCCCTCGAAAGCCGCCTTGGACTTGGACGACAGGACCCCAGGCTCGGGCTCAGGAGTCTGCTGCGCCTTGTAGTTTTCGATAGCGGATTTCAATTGAGAATCCAAATTGGCGTTGATATCATCGTACTTTCTGTAATTGTCTGGGCGGTAGCTCGTGAAGCCTGCATCGAATGAATCCACCTTGGCCGACTCAGTCATGTTGATTACATTGACCGAACCATCCTCGAACACCTTGGCCTGGACATCGTACTGAGAGCCGAAGTAGCCCTGAGTATTCATAAACATGAAGCGGGCCGAGTACTCGTCAGGGCCCGTCTTGTTAATAAATAGAGTCTCGAGAGGGTACTCGTCTGGCTTGGACTTTTGGATCTTCTCAATAATCACCTGAATTATATCTGGATGGACACCCTGCTTCTGGTCTGCTGCCGTGTCGTACTTGTCCTCGTCTGAAAAGCGCAAGAATATCCAAATCAAAATTGCGGCGAATATGAGGACGATGAGTGCCTTGTCCATTACAGTTACGCGCGAAAAATAATACAGGAACAAAAAACTAGTGATATAAATAGATGGCCCTCTTGGTCTATTCCGATAGATGTCAGTACAGTCACGAAATACTCAAGTACATTCAGGGTCAGCCCGCCCTCTCCCCCATCATCCGCTTCTGGAACGTCACAGTCCAAGGCGTGCCCCACCAAAAGATTACACGCGTGCCAACCCTCGTCACAGATGAGGGAAAGATGCTCGTGGGCTCGGAAGTCAAGGCTTGGCTCGAGTCCATGGTACCCTGTGACTTTGAGTCGTGGGACAGCGTGGGCTACTGCCAGAACCTCGATGGATCTGAAATGGACGGAGATCTATTCGATCTCGAAAAGTACGGCACAAGCCTCCAACCCAGAATAACCCCAGACCTCGAAGCAAAAATCAACACGAACCCATCACAGGCTTACCAAAAAAGATCTGGCACATAAGTAATGAGCGTGAATCACGTCCTCACAAAGAATAATAGCAAGACTAACTGGATAAATGCGAATAACCTGGAAAACGTCGTCTATAAACTAACGGGCAATGGAACAGAATACGTATTTTCCAATCCAAATACATTCGCAAAATTTCTGGGACAAAACAAGAACGCACTCAATGCTTACCTAAACGGCCTGAATCGCAACGCCAACATAACAGTCAGGATTGGTAACCGTAGCTCACGCGTAGTCCGTGGGCCGTTTGGGCCCATAAAACCCAGACAGGTGCAGAAGGTCAGACTCGTGGGCGAGCGCAACGCCGCACCCCCAGTGAATCTGTCGAAGCTCATGGCGAACATGCGCTTCACCGCCGCCGCCCCTCAACCAAACGCCGCCGCTCTGGCCAATGCCGAGAGAAACAGTCGCAACGCTCTTCGACTTTTGCTCGAGGCTGCAGTGAATAAGTTCAGAAACGGTATAAACTCCGGAGAATTGCCCGTGAATAAACTCCGGAATGGAAGCTACCTGAACAAATATATCAGAAATAAGGGCATGACCGTCCCTGGAAGTAATGAAGAAATCATAGAGATGGCCAACATAGCATACAAAAGCAGTAGAAGAGCAATGATCAATAGGTCCCGTACAGCTCGAACTGCTGTAAGTTCTCGTCGTGCAATAAACGAGGGTAGAAATAGCGTAACACGGACACTTTTTTAGTTAAAGATTATATTTCCTAATTTTCCAATGAAATTGAAGACTATTCAGGCCGCCGCCGTAAAGGCGGTGTTCGAGGTCCTAAAGGACATCATCAATGATGTTAATGTCTATTTCACTTCGAAGGGTGTGAGCATCGTGACACTGGACACGGCCCGTGTAACCCTCGTCCATATGAATCTGAGTGCAGACAACTTCGAGGAGTACGAGTGCCAAGAGCCCATGACTGCAGGTCTGAACATGGGTAACATGTATAAACTCCTCAAGTCGGTCAGCGGTCAGGATACACTCAGCATGCAGATTATTGGTAGGGACTACATGACGATGACTATTGAGAATCACGCCAAGAAATCATTTACTAATTTTAATCTAAAATTGCTGGACATAAATGACGACGTCTTGGATGTGCCCGATATCTCCATGGATGTCATAACCACCATGCCCTCGATTGACTTTCAGAAGATTTCCAGGGACATGGGGAACCTAGCGAAGGAGATGACCATCCGGCGGACTGGGAACACCCTCGAGTTTAGCTGTCAGGGCGACTTTGCCAACCAGACGACGTCCATCGAGTACCCCGAGAGCGTCGAGTGCAACGTGGGCAACCTCTTCAGCCTCAAGTACATCAACCTATTCACAAAGGCCACCAGCATGTGCTCTAGTGTTCAGATCATGCAGGACTCGACGGGTGACGACAAGCCCATTATTTTCAAATACACCATTGCAAATCTTGGCGACCTCAGATTCTACCTAGCCCCGAATATCGATGAGTGACGGATCACGATGCACTATCCACACACGGGTGAAATACAACAATACCCTGAACTTTGAACCTACAAATCCAATTTTAATTTGAGGAATCCAATGTTGTTCAAATCCTAAATATTTGAACAATCTTTGCCTCATATAAAAGATAATTACTAAAATTACTGGTAATGGAAGCACACTATAATACTCGAATAAAGGGGTGCAAGACGGACGAAGAGTTGTGTGATTATCTCCTGACGGCGATACCTCATATTAAAGAGTACCTCGCCGAGTCTGCGGGGGAGTGCGTCACCACCCACAGTGCCCTTGGTGTGGAGTTGAAGATGCGGCAGGGGGTCCAGCGCAAGGAGATTTACAGAAAGTACCTCACAGAGGTTGAAAATGAGAGTATCGATGTGAGGCGGTCGGACCACTATCACATCCCGTGCAGGGGCTGTGGGAAGATGCACACGCGGATACACGACGAGGTCCAAGGGGACGAGATCTGTCAGGAGTGTGGCCTGTCCGAATTTATCCTAGCTGACGGCGTGGGATTCAAGGAAGAACAGGAGATGGAGAAGAATGTCGTCTATTCGTACAAGCGCGAGAATCACTTCAACGAGTGGGTCTCCCAGTTCCAAGCCAAGGAATCCACTAGCGTCCCTCATGAAGTTCTAGACCAATTAAGATCCGAATTTAAGAAGCAAAAGATAAAGGACCTATCAGAGATTACCCACGAGAAAGTAAAGGCACTCTTAAAAAAGCTCAACAAGTCAAAGTATTATGAGCACGTGCCCTATATAACCACGATCCTCAACGGGATCCAGCCGCCCACGATGCCCCAGGCACTCGAGGATAAACTCAGGCTTATGTTTTACCAAATCCAGAAACCCTTTGAGAAACATAAACCTCCGAATCGCAAGAATTTTTTGAGTTATTCGTACGTCCTTTATAAGTTCTGTGAATTGCTAAGCGAGGACGACTATCTAGTGTGTTTTCCACTCTTGAAATCCACTGAGAAGCTCCATATTCAGGACACAATTTGGAAGAAAATTTGTGAGGAACTGAAATGGGAGTACATTCGAACCGTCTAATCCTTTCCAAAGTACTCCACCTCGACGACCGATGTATCCACGGGGAAATTCACTAGGAATCCCTGGTCACATCCAGTGAGTTCCATATATTTTTGCAGTTGAATACGGAACGACTGATTCATCCGAGCAACCGACTTGAGCTCGATGATAATCTTGCTATCAATCACAATATCGGCACGCATGAATCCAACAACCGATCCCTCGTACTTTACAGGAATGATGCGCTCGGACTCGTAGGGGATGTTGCGACGACGCAGAGCCACCTCGAAAGCGTTGTGATACACGCTCTCGGAGTAACCAGGGCCCAGGGCCCGCCATACACTCTCAGCCACCTCCTTTACAGTGTCAGCCATTAACTAATTTTATCATCTATTCTTTAATTCCACATGCCACCCGATCTATTTGAGGGGCGGTTGGCAACTCCGTAACGACCAACTATATTTCTAGCTTGATTTCTTGTGTATCCTGCTCTCACAAGGCGATTAATCTCCTTCTCTTTTTGCATCTGGTTGTACGTCATGATCTGTCCTTTGTAATTCACCATTACTCCATTATTACGCGTTGGTCTAGGGGGAGGCTCGTACATAACCTGCGTCCGTGGGCTATTCTTCCACACTGGACGATTGGCCGTTGGTCTCCCGCGGTTGTTGATGCGCTTTCTGGCGCGCGCGATCCAGCGCCGAGCTCCACTCTTGGCTTGCGCTATTCCACGCAGCTGTCTGAGGACGGCATTGATGCTACGGGGTGGAGGCGCACGAGCGTTGTTGCGACGACGCGCAAATGGATTTCTCAGCTTGAACATTTAATATAAATTTATATTTTAATAGAATGTTGTGGTTTGGCCACCTCATCACGACCAGACTCCTATTTGGAACCTGGTCGATATGGTCGGTTGCACCCGACATCCCGATGGCACTCGTTCTGTCTCATTACCCCCAATCTTGGTCGGAAATTAGAATGTGGTGGCTATATGATTTTTTGTATAAATTACCCCATTCATTTTGGATTCTAATTTTGATTCCAAATTCATTCCGAAAAATATACGCCTTCCATATCCTGTGTGATATTCTGAGTCACACGGGTGAATGGTCCATCCAACCCCTTTACCCATTTAGAACCAAAATTCATGGCTACTGGGACCCTATTTCTTGGACCTGAAAAGGATATTTGGTCTGGCCACCCATGGTTTCTTGGCATTTTTATTGTAAATTGGATTCTTCCATTCCCATGGATTGTAATTTTTATTGAAAAATGGATTATGCGTGGTCGAGCCTAGTGTCTGGCTAGGCATGGTGAAGTGACTCATTTACTTTTAAATCCCCATTTAAATTGGGACCGGATCCATTTCGAGTCTGATTTGTAAATTCTGGAGGCGCGGGGGGCGGTACGCTTGGTGAGCGTGCTGATGGCCTGCAGACGGCGGAAGACAGCGAGTGGAGCCTCTCCCTGACTTATACCCTTGGATAGAGACTTGTAACGGTTGGTCTTGGCCTCAACTGGGTGGTAACCGTACTGCGTCAGCATCCCCTTCTTCAGCTTTCCAATCAGCTTGGGGCTCTTTCCCGCCGCACCCACATCTGGGATTGGCACGGCGCGCACGCGGGTCTTGCCAGCCTTGCGGATGTACGAGTAGGTTGTCCCGTCCTTCCGCCGGACGGTAATCTTCATGCGCTTGCGGACCTGGGTATATCCTGAACGGATCACAGCTTTCATTTGAATTTTGTCAAGAAATTTGTTGAGACTGACCAAGCATAAACATCCTGAGTTTCCCTTCAGTTTCAGCCCCAAAATCAAAAACGTCAGACCCTTCTAAATTTATATCCAAAATTGGAAAGTCATATGTGGCCCTCATTCTGAGTAGGGAATACATTATGCCTAGGGCATACGACTTGAGGTTCTTGATTTCATTTGATCTAGACCATGCTAGTTTCATGCCAAGGACTTCACTTCTCGGGAGGCCGATAAAAGGCGCACATGGTATATTCTCCGCCGTACCTCCATCCACGTAGTGCCAGCCGTTGAACTTGGTTGTTGAAAAGAGAAATGGGAGGGCTATGGACATGCAGACGGCGTCTATGACGCTTACGTCAGGTGTTCTATCCACCGAAAAGTACTCGGTCCTCATGAGATCCACACAAAACGCAGCTACATGGAACTTGATGGGTACAAATTCATAAAGTTCCCTGAATGTCAAATTATTTTTAGTTGTAAATTTGAGACAGGCATCCGCCAAGACTTTTCGAATCTTGCTCACGGGGACGAGACCATAGTCCTTCAAGAGTGTTTTTATATTTGGTTTCATAATCTGTTTCACGGGGACGGTGAGGGCAAAGTCAAGGCACTTTACTATGTCCTGATTTGCAATCAAAAATAAAAATCCAACGAGACTGCCGGCTGAAGCCCCCGAGATCTCCTCGAGGTCTGATAGCCTCCCACTCTCCTTGAGTTTATACATGACACCGAGGTAAATAAAGAACCCCATGGCGCCTGGTCCGAGTGCTAGGCACTTCATCTGTTTTTAATTTTGAATTGAAATTGGAATGCTAAACGCGCCGTTTGTATTTTTTCAAAAGTCTTTTTATTTCCAAAGCAGTCGAGTGGTATATTTTTTTAGCTGATTTCTGTTCCTTTTTCAACTTTTTCTTGTAGGCGGAACTTTCATAGAGGCGGCGGTAAATGGCTTCACTTAATGGCTTTATTCTCATTAATAATATCTAGGAAAAGTTGAACGCAGGGTGGCAAAGAGCAGAGCGAACACGAAGGTATGCACGACGACTGGAAGGGGGCCGGTCGTTCCGCTGCGCCAGAGACCTGGTGGGATGGTCAGGAGAATTCCTGGGCTCAGCAGGATAAAGAGAATGGCTGGCACGATAAGATCAGCTGGCGTCAGGCTGTACTTGAGGAAGAACTTGGCGATGACGTAATAAAGGAGCGCAAGCACGAATGCATGGATCACAACCGTCTGGAAGCTGGTCTTGCCACTTGCGAACTTGAGGGAAGGCAGGGACAGCAGCATGCCTGGGCTGAGCATGCCGAACAGGAGGGCTGGGAAGAGAACCTTGGGTCCAGTGATATCAATCATAGTTTATGTTACTATCTACCCAAGAAAGAAAAGCATCCTTGGAGACATACTCCTTGATGACCTGGATGGACTTGATCGAGTTCCACATTTGGAGATTGACGACGTTCTCCACACCTGTACCGCAATTGTAACTCGAAGAGTCCATGACGAAATCTACAAATTGAGGATAAGTTACATCAAGTTTAATGTAATTTTCATTTGTAAATTGGCGGATAGTCATCCATGCATCCAGAATCTGTTCAGAGTACCAATCTTGCCAGTCTTCTGGGTGGAGGGGGTCGGGCTCGGATGAAGAGTCATCCGAGTCGTAAGCGAGCTCGTAGTTGTAGGCATCACGCGAGTACTCGTCGTTGATACCCATTTTTACTTATAAATGAAGGGCTTGGTACCCTTAAGCCCCTTCGAGCAGGTCCTTCAGTCCAGTGACGCTCACTGCAGCCTTCTCCTTGGTCTGTACCGAGTCTTGGATCGCCTTGAATGCACCCTCGACACGGACCTCGTCGCCTGAGAAGTAACTGCGGAGCCCGCGGAGGATGGCATCCTTGGTGATCGCCCCCTTGGTCTTCTTCACCTTGAGATTCACCTTTATCTTCTCCTTCACCTTGACGGTATCAATCTCATTCGTTTTCATGTGATGGGTCACAAACTCGCGAAGCTCCTTCTCGCGCTTGTTAAGCACGGTGAGATCTTTGCGAGCTGATGCTAGTTGAGCTTTAAGTGCAACCCACTCATTCATTGCACGCTTGAACTGCTCGTCAGCCATTTACTTTTTGTTTTGAAAATTAGGAAGCCTGTAAGGCGCGAGTTCCTTCTGAACTCCTTAATTGTACTCACTGCCAATCTCAAACTTGGGACGCATGGTGTCAGGTGGGATCGTGCTGAGGTTAAAGATGCTCACTGGGCTGCGGGGGTTGATGGGCTCGGAGCGGATGTCGCGGTTGGCGTTGCGCAGCACGCCGCCGATGGTCTCTGGGTAGCCAATCTGGCTGCGGGGGTCCAGGTAGTTCTGGTTGGTCAGGATCTTCTCTGGGCTGAACTGGCCAAAGTCCTCGGTTGCGACAACCTCACGGGGGATCAGGCTGGCTGACGTAACGGCATCCACGCTGTTGTAGTCGGTGCTCGCGACGCTGGCGCTCTGAGCTGGATTCTCGTAAGTATCGGCCTGCAGGTTGGCGCCCTGGACGCCGCTGGTCGCTGTAAAACCGCTAGTCTTGGGGGCGAACAGGAGGAAAAGAACCACGGCCGCCAGTATCAGAATGAGCAGATTCTTGCGATCCATTTATTATAAGTTGCGATATTTTTTTAATCCACGTAGTCCGAGGGGTCGTCCTCGGCCTCGGCTGGGTCATCCGTGAAAAGATAATCCTTGGGAAACTCGGGTGCAGCTGGTGCTCCACGGACACGCACCTGGATGACGCGCCAGATCGGACCAAAGGACTTCTTGAGGAACCAAAGTCCTGACAGCTCAAGTACGAAATCACACTGGGAGTCCTTCTTGACCTCCTGGAGATCCACCTGATTTCGCTGACGGTCGAAAACTAGAGTCACCACAGAACCCTTGACCGTTGCCAGAGAAGCGCCGAGAACACCATCAGTCACGCTCTCCTGGTAAGCATTCGTGATAGTATCGTCACTCAGCTCCTTGCCAAACCACTCAACCTTTGAGCTCTTCGCCTGACTTAGAATCTCCTCATCAATTTTGGAGAAAATTTCTCTATGATCTGTAGTCAGTTCTAGGTTGATGGACTTGGTCGAGAGGTCGTCCAGGAGGGTCGCGCAGTTCAGCTGCTGCCGCTGACCGCTGATCTTCAGAAAGTAACGTCCGTCTGGGAGCTTCTGGGGCTTTCCGTACTCCATCTAGTACTATACAAGTTATTTTCTCCTTTAAGTTTAGTATGAATGCACAGGTGTGCGGCTCTGAATTTATGACAAAGGGTTGTCAGTGCCTGACTGATCCCCTCGATCCAACAAATTTCATTTGTGCAAATATAAATCGTCAGAACGGTCTGGTGGTTCCGTGTGATATAGGTTGTTGCGTGCCCATATGCGGGACCAAACCCGGACAAATTCCAAAAAAAGATGTTGAATTTCGCCCAACGTCTGGAGGAGCCCTGCCTCCTGGGTTCAACATCAACCTTGAAACAAGTGACAAACCAACTCAGGCAATTGATTTTCAGTCAGATTTCGAACCCATTCCACCCCCCGATTCCGGCCTGCCAGATGTCCTTAACAATCTGAAAGTTATGAGCATGGCAACCAAGATGATTTTGGCCGTTCTTGTGATACTTTTGTTGGCCGCAATACTGGCTTAAAGCAAGCGTTCCCTACAATATCAGACATGGCCACCGAGACCACCACCCCAGCTGTTACCCTCGAGTTCCTGGCAAAGCAGATTGAGGCTCTGCGCAAGGATGTTCGCAAGATCCGCGCTCACCTGGATGACCCAACCGGTGAGAAGGCTGCAGCTCGTTCTGCAAACAACGGCTTCAATAAGCTTCTGGAGGTGACCCCAGAGCTGCGGGCTTTCCTGGGCCTGGCTGCTGACGAGAAGATTTCTCGTGCGGCTGTCACCAAGCGCATCGGCCAGTACGCGACTGAGAAGGGCCTGAAGGAGGGTCAGAAGCTGGCCCTGGATCCACCCCTGAAGGCTCTGCTGAAGGTTCCAGAGGGCAAGGAGGTGACCTTCCTGAATATGCAGACGTTCCTGAAGGATCACTACATCAGCCCTCCAAAGGCTGAGAAGCCCCCTGCCAAGCCCAAGGAGCCCAAGGCCCCAAAGGAGGAGAAGCCCAAGGTGGCCAAGGAGGATCGTCCAAAGGTGGCAAAGAAGATCGCACCTGCAGCTTCTGCTTAGTAAATTGACTTAAAAAAACTAGTGTAATAATATAACATGTCAGAAGAAGCCCCGCAACTTGACAGAAGCTTTCTCGACAAGCTCGTGGGCACAAAAGTAAAATCCGTCGATTTGTATCGTCGGGCATTTACGCACAAGTCAGCTCTGAAGCGCTACTCAGGACTGACTGGGTCGTATGAAACACTTGAATTTATGGGTGATTCTGTACTAGGGTTTATTATAACAAAGCACTTATTTGACAAGTATGAAGAGAAACAGGAGGGGTTCCTCACGAAGGCTCGCACGAAGATGGTCCGTGGTACAACTTTGTGTGAGATTTCAAAGAATTTGGGCTTGCACGAAAAGATATTGATGGACGAGAAGGGGGACCGCAACGGATGGGCTCAGAATCCGAATATCATGGAGGATGCGTTCGAGGCTCTTGTTGGTGCCATTTACCTCGATCTCGGTATGGTCCATGCCAAGAATTTCGTTCTGGACGTGTTCAGCAAGGCGAACACGAGTCTCGAGGACGACAACTACAAGGACCAGCTCATGAGGTGGTGTCAGGTTCTGAAGATTGCACCAGAGTACAATATGATTTCACATACAAATGGGATATTCCATATCCAGCTTGTGGTTGATGGACTCGAGTGTGGATCTGGATTCGCAAGTACAAAGCGCCAGGCTGAACAGAATGCAGCCGAAATGGTACTTAAGACTGACGGCCGGTTTAAGAACAAAGAGATACCTGTAAATGGATCCAAAAATAGAAAAACTGCTGAATGCAACGTACCACGAGCAGAGGAGCCCTGAGTGGCTTGCTCTTCGTGAAACGATGCTTACTGCTAGCGACGCCGCCACTGCATGTGGGGCCAATCCTTACGAGAGCCCAGAGTCCCTTTACATAAAGAAAGTGGGGGGTCGCAAGTTCAGTGGGAACGCCGCGACCGAGCGCGGGACGGTGCTCGAGCCTATCGCACGCGACCTGTATGACGCTCGGCACAACAAGAAGAGCCACGAGATTGGGCTCGTTCAACACCCACTGTACCCCTGGCTCGGTGGGTCTGCAGACGGAATCACCGAGTGTGGCCGGCTCATAGAAATCAAGTGCCCTCTGACCAGAAAGATCGAGCCTACAGTACCGAAGCACTACATAGCCCAGATCCAATTGAATATGGAAATTCTGGACCTGGAGGAGTGCGACTTCATTCAGTACAGACCAGGTGAGGGTGATTCTCCAGAGGAATTCGTAGTCACGAATGTAAAGCGAGATCGCGAGTGGTTCTCGAAGAACCTAGACAAGATGAAGGCGTTCTGGGACGGCGTCATTGAGGGGCGCAAGAGCGGCTTCATTTGTGAGGTTATTGATGAGGATCCTATAGAGCTAAAAGATCCTATCTGTGAAGTAATAGATGAATCCAATGGAGGCCTGGGCGGAGGTTATGATCGAGAAGCAGTCCAAGAACACCAAGTGTGTTTGGTGCAAGAAGAAGCCCCACCTACTGAAGTGCAAGGAGTGCTACAACCAGTTCTGCTCGAGCTGCATTCAGATGGAGATTCATGCCTGCCCCAACCTTCCTGCGCGCAAGAAGGAACTCCTAGCCAATTTGGAATCGAAATTAGTCAAGGTGGTTGCACCTAAGATTTCAAAAATTTGAGATTATTGCGGAACACAAAGAGGAGGACGATAACAAGAAGTATGATTGGAATCCAGTCCTGACCATCCTTTATCTGGCCCTCGAACCATCCCTTGCGGGGGGGAGTGATTGGATCCTCGAAGTGGAAAGGCTGACCTGGCCGGGCGAAAGTCACCTTTCCATTTTCATACTCGTATTTACGGGCTGGGAACATCTGGTCTGGTGCGTACTTGGGGTAAATCTCCTTCAGATACATTGGGCCAGATTCATTAAGACGAAGAGGATCAAAGTGATCGGTCGCAGGGTTCTCGTCTTGAGGAGCAGTTGGCTGCTCATCGGTGCCACGGATGTAAGTACCGTCAATCATCTGGTCCTTGTAGAAGCCGTCCGTAGGAACACCAAAGGTATTCGTCCATGTGTACATATCAAGCCCATTTATCTTGAGGTTATCATCCACAAGTGCGGCGTGAGCCATATACTATTACTCTTTATAAAATTTGTTCTGGACCTTCTGGCGGTGGAGTTCCCACATCTCATCCATGTCAATCTCCAACATGTGCGCCAACTGGAAAAGGTAACTAAATACGTCTCCCATTTCCATCACAATATCTGTACCTCGGTCCTTCTTCAGGCCCGTCTTCCTGTAGATTCTGTGGGCCTGACGAATACTCGAGGCCAACTCACCCATCTCCTCGTTTAGCAGCATCCATACGATACTCACAGGGGCCTTGTCCCAACCTTTCGTCTTGCACAACTGTGCCGTTTCATCACGGTAACGATTCATCATACATGTTTAGGGCTTCTGGCTTTTAACTAAGATTCAGACTTCTCAGCTGCTTCTGAAATTTGAAAGCAAGAAACAGTGATGCGATTAGAAGGAAGAGTTCAAACGAAAGTTTCCACACCTCCGCCTTCTCTTTGTCGCCCGTCTGTTTGAGCGCCCACGGCTCGACGAAGGCATTACTTAACAAGCGGATTCCGCGCTCCATGCTGAAGAATATGATAAAGCCAATCAGGATATCATCAAGGGCTCTCATGTGCTATTAAAATCCAATCTTAAAATTCTGTGGCATCTTGTTTCCATATGTGCTGGTGCTGATGGGGGCTGCGAGGGGCACCGGGTTGGACGAAATGTCACGCATGAAGAGAAGCTGCTGGAGCATGCCCGTGCTGATGGTCTGTGACGCCTCGGCGGCCACAATGTCATTCATCTCGCGAACCTGACCAAGAATGTTGGTATAAGGGTCCGCCATGTTATTCACATAAACGCGCTTCATCAGGGCCTGGAGGTCGGCGTCGCTCTGTTTGTCAATCTCGTAGCCAGTCTTTTGTTTTATGGCGGCGATAATCTGACTGTGGATAGTCTCACGGTTAAAGTCCGAGAAAAAGGCGTCGCTCAGGGGATTGCGCACATTACGTGTAGCCATTACAATTCACGGATAAAAAAAAGGGGACCTAATTTCACATGAAGGTTATCAAGCGGTCTGGGGATGAAGCCGAGATGCTGTTCGACAAGGTCACCAAACGAATTTCCAAATTAAATTCAGAACCAGAATTCACCAAGCTAAAAGTCCAGCCCGACAAGGTGGCTCAGAAGGTATTCACGAGTATGTACGACGGTATCTCCACTGCTGAAATAGACAACTTGACTGCAGAGGTCGCTATCGGTATGATCACCGAGGACCCAGACTACGAGACCCTGGCTATGCGAGTGACCGTCAGCAACCTCCAGAAGAATTGCCCCAAGTGTTTCAGCGATGCTATGCTCGCCCTGCACTCCAAGGGGGTTGTTTCTGACTACTTCATGAAGTGCTTGGCACTCGAGATTGACGGCTGGATCGATCACAGCCGCGACTACAAGTTTGGCTACTTTGGAATCAAGACTCTGCAGAAGGGCTACCTGAACGCAGGCGAGACCCCCCAGTACCTCTTCATGCGGGTGGCTCTCGGCATTCACGGCGACGACCTGTCCCGTGTCCGCGAGACCTACGACCTCATGTCCAACAAGTACTTCACGCACGCCACCCCAACCCTGTTCAACGCCGGCACCAACCACCCCCAGATGTCGAGCTGTTTCCTCGTGGCTATGAAAGAGGACTCCATCGAGGGGATCTACGAGACGCTCAAGGAGTGCGCGCACATCTCCAAGTGGTCTGGGGGCATCGGCATCCACGCGAGTAACATCCGCGCCAACGGCACCCCGATCAAGGGCACAAACGGTGTGGCCGACGGTATCGTGCCTATGCTGCGAGTCTTCAACAACACTGCCCGGTACGTGAATCAGGGCGGTGGCAAGCGAAAGGGCTCTTTCGCCATCTACCTCGAGCCGTGGCACGCAGATGTGATGGACTTTCTCGAGCTGCGTCTGAATCAGGGTGACGAGGAGATGCGCTGCCGCGACCTCTTCACGGCTCTTTGGATCCCCGACCTCTTCATGCAGAAGGTTTCCGAGGACGGTGACTGGCACCTGATGTGCCCCAATGAGTGCCCTGGCCTCCCAGATGTCTATGGCGAGGAGTTCAACGAGCTGTACCGCATGTATGTGGCACAAGGCAGGTTCAAGAAGAAGGTTCGCGCGCGCGAGGTTTGGGAGGCGATCCTCAAGAGCCAGGTGGAGACGGGCACACCGTACATGTGCTACAAGGATGCAGCGAACGCCAAGTCGAACCAGAAGAACATCGGCACGATCAAGTCGAGCAACCTCTGCACGGAGATTATGGAGGTGTCGAAGCCTGACGAGACGGCTGTGTGCAACCTGGCGTCCATTTGCCTGCCGACGTTCCTGCGGGAGAATAAAAGCATGACGGCGCCCGATGGGTCCCACCCCTTCATCTTTGACTGGGATAAGCTTCACGAGGTGACGCGCGTCGTGACTCGGAACCTGAACCGGGTCATCGACAAGAATTACTACCCGACCGAGGCGGCTCGCAAGTCAAACCTCCGTCACCGCCCCATCGCCATCGGTGTGCAGGGCCTGGCTGACGTCTTCATGATGATGGGTTACGCGTTCGACGAGCCAGCCGCTCGCGAGTTGAACGAGCTCATCTTCCGGAGCATCTACCTGGCGGCCCTCCAAGAGTCGTGTGATCTGGCTATGAGCGAGGGGACGTATGAGACGTTTCGTGACTCGCCGGCCGACAAGGGAAAGCTGCAGTTCGACCTGTGGGGCAAGACCGACCATATTTTTGGCAAAGTCAAGGAGGACATTCACCTGTGGGGACTGCGCAACTCGCTTCTGGTGGCCCCTATGCCAACCGCCTCGACTGCTCAGATCATGGGCAACAACGAGGCGTTCGAGCCCTACACGACCAACATCTACCTGCGCCGGACTCTGGCAGGCGAGTTTGTTATGGTCAATAAGCACCTGGTCAAGGATCTGCAGAAGATTGATAAATGGAACCCCCAAATTAAAACTGAAATTATTCGGAACGGTGGATCTGTTCAGGGTCTGGATATCCCCTCGAATCTCAAGGATATTTACCGGACGGTCTGGGAGATTCCTCAGAAGAGCCTGATCGATATGGCGGCTGACCGCGGCGCCTACATTGATCAGTCTCAGTCGCTCAACATCTTCATGGAGGACCCTTCAGTCGCCAAGCTGAGTTCGATGCACATGTACGGCTGGAAGAAGGGGCTCAAGACTGGGATGTACTACTTGCGCACACGCCCCAAGGCCAAACCCATCCAAGTGACAGTTCCAGTTGCACCAACCCAAGAACAAATTCAGGCGTGCCGCCTAGACAACCCAGAAGGCTGCCTCATGTGTTCTGGATGAGGAAAGAAAATATAGTTTAATTGTAATGTATTTGGTTCCAAGAACTGTCGATCCTGTAACGCACTTTGTGTATGACGGCGAGATGCCATGCGACACTGCCGAGCTGTGGATAGGAAAGCAGTTTATCGCCAAGAGCAAGGAGGGAACCCTTGAGTTCTTTAACGACAATCCAATTCTGCCAATTAATCTCATAAAGTCACAGGACTTGTTCCTCAAGTGGCCCGAGGGCCAGACGGCTGCTTGGGGCACCGTCACGGCCAACACGATAGAATGCGTCATCACATCGAATGTAGCTAACGTCACGGGCAATGTAACCATCATCGAGTCTTACGAATCTGGCGCCATAGACGTCCCAGTCACAAACTCCGATGGCAAGAAAAACACCTTGGTTTTTGTTGGAGGAATTTGTGGCCTAAAGTCTTGGGACTGGGAGTGAGTATATGGAGTGCGACTCGCCCGTTTTCTACACTTTCAGTTCTATCTTTGCAGTGGTTGTGACTGCTTCTCTCGCAGCCATCCTGATTGAGATCGAGAAGATGAATCGGTTCCTCCGGTACTCAGTTTGGATGGGAATCGAGCCGGAGGCCGAGGCCGAGGCGGAGGAGGCCGAGGAGGAAACAGAGGATCAAGCTCACGAAGAGTAAATTAACTTAAAAAAATTAACAGTTTTAATATAAATGCAGATCTTCGTAAAGACGCTGACTGGCAAGACTATTACCCTCGAGGTCGAGTCCAGTGATAATATCGAGAGTATCAAGAACAAGATCCAGGATAAGGAGGGCATCACACCTGACCAGCAGCGCCTCATCTTCGCTGGCAAGCAGCTAGAGGACGGGCGCACACTGGCCGACTATAACATCCAGAAGGAGAGCACGCTACACCTAGTACTTCGGCTGCGGGGGGGCTAGACCAAATATGTTCCTAATTTCCTTTGCAGATTTACCGCGAAGACTCTCCGCCACCATCTTGCACCCGTGATCAAGGAGCTCCTCGTATGCTAGGAAGTCGCAAGCGAGTAGAACGTGCAATGTAGTGTCGTCATTTTCAAGCGAACCAGTCTTGTGATAGTTTAAAATTTTATTCATAACATCTGAACTCACGTTGTGAAGTGGTGCAGCAAACAAATTGTTTGAATCTTCAAACATGTAAGAAAGCATCTTGCATTTTTGAATGAAATTAGAATCGAGTTCGAAAAGGACGCCGTCGTTGGTAACCACGCTAGCCATGGCAATAAAAAGTAGTATTCTTTTAAGTAAATGGCATGCTTCGGGCCCCAGCAAGACGCACTTTACGTCATCTTACCCTACTTCAATTATTGCGGCTTCCGTAAGCGCCGGCAGCTCTTCATAGACTTTGTTGAGCGCTACAAAAATCACAAGAGAATTAAGATTGTAATTTCAGAATCCATTGGGCCAGCACCTCTTCCCCGTCTCGGTGTGTTCAGGCACCTCAAGTTCAGAGCTCATAGCCCCTTGTGGATAAAGGAGAACCTTATCAACCTTGCGATCAAGGATCTGCCAGAAGACTGGAAGTACATGGCGTGGATAGACGCTGACATCGTCTTTATGAGCTCTGACTGGGTTGAAGACGCCATCGAGGAGCTTCATGTGGCTGATTTCGTGCATCTGTGGCAGACGGCTGTGAATTTGGGTCAGTATGGCGAGGCTATGAAGATAGACAAGAGTTTCGGGTACATGCACGCAAAGAGCGGGCACACATACCACCCAACCGACAAGTACGGATTCTGGCACCCAGGCTATGCTTGGGCCGCCAGGCGCTCAGCCATCGACCACCTGGGCGGCCTGCTCGACTGGGCCATCCTCGGATCTGCCGACAGACACATGGCACTCGCGCTCATAGGAAAGGTGCTCTTTAGCTCACCTGGAAACATCCACCCGAATTACAAAGCCATGCTCCTCGAATTCGAACATGCGTGCAAGGACCTCAAACTCTCCTACGTACCAGGGACAATCATGCACTTGTGGCACGGAAGACTCGAAGACCGCAAGTACAGGGAACGCTGGGATATTTTGACCAAAAATCAGTTCGACCCGGCGACCGACGTCGCCTTCTCACCAAAGGGGATCCTAGCACTCACAGCGAAGGGTGAAAGATTTACACAGAAGTTGTTGGAGTATTTTGTGGATAGAAAGGAGGATTCTTAGTGAAATATGCAAAACATAATTGAAAGGATAGCAGACTTGGCTGATATAGACTCGAGAAGGGCTCTAGGATTTCCGCCAAGAAAACTGAATTCTAATTTTGAACTAAAATTAGTTGATGAATTATTCCTGTATTACACGAGGCAGAAAAAGCTCGTGTATTTCAACGTGGCCCACGACTTTATGTATTGGGAGGTCACGGAGGACATCACCCCTATTAATATAGATGAGAACACGTGGATGCATGGTGACGACTCGCAGTCTAGGATATTCATATGGAAGGGGCATCCCGGGAGACTGACGGAGGACATGGTCATATTTCCATCAGGAATTTACACTCCCGTTGGATGGCCTATTTTCATTGATAGGATTCAAGTTGAATGAAATTACTATTTTCTCACCTGGCAACTGCCTAGTTGTATAATGAGACACGTCACTTCTAAATAGCAGCAGCCTGTTAGGTTTGCATTCAAAACTCGTCTCATTACACGAGAGTTCTGTAGGAGCTGTAGGCATGAAAAAGAATTTGTCTCCACTTTCAAAAGTTATTTTCGACCCTTCGGGTGCAGACAAGTAGTATGCTCCAGAAATGAGCGATCCGGGGTGTATGTGAGGATATATATAATGACCTTCTTCACTTACATTAGCCCACATAGTCTGAATTTCGAGTTTGCACTTGTAACCTAATTCATCTATAAATTTATTAGCGTGATCGAGTATAGCTTCACAAATATCCTTCGTCTCGGGGTAAGTGTGGAGTCTCGGATTTGTGGTGTGCAAAGATGGGACGTTAAGAGTTTCACTATAGGCCATACCCCATATACTCGCCAAATTACTTATTCTCTTCTTGACCAAGTCCCTATTTATTTCAAAATTGGAAATTAAATTGTCCTCGCGATATATTGTTGTTGGGAAGAATTTGAAAATCATTTCAAATATAGATATTCATTCTTTTATCAAATGGAATACCGTTGAATCTTGTTGTGGCTGCGGATGTGTAAGCACCCATTCTTGGCCAGACCAACCAATTTCCAACTGAAATTGAAACTGGAATTTTGGCCTCCTTTTCTATGACGTCTCCACCGTCACAGGTTGAACCGAAGATTGTTACGGTTTCTAATTTTGAATCAGAAATGCCAAGGACAAAAAAGTCGGGCTTGGCGTGGTCGAAGAGGACGCAGTTGAATGCGCCGTACAGGGACTCGCTGATGGTTATCCCCCTCCCCTTCTTACCTATGACAGGGGTGACGAGGGTCGCCACGTGTTCGGCGAAGTATCTTCCGGGTTCGGCTATGAAAATAAATTCCGAACCAAAATTGTTAATAGCTGAATTAATCATGGATGGCAGGGGTCCAAGGTCGAAGACGTTGGTCGAGGAGAATCCACCCCCTATATCTATAATCCGTGGGTCAAAGTGTTTTCGTTTGGCCAAGGTCACTGCTCGGTTGGCCTTGGCGAGTGCTTCTACAAACGCCTCTGCGCTGGACGCCATCGACCCAACGTGAAAGGAGATTCCAACGAGGTTGAGACCGAGACGCGAGCACATGTCTAAGAGTTCGGGCCAGTCCTCCTCCTCTGCCCCATATTTGTTCCCCAAATTGCAGCGCGCGCCGGGGTCATCCGCGCGAATGCGCAGAAGAACCTCCATCGCACCGGCGAGGGCAATTTTTTGGAGCTCGCACACGCTATCAAACGTGGTCCGCTTTACGTTTTTTTGAATTGCTAAGCTAATATCCTGGGACCGTTTGCACGGATTGGCGTAGATTATCCTCTCGGGTTCGACGCCCAATTCTAAAACTAAATTAAACTCGGCTGGAGTGGCACAGTCGAATGACGCGCCGAGTTTCGCTAGGTGTTTCACGAGAACTGGGTCCGGATTGCATTTCACCGCGTAGTATGGAGTTACGGTCGGAAATGCCCTTTTCCACTCCTCATAGGCTTGGGTAAGTACATTGAGATCATAAACATAGAAAGAGTCAGAAGGCCTATGGGTCATGAGGAGTTCATGTAGAACCCCGACCCCCACCATCCAGAGGTACTTATCCTGGAGATTTTATTTTTATGTTCTTCTTCTCTCGGCTATCAACCCCGCCGTAATATTCATCAATTTACGATACAAATTTGTGTCGTATCTTCTCAAAACATTGTTCAGCTTGGCGAACATATTCCGATTAGCCATCTGCAAAAGTCGTCTGAGGTTTGTATTGTTAGCTCTTCTAAGGAGAATTAGAAGATCAACTTTTCTTACTTCGTTATTATTTCCCTGAAGTTGTCTTATACGACGCAGAAGAGGGGCGTTGTCCTGTGCAATCATCCTTTCCACGTTATTGCGGTTAGGAGCCTGAAGTCTCGCGAGGAGATTGGCGTTTGACATGGCACTCAATTGGTCAAGTAGAGCAATTCTATTTGTGAGAGCACGTGTATTAGCACTCACTTGATTATTAGTCCTGATGGCTCGCGGAGCAATTGTACCAGCCGCTCTTCTAGCGGTAATATTTTCGCTCCGGGCGCGTAGCTGTGCCCTATTAGCTGCTTGCCCGGCTCTCCATGCATTTGAAGTTGGAACCTCGTTTAAATTACCAAACCGTAATTTTTTGGAGGAACCGCCATTTCCATTGTTGGCCTTGCGTTTCCTGTCCATTGATAGTAACCAAGATAAGAAAACCCCGACCGTACATTGTATCACAAATGGTCTCTCCTATTTTCTTCCTCCTTGACCGCTCAGGTTCCATGGACTCGATACGTGATGATGTAATTGGCGGTTACAACTCTTTCATCAACGACCAGAAGGAGCTGACACCCGATGCCTTGGCGACCCTGTGGCAGTTTGACCACGAGGTTCTGGTATCGTACGAAAATGTCCCCCTGCGAGACGTCCCGCCTCTGACGCGCGACACATTCTCTCCACGTGGCGCCACCCACCTGCTTGATACCCTGGGCAAGGCGCTCGAGGTTCCACCAGTCGCCGATCCACCCATGCTCATCGTCTTCACGGATGGAGCGGAGAACGGGTCGGTAAATTTCCGCAAGTCGGACATCAAGGATATGATTGCGCAAAAGACCAGTGATGGCTGGACTTTTGTGTATCTTGGTGCTAACCAGGATGCTTTCTCAGAGGCCCAAGCTATTGGCATCGGACCGGCGCACACTGCAAGCTTTGATGTTACTCGTACCCCAGAAGCCTTCCGGGGCCTGTCTGCTACCGCGAGTCAGCGAGTTTAGTTGGCTTCGGCCAATGCGCCTCTGAGAGTTTTGGCCGCATTGGCGATATTTTTCGCATTGGCCACGGCGTTCTGAGCGTTATGCATTTTAGTCTCGGCCGCCTTCTCAATTGCCTCCACTGGGTTTTGTGAAGGGGCGTTTGATACAGAACCTGCGGCGGCTGAAGGTGGTGTGCCCACCATTCCAGCTGCATTGTTTTTTCCGATGACCCCCACAAACGTGGCAATGACCAAAGCCACACCAATCACAATCATAATAGGCCCAATAACAACTGCAGAAATCCACGGAGACTTGTCCTTCTCAGCCTTGGTCTTGAGCTTGGCAATATAAGACGACCCCACTGACATGAGGATGATACCAATAATAATCATAACAGCAGCGGTCACATACCAGGTAGTTGGTGCCACCATTTAATATCTTACAACAATTTTATTCTGTATCTGTGACCGAGAGCCCCTTCTGTGGTCCTGGCCGCCGCCTGTAGATTCGGCTTTGACCACAGCAGCCACCTGGACCAAAACCCAGCCGTATATCTACCCGCCGACCCCCACGCCTCGCGCTTGCGGTGCCTCACAAGGTACCGCTTCATCCTCGTAGCGTCTTTATGTATCGTATAGTCTGAATATCCGCGGCGCCCAAAGCTCACGGACTTGCCCTCTGGAAAAACCGCCCTGAACTTATAAGGCCAACGCGCCCTCGTCACCTTTATCACAGGCTTCATTTAAAGTTAATTCTAATTGAGATATAAATCAAGAGGGCCAAGAGTATGACCTGGAACACGGCATAACCAGTTATCCAAGGAAAGACGACATTGTTCTCGAGAATCATGTTAAGAACCTGACGGCTTAGGGATTCGTCTTCCGTATCATCCATGGATAGGTATCTTAATAAGCAGCCACAAATTTTAAAACAAAATTTCACTGAACTTGGGCAATGCGTTTGTATCGTCGGCAAGTCTGGGATAGGGAAGACCTGGTCGGTGAATCAAGCCTTTGGTGGATACTATATTGAATTAACATCCGAAATTCTGAAGAGCAAACAAGGTACTGTCGATTTCCTCGAGAGAATTTCTAGTTCAAATCTCCCTGTAGTACTGGATGAGTACGAGACCATGTCTGACCTTGTTGGTATCCGTGAGATAGTCAAGCCGCCATCTAAAGGGCAATTCATAATCGTAACCCAAGTCCCACTTGATCACAAATTTCCATTTGAAATTAAAACGTATGAATTTCCTGTACCTACTTTGGATAAAATGAAAGAGTTATTCCCCGATGCACCTGAAACTCTCATACAAGAGTCGCGTGGGGACTTGCGGTACATCATCAGAGGTCAGACGTTCGCCACTGACAAACCAGATGAGTTCAAATCTCCACGTGAATTTGTTACGGATCTCGTGTCTAAATATACCAATATCAATCCGACCAAGTATATAGGCCACCCTATTCAAGAGCCTGGAAATATGGTTTCAATTTTACAGGAAAATTACTTGGACGCCAAGGGTGTTGATGTGACGAGGGTGGCTGATCTGCTGAGTGATGCGAGCCTGATAGAGAACAAGATGTACGACGACGGGCACTGGCACCTGATGCACTACTATAACCTGCTCGGCTGTATAGCACCCGCGGTTGAGATTGGGCACAGTTTGCATCCAGAGAGGATGCGGCCTGGACAGATATGGACCAAGCACCAGAACATGTGCATGAGGGCCAAAAAGTTGTCTTCATTTTCAAACAGAATTCACAATCTAAAATTGGATCATCAAGCTCTCCTGCTCCTCAGGGACTATGCGGAGAAGGGCAACTTGGAACTCCTGAGAGAGTACAAGTTCGATACAAAAGATATTGACGTCCTCAATCACATTTCTCCACTGAAGAAATTAGGACCAAAATTAGTGGCGGCCATCAAGAAGGCCCTCTAGTCCTCCTTTGTGCTGGGGACTTCCTCCTCCTCCTCCTGCTCTGGCACTGGAGCGGCCACTGCGGCGGGCTCCTCCTTCTTTAGGGCCTCGGGCTGGACCAGGGGGAATCGAAGATTGGGCTTCTTGTCCATGAATTTCTTGTACAGATAGAACCCGAGAACTAGGATAACAACAATTGCAATAATGTTGAAGATGTTGAAAGGGGAGGTCTCGACAGCCTCCTGAATACGGGTGCGAGCCATATGATCAACTACTGGGGGGACGGGAGCTGGACTCATTACTAGAAAATTAGGTTTTTTGCACAGGCCCTAGGCGCACGTGACCTAAATTTCAAATTGAAATGGAGATTGACTGGACGGTCTTTCCTGTATTTCGAGAGGACTTGAGTATTCGTACAGATCCAAGGTTCGAGTTCCTTTGTAAGCATTGTGGGGGTCACAAGGTTTTCGTCGGCCAAGATGAATTCGGGGTGGCGATTGATTTGCCCACTTGCACAACTTGTGGTTCAGTTGATGCCGAGTATGTGAGCGACGAGCCCGAGTGGAGGACTGGCGGCGACACGGAGGGCCCGGACCCCACGCGCGTCGGTGCCCCTGAGAACCTCGATCACTTTTCAGGGGTGTGGAACATGGGCACAATAATTCAGCACGCTGGTTTTGGTTCGAAGAACTTTTCGAAGGTGAATACGCTGAAGAGACGGCAGACGCACTGCAACGCCAACCACAAGGACAGGAGCCTGTTTCACGCTTATGTGGGCATGGACAGGGTTGGCAAAGAGGTGCTTGGCCTGACTGACAACGTCATGTACCTGGCCAAGACCAAGTACCGCAAGTTCAACGAGAATGTGCTGACGCGCGGAGCTGTGCGTACGGGCGTCAAGGCCAACTGCATCTTCCAGGCGTGTCGCGAGCTTGGTTTGGCACGGACAAAGCAGGAGATTGCAGAGGCTTTCGGGATCCCACCGCGAGACATCAGTCGCACTTTCGAGATTTACCAAGAGCAGGTGCCCGAGACGGACGTGCATGTGATCACCCCCGCAGATCTCGTGCCTCGCATTTTCAACTCCATTACACACGTGCCTGAACTCGAGAGGGGCCGCGTCAAGGCTCAGATTATCAAGGCGTGCAAGTCGCTCGACGAATGTGTGGAGCTTATGGGCCGGACGCCCAAGGCGATCGTCTGCGCCGTGGCGTTCCACATGCTCTCAAAACTCGGGCACCCCATCTCAAAAGCAGAAGTTTGCAAACTTTGCGATGTTTCTGGCCCCACATTAGCAAAGATCGATTCGATAGTTAAGGGCTTGATAAACTAATTGTGTAATGACCGAGCCAATCATTCTCTTCGTGAGTACCCCGTGTTACGGTGGCGTTTGTCTTCAGCAGTATGCAGAGTCCATCCTTCGTCTCCAGCGCACAGCAGCGGCCAATGGTCTCCAGATGATGCTCGATACGACCGAGAATGAGTCCCTTGTCCATCGCGCGCGCAACCTAGCAGTGGCCCGATTCTACCAGAAAACCCAAGCGACCCACTTCATGTTTATTGATGCCGATATCCACTTTGACCCCGAGGCTGTTATCCGCCTCGTCAAGTCCGAGCACGACGTATCTGTAGCAATTTACCCCAAAAAATGCGTTATGTTTGATCAGGCTGAGAATGCCGTCAAGAACAACGAGCAGAAGGATCTGGATCGCGTGAGCTCCTCGCTCGTCATGAATTTCAAGTACTCTAACACGCCCGTGCAGAACGGTTTCGCAGAGGTGCTGGATGGCCCGACTGGCTTCATGGTCATCAAGCGCCACGTATTTACTAAAATGTTTGAAAAGTACCCCGAGCTGGAGTGCCAGAATGACCACCAGAACCGCGACCTCGAGCGTTACATCGCCGTGTTCGATTGTATGATCGATCCAGACACGCGGCGGTACCTGTCAGAGGACTATGCGTTCTGTCGCCGCTGGCAGCAAATGGGGGGCAAGATTTACGCCGACGTCATGACGGTCCTAGGCCACGTAGGCAACATCCGCTTCCACGGGACCCTGGAGGAGAGAATTAAAAATATGTAGTACTTTCAAAATTATCTATTCGGTGTGCGCGGCATTGGTATGTAACCTCCATTAACAAGTTGCCTGTAAGTTGTATTGACCATTGCGGCAGGTAGGGCTATCTGACGTCGAGCTGGGTCAATTGACTCCTGAACATAAAGCCACGTGTTGTGAGCCAAGTGTCTTATTTCAACGTGCTTCACACGCCCATTTTCGAAATAGCGAACAAATCTTATCGAGCTTCCTATGGGTATGTTTCTGTTCATACTTAAAAAAAGGAGACATTTAAATTGTAATGACTGTTATTCATGTAGTAGCAGAGACTCGTAACCGGTCGATATGCGCCACGACCCTGCACACTATGATGAATATCCACATGGCGTGCATGTATCGCAGTTTCCACCTGGATGTCCATTTCGTCCAGGACAAGTCGAGCCTGTCGAAGCTTCTCAAGACTGGCGATCGAATTATATGGATGGAATATGGAACAAATTTGGATACAAATTCAATCGCCAAGGCGGTTGAGCCTTTTGAGAAGAATCTGAATGCTCTGGTATTTCCGTCGGTCAAGGAGGGGATCAACTGGCCGCGCTTCGTGGCCAAGACGAAGGAGGGTTCGAAGGAGCCAGCCCACCAGCGCGGACTGGAGTTTGACACTGAGGTTGGAAAGAAGCTTGCAGATGGACTCTACGAGTGTGGCAAGACTTCGGCCCGCGTCTGGGCCATGGACGCCAAGCCTGTGGATAAGAAAATCCGCGGCGGGAAGGTCCCGGTCAAACTTCCGCTAAATAATAATGAAGAAATGTTTGATTGCCTGAAGGCCAACGGGGCAAAAATTGGGGTTTTGAGCACAGCCTCAGTCATATGCCACTACGTTCATGAATGCCTTGGAAACATACTGGAAGCTAGTGGAGTTCAACTTAACCCATGAAGGACCCCTTCACGCCTATTATCAATAGCCTGCGCGCACAAGCTCACCAAAAGCTTTCTAGTAACGGTGTCGAATTTAAGGACGTTGTTGGCCTTATTAGCAAGGCTAATATCCTTGTTGGCGCCCGTGACACCTGGATTGCATTTGCGACTAATCTCATAACCGATCTCGAAGTAGATTAGCTTAGAGAATTTAAAACCAAAAATAGTAGCTCAAATGGATCCCGTCTCCCTTTTTATTCAGGGGGCTTGGGGTTCCGACCCTGGTCGGTTCCCTGGGCCGCAGCCCGTGTCGATAGAGAGACGGCACTTTTCCTGGCTCCGGCGCCAGCCGTACGTGGTGTGTGAAAAAACAGATGGCGTCAGGCACCTGCTAGCGTGTCTGCCTGGCACCAAGGAGTGCCACTTGGTCGATCGCTCCTTCACTGTGAAGGAGACGCTCACGTTTGCGGGGTTCGCCAAGGACACTCTGCTCGATGGCGAGCTCGTCACGACCAAGGATGGACGCCGCCTCTTCATGATCCACGACGCGGTGCGCGTCAAGGGTGAGGACCTCATGCAGGCGCCCTTGACCAAGCGCCTCGCCGCTGCGGCCGCCGCATTGCGTCTCGTAATCAAGTCAAAAAAGGACTCGGTTGAACTGCGTGTTAAAAATATGATCCCTCTCGAGAATATCAGCGAACTCAAGCCACTGGGTGACTTCGAGTACGAGACTGACGGTCTGGTTTTCACACCTGTGAATGAGCCTATTCGGATGGGCACTCACGAGACGATGTTCAAGTGGAAGCCGCGTGAGCGCATCACAATAGACTTTGTGCTCTTTTCAGGTCGGCGGCTCTTCGTGCAGGACAGGGGGGTGCCGTACGAAGAGGCGGAGCTGCACACGAGGAACGTGTGCGAGGAAATCCCTGACGGGACAATCGTGGAGTGCGGCTACGGAGACCTAGGCTTCTTCGTGGAAAAGATCCGCACAGACAAAACACACGCCAACAACCGGCGCACCTACGCGCGGACTATGGTGAATATTAGGGAGGCGATCAAGTACGACGAGTTCTTGGCCGCACATTAGGCGTTGCGCGCCGAGTTGTTCCTGGACGATAGTTGCCGTGAATGCTACGATAGGGTAGCATCCGTAAAATTGCAGTTGCTGGTATATTCACAGGAGTCGTCAGGGCGGACATGGCGGCGGCTCTGCGTGCTGGCCGGCGCATCTTCTCTATCAGCAGGTGGCGAGCGTGACGGCGGGCCCAATTCTCGAACCGAGCAATTTCTGCGGCTTTATTTGCACGCGTGTAACGCAGAACAGTTCCATTTGCTAGAACCTGTGCATTCCCCGCATATTTTGCGTGTAGCTGCTGCTCCAGGTTGGCGCGGTTCTCACGCAGTTGCTCAAGCATCGGCTGCAACTCTTCGTGCAATTCGTATCCAACATTCCCCATCTCTTGCTGAATTCTATAGAAGTTATTAGGTGTAGATCCGAAGACTTGGCGACGAATAGCATTGAGCTGCCGGGTAAGCTCGGCCACCCGACGTTCGGCAGCTGTGATGTTCCTGTTGATGGAAAACAGGCGCCGAGTTTCATTTACCGTGAGAATAGCCCCTGGTAGGCGGTTTGGTATTAGAGTTCTCATTTATATTTACAAACAAAATTATGGGCGATACAGGGCCATGTAGAAAGGTCCCCTTCTGGGGGGCTCATTCATCTCACTGACCGTGTCATCATCCTTGAGGAACCATTTATCATACCTTTTCACAGCAATAGCATAGTGACCACCGAACATCATGCCTGAATGTAGGACGACTGCAAAAAGTTTTCGGTCATGAATTTCAATTGGAATTTCAATTGGAAATTTACGCGAGTACATGGAAAAAGTGAATATCAAAATCTTGGGCCATTTTGTAACCTTTCGCCCTATGGCGGCCACGTGGTGCTTTTTACCAGTATCATCTATGTAGTCAGAAATTCCCACGTGTTTTTCACGCTCCTTCAGAAGGTCCCCGAGACTCGTCTCTGAATTTACATCCAAAATTAGTGTCGTAAATATTTCTGACTTTTTTGAAACACCCCCCGGGAATACAGTTTCTTGAATTTCTTCTCCATTGAAAATTTCCGTCACGAGTTCCTTACCGAGTGACTTTTCGAATACATCTATTAAACATACTATTACTTCTTGGGCATCATGTTGGCCCCCATCGGCAAAGGCGGAAAATTTGGTTTTGAACGCAGCGACTAGGGCCCGAGGATCTACAGGATCAGACTTGCCAGAAAGGAACAGTTGCTTTGCTACTTTCCGATACTCCTTAGTAATCTCACAGTCGCCCGTGTATTCGTTGAGGAACAGATAGCGTGAGAGCTGGGGCACGTGAGCCAAACACTGAACAGCAGTGTTAAAGTAACACGTGTTACCGAGGTTGAACAGGCCTCTCATTCTCTTAGAGGTTAAGCCACCTTATTTCTTAAGACAAAATGGAGCACCAACTTTTCCGCAAGTGGGAGCCGCTGATTGAAAAGTACAAGAACTCACCCGACACTGAGATTGAGATTCGGTTTGGGCGGCCGGCTCCCAAGGGGTTCGACACGAATGTAGGCAAGGCTACTTTCGAGAAGGTTCTGAAGTCCCTCGAGGGGTTCAAGGGGTGGGAGAGCACGAAGCACTCCAAGTATGACGTGTATTACTTCGACGGGGGCAAGCGGCTCCAGATTGACGAGGAGTCCGACGAGCGTGACTCTGTGGTCAAGAAGCGCGTCGCAGTGGATGACTTTGCCATGGAGGGCCACCCCTTCGATGTGCGTCTGGGGGTCAGCACTGAGAAGGAGTTCGAGTACGACGGCGAGACGGCAACTGATCAAAAGTCCAAGGAACGTTGGTCTTTTGTGCGCAAGAACCTATCTATCGACGTGTCCAAGGTGCAGGGCAACCCTGACGACCCAGACTGCGACGATGACACGAGCTACCAAATTGAGATGGAAATTATTGACCCGAAAAAGATCGACTCTCGGGACACCGTGTTCAATCTTCTGTACAAAATCTTCGATCTCATGAAGTGCGTCTAAAAAAAGGTCCTGTGCTCGGCTTAGGAATTTAGGATCCAAATTAAAATAAGAAAAATGGTGAATACCTTCGTGCCGTTTCCGTGCATTCTCCAGTGCGCCAAGTCTCTCGACTATCGCCGCCTTGGAAAACAACGGGTTGAGGCTTATCAGCTGTGGCGTGCGCTCACGGGCAAGACTGTGGGCTGGCGCCGCCACCCAGCGGCCCTCGCGTGGGAGGGATGCACCTGCGCCCTAGCTCTATACACAAACATCATGATTCAGGAGTGGATTGACCGCGGGTACAAGAATAGCATGCAGTTCCTGCCTCACTGCGCCAAGCCGAGTTTTCCGTGGTGGTGGGGGTGGGAGCCGATTCACACCTCCCACCGCGCATCCCTCGTGCGCAAGAACCCGTCTCACTACACATGGGAGACGGGCCCTTACGCCAACTGGGGCTACATCTGGCCCTCCAAGGTGCCGCAGCACCTCCGCCTGGTCAAGGACCCCCCGCTAGATCAGGTCTGCGCGCCTATTTCTTCTTAACGTGCTCATACCACGTATTCTTGTACTTGTTATTGATGCCCATTTTCTTCAAGTTGGCCCACGAGTACGCTTTATTTGCATTGTAGGGAACTCCGAGGCGATTCATGTTATTGACAAGAAGCTCAAAGTTATTCGTGGCTGGAATTGTCTTGCGTTTTGTCGATGGTGATTTCTTGGGTTTTGGTGCCGCCGCTCCCGCCTCCTTCACCTTGGGAGATAGCTTTGGAATTTTAAATTTAAATTCACGAGGAGGATTCCATGCTGGTATGTGTTTGATTTCTCCTGTGATCATATTCTCAACAGTTCTGGCCGGAACCCCCTGTTTAGGCAGTGTGGAATTGATCCAGGCCTGAACAGCCTTCTTCTTGTTATTGGCCTTGCCACTCATGAGCGCAGTTTGCACAAGGAGATTTCTGAACTGGTTGCGCTTGTTGGCTGGAACCCAGTTGGGTACGGTTGTGCGGCCAGTGAGCTTCTGAGCAGACTCCCTGTTCTGCGCCTTCTTCTTGAATTCCTTCGTCATGCGCTTCCACACTGCATCCACGTCAGCCTTCAGCGGCTTGCCACGCGCCCCGAGTGGAAGCTTGCCCATGACCGTCTTGAGTTTCTGCAGGTTAGATGGACTTGGAGTAAGGTTACCCATTCTGACCGCCAGTTCCAAATTCAATTCAAAATTAGAATTGGATGGAGAACCAGAGTTGGATGGCGATGGTGAAGTGCGCGAGGGGCCTGCGCGGTTCGGCAAGGGTGGTGGTGCGATTGCACGTGCCGCCTTGGTGTTGAGCAGGTACTGGAACTTATTTCGTGCGAGTTTCTTCTTGTACTCGGCAAGCTGATTGGCGGACAGATAGGCCTGAGCTATCGCATTCTGCTCGGCCACCTTGAGTGTTGCAAACTGGCGCGTACGGCTCGCCTTGTTGGCGTAGTTGCGACGCACCGTGCCGTTGGACAGGAAGGTGTGCTTAACTCCATTCACAGTCACGTTGATAGGTTGAACCTTTGGAGCCAATTGCCTCTCAAATTCTGTACGAATTTCAGCCACCTTCATTTTCTCAGTGACGCGTGGCATATTCATCTGGACTGCCATATTCACGAGAGTCTCTTTATTGTATCTCTCAAGCTGCTTTCCGTTAATTCTGAGGTGCTTGTCTTTGCCCAGATTGACAACTGGGGTGGCGCCCCCTGCTCCGTTCAAATTTGCATTCTTAATTTTGAACAGATTTTTGAGGTGCTGTGGGATGTTGATTCCGGCCGCCGAGTAGGCCTTTATAACAGTCTTTTTTGCATCTGATTTTCCCTTGGGAATTTGGTACCACTGGGGCTTCCCTTGCTTGTTAGGTCTGACGTAGTGTCCTTCGCGGCTCTGGTTGTTCCAGCCGGATGGGCGCCCTGCTCTCGGAGATCTGCCCCGCACGGTTGCTATCTGTTCAGCTGTGATATTTAGTTTTGAAATTACATTCGAAGGGATATTCACACCTGCGTTCGAGTAAGCCTTGATGACTTTGGCGCGGACGAGCGACTTGTTGGTGGGGATGGTGTAGAAGCGTGGCTTGCCGTCTGGCCCGGGGCGCACGTAGTGACCGTTGCGTGTTGCGCTCCAGTTGGCCGCCAGGTTGTACCGGGCCTCTGCCATGGCTGCACGCTTCGCCTCCTTTCCGGGCTTGAGAACGCTCGGTGCAGCGCGCGCACCAGAGAACATGGTTGGCCCCATCTCAGCCACCAGCTTCTTGAATGCGCGTGGCCCGTCATCTACATAAAGACACGATGCGACGACCGTTCCATTTTTGCCCAGAATGAGGCTCACCTTGTATCCACCCTCAAACTCTGTATCTATACGCACAGTCCCAGTGAAACCCAGCTCACTGACGTGTGACGAGATTTGGAAGTTTGTTTTACGCGAGGGGCCACTCACACCGTAAAAGTGGGCGCGGATCTGTCCTGGTATAACTTCTTTAACGGCCCCCTCTATGTGATCTGTGATTGCTTTGAGATTAAGGTTCTGGTTGCAGTAAAAGCGGCTCGAGTTGGCGGTCACATCAACACCAGAGTAAAGCTCGTGGAATCTACCGGGGAAATAGTCCCGCGCGAGCAGGCGGACAACTCGCTCCCATGGACCATTCGTGCTAATCACGACAGAACCAGTCTTGTAGATAAAGACGGTTGCAGTTTGGACAGGGTTGATCATCTTATAGTTGAGCTTGACCGAGATCACGGACGCGTCTATCTCTCCCACTGCCGGTTTATTGAGCGTCTCACGGAACTTGGGACGGCCACCTATGTACTGCACACCCTCGACTTCGGTCACTACGTGATCAGTGCCACGAGAAAGCGTCCCAAGGCTCTTCAGGTCTGGATTTTTAATTTTGGTTTTAATTGAACTCAAAAATACCTTTGGTTTCGAAAGGGCAAAGCCACTCCCCTTGTTTGAGAAGATCTCTTTGCCTCGTCGCCGCCTGAACGCGCCTTGTATAAATGCCGCGAAAGCTTCACGCAAGTTACTTGCGCTCATTAATATGCATCAACAATATTATTTGTGTCAATCTTGATATCGACACCGAAGATGAATGGCTGTGCAGAGTAAGATCGCTCCTTGTACATCTGCGTCTCTGTGCGAACCTCGAGTTCCTTTGCGCTGAAGGGTCCGGCGTAAAAGTCTGGGTTGAACTTGAACTTTCCAAGGTTGTTTTCCTGGCAGTGTTGGTTGAAGGCTGCGACGAAGAGCTTCTGCGGGCAGAACTTGTCCGGGCCGTACTCGAGCTTCTCGCACGCCAGGAAGTTCTGAAGAGCGTTGGTAACCATCGCCACCTGGCTCTGCACCGACTTGAAGTACGATGGCAGCACGTTCCAGATATCCTTGTCGGAGTACTTGTTCGCATAGTCCAGGTAGCCGCGCACGCACTTGCACAGAATCGCTGGAATCTCTTTGTCAAGCTTCTGATCCAGGTGAGGATCCGCGTCAGCCACCTGCTTTGCAAAATTCACGGTGACCAGACGGCGCAGAACCGAGCCCGAGTTGTCCTTCCAGTTCGGCACCTCATTTCCAGCCAGGATTCCAGGTGTCTTCCACTGCATGCTCACTGCATTCTTGAACTTGCGAGCGATGCTCAGATCCTCTCCGGACACGAGCGACTGGAACTCAGCCTGCTCGAGTTGCAGGTCACCCTTGACCTCAGGACTAATAAACATGAAGCCGTCGTGGATCGAATCCAGACCGAACTTCTTCTCGATGTTGTTCGAGAGGGTCTTCACATCACTCGTCTCGTAAAACTTCTTGCAAATTTTGGTGATAATTGTGGATTTGCCGGAGCGGGCGATTCCCTTGAGGAAGGGGATGACCTGCCAGCCGTCCAGGTCATTCACGTCGAAGCACAGACGACCGCACATGACATAGATCCACCGGCACACGTCTGGTGGGAAGTTCTGGTAGTCTAGCACGCGCTGCATGTGTGGCGTGGGAATGTTGTACCAATCCTCGACGTCATCGTACGGATTGAATTCCTGATTGAAATACTTTGAGCTTACGATGGTTGGGTCGAGGGATGCAAACTCTGGACCCTTGTACTCGTAAAACTTGATTGTGTTGCACTGTTTGGCCTCATTCCAGTTCTTTCCGATGAGGATTCCGTTTGTGAAAGACCAGGCGTGGCGGTTCTTCTTGAGTTCTGGAAACTGGTAGTCCTTGCAGGCTGTGAGGTGCTTGATGACGTCAGTCACCGTCCCGCCCTTGGAGGTGAGGTTCTTCCACATGAGATAGTTGGTCTCCTTTTGTGTTTCATCATAGACAAAGTCCTTGATTTCCTTGACGGGCTTCCAGGCGCGAGTCGAGAATCCGTTGGGGGAGAGGATCTGCTCGCAGCACTGGTCCTTGTAGCGGTTGAACTTTTCGTCATAGGCGCGCGACAGGAGGTACAGGAGCAGGGTCTGGTAGGCGGACTTCTCCTTGTCCTCCTCAGGACACTCCTCGACGAATTCAGCAACAGTTGGGAAATTCACGATTCCATAATTGTCACTCCAGGCCCGCCACATCATAAACATGTTGCGCCAAAAACGGGCGAGCCGGTTGATCCGGTGGATCACACGGGTCTCATTTCCAGCAATATCCTTGTTTTGTGTAATTTCAATTTTCAAATGGACCGCCTGTGCGCGCATGGCACGGCACAGGTGCATGAAGTTCTCCTTGCGCTGGCGGATCTGTCCATCCAGCTTTTTTAGATCAAAATTAGTGGGATATCCATCGGCGTCCCGGGACTGGTTCGGGGGGACGAGCACGTAGCGCCAGGCAGTCTCAGGGATGGTCAGATTGCCTGTCACATTCAGCTTAATTTCAGACTCACGATAATCAAGCTCGGTTTCCAACTCCTGACGGTTCCATTCGCACACTGCTAGACTGTTGTAAGTGTTGCGAATCTCCTCGAGATGTTCAGGCGACACATCTTTTTCAATCGTCAGAGGAGTTGTCATTGTATTATTAGGGTTTCATTTTTTTAAGCCTCCTGGACTGTGGAAGGAGATGCGCAGCCGCAGCCGCATTTTTGGTTGGAAATTGCCGATAGAATTTTGACCATAATTTTGTTCTGGAGTGCGAGGGAATCGGCAATCTTCTCGGTGGCATCCTTGAGGCTGACGAGGGCCGTGGCGATGGTCTCTCCCTCCTCGGTGGCGAGGAATGAGCCCAGGGCGTCGAAGGGATCAACCTCCTCAATGTCATCATCGTCAAGTTCAAGCTCCTCGTCCTCGGGAATATCGGGTTCCTCGGTTGGCTGGCGGCGGGCAGACATTTAGAATTGCATCAGAAAATTCAGGGCCCAGTGCGGCGCGGGTCCGGTCCAAATTTTTTTCTTGGGGAATATTACAAATGGCCGGAGGACTTATGCAGCTCGTTGCTTACGGTGCCCAGGATGTGTATCTGACTGGACAGCCCAAGGTTACCTTTTTCCAGGCGGTGTACAAGCGCCACACCAACTTCGCGATGGAGAACATTCAGCAGACGGTGAACGGCTCCGCTGGCAACAGCGGCCGTGTGTCCGTGACGATCGCCCGCAACGGCGACCTGGTCGGCAACATGTACGTTGCTCTGACCCCAATCACCCCCACCTTCTCTAACCTGACCTCCAACAACAACACCACCGACACTTGCTGGATTGCCGAGCGCGCCATCTCCGCCGTTGAGCTGACGATCGGCGGCCAGCGCATTGACAAGCACTACCAGACCTGGTTCCGCCTGTACGCCGAGACCTTCCTGGGTGAGTCCGACAAGATTGCCTACGGCAAGATGACCTCGGCCTCCGCCCTGGCAGTGACCAACTCGACTGCTCGCGTGTATCTGCCTCTGCTGTTCTTCTTCAACCGCAACCCAGGCCTGTTCCTGCCCCTGATCGCCCTGCAGTACCACGAGGTGCGTCTGGACTTCGACCTGACCAACTACTACCAGAGCTACTTCGGCACCAACGCCGTGGAGGTGTGGGCCAACTACGTGTATCTGGACACTGAGGAGCGCCGCCGCTTCGCCCAGAAGGGCCACGAGTACCTGATTGAGCAGGTGCAGCACACCGGCGGTGACACCATCACCAACTCCTCGGAGACTGGCGCCTCCCTGGTCCGCCTGTCCTTCAACCACCCAGTGAAGGAGCTGATCTGGTGCTACCAGAACCCAGCCGCCTCCGCATCGGCCAACCTGAACGCCATGTGGAACTTCACCACCAGCACCGCCAACGTGCAGGTGTCGGTGGCACCACTGGGCGTGCTGAACGGCGCCAACTCGCTGCTGCCCCACGAGATCGGCTGCCCCCACCTGTGCTCGAACGTGTCGGTGTCCAACACCTACATGATCGAGGAGGGCGACCGCCAGCCAGGCGCCACCGGCTACGAGGTGGGCCCCCTGCACCAGTTCAAGCTGGTGCTGAACGGCCAGGACCGCTTCAAGGAGCAGCTGGGCAAGTACTTCAACCAGTACCAGCCCTACCTGTACCACACCGGCACCCCCTACGCCGGCATCTACACCTACTCCTTCGCCCTGCAGCCCGAGGAGCACCAGCCAACCGGCACTTGCAACTTCTCTCGCATTGACAACGCTCAGGTGTCCGTGAATCTGAAGAGCACCGGCGGCGCCGCAGTGGCTGCCGGCTACACCCTGCAGAAGATGTTCGCAGTGAATTACAACATCCTGCGCATCCAGTCTGGCATGGGTGGCCTCGCCTTCTCCAACTAAACGGAGAAAGTACATAATAAAAAATCTAAAAATAGCCCCTCGGGGCGGCCTTCGGGCCCAAAAGTGTTAAAGACTTCTGGGTCAGAATTAGTAATGTGGTGCGCGCACTGTGCCCAGCCTGTAAATGGCATTCTAAATCACGATTTGTGCAAAGAATACGTTTGGCAAGCCATGTCCGAACAATACACACAGTCGCGCAAGTCTTTTCAAAAGCAGTACGACTTCGAGCCCAAGGGATGCACTGTAGAACTCCGCGAGCCACTTGAACGATCTATCTCTCGTTAAACTTGACCAAGATGCCTTAAAAGATTAATTAGTCGAATTCATATGCACCAGAACCTCATCGAACACATAGCACGCCACGCAGACATTGATACGAGGCGTGCGATGGGGTTCGGACCGCGTAGGCTAGGCGCGCCAGAGCTGAATCTCCCGTTCGAATCAGAACAGTATATCGAGTTTAACGAAGGTGTATCGAGATTCGTTAAACTCCGTAATGCACAATTATACGTGTGCCCGAATGAAATTTCATGGGTTTTTGGTACGAATGATTTTATGACGAGCCGAAGCTATTCATATCGGCGTGACGGTAGCGTGTCTAATTACGCCCTTCTCGTCATGAATCATTCTATACATCCAGACTTCAACGAGGATGGGTCTCTTAAAAGTTGGCAGTCCTTGTAGAATAATTGTACTTCTTCTTGCAATTGTTGTTGTAATTGGCACGCCTCTCGGAATTGCTGGCTATCAGCGCAACCAGGAACCAGTTGGATACGATCCAGCGTGGTGGAGGGATTAGATCTACCAAAACCCCCTGTCGATAGGTCCAGGCATCTTGCGCGTTACGTGTTCGAGATTCTTCAAATCTCTATAGATGAAAAGTGGAAAGAGTATAGGCGAGCCGGATGTATATATAATAACCTTCGATACATGATCTATGAGGTAATCATCCTTTTTCATAGGTGGTGCATATGCGATACTTCGGACTAACCCATACGCATATGTACAGGCTATAAACTTATTCATTACGTTTTTAAGGTCTTAAAACTTTAAGAGGGGACAGGGTAAGGTTCGATGGTCTTCCAGCACGGTGCGTTAATCCTGTACCGCCGACAGAAAGCCACGTACTCCTTCTGGATCTCCTCAGGTTCCTTGGACCCAAGATCTTTCTGCTTCCAGTAATCCTTCCATATTTCACCAATAATTGAGTCGGGTGAGAACCTAACCATTTCTTGGTGAAAAGGGGGTGCGTGTGTTTATCTAAAGATAGGCGCCCCTGAGTAATCAATGGGCCACAGCCAGTCAAACATGTATGTACTAATGGTCGCGGGTGACGTTGAGGTGTGCGCTATGGGCATCTTTTCCACCCTGAAGAAAGCTAAGGAGCACTCGGAGAAGCTGGGTGAGAAGGGTCGGCGCATGTGGATCGAGAAGTTTGTCGTTGATGACCCAGGCTTCTATGAGGACGAGTCAGAATATATTGTTTGGAAATCATAAATGGCGTGCAGTGAAGCTGAAAAAAAGAACAAGGTTGCCCTCGCACAAGCGGATATGGCGAGTGTCGCATGCGCGTTTGCATGCATGGCTTTCTTTATCATGCTTGGCATGAATAGCAAAGCTCCAAATGGAACAGCATCAGGTGCTGCAATGATTATGTTCTGTTTCGCACTGTGCTGCTGCTGCTCTATGATGTCGGCTATGAGCGATTTCATCCGGGTGAGCGGGTGCTGATCGCCCAGGTGCGTCAGGCCCCCCTCTCAATACAGTTCCAGACCAATTTTCCTCCAAAATTATCCTCAATTACTTTTGCACAGAATTTTGGATCAAAATTAGGATTACAACAGAAGACGTCAAGGTAGATCTTGCCGTCTTCTGGATATGTGTGCGCCGAGAAGTGACTCTCGGACAGCACAAGCACCCCCGTCACTCCGATGGGCTCGAACTGGTGGAACGCCTTGCCGACAACGTGCAACTCGCACGCCTGGGCAACAGCCTCCATGCGCCATTCCAATTCTGAAATGAATTTAATTACAGATCCATTGAGCTCACCGAAAAGGTGCTTCATTTAGTATTATAGAGCCCTTCTTTTTAAGAGAACCACGAGTCCTTGACTCCGAGCATGATGAAAATGGCGGCAAGTATGAATGTAAATCCAAACATGAAATCACCAGTCTCCTTCTGGGTTGGGGGTTTGGTCTTGCCGGCATCCACCATGATTGACACGGAGTAAGCGAACAAGAACAAAGAGATTACCAGGCCAATTATTGGGCTCATACTGTTAAAGCTTCCGATCAAGACCATTAGTATATATGGAGAAATTATCCGGGCCTGCTGTCATGAAGCAGATGCTGGAGAAACATGGTTCGATTGAAGAGGCTCTTGACGCCACTGCCAAGATTATGGAAGAGACTCATATTCAGGAAACAATTTGCATGATAAATTCAGGTGATCTTCATCTGGGCAACCTCAAGGCCTACATCGATAAGCTAAATCCCAAGAATCCTGAAGAGTTTGTGTGGAAGGTGATCACTCGTTGCCAAGGCCCTCGAGGCCCTCATAGCCGCCCCCAAGGTTTGCGGGCATTTGGTTGTTGCTGGCGCCATAGCGCAGACTAGAGAACCATATGCTCACGATGAAGAGGCCGAGAAGGAGCATAAGGATGGCCTGGATTACCTCGGTGGCCTTCTGCCGCCGCTCGCGATCCAGGAATACGCGGACACCCTGCACGAGCAGGAAAAAACCAATCAAAAGGAAGATCATGTCCTGGAGGTCCTTCACATTTGCGATAGCCATGTTTAATACTTAAGGACATTTTATTCTGTAAATTCAGGATGCAATTCGCATACATAGATGAAGCGGGTTTTGGGGCGGGCCTTATCGGATCTCTTTTGAGTGAAATACACGGACATGACCCACCCGAGGAGATCCCTGAAGTCCAGCTCCCAGGGGAGTGGATCGAGTTCAGGGAGACGCTCTTGAAGTTTCAGCAAGAGTACGCTCAAAATCGCCGTAGAGCATACGATCTAAATATTAGACTCAAGGTGGCCAAAGAACAACTAGCAACTCTAAATACTATGGCCTCAATATTCACCGAGGGAAGCGACTTAAAGGTGAGGGCCCAAGAACTAATAGAACAGTTTGAGATCGACAACCAAATCCCCGAACTTTCTCAGGAGTTGGGGGACCTCAAAGCGCTATCAGCGGCGCAGAAGACGGTGCTCGAGAACACGAATGCAGAACAGCAGGTGAAGTTTCAGTGTTTTGTATGTATGGAGAGGTGCGTTGATCTGTGTTTGGACCCATGTGGGCACGTACTTTGTCAGACGTGCTGGACGAGACTGCCAACTACTGACCGCAAATGTCCTGGATGTCGCGCAACCCCGCGCAAAGCAATTAAGATATTTACACTTTAGCTTCTGTAACTCAGTTGGTTAGAGTGCGGGTCTTATGAGAGGACCTTGGTCCTCGACTGCGTGAGCCCGAAGTCACGGGTTCGAGCCCCGTCAGGAGCAGCAACTTTAGAGTTGCCCCAGGCTCTGTAGCACAATTGGATAGTGCGCCAGCCTTCTAAGCTGGAGGTTGCGAGTTCGAGCCTCGCCAGAGTCAAACTGCGTTAAATCGCTTAAAGAAAAAATAACCATGTATAGTATCTGACCTTAGCTCAATTGGTAGAGCGAAGGACTGTAGGAAACCAAGTTTCCTAGCTTGGATAGTCAATTATCCTTAGGTCGGTGGTTCGATTCCGCCAGGTCAGACTTCTACGCGCACATAGTATAGTGGTAGTACAGCACCCTTCCAAGGTTCAAGCCGGGGTTCGATTCCCCGTGTGCGCAGGCCGGTTCCATAGTATAATGGTTAGTACATGAGACTCTGAGGGTCCCTTCCCCTGTAATCTCGAAATGGGAGTTCGATCCTCCCTGGAACCTCGTAAGCTTCCATAGCTCAATTGGTAGAGCACTCCTTTAGTAAGGGAGAGGTAATGAGATCAAAACTCATTGGAAGCATGCATCGACCTGAGCACGTCGCTAAACTGTTCCGTGCTCCTGTAGCTCAGTTGGTTAGAGCACCAGGCTGTTAACCTGGGGGTCGCAGGTTCGAAACCTGCCGGGAGCGCCACTTCTTCAACCTGAAATAATATGGTTTATTTTGGCTTGCAGATTCTTTTGAAAAAACATGAAAATGAAAACGAGGATAGGCAGGCTGCGTATTTCGTTGGGTCTATTGAACTCGTACCCAGGGATCTTAATTTTAGACACATATTTACGGGCTAGATAAAGAACTATTCCTATTGCTGCAAACTGGATCGTGCATTCAGCTAGGAGAACGTGTTTTGGTTTGGCCGTGTCGAGCTTGGGGAAGAGCCTGTCGATGGGCCCCGAAACCAGGAATGCGAACAGGAAGCACACGGCCGTCACGAAGGCGGCATCTATAATCGCAGGCCAAGTCATACCTGAGACAAATTGAGATTTTTAATTTCAATACAAAATTAATGTGCGACTGGCTTGTGTTTTACCCAGACCAGGACGCTGGGGTTCTCTATATAGAGGTAAAGTGTCAGCGCCTCATAGAGCTCCAGCCCGAGACCTATGAGGAGACGGACGCCTTTTGCGCGTCTTTTTATCCAATCATCGATAAGATTCAGGAAATTTGCATTGAAAAGGGCCTGCGTCAAGAGTGCTCAGCGGACATGAAATCCATAGACGCGACTATGATCAAACCCATGACCATGATGCGCATTATCTGGAACGTCTATAACCATACCAAAGACAATATCCTTTTGACGAGCTGTAAAATTCAAAATACAAATTCTATAGTAAATACACTATATTCCACTATGAAGGGTTTCTTGCCCAGTTTCATGAGAAAAATTATCAAGTTATCTTAATGAAAGCCCTGCTAAATGTCCCAAAATTATTTGATAAAGGGTGGCCCAAGTCCAATATGGCCAGTTCCAGAACTATTGGCAAGAGAATCCACCCCCCGTATCTGAGAGGTTGGAACTGGAACAAACCCCCAATCTTCTTCTCACAGACTGCTCAAAATTTGAATAGAACGAGAATTGTTAGGGACGTCGGTCAGCTCACAGATGGAGCTTACCTATTTATGATCCAATTTGATCCAAAAAATGGAAGATACTATAAAAAGTTTGCAAGGGTGACGGAGAGTCTGGAGATGGGGGTGCGCCACTTTCAGATGCCGTCCAAAAATAAGAATAAAATAGTTATAGCCACCGGCGAGCTTGTTAAACACGGCTCCAAAATCACATACAATTTTGAATCTGGAACGTACATGAGAGCATTTCTAAAAATGTATCCAATGAGTACTTTTCATGACATATTTAAAAATGCAATGAGAAATTCACAGGCTAATCTCACATACACTAACAAAATTCTCCTACCGACCGTACCTGCAAAGATAAAGAACCTTATTAAATTCGTCGAGAAGGGGACGGCCAATCTCAACTACAATTTCAATAATACAAATAGTCAAAGTAACAGGGAAAATGCCCTCAGTTTATTGAGGGCCATACACAAGCGGCGCCAAAACGCAGGGGAGTCCAGTCCCAACATCACCCCCGTGAAGCGCAAGCGAAGCCCCACGCCGAGACTGTCGCCCATCAAGGAGGGCACACCAAGTAGCGCGCATGGTCCCTCTAAGAAGGCGCGCGTGTCGCCGCGCTCCGTTAGTCGAGTTTAATTCCCAACCAAAATTAGTATGGTAAAAATTTACTGTATAAATCTGGAGAGGGCCAAGGATCGTAGGGCTCAGATGGAATCTCAAATTAAGGATCAAAATTTAAAAATAGAATTCATAGACGCTTTTGACTCGGGCAAAGAGGGTGTGACACGTGATCACGTAAGACCAGAGATCCACCCAGGTGATTTTGGATGCCTCATGTCCAGCTACCGAGTATGGCAAGACATTGTGGATAAAGGTCACCAACAGGCCCTCATTCTTGAAGACGATGTTATTCTTGTTCCCAATTTTATATCAAAATTAGAAAGTCTTGAGCTCCCTGAAAAATGGGACGTCGTATATCTCGAGTATATATCACCTATATACGAGGGCAAGGCAACTAAGGATGTTAATGAGGGTCGGTGCCTTGGTACCATGACTTACCTCATATCACTCAAGGGTGCCAAGAAACTCCTGGCTTTCGACCCGATTGACTGGCGCGGAGCGGACAAGCAGCTGGCTCAACTGCCCATAAAGTCATTTTACACCAAAGAGAGGCTAGCAGATCACGACCTTCTCAATAGCGGAATAGGATTGGATCTAACGAGAATTCCAAAAGTCCATAACGGAATATATTTTGAACGTGAATATGGAGGTATTGTTGCATTCGTCATCATAGTATGTCTTTTGTTCTATTTAAAAGCCAGGCTCTCAAGATAGATATGACTGAACTCCTCCGTTTTTACCCCGATGGCAAGTACCTGTATATCGAGTTCCTAGCAACAAAGTACATCGATCAACAGCCCTCGAATGACATGGAATCCAAGATGCTTCTCGAACGCATCCGACCCCTTGTTGCTCAACTCGATGCCTTCGTGGAGTCGCGAGGACTCAAGGAAATCATAGAGCTCAACCTCAAGGACGTACCAATTTCAAAACTAAATTCGAAAATGGCATGCGACATGATCGACCTATGCATGTCCATCCGACCAGACAAGAACATTGTCGAACAAATTATCATCACAAATTCAAATCCAGTGTTCGGCATGATATACAAGTCCGTCCAGGGTCTAGTCAATCCGCATGTAAGGAAACTTCTTAGAATCGAAGCCAACTCGAAGTTCGACTAGTAGTTATACTTTTTATTAACATGTGCAATTACAGCATTAAGCTGTTTATTAAGGAGTTTTCTCATGTGCTTGATAAAGCTGGCCTGGGCCTGCTGCAACTGTATATAATCAAGACGCTGCTGATTATATGCAGTCTTTCTGTTATTATACCAAGTTTTGAATTCGGCCCACGCATTAGGGTCGCTGCTGTACCTTATCCATTTATTGGAAGTGTGATATGCAAAAGGGTAGTGAAATTGCCCCCTTGTACTATTCGTTTCACGCGCCAATTTTAGTCTCAATTGGAGTTCGGCATTGGAAACTCTTTTATTTAGGTAATTATTTTTCTGTTTGTTATACATAGATTTGGCTCTTTGGTACATGGCCCGGCGGCGGAGCTCATTGCTTGTGCCTCTGGCTTGGCGCACCTTGTGACGCATGGGAACGACGTGATTACTCATTTATATTTACACTCTAAATTTTTTGGTTGGTGACTCGAGCCAGAACTTCTTTTGATCCGACCTGAACAGTTCGAACAGACGCTCATTCTCGTCCCTTATGAGGATCTCATCCTTATCAGAGCGCACGAGGCCTTCTGGCAGGGTCTCGAGGAGTACGGGGTGAAGGGTCTCGAGCTCAGGTGACCGCAGTTTAGCCACCTCGAAAGCCACGTCTAGGTCCAGGCCCTCCTCCGTCCGGACCCAGTAGTGATCGCACGCCTCTTTCGTCGCAGGTATCACACAGTACCCACGGACCATCTCGCTCTTCGTGCCTTGAGCCTCGAGAGCCCGAATCAACAAAGCCACATGATGCACTGCAGTACCACCAACTTTGTGCATCTTGAGCTTCAGTGCCAACTTCCGAACAAAATCTTGGGGATTCATAGTATTAAATGGCTGAAAATCTTAAAGAGTCTATCGCGGGCCTTGAATTAAAAGGAATTTTCAAGGGAATTGTCATAGGTTGTCTTGTCCTGCTCATCATCCTGGTAATAGCAGCGAACGCCCTCCCGCCCTCC
>Ga0247723_1000033_pt1 | contig 81227 bp, 83 predicted proteins | sample MSEWelMarce5H_FC_FD_189079 | JGI IMG/M metagenome (GOLD analysis project Ga0247723, IMG submission 189079) | Subsurface sediment microbial communities from gas well in West Virginia, United States - MSEEL Well Study Marcellus 5H_FC | ecosystem: Environmental > Terrestrial > Deep subsurface >...
TCAACATTAGATGTCACAGGTTCTGCAGTATTAAAATCATCTTTAGAAGTTGGTACAACAACTGAATTAAAAGGTGCGGTTGGTGTTAATTCAACATTAGATGTTACTGGTTCTGCGGTATTAAAATCAACTTTAGAAGTTAAAGGAGCAACAGGATTAAATTCAACATTAGATGTAACGGGTTCGGTAACATTTAAAGATAGCTTAAGTGTTACAGGTGCTACAACAATTAATGGATTAACAACTATTAATGATAACGCTACAGTAAACGGTGTTTTAACTGTGACAGGTGAAACTCAATTGCAAGGTAATTTATACGTATCGGGTAACCTACAGGTATTAGGTTCATCAACAAATGTTAGTATTCAATCACAAACTGTTGACATTGGTGACAATATCATTCAAGTAAATGCTTACTCACCATTTGATAGATATGCGGGTCTTGCTGCATATGACTCAGGTTCATCAGGAACGTCGGGTTCTGTTCTTTGGGATTCAACAAATGATTATTGGTTACTTGTTAACTCGAATAGCAACACAAGTAAACTTATTGGTACAACAGCATCTACAGGTGGAACAGGAACCGAGATTAGCTTAACAAGTGGAACATTCCCAATAGCTACTGCATCTAATACGATAGGTGATAGTTTATTAACTTTCACAGGTACAACATTGGCATTTAACACCAATAAGTTTACTGTCGATTCAGAAAGTGGTGCAACTGCAATATCAGGTAACTTAACATTATCATATTCAGGAGGTACTGACGGTGGTACTAAAACTTCAAGAGTTACTTTTAGAAATTCAAGTAATATATTAGGTTTTGTATCAACAACAGAAACAACAAATGAATTAGATGGTATTTTAGGATACAATCATTCAAGCGGTGTTCTTGAATTCTCCACATTAATTGACGGAGGAACATACTAACAAATAAATAAGGGGGATAATATCCCCCTTTTAATAAAAATATAAAATGGGGGTAATATTTCAAAATGGTTTTTCGGTAGGTGCAGCACCACAAGGTTTTAGTTTTACATTAACGTCAGATTCTTTTGACCAAAATGGTTTTTATGATTCTGTTTGTGGTAATGCAGAAGGTGAACTAATTAATTTTACTGGTATCACAATTACTAACCATGGAGATTCTTATTGCGGTATCAACGCAGAATTAAGTGGTAGTAGTCTCACTGAAATCACAAACCTATGGATATCAGCAGGAATTACCGGAACTAGTCAGGGTTATATGTTTAACGTTACATGGGGTCCTGGTAGTACAATACAAAACGGTGTTGTAAAAGTTGGATTTTACGCTGTAGAGGGTGGTACTAATAATAATATAAGAATTTGCCCAATTGACGAATCCGACCCTGATTATTTAACTAGTGGAAATGCGGGTAGCACATCGTCGATAAATGGAACATTTAATTTTCCTGCAACATTCACATTAATAATTCCACAAATTCCTAAGGGTGGATGGTGTTAAGATAATTTTATGATATTTCATAGACAAGCACATACAAGAGGTAATCCGACAGCAGATTGGATTACCTCTTTTCGTACATTCTACTTTCCTCCATATCTTGATAAGACATACACCAATTTTAGTGATTTAGAAACCATCAATGATGATAGAACACAACCCGGTGGTCATGTTCCCGAACACTTACATAAGAATATGGAAATATTTGGTTATGTGGTTGAAGGATTATGTAGACATACCGATAATCATGGTAATGTTGTGGATGTACCTGCAGGTGCTGTACAAAGAATGAGTGCCGGTAGTGGTATTAGACATACTGAGGGAAATGCATCTGATAAACCAAATCGTTATTTACAATTATGGGTTCGACCAAATGTTTTTAACACCGAACCAAGGCATGATTGGCATCAATTTACAAGAGAAGATAAACTAAATAAATTTTGTGATATAACTGAGAAATTACCAATTAAACAAGACGCAAAATTACTTGCGGGAATATTTACTGAAGACTATACGTTTGAATTGAATTCAAATCGCAGGTATTATCTATATGTGGTAAAAGGAACAGCAACAATAAACAAGATTTTCTTAATTGAGGGAGATGGTTTAAGCTTTACTCAAGAAAAAAAAATCGATATTATTACAAATAACGAAATTGAAATAATAATATTTGATTTAGTGTAGTATTTATATTAATATGGCAACATCGAGACCCTTCGCATACAACACCGGTACAACAATATCAGGAACAATTCAAGTTGGTAATTTGGCTGTTGGTACAACTCGTACTGACTATCTACCAAGTGAAGATATTCTATGGTGGAATGGTCCCGATGAAGAATTGGGTTACGTAATTGCTCAATCTGTAGCTGTGGGTACACAACCATCACCCGTATCAGGTGTGACGGCATCCATTGGTTTTTTTAGGTCGACATCATTAAATGAAGCTTCATTTATTGAAATTGCAAATAGAATAACAAGTCAAGGATTTACAACTGGAAGACAAGCATCTTCATGGTTAACAGCCAACGGTTATTGGAATTCATATCCACTTAATCAATTTAGTTACTTTATTACAAACGACCCATATGAAATATGTTATACTCCATCAGAACAAATAACAATATACGATGGTGACACAATTGCAATTAATGATATTCTATATCAAGCACCATTGGGTGAAGATGTATTTACAATTGCTGAATTGCAAACTCTTTTAGACACGAGCGATACAACTTTCTATATTAGAAAAACGGATTATTCTAATGATGTTTTCACTATTACCGATAATGGAAGCGGAACTGCTCGCGTATCTGCATCGGCACCTTGCGTATCGGCAACTCCGACTCCAACGCCAACTGTGACAATGACACCGACAAACACGGTAACTCCAACCTCAACAGTCACACCAACAAATACTGTAACACCAACAAGAACATTAACACCAACACCAAGTGTTACAGCAACCATTACACCAACAAATACTATAACTCCTACGCCAAGTATTACTGCTACACAAACAGTTACGCCGACAAACACAGTAACCCCAACTGTAACACCAACAAATACAGTTACACCAACTAATACAATTACACCAACTGCAAGTGTTACTGCAACTGTCACACCTACAAATACCGTTACACCAACATCTACGGTCACACCAACAAATACTGTAACACCTACAAGTACCGTAACACCAACCATCACACCAACAAATACCGTTACACCAACATCTACGGTTACACCAACAAACACAATGACACCTACGTCAACTGTGACGGTTACGCCAACTCCAACGATGACAATGACACCAACGGTTACTCCGAGTGTTACCAATCCGTTAGATGGGTTTAATTACTTCATCGCAACTGACGCATATGCCGCATGTTACAATCCAATAACACAGTTAACATTCTATGATGCGGATACTATTGGTGTTGGTGATATTTTATATCAAATACCGACAGGATTAGATGTATGGACAATTGCCGAACTACAAACAGCATTAGGAACAGCATTAACGACATTTTATATTAGAAAAACAGATTACACTGGTGATGTTTTTACGGTTATTAATAATGGAAGCGGAACTGCAATCGTTAGCGCGTCAGCACCATGCGTTACAACCACGCCAACACCGACTCCTACAGTCACACCTACAAGTACGGTAACACCGACAAATACGATGACACCAACAGCAAGTGTTACTGCAACGGTAACACCAACAAATACTGTTACACCAACAAGTACTGTTACACCAACAGTTACCCCAACAAACACTATTACACCAACCACATCGCAAACACCAACACCGTCTATCACAGCAACTATTACACCAACAAATACTATCACACCAACAAGAACAATAACACCTACAGCATCAATTACTGCTACAATTACGCCAACAAACACTATTACACCAACGATGACGATGACACCAACACCGTCTATCACAGCAACTATTACACCAACTAACACCGTAACACCGACCAATACAGTTACACCAACCCCGTCGATAACATCGACCATTACACCTACAAGAACAATAACCCCAACTCCGTCAATTACGGCAACACAAACACAGACACCAACTCCGTCTATCACTTCGACTATTACGCCGACAAGAAGTCAGACACCAACGCCATCAGTTACGGCAACAAGAACACAAACACCTACACCATCGATTACATCAACCATTACACCTACAAGAACTCAAACACCAACACCAACACCGACACCTGCAGCGATTGTGGCAACCACATCATTTGCGTCCCCGTCATGTTTTGGTGGTACTAACGGTTCAATCACGGTTACAGGTATAAGTGGTGGATTTGGAGCACCTTATCAAACTAAATTAAACGTTGGTGGAACATATGCAACATGGACCACAACCGTAACTTATAGTAGTTTAGCTGCGGGTGGTTATACTATATATGTTAGAGATAGTGCACTAAGAGAAGTAACATTTGGTGTGACCGTAACTCAACCTGGTGATATAACATACACCTCAAGTCAAACTGCATCATCAATAACCGTTTCCTCAACAGGTGGTACAGGTAATAGAACATATAGATTGTACCGAGATACTGCATCTCCATATAACGTAGGTGAAGGTACATTGCAAGCAACGAGTGCAGCAACAGCTTCAGGTGTAAATGCGGTATTCTCAGGATTAGCCGCAGGTTATTATTGGGTTCAAGCAACTGACGCTAATGGCTGTCTTAAGAACACAGGTTTATTCACACTATAATTTAAATTTTTTATTTACTAATTCCATTTTTAATGGTATTTATAGTAGAACCTATATAGGTTCAATTAATTGTGATATATATCACAAGATTTAATAGAAACATAGAACCATATATATGGCACAAATTATAAGACTGCGTAGAAGTAGTGTATCTGGACAAAAACCAACAAACTCCAATTTACAGTTAGGTGAATTAGCTTTAAATACAGCCGATGGTAAGGTATTTATGGCAGTTTCAGGTTCAGGTGGTCCATCGGTACAAGAATTACTTGTTACAAATGCTAATAATACCGGTTCTATAAATCTTAGTGGTTCTATTAATTTAATTGGTGGTCAATCCGTTTCAGGTTCATTAGATATAACAGGTTCCTTAATTATTAATGGAACATCATATACCGCAGCTACATCAGGTACGAGTGGTACTGGTGGTTCATCAGGTACAGCAGGAACTGCGGGTAGTTCAGGAACATCAGCAACCTCCGGTTTAAGTGGTGTTAATGGTACGTCAGGTTCAAGTGGTTCTTCAGGAAGTACGGGTACTGCGGGTTCGGGTGGCAGTTCGGGAACTTCAGCAACTTCGGGTTTAAGTGGTGTTAATGGTACATCTGGTTCAAGCGGTTCATCAGGAAGCACAGGAACCGCAGGTTCAGGTGGTAGTTCAGGAACATCGGCGACTTCAGGTTTAAGTGGTGTTAATGGAACATCCGGAAGTTCAGGTTCGAGTGGTTCATCGGGAAGTACTGGTACCGCAGGTTCAGGTGGTAGTTCGGGTTCTTCAGGTACAATGGGAACAGGTGGTTCATCGGGTAGTAGCGGTAGTTCGGGAACTATGGGTACAGCAGGTTCAGGTGGTACTTCGGGTACAAATGGAACCGCAGGTTCAGGAGGAACAAGTGGTACGGATGGCACAGGTGGTACATCGGGAACTGCAGGTACGGCAGGTACTGCGGGTAGTGGTGGTTCTTCAGGTAGTTCAGGCTCTTCAGGAAGCTCAGGTAGTAGCGGTTCTTCAGGTTCTGGTGGAACTTCAGGCTCATCAGGTAGTTCAGGGTCAAGCGGTTTATTATCGTTGACAGGAACCACCGATAACGGTCTAATTACGTTAAATGGTTCAGCACCTAATGCAACGGTTGAAGATAATTTAACATTTGATGGTACAACATTATCAGTTATTGGTAGTGGTTCATTTACAGGTGATTTATTTGTTCAGGGTAACTTAACCGCAAAACAATTAATTATATCATCATCAGTAACATATTTAACTCAATCATTTGCATCAGGTTCACATAATTTTGGTAATAGTTCGGACGATATACATAATTTTACGGGTAGTGTATATATCACAGGTTCCTTAGGGATAAACAATTCAACATTATTAAATCAAAATAATATTGGATTATCTTCAGGTACGCAAACAATATCATCAAATATCACCGGTTCATATACTTCAGCATTTTATAATTACACGTTAGCATCAGGTTCAAACGCAAGAGCAGGTCAAGTATTCACCGTTTGGAATGGCAATTCAATATCATTTACTGATAATTCAACCACAGACATTGGAAATACGGGTAATGTTGCATTAACGGCTTCACTAAATTCAGGAAATATTGTATTATCTACAGTGTTACCTACGAGTGGTTGGACAATAAAAACTTTTGTAAATCTATTGTAATTTAATATTTCAATGATATTTATAGTTTAATAACCCTCACTTTAGGGACAGTGAACTAAAGTATTGAAATGGCAAATGAATTCGTAGCTCGCAATGGTATAATTGCACAAAATAACTCTGTTGTAAGTGGCTCTCTAACCGTATCAGGTTCATTGGAGCTAACAGGTTCACTTACAGTCCCAAATTACTCATCAGACCCACAAGGTTCATACCCTTCAGGTTCAATATATTATAATACTGTCGATGGTAACATCTATCGATATGATGGAGCATCTTGGTTAGTTGCTGCTGGTACGTCAGGTTCAAGCGGAAGTTCAGGTTCTTCAGGGTCAAGTGGCTCAGGAGGAACAAGTGGTACTAATGGTACTGCGGGAAGTGGGGGTACGTCAGGTACAAATGGTACTGCCGGTTCGGGTGGTACGTCAGGAACTAATGGTACTGCGGGAAGTGGTGGAACGTCAGGAAGTGGAGGTACAAGTGGTTCTTCAGGAACTATGGGTACGGGAGGAACATCAGGTTCAAGTGGTTCTTCAGGAACCGCAGGTTCAGGTGGTAGTTCAGGGTCTTCAGGAAGTTCGGGTTCGTCAGGAACTATGGGTACCGCCGGTTCAGGTGGTACTTCAGGTACAAATGGAACAGCAGGTAGTGGTGGTACAAGTGGTACAGATGGAACAGGTGGCTCATCAGGTTCTTCAGGAACCATGGGTACAGCGGGTTCTGGTGGTACATCAGGAACCAACGGAACTGCAGGTAGTGGTGGAACAAGTGGTACTAATGGAACCGCAGGTTCGGGTGGAACATCAGGAACTAACGGAACCGCAGGTTCGGGAGGTTCTTCAGGTAGTGGAGGTAGTTCGGGCTCTTCAGGGTCAAGTGGTTCATCAGGAACAATGGGTACAGCCGGTTCAGGAGGTACTTCAGGTACAAATGGTACCGCAGGTTCGGGAGGAACGTCAGGAACTAATGGCACCGCAGGTAGTGGTGGTTCATCGGGAACATCAGGTAGTTCAGGAAGTAGTGGAACTATGGGAACGGCGGGTTCAGGTGGAACGAGCGGAACGAATGGAACAGCAGGCTCTGGTGGTACTTCAGCTACGGCAGGTACTGCAGGTAGTGGAGGAACAAGTGGTACTAATGGTACTGCGGGTAGTGGAGGAACAAGTGGAACTAACGGAACGGCAGGAAGTGGTGGTACATCGGGAACTAATGGAACTGCAGGAAGTGGTGGAAGCTCAGGTTCATCAGGTAGTTCAGGTTCTTCAGGAAGCTCGGGTTCGAGTGGATTGTTATCATTGACGGGAACAACCGACAATGGTATCATAACATTAAACGGTTCAGCACCTAATGCTACGGTTGAAACCAATTTAAGATTTGACGGTTCAACTTTAAGTTTAACGGGTAGTCAAATAGTGAGTGGTGATATGGTTATTCAAGGTAACTTAACCGCTCAACAATTAATAATAAGTTCTTCTGTCACATACATGACAGAAAGTTTTGCTTCAGGTTCACATAACTTGGGTAATTCATTAGATGATGTTCATAAGTTTACGGGTTCTGTATTAATTACGGGTAGTTTTTCATTACCTTATGGTGCATCAACAGGTGCAGCAGGAACAACAGTAACGGGTTCGTTATTTTACAATACAACAGATAAAAACGTATATAGATACGATGGTACAACTTGGTTAGTTGCTGCGGGTTCTTCAGGGTCAAGTGGCTCAGGTGGTACATCGGGAACTAACGGAACCGCAGGTTCAGGTGGAACATCTGGTACAAACGGAACCGCAGGTTCGGGAGGTACATCAGGTACTAATGGTACTGCAGGCTCAGGAGGAACATCAGGAACCAATGGTACTGCAGGAAGTGGAGGAACTTCGGGTACAAATGGTACTGCCGGTAGCGGTGGTTCTTCAGGCTCAAGTGGGTCAAGTGGTTCGGGTGGAACATCAGGTTCAAGTGGCTCGTCAGGAAGTAGTGGTACTATGGGAACCGCAGGTTCAGGAGGCACGTCAGGTACTAATGGTACAGCAGGAAGTGGTGGTAGTTCGGGTACAATGGGTACTGCCGGTTCAGGTGGAACTTCAGGTACTAACGGTACAGCCGGAAGTGGTGGGTCATCAGGAAGTAGTGGAAGTTCAGGTTCAAGTGGTTCTGGTGGCACTTCAGGTACCAATGGAACAGCGGGAAGCGGTGGAACCTCAGGTACTAATGGTACGGCGGGTAGTGGTGGTTCTTCGGGGTCATCAGGAAGCTCGGGTTCTTCAGGAAGTAGTGGTACTATGGGAACCGCAGGTTCAGGAGGTACTTCAGGTACTAATGGAACAGCAGGTAGCGGAGGTTCATCAGGAAGCTCAGGAAGTAGTGGTTCAGGTGGAACTTCAGGTTCTTCAGGTTCAAGTGGGTCTTCGGGTACTATGGGTACAGCCGGTTCAGGTGGTACATCAGGTAGCTCAGGTTCATCAGGCACTATGGGTACGGGTGGTTCATCGGGTAGTAGTGGTAGCTCAGGTACAATGGGTACCGCAGGTTCAGGTGGTAGCTCAGGTTCAAGTGGTTCTTCAGGAACTGCGGGTACAGCAGGTACTGCCGGTAGTGGAGGAACAAGTGGAACTAATGGAACCGCAGGTTCAGGTGGAACATCGGGAACAAATGGAACAGCGGGTAGTGGTGGTTCATCGGGAAGTAGTGGTACTATGGGCACTGCGGGTACTGGTGGTAGCTCAGGCTCATCGGGTAGTTCAGGCTCATCAGGTAGTTCAGGTTCTTCAGGAACATCGGTATCGGTTTCAGGTGTACAAAACACAATTGTTAAATTTGCATCTACCACGGGAATAACAAATTCTAATATTACTGATGATGGAACTAATATCCGTTTGAATGGTAATACCACAGTTACAGGTTCGTTAGTTGTAACAGGATTCTTAACTGCACAACAATATATTGTTAGTTCATCGGTAATGTACTTGACTCAATCATTCGCATCGGGTTCACACGTATTTGGTAATAGTTCAGATGATACTCACCAATTTACTGGTTCTGTTTCAGCTACAGGTAATATAACATCAAATGGTAATTTAATTTCAAATCAGAGTGTAGGTGATGAAGGTGGTGAGATATTATTAGCAAAACCTCAAACCAACTCAACAATTTCAGGTACGGGCGTTACAATTGACATTTGGCAAAATAGATTAAGATTTTTTGAACAAGGTGGTACCGCAAGAGGTGCTTTCCTTGAAATACCAACGTTATCTGCGGGTGTTGGTACTAATTTAATAACGGCAAATACTTCAGGTTCTTCAGGAAGCTCAGGTTCTTCCGGTTCAAGTGGAACATCGGGAACTAATGGCACCGCAGGTTCAGGTGGTACTTCGGGTACAAATGGCACTGCCGGTACAGGTGGTAGTTCGGGTTCTAGTGGTTCGTCTGGTTCTAGTGGTTCATCGGGTTCAAGTGGAAGTGGTGGTACATCAGGAACCAATGGTAGCACAGGTTCAGGTGGTACTTCGGGTACAAATGGAACAGCGGGCACCGGTGGCTCATCAGGTTCATCAGGAACCATGGGTACCGGTGGTTCATCGGGTTCTTCAGGAAGTAGTGGTACAATGGGAACCGCCGGTACGGGTGGTAGCTCAGGTTCATCAGGTTCTTCAGGAAGTAGTGGTACTATGGGTACTGCGGGCTCAGGTGGAACATCGGGAACAAATGGTACTGCAGGTTCAGGTGGTACAAACGGTACTGCGGGTTCAGGAGGTTCTTCAGGAAGTAGTGGTACTATGGGTACTGCAGGTACTGGTGGTAGCTCAGGTTCAAGTGGTTCTTCAGGAACAATGGGAACCGCAGGTTCGGGTGGTACGTCAGGTTCTAGTGGTTCTACAGGTACTGCAGGTTCATCAGGTACCGCAGGTTCGGGAGGTTCTTCGGGAACATCCGCAACTTCAGGATTAAGTGGAGTTAATGGTACATCAGGTTCAAGTGGAACGTCAGGAACCAACGGAACAACAGGTACCGCAGGTTCTAGTGGCTCTTCAGGAAGTACAGGTACTGCAGGTAGCGGCGGTTCTTCAGGAAGTAGTGGTACGGCAGGTACTGCGGGCACCGCAGGTTCAGGAGGTACATCAGGTACTAATGGAACGGCAGGTTCGGGTGGAACTTCAGGAACAAATGGCACTGCGGGAAGTGGTGGTTCATCGGGAAGTAGTGGTACGATGGGTACTGCGGGTACTGGTGGTAGTTCAGGCTCATCAGGTAGTTCAGGCTCATCGGGAACTATGGGAACTGCGGGTTCGGGTGGAACATCAGGTACAAATGGAACTGCGGGTTCAGGTGGTACATCAGGTACATCAGTAACGGTTTCGGGCACTAACAACACATTGGTTAAATTTACATCGGCATCAACGGTTGGTAACTCAAATATCTCAGATGACGGAACAAATATTCGTTTAAACGGAAATACGACGGTTACGGGTTCAGTAGTTATTACAGGTAATTTAACGGCGCAACAATTTATTGTTAGCTCATCAGTTACCTACCTAACTCAAAGCTTTGCATCAGGTTCACATGTTTTTGGTAACACAATTGACGATACACATCAATTCACAGGTTCTGTTAATATTTCAGGAAGTGAAAGTATTAACGGCACATTATCAGTTGCGGTTGGTGGAGTTACAGAATTCCAAGTTTTACAAGGTGGTGTCACATTAGGTAATGTAGCGACAGATATACACAACGTAACCGGTGCATTAAGGGTTACAGGTAGTTTAAGTATTCCTTTTGGGGCTTCAACAGCCGCTGCGGGTAATCCATCAACTGGTTCATTGTTCTATAACACAACTGACACCAACATTTATAGATATACAGGTGCGTCATGGTTACCTGCTGCAGGTACATCGGGTTCAGGTGGCACTTCAGGAACTAACGGAACCGCAGGTAGTGGCGGTAGTTCAGGTTCAAGTGGTTCTTCAGGAACTATGGGAACTGCAGGTTCAGGTGGTACCTCGGGTACAAATGGAACTGCGGGTAGTGGAGGAACAAGTGGAACAAATGGCACTGCCGGTAGTGGTGGTACATCGGGTTCATCGGGAAGTTCGGGCTCATCAGGTTCAAGTGGAACAATGGGAACCGCAGGTTCAGGTGGTACATCGGGTTCTTCAGGGACAATGGGTACCGCAGGTTCAGGAGGAACATCAGGAACTAACGGAACCGCAGGTTCGGGTGGTAGTTCAGGTTCAAGCGGTTCTTCAGGAACTATGGGAACTGCGGGTACAGGTGGAACATCAGGTTCTTCAGGAACATCGGGTTCTTCTGGAAGTACAGGTACTGCAGGTAGTGGAGGAACATCAGGTTCAAGTGGTACAATGGGCACTGCAGGTTCGGGAGGTACTTCAGGTTCAAGTGGTACAATGGGTACCGCAGGTACGGGTGGTAGTTCAGGTTCTAGTGGTTCTTCAGGAACTATGGGAACCGCAGGTTCAGGTGGAACATCGGGAACAAGGGGAACAGCCGGTTCGGGAGGAACTTCAGGTTCTTCAGGTACATCAGGAAGTAGTGGTACCATGGGTACCGCCGGTTCGGGAGGTACTTCAGGTACAAATGGAACCGCGGGTTCGGGAGGTTCTTCGGGAAGTAGTGGTACTATGGGTACTGCCGGTACAGGTGGTAGTTCAGGTTCAAGTGGTTCATCAGGAACAATGGGAACCGCAGGTTCAGGTGGAACATCAGGAACTAACGGAACCGCAGGTTCAGGAGGAACGTCGGGTACAAATGGAACTGCGGGTAGTGGAGGTACATCGGGAACTAACGGAACAGCAGGTAGTGGTGGAACATCAGGTACAAATGGAACAGCAGGTTCAGGTGGTACATCAGGTACTAACGGTACTGCAGGTTCAGGTGGTTCATCAGGAAGTAGTGGTACAATGGGCACTGCGGGGTCTGGTGGTACATCAGGAACAAATGGAACCGCAGGTTCAGGTGGTACATCTGGAACTATGGGAACTGCAGGTTCAGGCGGTACTTCAGGTAGTTCGGGAAGCTCTGGCACTGCAGGTACAGCAGGTACTGCCGGTTCATCGGGTACGTCGGTATCGGTTTCGGGTACAAACAATACATTAGTTAAATTTACATCAGCATCAACGGTTGGTAATTCAAATATTATCGATGATGGAACGAATATTAGATTAAATGGTGACACAACAGTTACAGGTTCGGTTGTCATCACAGGTAACTTAACTGCACAACAATTTATTGTTAGTTCATCTGTTACTTATTTGACTCAAAGTTTTTCTTCGGGTTCTTCAGTATTTGGTAACAGTGTCGATGACACACACCAATTCACGGGCTCGGTTAGAATAACAAATGATTTAACAGGTTCAAATCTTCGTGCGACAACGGCTATTTTTTCACCTGCCATTACTTGGTCGGGTACATTAGGTTCAAACGGTGGTGAAATTAGAATAAATCAAACTCAATTTAGAAACGGTAACAATATAACACATGTATGGAGTCAAACGACAGATTCTAACGGTACAAGAGATTTAGGTATTCGTAGAAATACTACGGCGGGTTCTTTAGAAATATATGATGGTAATACCGCAGATGGTGCAGTTGCTAATAGAAGAGATTTAATACTTAGAAACATCACAGGTTCAAATGCATCATTTAGCGGTTCAATTGATGTTACGGGTTCTATGACAGTTGGTATTGGTGGTATAACCGAATTACAAGTTTTAGAAAGTGGAGTTAAATTAGGTAGTGTTTTAACCGATACACATAGTGTTACGGGTGCTTTAAGAGTTACAGGTAGTTTAAGTATTCCATTTGGAGCTTCAACAGCATCTGCGGGAACGACAACCACGGGCTCACTATTCTATAATACAACAGATACCAACATTTATCGATACACAGGAGCTTCTTGGTTATCGGCAGCAGGAACAGCAGGAACTGCGGGTAGTGGTGGAACATCAGGAACTAACGGTACTGCCGGTAGTGGTGGAACAAATGGAACTGCGGGTAGTGGAGGTACAAACGGTACAGCAGGTTCAGGCGGAACATCAGGTTCTTCAGGAACTATGGGAACCGCAGGTTCAGGTGGAACTTCAGGTTCAAGTGGCACAATGGGTACGGCAGGTACCGGTGGTTCTTCAGGTAGTTCAGGTTCAAGTGGGTCTTCAGGAAGTAGCGGTACAAGAGGTACGGCAGGTTCGGGAGGAACATCGGGAACTAACGGAACCGCAGGTTCAGGTGGAACATCAGGTTCTTCGGGAACTATGGGAACCGCAGGTACTGGTGGTAGTTCAGGTTCAAGCGGTTCTTCGGGAACTATGGGAACCGCAGGTTCGGGTGGTACTTCAGGTACTAACGGAAGTACAGGAACAGCAGGAACTAGCGGTTCTTCAGGTAGCACCGGTTCAAGTGGAACTTCAGGTTTAAGTGGTGTTAATGGAACGTCAGGTTCAAGTGGCACCTCAGGTACTAACGGAAGTACAGGAACGGCAGGTACTAGTGGTTCTTCAGGTAGCACAGGTACCGCAGGTTCAGGTGGAACATCGGGTAGTAGTGGTACAAGAGGTACTGCAGGTAGTGGAGGAACATCAGGCTCAAGTGGTACAATGGGTACTGCAGGTACTGGCGGTAGTTCAGGTTCAAGTGGTTCTTCGGGAACAATGGGAACTGCAGGTACTGGTGGTAGCTCAGGTTCTAGTGGTTCTTCGGGAACTATGGGAACCGCAGGTTCAGGTGGAACATCAGGTTCTTCGGGAACAATGGGTACTGCAGGTTCAGGCGGAACATCAGGTTCTTCAGGGTCAAGTGGTTCAGGAGGTACTTCAGGTACTAATGGAAGTACAGGAACAGCGGGAACTAGTGGTTCTTCAGGTAGTACAGGTACCGCAGGTTCAGGTGGAACATCGGGCTCATCTGGAAGTAGTGGAACGTCAGGTTCAAGTGGTTCTTCAGGAAGTTCAGGTACCGCAGGTTCATCGGGAGTTTCTGTAGGTAATGCGTATTTATTCAATCAAGCATCGGCAAGTGCAACTTGGGTTGTCAATCACAATTTAAATCAAAGATATCTTGCTGTTGAGGTTTACGATAGCACTAATTCTGTGGTTATACCATTAGATATAGTATCAAATAGCGTTAATCAAACAACAATCACATTTGGTACAGCAATTTCAGGTAATGCGGTGTTAACATATGGTGCAGGTACATCGGGAAGTAGTGGTTCTTCGGGAAGTAGTGGTAGTTCAGGTATAACACCTTTGGTAAATGGTACGGCTAATTATGTTCCTTTATTTACAGGAGCAACGGCTTTAGGTAATAGTATTATTCTACAAAATAGTGGTGGTACTTCAGTTGGTGTTAGTGTGACACCTTCAGGAACGTATAAATTAGAAGTTAATGGTAGTGTTGGTGCAACAGCATACTACGAAACATCTGATGAAAAATTAAAAGATATAATAAATAGAAACCCACAAATTGACCTTTCTACATTAGAAGTGATTCAATTTAAGTTTAAGGGTGATGACCAAGTGAGATATGGTTATTCAGCTCAAGAAGTTCAGAAACTATGTGCAGATTTAGTAGTTGGAACAGACCCACTAACGGTTAACTATAGTGACGTTCATACATTAAAAATCTTACAATTAGAACAAAGAATAATGGAGTTGGAAAAAAGATTAGGATTATAATATGGCTGTATGGACAGGGATTACAAGTAATGAAATAGTTACGGATACTGATTTAAATCAAGCGGTGCAGGTGGGGTTATTTACCCCACTTTCAACGATTCCATTACTTAATTTGGGATTAACAAAAGCAAGAGCACTAGGTTATGTTAATTTGGACGCTAATTCGTTATCTACCATTGAAAGTAATCAATTATTAGCGAAAGGTGATTTTGTACCTGGTACTCCCACACCAACGGCAACTGTTAGTCAAACACCAACTCGTACAGTTACTCCGTCTATTACCCCAACTAATACCATAACACCCACAAGAACAGTTACACCATCCATTACGCCAACAAACACAGTTACCCCTACTAATACTGTCACACCAACTAATACCCTCACACCAACAAGAACAATTACACCTACACCAACTATAACACCTAGTGTGACTAATCCGTTAGACGGTTTCAATTATTTTATTGCAACCGACGCTTATTCTGTTTGTTATAACCCTATTGTACAATTAACATTCTATGACGCTGATAGTATTGGTATCAATGATATTTTATATCAAGTACCTAATGGAACAGATGTTTGGACAATTGCAGAATTACAGGCTATTTTTGGTACAGGATTTACAGTATTTTATATAAGAAAGACTGATTATACGGGTGATGTTTTAACTGTTGCAAATAATGGTAGTGGTACAGCATATGTTTTTGCTTCCAATCCTTGTGTAACCTCAACTCCAACCCCAACTCCAACACTTACATCTACACCTACAAGAACACTTACCCCAACACCAACTGCAACACCGATTATCTATCGTGCGATTACTTTATCAAATCCACAGTCAACACAGCAAGATGCTTGTGCTCAAACATCGGGATTGACAAAATATATAGACAAAACATTTGCAATTACTAATGGATTGGTGATTTACAATGACACAATGTTAACCACTAGAACATATACATCTAATCCGGGTGGTTATAGTGCAATTATTGATGGTGCAACTAAATATGCTGTTGATTTTGATGGTGCGGGTACGGTGAATACGGTACTTGATTGTACGTTAGTTCCAACAAGAACTGCTACACCTACTGCTACACCTACATTAACACCAACAATGACAATAACACCGTCACCGATTATTTACCGTGCAATCACATTGTCAAACCCACAATCAACACAACAAGATGCTTGTGCTCAGACATCCGGATTAACAAAATATATCGACAAAACATGGACAATTACCAATGGATTGGTGATTTATAATGATACCATGTTAACGGGTAGAACATATTCGTCCGACCCGGGTGGATATAGTGCGATTATTGATGGTGGTACTAAATATGCAGTTAATTTTGATGGTACTGGTGCTGTTAATACTGTACTTGATTGTACATTGGTTCCAACAAGAACACCATCAATGACACCAACAACAACGCCAACAAATACTTTAACGCCAACATCAAGCATCACACCAACCATTACACCAACAAGAACAATCACACCAACACCGTCGATTACCGCAACAATTACACCAACACAAACACAGACGCCAACACCGTCAATTACATCTACTATTACACCAACAAGAAGTCAAACACCGACACCGTCGATTACATCAACTATTACGCCTACAAATACTATTACACCAACTAATAGCCAAACACCAACACCGTCAATTACATCTACTATTACACCAACAAGAAGTCAAACACCAACACCGTCAATTACATCTACTATTACACCTACAAGAACACAAACGCCAACTCCTTCGATTACTGCGACACGAACACAAACACCAACACCATCTATCACATCAACTATTACACCTACAAGAACACAAACACCTACACCGACCCCAACACCTGCGGCTATTGTAGCAACAAATACGGTAGCAAACGTAACATGTCCTGGTGGTTCTAACGGTTCAATTACAGTGACAGGTGTAAGTGGTGGTTTTGGCGGTCCATATCAAACTAAGTTAAATGTTGGAGGTACATACACAACATGGACAACATCAACTACTTATAGTAGTTTAGCTGCGGGTTCTTATACCATTTATGTAAGAGATAGTGCATTAAGAGAGGTAACATTTGGTGTAACAGTAACAGCACCTGCCGCATTCTCATTCTCAGGTTCTCAAACTACAAATAGTATATTAATTGCATCAACAGGTGGTACGGGCAATAGAACATATGCATTATTTAGAGATACCGCATCACCATATAACGTGGGTGAAGGTACATTACAAACAACAAGTGCATCTGTAGGTGCTGGTTCACAAGTAACATTCTCAGGATTGGCAGCGGGTTATTATTGGATTCGAGTAACAGATGCTAATAGTTGTACAGCTAATACTACATTGTATACAATATAATAAGTTAAAACAAAATAAAAAGATATTTATAAAAAAGAATATAATATAAGATGAAAATATATGGAGGTGAATTAGTTGCAAGTGGTTCTTCCACGGGAATACCAGTTGGAGGTTTAGCCACAACAGGTTCAAATACTTTTAATGGTAATCAAACAGTTAATGGTAATTTAATTGTTACTGGTTCATTAACTGCGCAACAATTTATTATAAGTTCATCTGTAATATATGTTACACAGAGTTTTGCATCGGGTTCACACGTTTTTGGTAACACGATTGATGACACACATCAATTTACTGGTTCAGTTACGGTATCGGGTAGTCAATCATTAATTGGTAATTTAAGTGTTGCAATTGGTGGTGTAACTGAGTTACAAGTTTTACAAAGTGGCGTTACAATTGGAAATGCTATTGCTGATAATCATAACGTGTCGGGTGCACTAAGAATTAGTGGTTCATTAGTTATTAACGGAACGTCCTACACTGCCGCAACATCAGGAACATCAGGTGCTAATGGTGCCACAGGTACATCGGGTTCTGGTGGTAGTTCAGGAACAATGGGAACCGCAGGTTCAGGTGGTTCTTCAGGAAGTAGTGGTACAATGGGAACCGCAGGTTCAGGTGGAACATCAGGTACTAATGGCACAGCGGGTTCAGGCGGAACGTCAGGTTCTTCAGGAACAATGGGAACCGCAGGTTCAGGTGGAACATCAGGTTCAAGTGGTACAATGGGAACCGCAGGTTCAGGTGGAACATCGGGTTCTTCAGGAACTATGGGAACCGCAGGTTCAGGTGGTTCTTCAGGTAGTAGTGGTACAAGAGGCACAGCGGGTTCAGGTGGAACATCGGGTTCTTCAGGAACTATGGGTACCGCAGGTACTGGTGGTAGCTCGGGTTCAAGTGGCTCCTCAGGAACCATGGGAACCGCAGGCTCGGGAGGAACAAGTGGTGTCAACGGACCGACAGGTCCAACAGGTCCCGCAGGGGCAAACGGAACGTCAGGAAGTGGTGGAACATCAGGTGCCAACGGACCGACAGGTCCAACAGGACCAACAGGAGCAAATGGAACATCAGGTGTTAATGGACCGACAGGACCAACAGGTCCCGCAGGGGCAAATGGAACATCAGGTGTCAACGGACCGACAGGACCAACAGGAGCAAATGGAACATCAGGTGTTAATGGACCGACAGGACCAACAGGTCCCGCAGGGGCAAATGGAACATCAGGTAGTGGTGGAACATCAGGTGCCAACGGACCGACAGGTCCAACAGGACCAACAGGAGCAAATGGAACATCAGGTGTGAATGGACCTACAGGTTCAACAGGACCCACAGGACCTGCAGGAACATCAGGTGTGAATGGTGCGACTGGACCAACGGGCCCTTCAGGTACATCAGGTGTAAATGGTGCAACGGGACCAACAGGTCCAACGGGTCCGTCAGGCTCAAGTGGTTCATCGGGCTTAAGTGGTTCTTCAGGAAGTAGTGGTACAAGAGGAACATCAGGTTCGGGTGGTACGTCGGGGGCTAATGGTGCTCCAGGCCCAACGGGTCCAACAGGACCAACAGGGCCAACATCAGGTACTGCGAGTATGTTAACAAACTCGGGGGGTACAGGTATATATTCAACCACAGTTGGCAATTCTTACTCTCAAGTAGTATGTGTAAGAGAATCAAACTTAACGGGTAATGGTACTGCATCGCCACCAAGACTTGGTTTTCATTGGGGTGGTGTAGTTGCTTCAAGTATTGTAATGGAATCTAGTGGTAGAATTGGTATTGCAAATAATCCGGGCACGGCATATGAGGCATTTATTGCTGGTTCAGTTAGTTCAACCGGTGATGTTACAGCATACGCATCTGACAAAAGATTAAAGGATAATATTAGACCAATTACTGACGCTTTAGATAAAATAAAAACACTGAACGGTATTATATATCGATGGAACGATATTGCGGGTATACATGGCTTTAGTCAAACACAGGACATGGTGGGTCTATTTGCACAAGAAGTTGAATCAGTGATGCCTGAAGTTATTAAACTTGCACCATTTGATAATGATGGATTTGAAAAAAGTATAACCGGGGAAAACTATAAAACGGTTCAATATGAAAAATTGGTACCATTATTAGTTGAAGGTATAAAAGAACAACAAGAACAAATTGAAGAATTAAAAAATAAAATACAAATATTAGAAAATAATTTGAAAAAATAAAAAATAATTAGTATTTTTATAATATTATGGCATTACAAAGTTCAGGAGCAATCAGTTTATCTCAAATTCGTAATGAATTATCTAATAGAAATACGTCATATTCATTACGTTCATTAAGTTCGACTGCAGGAAAAAGTACACCCGATTCTATGTCGGAATTTTACGGGTTTACTGATTATTGGACAGCGAACTTTTCAATTGTAGCAGGTGGGGGCGGTGCAGGATTTGATGGTGGTGGCGGAGGCGGTGGTGGAGGATACATCGGAACATCAAATACAACAGTATATAGAGGTTCTAGTTATTATATAGGAGTTGGTGGTGGAGGCGGTGGTACTGTCACATGGAATACACAAGGTGGTAATGGTGGTAATTCTAGTGCATTTGGTAATACAGCTAGTGGTGGTGGTGGTGGAGGTTCTAAACAAACGAATGGAGCAAATGGTGGATGTGGTGGAGGAGCAGGACACGGTGGTACTTACTATGGTGGGTCTGGTTCCCAAGGTGGTAAAGGTGGCGATACAATTAGTTATAGTGAAGGTGGTTCGGGTGGTGGAGGAGCAAATGGAACTGGAAACATTAATGCAACATCTTGGGGATATGGTGGTATTGGTATATATAATGGTGATTTTGGGACTGCTAATGCGGGTGGAGGTTGTGCAGGAAGATGGACAGACGATAACCAAGCAGGTGACCCAAATGCAACCAATAATGGAGGAGGTAGAGGAGGGGGTGCATGGATAAGACCATTACCTGGAACTGGTGGTACAGGTGGTGGAGCGGGTGCGGGTGGTTTTGTTGGTCGTACCCAAGATGGTATTGAAATTGGCCAAGGACAAAGTGGTGGTTCAGGTAGGGTATCTATAAGATATGCGGGAGGACAAAAAGCAAGTGGTGGAGATAGTATTTATACAACGGGTGGGTATACTTATCACATGTTTTTTAATTCGGGAACACTTTCAATTTACGCAGGTTAAAAAAAAATAAAAATATGGCACATTTTGCAGAAATAGACGAAAATAATATTGTTATAAACATTGTTAAAATTTCAGATGAAAATGAACATCGTGGCGCCGAATTTTTATCGGTTGATTGTAATTTAGGTGGTAGATGGATACAGACATCAATAAATACAATAGCAGGTATTCATACAAATGGAAAAACACCATTAAGAATGAATTATGCATTTATAGGTAGTACATACGATGAAGAAAGAGATGCATTTATAGGACCAACACCAATTGATGTTGAAAATTATATTTTAAACGAAGATACATTAATATGGGAGCCAAACATTCCAAAACCAAGTGAGATTCCCGAAAGATTTGACCCAAGTGTAACCATGTGGGTTTGGAATACTGTAAGATTAGAATGGGAAATCAGAAGTAGAAATACAACATATGTTATCAATCCTGAAAATATTACCGAATGGATTGAAGAATCATCAATTGAATACAGGAATTATTTATTAGTATCTGGTTCAAGAAGTAATTAAAAACAAAAAAATTTATGAAAAAATTTAATTTCACAATTGTTGGTGGAGGTACCGCAGGTTGGTTGACTTCTTTATATATTAAAAAAACATACCCATGGGCGGAAGTTACAGTTATTGCAAGTTCTGAAATAGGAATTTTAGGTGCGGGTGAAGGAACTACGCCACATTTTGTTTCTTTTTTAGATGAATTGGGAATCCCGTCATCAGATATAATTAGACATGCAAAAGGTACAATTAAAAATGGTATAAAATTTACTAATTGGAATGGTGATAATAAATCATATTTTCACCCATTTATGGATGATAATAATTTAAATAATTTTTCTATTACAGATTTTAACAAAAATGGTGTAACCTCAATAAATTTATTTGAAATATTAAATGGTAAAAGTTTAGATGACTCTTGTTTTAGTGCATTAGCATCCCATAATAACTCTGTTAAATTTTCTATAAATAAAAATTTAGATAATAAAAATGATAATGCAATAAATCACTTTAATTCGTTAGGTACATTTGCTCTACATTTTGATGCCGTTTTATTAGCCAAATTTCTTAAAAGAACTGCAATGTATAGGGGGGTTCGTTTTGTTGATGCGGAAATAGATGAAATATTAACGGATGAGGATGGATATATTACCGGTTTAAAAACTACGAATGAAAAACAGTTTGAATCCAATTTTGTATTTGATTGTAGTGGATTTAAAAGAAAAATAATTGGTGAATTTTACAAATCAGAATGGAAATCTTATTCCGAAAGTTTACCGATGAAAAGAGCAATTGCATTTACAATTGAAAACACCTCAAATAACATACCACCATATACAGATTCAATTGCAATGAAAAATGGATGGATGTGGAAAATACCGGTACAAGGTAGATTTGGGTGCGGTTATGTATTTGATTCTGATTTTGCAACAGATGATGAAATAAAAAAAGAATTAGAAGAATATTTTGGAAACCCAATTGAGGTTGTAAATTCATTTAATTTTGATGCCGGTAGATATGAAAAAACTTGGATTAAAAATTGTATTGCCATAGGTCTATCCGCAGGATTTGTTGAGCCGTTGGAAGCAACGTCAATAATGACATCCATATTATCTTTGGAAGAACATATCATAAACAATTTAGGTGCGATTAGTAAAAATGATTTTTACATTAATAGATTTAATGAAAGGGTAAATAAATTACATGACGACACTAAAAATTTTATTTATCTTCATTATTTAACAAAACGAACAGATAGTGAATTTTGGAAAACATTTAAGACTAATAATAAAGAAATTGAAATAATTACTAAATTTTTAGAAGAATGTAATCACACAATACCGGACAAAAGATTTATAGATGGTATTAGTATCGCGTATTCAATACATAGTTGGCATAGTATTGGTGCTGGTTTAGGTTTATTTTCAGAATCAATAGCTTCGGATATGTTTAATTCGACATTAACTGATATTCGAAGAGAACATGTTGAAAAAACAATTACAATGTATAATAAAAACTTACTATTAAATTTAAAAAATATAATTAATCATTCTGATTTTTTAGATTACTTAACACTTTAATTTATGGAATATACTAAAATAGAATATAATAAAAACGTTATATTTAAAAAACAAATACCATTTAATTATGTAGATGAAGCGATTAAAGAAGTGGAAATTAATAAGGAATATTTTTATGGCGATTTAGAATATTTGGATGATTTATCAACATCGGTTGGAATACAAATACCATGTGATATAATAACAACAGAACATCTTGTAAATTTATTTCAAATTTGTTATAAAGCAACCGAAAAAATTTGTTCTGAGTTTTTAAATAAAAAAATATTAAGCGGTTATCAATCAAATTGGGTGTATATATCAAACCCAACTAGTCCCTCAGGTAATTATCATAAACACCCAACCTTATCAAATTACGCATACACAAATATATATACGGATTATACGTGGGTTTATTATTTACAAATGCCTAATAATTGTGTTGGAGATGAAGGTAAATTATTTTTTAAAGAAAACATAAACAAATCCGATTCATTTTCATTTTTTCCTGAAGAACAAACTTTATATATATTTGATGCAAATTTACCACACAAACCGGAATTAAGTCCAAATTCAAATTTTAGTAGAATTGTTTTAGGTGGTAACGTAACATTTAATTTTAAAAAATGACAGAAATATTTAAACTATTCCCATTGTGTGTTTATAAAACACAATTAGAAGATGAGGAAAGTAATTTGATTTTAAATTATGCTTCAGAAGCTATTTCACCATATATTAATTCAGACATTAATGGGGATTCTCAATATCAAACCAATCCCGATTTTTCTGATTTTTTTAAGAAAATAGAATTTCATTTAATTGAATATTGTAAAATATTAGGATACGAAACTTCTTTATTTGATTTTTATGTAATCAGGTCCTGGATTAATAATTTTAACAACAATAATAACGATACGGTCCACAAACACTCACATCCATTTAGCGATATATCTATTTGTTATTATCCAATACCATCTTTAAATCCAATATGTTTTGAAAATACACACAAGCCAAATGAAATAATACCAAATTCTTATTTATCAAGTAATATTATGGTGGAAAGAAATGAATTTAATTTTAATTATTTTCAATTTGAAGTTAATAAAAATGATTTAATATTATTCCCATCAAAAACGTATCATTGGGTAAATAAGTATTTATATGAGGAAAACAGAATTTCTTTTAGTGCTGATATAATATTAGTTTTAAAAGAAAATATAACACCTTTTGAATTTAACAGAAACCCAATAAACACTTGGAAAAAAATATGAACGTAAAACCAATAATACCGCAAAATCATAGAGTCGACCAAACAAATTATTATGTTTTCACTAAAGTATTATCAAAAGAGGAGTTAGGTTGGATTCAAAATTTACAACAACTTTATCCATATATTGTTGGAACAACTATAGGTGATAATGGCGAAACAAATCCTGCACGTAAGTCAACAATTAAATGGATACATCATGACGAACATTCTTCATGGTTATATCAAAGAATTGTTGATTTGGCGATTAGAGCAAATAGCGAAATGTGGGATTTTAATTTATATTCTGTGTTAGATTCCATACAATATACCGAATATTATGATGATGGTGGTCATTATGATTGGCATGTTGATGTCGGTCCTGGTAACATTAATCATAGAAAAATAAGCATCACAGTTCAATTATCGGACCCCGAAGAATATGAAGGCGGAGATTTTGAATTATGGACAGGTGGAGAATTTAAAACATTACCAAAATCAAAAGGTGATGCCATATTATTTCCGAGTTTTTTAATGCATAGAATAACACCAATAACTAAAGGAACCCGTAAAAGTTTGGTATTATGGATTGGCGGGGGTTCATACAAATAAAATGGAGAAAAAAATATATTATTTAATTGGTCAACCAGGTTCCGGTAAAACCACACTTGCAAAATATCTTTGTGAGCACATATTGGGTAATGTTCATCACATTGATGGTGACGATTTACGTAATCTAACACAAAATAAAGATTATAGTGAAAATGGTAGAAGAGCCAATGTAGAATTGGCACAAACAATGGCAAGACTATCATTTAATGATGGCAAAAATGTGGTGATGTCAATAGTATCACCATTCAAAGATTTAAGAGATAAGTTTAAAGACGAATTTAAGGATGATGTGATTGAAATATTTGTTCACACAACAGATATTAGAGGTAGAGAACATTTTCATGTTGAGAACTATCAAATACCCACTGAAAATTATATTGATATTGATACAACAAATAAAAGTATATCACAATCCGTAGCATTAATCGTATCTTCTTGTTAATGTGAGATTTTTTTATTATATTTTGTATATATGAAAAAGTTATTATATATCGTTCCACACCTTTCAACAGGTGGGATGCCACAATATCTACTAAAACAAATTGAAACATTTAAGGATGATTACGAAGTTCAAGTAATTGAATTTAATCATGTATCGTCTGATTTTGTTGTTCAAAGAAATAAAATATTATCCTTATGTAAGGTTCATACATTATATGAAAACAAAGAAGAAACTTTAGATATCATAAGTAATGAGAAACCTGACATTATACACTTTCAAGAAATCCCTGAAACGTTTGTTGGTATTAATATCTTAAATAAGATATTTGACAATGATAGAACATATAACATTGTTACAACCACACACTCATCATATACTGAACCATCATCTTTATTATACACCGCAGATAGATTTGTATTGGTTTCTACATGGTCCTTAAAGAAATTTCAAGCATATTTTACTGATGTAGAATGTGGTGTTTGGGAATATCCGGTAGAATTAATCGAATATGACAAAGTCAAAGCCAAACTTAAATTAAACTTTGACCCAGAATATAAACACGTACTTCATGTTGGTTTATTTACAGACGGAAAGAACCAAGGTGAAATATTTGAAATTGCTCGAATGTGCGAAGAACGTGGTTATAAAATTAAATTCCACTTTGTTGGTAATCAGGCGGGTAATTTTCAATTCTATTGGGGTCCATTGATGGAAAACAAACCTGACAACTGTATTGTTCACGGTGAGAAGGAAAATGTATCCGATTACTATAAAGCATCAGACTTATTCTACTTTCCATCTAAATGGGAGTTAAATCCACTATCGGTCAAGGAAGCATTATCATACGGTTTACCGGTATTCTTAAAGAAATTACACACATATGAAGATTACTACGATGGGATTGTCACATATCTTCATGATTTAAAATATTCAAACTTCGGAAATTTACTTAAAACACTTAAACCGGAAAGTGAAGATTTAAGAATCCAATTGATACACATGTCAACAACGCCGGAACAGGAAAGATGTACTCAGTCAAAAAAGTTGTTGAAAAAATTGGAACAAATGATAAACATTGATGTAAAATATATAACCAACGATGTTTATGATGGTGAAATGGATTTATCGAACTACAGAATACAAGATAATATTTTAAATGTTAGACCAACACATTATGGTTGTTACTTAGCACATATTCAAGCATTGAGAGAAATCGATACGGCAAATTATGATTACACTATCATAATGGAGGAGGATGCTTATATTGAAACACCGGCACATGAATTCATGGATATTTTATATAAAGCTATCAATCAATGTAGAAGAAAAGATGCTTATTATGTGAGTTTTGGATGTATACATGGGTTTGAAAGATTGGAAGTAAATGAAGATTTTGATAGAATGTGGCATCAAGACTTGGCACATTGTTACTTGATACCAAACAATAAGAAAGATTGGTATATTAAACAAATTGACAATAATAAGTGGGATGTTGCCGATTTATGGTTTAATCACATATTCTGTCACGATAGACAAGTAAGATTAGCAACTAAAAAAATATACTCTAAACAAATTGACGGCATGTCATTAATTGATAATACCTATAAAACATATTAAGATGATTTACGAAAATTTAATCAAAAACACCAATACAATTAAGAATGTGTTTAATGTACATTTTGTAGAAGGACCATTTATTGAAATAAAAAGTACCAATGAGGATGAATTTTATTGTGAATTCATTAATCAAGATACTAACGTTGTTGAATATTCAACAACATTAAAAAATAATCATTGGAGTCGAGTTAACAAAAAGTATTATGTTAATTGGGCTATCAAAGTATACCAACAAAATAAGTTGGTGTTTGAACATTATTATAACTGTGAAAACAAGAGGGTGTTTATTGTTTTAGATTCCAAATCAATTGGTGATACTTTAGCTTGGTTTCCAATGGCTGAGGAGTTTAGAAAGAAACATAATTGCCATGTGATTGTATCGTCATTTCATAATGATTGGTTCAGAGAACAGTATCCCGAATTAGAGTTTGTTGAACCCGGTTCAAGCGCGCAAAACTTATACGCCATGTATAATCTTGGTTGGTATTATTTTGAAGGTGGTGAAGAGGTTGACTATTCAAAAAATGTTAATGATTTTAAAAAGATACCATTACAACAAGCGGCAAGTGATATTTTAGGATTACCACCGGTTGAAGTAAGACCAAAATTAAAAACATATAGAAACATAGTTAATCAATTTAAATCACACGATAGTAATTGGTTAAATGATGTATCAAATGAAATCTTCGACCAAAACGAATATCACTATAAAGAGATTAGCGTTCAACCCAATGATGTGGTTGTTGATTTAGGTGGTAATATTGGTGTGTTTACAACATACGCATTATCCAAAGGTGCAAGCAAGGTCTATACGGTAGAACCATTTCCAACGTATGTAGATTATTTACGTGAGAATTTGGAACCATTTAAAGATAAGGTTGAAATTATACCGATGGCAATATCCGATACCACGGGACACACAACAGTAAAGATTAATTTTCAAGGGAACACTATTTTAAATGACGTGTATAAGGAGTTTAATTGGGAAAACAACGATGAGTCCATTGAGGTAGAGAAAGTCGATTTAATCACACTTTCTGAGAGAAATGACATAGATATTATCAATTATTTAAAGGTTGATATTGAAGGTTCAGAATATCTATTGTTTAAAGGATTAACCGGTAAATTCTTGAGTACCAAAGTTGAGAAAATTGCAATAGAATACCATTGGAATTTTGATGGTGAAATTAATCAAATAATTGAAAAATTAAAAGATAATAATTTCGAAGTTTATGAATATGAAACCGAATCTAATGGTAAGGTTGGTAAGATTTATGCATATAACCGGTTATTATATAAGAACAAAAAACAAGTAGCAATTGCCATTCACGGTACCGCACAAACAAAGTATTGGAACAACCCATTTGGGTGGCAAAATGTTGTCAATCATTTAAAAGATAAAGGTTACAAAGTACTATTAATATCTCGTGAAAATGATGGATACATGGGTAACAAACATCCAAAAGGTATTGAAAAATTACCTGACGGACCGTTAAGTAAAGTGGTTGAAGAATTACAAAAGTCGGAGGTATTTATAGGTATAGGTAGCGGATTAAGTTGGGTGAGTTGGGCAACTAACACTCCAACTATCTTAATATCAGGGTTTTCTGAAGCATTTAGTGAAACTCAAGATAATGTCTACCGAATTGCATCACCCGAGGGTAAGTGTTCCGGTTGTTACAATCGTTACAAGTTAGATGCTGGGGATTGGAATTGGTGTCCAGATTATAAAGGTACGGACAGGCAATTTGAATGTTCAAAGTCAATCAGCGCCACTCAGGTTATTGAAGTGTTGGAAAAACTTTTGTAATATGAATAATATAGGATTTGGAATAATGTGTTTTGGTGATGATTATTTTTATCAGGGAACTAACGATAAAATAAGTGAGATATTAGATTTTGGTTTTAATTGTTACATTCTCACCGACGCACCACATCTTATATATAGCAAATACGCAAAAACAATTCCATATTACAAAGCATATAAATCATACCACGATAAATTAATCTTACCAAAATATATATTAGAACATCACGATATTGCAATCATATTAGATGCTGATGTTAAAATAAAGGACTACTCGTTTTTAAGAGACCTTAAGACATTTGATTTTAAATCAGGAATTTCTTATATTGATACATTGTTAAACCATACAGCAAAGAAAAAATTTGTTAAAGACTTTCAATTAAAGGAAGAACATTGGGGACCTTATATGAAATATGCCGAACAAATATACCCTAACTACGGTGATTTAGAAACAATTTGGGAATATTTTTTGGTAATCAATAAGAATGGGTTTAATCACGAAAAATTCTATGGTCACTATGAGAAATTACAACTAACAAAAGACTTTTCGGACTTACAATTTAATAAGAAAGTAAATGGTGCAGGTGAGGGTATATCGACAGCAATATCGGCAATATTATCTGAGATACCAATACAGAGAGATATGGATTTATATAATTTAATGAAAAAGTATACAGATGGTGACAGTAAAAGACATGTACCGGCACATCTAACACCAAAGATAAGATAATGATTAGTAACCAAGATTTTATAAGATATTCAATCACATCAAACGGTGGTGAAAGTATTCCATATCTTTGGACTCACGGTGCTACTGAAGAACATATGGGCGATGGTTTAATGGTGTATTCAATCATTCAACATATGAGAGCAAAGAATTGTGTTTGTATTGGTTCAGGTGGCGGATTTATACCACGAATAATGACACAAGCCAGATTAGATTTACATAAACAAAATATATTCAATGGAAACAATGACTCAAATTGGGGAAATATTGGTGCTACTTATGTTGTGGATGCTTGTAATGGGATTGGTGGACCAAATGACTTGGAGAACGAAAAATCCTTTTACCGCACCTTCTTTAATCCACGGTTTATTAAAGCGACTTCTTATGACGCGTTTTATGACTTTTTTATTAGACAAGATATTAAAATAGATGTATTGTTTATTGATGGTGACCACTCATATGAGGGAGTAAAGTCTGACTTCGAATTATACTCAACAATATTATCCGAAAAAGGTATTATTATGCTACATGATACCGATGAAAAATACGAAGAAACCTTAATAGTTTCTGATGACGCAAAAAATAACCACCATCGTTTTGATGGACCTTCAAAATTTATCAAAGAACTTCAAGAAAATCCCGAGTGGAACTTGATTAACTTGTTTAATTTTCGTATATTGATGGATAAACCCGCATCAAGTGGGATTACCATAGTAAACCGAAAATGATAAGATTAGTTACAGTTATTGGACACGGCGTGGAACTTCTTCCACATTTTATAAATCATTATATCACACAGGTAGATGAAATAAACATTGTTGTTTACGAATCATCAATACATCCAAATTTAAAATCAGAAATTGAAAGTTTAATACTTGAATACGAAAATGTTAAGATTGTAAAAACAATTAAAGATAGAGTATTTGATTGGGAGAAAGTAACAAAATTATATAACATGATAACAAGCAAACACCCGAACGATTGGTGGGTTGTTGCTGACATTGATGAATTTCACCTTTACCCAAGTGATAGTTTAAGATACGTGATTAGTGAATGTGAATACGATGGTTATGAGATTGTTAGGGGCGGTTTTATTGATAGGATTGGTGCCGGTGGCGAGTTTGTTGAATTAGAAGAAAAGACACCAATATGGGAACAATTTCCAAATGCAGGATTTTTTAGGTATCATATGAGCAAAGCAAATCCTAATAAGATTTGTGTGATGAAGGGTCGTGTTGAATTAACTAATGGACAACATTATGCTAATATTGATGGGCAAACAACATGGAAATGGCAGGGATGGAATCATCCATTAATTAATCAACGACATACCGTACAAGTTCATCACTTTAAATGGGATAAAACGGCAATCGATAGGGTGAAAGCGGTTGCTGAAATTAAACAACCATATGCATATTCATCAGAGTATGGTGAAATGTTTATGATGTTAAACAAGAGTAGATTTAAAATAAATTTAAATAATCCCGATTATATGTTTGAACATACCGGTGGAGTTAATCAATATACAAATTACCGTAGTTGGGATAAATTAATTAAAAAAATAATATCAATATGACAGAAGAAGAAAAATACGCAGAAGAAAGAGCAATGGAATTACGTAAAGTAAAAGCATTGGAAAAGATTGCTAACTCATTGGATGCATTAACAATTTGGTTCGAAGAAATCGATAAGGATGAGTGGAGCAATCGTGCACAATATTACCTTGCTGAATGGCATAAAACAACCGAACCAAAAGACCCAACAATAAATGGCTAAAAAACTTGGTATCGTTATTCCATATAGGGATAGACATCGTCAGTTATTCATCTTCAAGGCAAACTTAAAGAGATATATGGAAGAACGTAATTTTCCGTACGAACTTATTGTTGTCGAGCAAGATGATGCCAAAGTTTTTAATCGAGGTAAGTTATTAAACATCGGGTTTATTCGAGCTAAGAAATTAAAGTGTGACTATGTGGTGTTTCACGATATTGATATGATACCGGAAGATGTGGACTATTCATACTCTGACGTACCATTACATATGGCAACCAATTTTATATCGGAAGAAGACCCCAACTTCACAAGAACAACATTTGATGAATATTTTGGTGGTGTAACTATGTTTCCAATGGAAGCGTTTGAACAAATCAATGGATACTCAAACGAATATTGGGGGTGGGGATTTGAGGATACCGATTTACTATATCGTTGTAAACTTAATAACATTGATTTAGATAGGAAAGAAATTAAAATGATGGGTGGCAACACCGCAGCATTGAAATTCAATGGTGATAACAGTTATGTTAAAATGAAAAACATCATTGATTTTAGAAAAGAGTTCAGTATCTTTGTTTCCTTTTACCCTGATGAGCTAACATTAAATCATGAGAACTATGATGATATTCATGTTGCATTTGGGATACCAGGGTTAGACTTTCTTATCTCATACAATTCATACGAACGTTACAACTTCGAGCTATATGATGCTAATGAAAGGGTAATATATGTCAATTCAAACATTAAGACAAACTACAAGACTAATGTCTGTATAACTGTTGACCCAAAGAAAAGAAAAATACAAATGTTCCAAGACGGTATTTTAGTTGGAGCAAAAGACTTTGACGATAGATTATATCATTACAAAAAGGAAGAGTATATGTATTTGGGCGTTGCTGACCCTAATAGAGATAGTATGCCAAAGTTCTTTAAAGGTACCATTAACTCATTTGCACTTTATGGTGGGATATTAGGTGATGATGAGATTAAAGAAATATCAGATAATCAATTTTTTGGTTTAACTCAATGGTTTGGTAATTACAAGTCACCGCATTTATTGCAGACATATTATGATGCCAAATTCATGAAGGAGTATAGATTACTTGATATGAGTGGCAACAATAACGATGGCGAAATTATAAATTGTGAAATGGTTGGATATACCTTTGACCAATACAAAACAATTGAAATACCATACAGAAGACCATCCACATTCAAACTAATGTCACACGATGAGAACGGTTATGTGGGTTATGGTTGGAAAGATGTTACAACAAGATATAATCAATTAAGATTTTACAACGAAGTATTAAAAGGTGGTTGGGACACCAAAAAAGAAGGGTTAAACAGTTGCCACTACAAAGAAACTGGTTACTCACGAGTTAATAACGAAACATTCATTACGGTAGAGATATGAGTCACAAATTAGGTATTTGCATACCATACAGAGACAGAAGAAATCATTTAGAGGAACTTGTAGAAAAACTTGGTAAAATATTAACCAAGAAAGGTATTGACCATAAGTTTTATGTTGGTCATCAAGTTGATGATAAATTATTCAATAGAGGTGCAATGAAAAACATTGCCGCACAATACGCATTCAACGACGGATGTGATTATATTGCGTGGCACGATGTTGATATGATACCAGACGAAAACGTGGATTATTCGTACCCTGAAAACAATCCGGTACATATAGCAACACAGTTATCCAAATATGGCTATGGTATGAACTATGACCAATACTTTGGCGGTGTTATTTTATTTACCAAAGAGCAGGTTGAAAGAACTAATGGTTATTCAAACGATTATTGGGATTGGGGTCAGGAAGATGATGATTTGTTTTGGAGATGTTACTACGAAGGATATACTACCGGCGAAGTTCTTAATGAATATGATGATAAATCCTTTGCAGACTTTAATGGTGTTGATTCACATATTGAACTACCAACAAACAGAGAGGTTAGTTCTTGTTTACACAACGACCATACCATATCTATCTTATTTAATGCAGAACAACAGCAAGAAAAGGTACCCATTTGGTTAGTTGGTGATACCGAACATAAATTCATTGAGTATCCTTTGTTGAGAAAGGATGGTAGTTGGACTTGGGGATTGTCGTTTAATAATTCAAGAGCGGTAAGCTCAATGATATTTGATAGAATGAATAACCCAATCTATACTTGGTCAAAACGTTTTGAGAACTTATGGACTTGGTTAACAGTATCTTACAAGAAAGAAACTAACGAATATAGTTTATATGTTAATGATGATTTGATTTTAAACTATATGGGTGTAAAATACAATGAACCAAGAAAATTAAATGAAAAATTAAGATTACACGATGCCATAAAACCATTCTTACTTGGTTTCTGTAACCATACCAACACAAGATTTAAAGGTAAGATTTCCGAGTTAAAGATTTATGACACATCAATAGATAATATTACGGAAAATCCTATATTACATTTTGATGCATCAAAACAATTTGAAGGTGCGGCATATAATAATGTGGTGGTAGATAAAGAAAACATTAAAGTAATGAGAGATGTGTTACCATTTAGACGAGAAGGTCGATACGAATGTCTACCACATATTGACGAAGGATTTGTTAATGGTAAATGGGCTAAAGGCGAAACAACAGCAAGAAACGAAAAAAGATTTGTTACAGAGATGCAACAAGGAAAGATTGACTATAAGAATGATGGTATGAGTACATTGAAATATAATCTTATAAACACATTGATGTTTGAGGATAATTGTTTGATGATTAACGTAACGATGTAATGGAAGAACTTAATATAATAAAAGATGATTTAGACCGTGTTGGTTGTGGTTTCTGTTTAGCTAAATGGACACAGGTAACTATGCACCTACAGAATGGTACAAATCATTCGTGTCACCACCCCGGCGCACACAAAATCCCATTAGAGGAGATTGAACAAAACCCTAAAGCGCTTCACAATACTAAGTTTAAGAAACTAAGACGTAGAGAAATGCTTACCGGTAAAAGACCAGAAGAATGTGAGTACTGTTGGAACATTGAAGATAATTCAGACCAATTCTCTGATAGAATCTATAAATCATCTGAACCTTGGTCACAACCTCACTATCAGGACATTATCGAAGCAAGATGGAATGAAGACTTTAATCCAAGATACGTTGAGGTTAGTTTCTCAAATACTTGTAACTTTAAATGTTCTTATTGTGGTCCGATGTATTCATCACAGTGGTTACAGGAACTAAAGAAACACGGTGACTACCCAAATAGTAGAAATTTCAATACGATTAAGAATCAAAGTAATCAACCATTCTTACATAGTGAACACAATCCATATGTTGAAGCGTTTTGGGAGTGGTGGCCTGAGTTATACCAAGATTTAGATAACTTTAGAATTACCGGTGGCGAACCCTTACTATCCAAAGATACTTGGAAAGTACTAGACTATATGTTGGAGCAAAAAAACCCTAATAGAAAACTAAAGTTTGCCATCAATACTAATCTTGGTGTTGAAGACGACTTAATTGATAGACTAATAGACAAGTTAGATAGAATCATTAACGAAAATAGAGTTGAGGAGGTAATCATATTCACATCAATAGATGCTTTTGGTAAACACGCCGAGTATATTCGTAGTGGATTAAATACGGAAAGATTTTGGAATAATGTTGATAAAATATTAACAAAATTACCTAAAGTAACTATTACTGTTATGTCAACATATAACATGTTAAGTCCTTTTAGTTACAACGATTTAATTAACAAGATATACGAAGTAAAAATTAAACATCAGAATCAAGAAAGATATTGGGCACATGCTATTTTATTGGACACTTCATATTTGAGATACCCTAAGCATCAAAGTGTTAAGTTATTATCAAATGAACATAAAGAGCTAATACTTAAAAACGCTGAAGAAGCTTTATATTTGGGAACCCCATCATTTGATAGAACAAACATCGGAATGACAGAGGTAGAGATAACCAAAATCAAACGAATTTATGATTGGGTTATATCAGAGCCTGATGAAGATTTTTCACAAGATAAATTAGATTTTATTTCATTTGTTGATGAGCACGATAAAAGACGTGGCACCAATTTTTTGAATACGTTTCCTGAACTAACAGAATTTTATAACACAATTAAGAATGGTAATTAAAGAAGGTGAACCATGGTTATTATGGCCTGATATGATATCATTTGGTATAAATCGTGGTGAGATATATAAAACATTTGAAGGTGAAACTGATTTCACAATTTCAATGAGGGTTAAAGTTAATTCAAAAGAACCATATAAGAGGACATTGTTCGCTAAACTACCTAACTATATGGGTATTGATGTGGAAGGTGACAAAAATCAGTTATTATTTATCGGTAACTACATTAAAGACAATGTTGTTACACCGGAATATGAAATGATTGACGGATACCTATATTGGGATTACAATTTTCTTACCATAAACTACTCAAAAGAGCTTAATTTGATTAAAATACTAATTAATGATATTAATGTATTTGAACATAATTTAGGTGACAAGCAATTAAGTGTTGGTTACGAACCGCACATTGTATTTGGTGCGGGTAACTTTCCAAGAAACGGATTTAATTTAAATTACTGTTCATATGACATGGACTATTTGATTATTGCAAAAAAATCGTTATCTTACACTATAATAACGGACTTATATAATAAAAACATTGAGATACCGGAAGGTGTGGTTGGTTTATATGATTTCAATAAGAAAACAGATTTTAAAATTAACGATTTAACAGGTAACTGTAACTTTTTACACAAAATAATATAATGGGAATAATCGCCAAGAAGTTTAACGAAACATATCAAGAATATAGAGACAGGGTAGTGAATCCCATATCAAAAGCATTCTGTGGTGCTAAGTGGTATAATGCCACCATTTGGTTAGGAAACGGAACAACAGCAAGTTGTCATCACCCACCTGCACATAAAATACCATTAGAAGAGGTGGCGATGAACCATAAAGCTATTCACAATACGAGCTACAAGAAGTTAATTCGTAAACAGATGCTTGAGGGTGAAAGACCAAAGGAATGTGAATACTGTTGGAAGATTGAGGACTTAGGTGAGGACAAGGTATCTGACCGAGTTCATAAGTCTGTCATATACACTGACGAAGAATTAGCTGAATGTAAAAGTTTATACGGGTGGGAAGGTGATGTTGAATTAAAAACATTAGAGATTGCATTTGACCCCAACTGTAACTTTGGTTGTTCATATTGTAACGCTTCATTTTCAACCACTTGGCAAAATGATATCAAGAAAAATGGTCCGTATCAAAATTTAGTATCCGATGGTGCTGCCGCTTTTCAACACGATGGAAATCATGCAATGCCATATGGTAGAAAGAACGAAGGTAACCCATATGTTGAAGCGTTTTGGAAATGGTGGGAAGGTGAACTACAATACACACTAAGGGAACTTAGAGTTACCGGTGGTGAACCAACTATGTCACAAGATTTTTGGAAACTAATGAAGTGGTGGGAAAATAATAAAGATTGCGATGTAGAATTTGCAATCAATTCAAACTTGGGACAAAAACCTGAGTTGTTTGAAGAGTTATTAAAGTCCACGCACAATTTTAAGACATTCCATATCTATACAAGTTGTGAAGCGACAGGTATTCAAGCGGAGTATATTAGAGACGGACTAAATTGGGAGAAGTGGTTAGTTAATATGGATAGAATTTTGGGTGAGGGTAATTTGACATCATTAAATTGTATGATGACAATTAACTCATTGTGCTTGTTCACATTACCTGAATTTATGGATGAGATGTTGAAGTTAAAGAAGAAATACAAAACTCAATCACCGGTTTGTTCATTTAATATTTTACGTTTTCCAAGTTTCCAATCTATTGTTACATTACCAAAAGAAATTCGTTTAGAACGTGCTGATGCCATTGAACAATGGATTAATAAAAATTGGGATGATGAAAAGAATGGTTTTATCACTTGGGAAAAAGATAGTATGGTACGCTTGGTGACATATCTAAGGGAGATTGAAACTGGTCACGCATTTACATCATCTAAAGAAAGTAGAGAAAGAGATTTCAAGTCATTCTATACACAATATGACAAACGTAGAAAGAAGAATTTTGTTGAAGCTTTTCCAATGTTAAAAGAATGGTACGAATCGATACCTGAAACAACATTGGAACCATTAACAGGTTTAGTAGATGGTGATGATGCAAAATCAAATCGTTACGTTGATGAGGTATTAGAAACCGCTAAGAAAGAAGGTTGGGTGTTAGAACCACAATGGCATAACCCCGGTTCTCAAGAATACATTGAACCCGATATTCAAGATGATATGTTGGATTATATTAAAAACAATTAAACAATATGGATATTAATTTTTTTAATGATAATTTAGAAGAAAATGTTGTAAAAATTCAACATAAAGATGTTAAACTATTTTTAATTAAAAATTTATTTGACAATAATTCTTTTAAAGAATTGCAATCTGAAATAATGAAATTAATGTTAGATTTAGAAAATTGGGAAAATTTTACTAATCAGTCAATTAATAGAAAAGTATTAAAACATGGGGTTTCTAAATTAATTGATAATCTCAGTGGTTTTAATTTAACAAAAACAAAATTATTAAGTTATGTTAACAAAATTATGGATGAAAATTATACATCTTGTATTTTTAAAGTTTGGTGGGATACCGGCGGTTATTTTATTCCATGGCATTGTGATAACGATAAGGTAGATACATCTTTACAATTATATGTAACAAATGTATCTCATAATTATTTGGGTACGGCGTTTGCGTATATTAATGAAAATGATAATAATATGGAATCTAACATACCCTTTTTAATATTACCTTATATTAAAAATTCCGGTTATATATTTAAAAATACTGACACAATAAGACACGGTATGACAATGAGCGTACCTAATGGGTTCGATAGAATTTCGTTATACATTTATATAAACTAAAAAATATATGAAAATATTAGTAACAGGTGGTGATGGAAAATTTGCCCAAGCATTAAAAAATCAAAATAGTGAATTATATTACACACCGGGTAAATCCCAATTAAATTTATTAGAAACTGAAAGCGTTAAAAAATACACCTCAACAATAACCGAAGTTGATGGTATAATTTTAAATGCCACAAGTTTACCACCGGTACCGACAGATTGGTTTGATGAAAAACAAGTAAAAGAATTTAATAATATTTTTAACTTATATATAATATCCACAAACCAATTAATACAAAAGTATTCACCAAAATTAAAATTTATTATTGGATTGACAACTGGATTGGTAGATAAAAAAGAAAAAATGGGTGAACCATATTCATATATATTTGGTAAGGAGCTGTTATCAAATCATCTATTTAGATTGTCATGTAATGAAAAATACCAACATATTAAAATGTTTAGCATTAATCCAGGACATATGGGTAATGAAATGGAATATAATTTTCATGCTAAATTAATGTACGATATTGTAAATAATTATGAAAATTATAAAAGTGGTGAAAGTTTTTGGATTAGAGATGGTATATCTTTAGATATTTTAGAAAAATTTATGGCTTCACAAAACAAAAACACAATATGAAAATAAAACCATCAGAGGGTAACGAAACATTTTGCATGGCACCATTTAGCCACACATATCTATCACCACAAAGTGAGAGAAGACTATGTTGTGCAAGTAGGGAAAAAGCAAGTTGGGCGACACAATATATTGATTCGGAAAAATCAAATAACGATTCAGATTACAAACCCGCAACACTTGAGGAACACTGGAATAGTCCGTACATGATGGATATCCGTAAACGTCTTATGGCGGGTGAGGAAATATCACAGTGTCAGGTGTGTAATGACAAGATATTAAATATCAACACATATAGGGGATACTTCAATAATCGGTTATTTGGTCATAAGATTGACGAAGCATTTGAAAAAACAAATGATGATGGTTACACCGAAATGAAACCAATCTCATATGATTACCGCATTAGTAATCTTTGTAACTTTAAATGTAGAATGTGTGGTGACCAACTATCATCACAATGGGAAGCGGAAAATAGAATGATGGGTCATTACGATAGAGGTCACGATGCGTGGGCCACTAAAAAGTATAAACCATTAATTGAAAACTTCCAAAAAGAAGTTGCTGAGAAAGAATTGTGGGATGCGGTTTATGAAAAACGTATTGAAGAGATTTATTGGGTTGGTGGTGAGCCGTTGATGTGGGACATTCATTGGGATATAATGAAATACTTGGTTGATACGGGACAATCTAAGGACGTTATAGTAAGATATAACACTAACCTTAGTAGAACCTCTTATAAGGGAATTAACCTATATGATTTACTACCACACTTCAAGTATGTAAATGTATCTGCAAGTGTGGATGGTGTTGGTGAAAACGTTGAGTATGTTCGTCATGGAATGGATTGGGATAAGTGGTTACAGAATTTTAAAGATGGTCTATTCCTTAATAAAATCTATGGTGATGAGAGTATTGTATTAGACGTTACAATTACATCGATGGGGTTATTAAGTATGAAAGAGCTATTTGATTTGGCATTGGAGTTGAATGTATCATCATACATTAAAAAGACCTTTGCTTTTGACTCTTCAATTATTATGTCGCCATCAATGTTCCCAAGACCAATTCTTGAGTTAATGATTGATGATATCTTAAGTTACATGAGACCAAAGGTAACATCTAAGACACAAATTTACATAGACGCGTTGGAAGATTTAAGACAATGCAAAACTTTTGAGGAAACATATGATAATGCTATGACCGGATTAAAAGAAGGTAAGCGACGTATGAAACAAATTGATGAAATAAGAAAAAATAGTGGTAAATTAGAGGAGATATTCTCACAATACCCTGAATTAATAAGTTGGTGGTCAAAAATTTAAATTATGAAGCTTTATTTTAGAAACATTAAGAGCGAAGTTATCGAAGTTGAAACCGTATTGTTCGATACGCCGGTAAAAGATAAATGGTACGAACTATTAGAGAACGTACTAAAGAATGATTTTATTGCATATGTAAAAACATTTTCACTGGTGGGTGGATTTAGCCAAAACAGAACACCGGATATCATAACTCAACAATTGGTTGACGGAATTAGATTACTAAAGAAAGCATCTTGGTATCCTGAGTACAATGAAATCAATGAACCGTTTGAATCTTTACTTGAAAAATTTGATAGAGATTTACTAAACAAGCTACATCATCACTTTGAATTACTACAGGGACAAATTTGGAACCCGTCAAGCTTTTTATATAAAGCTAATGGTGAAGAAAGATTCGCAATATCCAAACTAAACTTGTGTTGTCACGAGTTAGAGGGTTATTATGATTCCGTATTTAAAGAAGGTCACGGTATAGGGCATAACTTATATTTCTATTATTCAATTTGTGGGACACCAACGTTCAAAGAAATTACCATTAACGAAAAGATGCAATTCAGTAGAAAGGTAAGAAATGGTATGATTTATTTACATTATGCTCAGACCGGTAAAACTTGGTATGAAGCATATTGCGACCAAGACGAGATTGTTGGTGTTGATAACATTACAGAACATAGGTTAATGAGTGGTGAGTTTAGTTGCCACATCGGTAAGGAATTTGAATTTACAATGGATGAAGGATTCAAAAAATTTATTAAGGATAGAGGATTTGATTGGGAAGACCCTGATTTAGCAATTGGATATTGTCCAATTGGTCAAATAACAAGTGTTGGTGGTATATCAATTGATGATTATGTCGGATGTCAAAAAATATTAGAAGAGTATGATGATTTTTTTGGTATCAAGTTAGATGATGGTACAACAAAATATTATGACTATAGACATAATGACCAAACATATTATGATAAAATTTGTGGTGTAATGGATACTTGGCAAGATAATAAATAATGGATAAGAACAAATTAAAAAATTCAAAGACATTCTGTATGGCGCCATGGATGAGTTCACATACATGGCCTGATGGAAGAGTATTTCCGTGCTGTACTTGGGACACTTCCGAAGTCATCGGTAATATCAACGATAACACATTAGAAGAGATTTGGAATTCTGAAAAATATAAACAGCTAAGGTTGGATATGCTATCCGAAACGCCTGTTAAATCTTGTGATAGATGTTACAAGATGGATAGCACAGGTGACGTGACGTATAGACACAAAATGAACGAATATTTGAATGAAAATTTTAAGTATGTTGAGGAAACTCAATATGACGGATATTCACCTAATTTCAATTTACATTTATGGGATTTTAGAATATCAAATTTCTGCAATTTCAAATGTAGAAGTTGTGGCTTGGAGTTGAGTTCATCATGGTTTAATGATACTAAAGAGATGGGTCAATTAAACGGACATGAATCAGCATTAATTAACGTAAATGATAAGTCATCGTTTATGGATATGTTAACACCACACTATAAATGCGTGGAAGAAGTGTATTTTGCCGGTGGTGAGCCATTAATGATGCCTGAACATTATCAGATTATGGATAGGTTAATTGAGTTAGGTAGAACGGATGTTGTGTTAAGATATAGCACAAATTTCTCAATACTTAAATTCAAGGATTCACATGTTTTTGATTATTGGAAACAGTTTCCAAACCTTGAGTTATTGATTAGTGTGGATGGCGTAAAAGAGATTGGTGAATACGTTAGAAAGGGGTATAAACATGATGTATTTGTTAAGAATGTAAATGATTTCATTAATAGCGGTATAAAATATAAAAACTTAGCATTCGTGGTAACATACGGTACGTTAAATTACTTACATATGTTTGATTTGGTATTAAACTTTGTGGAGAACGGATTTTTAGGTAACGGTATTGGCGATGTTTATTTTAGTCCAATACATGAACCCAAACATTATGACTGCGGTTACTTACCTAAAAAAATAAAAGACGAATTCCAAATTAGAATGTCATCATTCAGGTCAGAGTTAAGTGCATACAATTTATCCGAAGGTTTTATTAATTCTATCATGAGCAAATTAAAAATGATTCACGATACAAGTAATCAAAGCGAATATACTTTTGAGCATATGAATAACTGTGCAAATATTACTATGAGATTAGATAAAATAAGAAAAGAAAGTCTAATGAATATTACGCAGTATTTTAAAAGTTATGATGATTTCACAAATAATTAAATTAAATACATTAAAAAATGCGAATATTTGTTTTGGGTGATTCTTTTGCTGAAAATTTGTATAAAAATGCATATGAATCCGATTATTACGATATTAACGCTCCGATTCACAATTATGTTAAAAAATTAAAGGAGTATGGTATTGATAAAGCAATGTGGTTTACAGACTGGTTAGAAGAATGGGGATATGAAATTATAAATTTAGGCAAAGGCGGTTCGTGTAATGAGGACATATACTATCAATTTAGTAAAATTGATGACTTTCAAGAGGGTGATAGGTTAATTATTTGGTGGACCGGTATAAGTAGGTTCTTATGGTTTAATGAACGTGGACAAGGGTGGGTTAAAGGACATTCAATACATGAGGATAGTGAACCATATTTAATTGACCAAGCATTGTATAGAGCTAAAAGTATGGACATGGAAGATGGTTACGCTAACCAAAAAATCATAACATTTATAAAATATATAACAAAAGTACACTCAAAGTATAAGCCAATCATCACATCATTCTGTCCAATCTTACAACAAAAGATAAGTGATAGTCCATACTTTTTTTCGCTTAATTTAAATAGTCCTTATCTTAGTTTAGGATTTAATTGGTTTGAAGCAATTAAAATAGAAACTAATGGACTAATAGATGACGGACATAATGGTAGAACCTTAAATTATTTATGGGCTACCGGTTTTGATGAGATTATAAAAAGTAATTTAGATGGTGGATACACAAAAAATTTTAAATTACAACGAGATATTAAAAATAGAATTATAAGTTCTAAAATATCATTTAAAAAACCACCTGAGTGGGAATAGTTTACTAATTAATTAAAATTATTTATATTATTGTATGGAACAAAGAAAATATTTACCTACATTATCTGAGCTTATTGATAGGTTATCAATAGCACAATTAAAAGAAAATTTTATTGGCGAACATCGTGAGGAATACGGTCAAGAAATAAAAGATATTTTACACGATATTCAATTAATCTTAAACACTTCAGACGCATTAGTTACCGCTGATACAATACGAGCGATTGTTGTCCTATCTCAAATGAATTTACATATTTGGCATAATGAATCCAACTATCGTAAGGGCATTAAAGACGGTAACAATCTTGAGTTAACACATGGATTAAATGGTATTAGAAATACCGCAAAAAATAAAATACAAGAAGTTGTTGGTGGTCGAAAAGATTATAAAATTGACTGTTTAGCGGCAGATTTTAAAGATTGGGATATTAGTTGGTAGTATGGTTCACGTTATATTTGTTGGTGATTCATTTTCTGACGATGGAAGACGTTCCGATGTATTAGATTTATCGGTATTAAAACGTGTTTTTAATTATTATAACATGGGTTTCCCAAACACCATTAAATTTAGTTCGTTTTTAGCTTTAGATGTTTTAAATCAAAACATTGATAATTTCAAAATACACACGTTAGGTAGGGGTTCGTACGGAAATCATGTCATATATCATAAATTAAAAGAAAAGGTATTAGAGATAAGAAATGAAGGTAACGACGATAAAATTTATGCAATCGTCCAACTAAGCGCTTTAGTCCGTAATGGTGCGCACATTGATATTCAGAATTTAGATGTTAAAGATTTTGTTTTTGATTATTTAACTGAAAGAGAAGACTTATCATATGAAAACTTATCCAATATTTTTATAAAACACTTAGATAACATTGAAAATATTCATAATTTTTGTTTAGAGCAAAATGTTGAAGAGTTCATGTATTTTGGTTGGGCGGTAATGTTCGATTCGGATTTTAAGTTTTATAATTGTGAAGACAGAAAAGAAAAAATAAAACAAATTGTTAACTTTTATCCATACGAAGAGTGTTATGATGAAATGGAGACATATTGCGCAGGTAAAAAACCAAAAACAATCAATATTACCAAAGGAGATAAACTTTATTTTGTTGATGGTGGTAGTTTTGGTGGACATACTGAATATGTGAGAGGTAAACTTAATGTTGGTGAAAGATATTTTATGAAACATGATGCACATTTAAGTACACGTGCGTATCAACTATTTTACTACGATTTTATTAGAAAATGGTTTATAGAAAAAAACATCATTAACGATGTCGAAATGAATGACAATTTTAAAAAAAGAATCGAAAATGGTATTAAATGGGAAGATATGAGATATCAATTATTAACCAACTCATCACATTTCAATTCACAAATTATAAGAGATTTATGTTTTGAAATGTTTAGAGGAGACCAAATTGATTTTAACTATTGCGAAAGAAAATTTAAAGAATTAAACAATAAATTAATAAAATTAATATGAAACATTTAACAGATTTAGAAATCCAACAAATGACATTTGATTGGAGATACCGTGGATTTACAGTATTAGAATTATTGACCGAGGAAGAATGTGACGAAATCAATGACGAATTAGAAAGATTACGTCAAGAAAGAATGAGCACATTGACACCTGACGGTAAAGAATGGGGTGAATGGGACCCATTCTCATATCCACATAAGATTTCACCTTTAATTGAAAAAATTTATGCACACCCTAAAGTATTAGAGGCGTGTGAATTTTTAATGGAAGGTAATGTTGTTGGATTACAAACGTGGTGTTATTTCAAACCGCCGGGACAATTAGGTAGAGATATGCATCAAAACGCATTCTATACCGGTTGTAAACATAATGAAATCATTAACACAGCCATCGCATTGGATAATCATGACCCCGGTAATGGTGCAGTATGGAATTATGAAGGTTCACATCGCTTACCAACACTTCCAATTGAAGTTGATGAGGAGCGAACTAAAACTAACCCATCCTTTTGGAGAAACGAAAGGGGCAAACCCTGTATAATGCCAGAAGAACACGACTTCCGTAAAGTGGAGGGATATCTTAAAAAGGGTCAAATTGTGATGTTACACTCACACGTTGTGCATGGTTCCGAAACAAACAATTCAAATAGATTTAGAAGAAATTTATTGGGTGGTTATTTAAAAGAAGGTGCTTACTTTAATCAAGGTGGACACATGAAGAGAGAACCAATCAATATGGTTGAATTAAGAAAAAAACATTGGGGAATTTAACATTTCCCAATTTTTTAATATTTATATAAAAAAACAATATTATGGGATATTCAGTAGAATACGTTACTTGGACAAATGCTTCGGTTGAACCAACATTTGAAATCCAACATGAAAATTTAGAACCAGGTGATTCAAACGATGATAAAGCATGCGACGGAATTGGTTTTATCGGCCTTTACAAGGGCGAAACTGGAATTTTGATGTTAAAAATGGTTGCAGATAACGAAGATGGTTATATTTTAGAACCTTTTACAGAGGTAAGAAATCGTTATACTGATGAACCATTTGTACCAAATCCACCACAACCGGAAGTTTAATTAACATAATAAAGTTCGGGGTATTCAACTAAAATATGGATACCCCCATCTTTATAACACTTTTCATATCTTTTTTCGATATTCTCCCATTTAGTTAAATTAACAACTTGAATATTGGGACACATCTCGGCAAATTCATGTATATAATTACCCTTGTGTTGATGACCAGGGTCTAACGGTTTATCAGAACCTTTACCCAATCTAATAATCATATTAACATCCCACTTACCGTTACTCATAAGTTTTAGTTTATCTACGTGGTTTACCAATTGATTTGTTGCACAAATTAAAAAATCCCAACGAGGATAGAATGTAACAACAAAGTTACCGGCCATAGCCATACCTAACGACATCCCCATTTGTGATTCTTCCATCACAGGCAGCTCAATCATTTTATTTTTTGGTACCCCACCTAATGTTGTGCTCATGGGATTACCCTGCCACAAAACTTGCTGACCAATAAACACAGTATTATCTTGTTCACCAAGAAATGTCATTGAATTAGTTAATGCGTCTTTGTATGGGGTATATTCTGGATTACTCATATGTTATCGTTTTCTAAATGTTTAATTATACTATCGGCAATTAATTTATGACATTGTTTTGATGGATGCTCATCATCTATTACTTTATTTAAATTAATATAATCGGTAGATATACACATTCCTTTATTTGTTTTAATAAGGTAATCAATGCAATCATATGTTTCACCTTTATATTCAAAGTTTATAAATTTACCATCAAAAAATGGGTCTGATTTTATTAAGCTAATATAGTCATCTCTCCAACAAAGAATCTTGCAAATAATGCCACGTTGTTCATATTTTACAAATAATTCTTTAATTCTTGAAAACACCTGTTCTTTAAACATTTTCATTAAACTATACAAATCTATTTCATTTTCCGTCATCCACTCATATAAAGTCTCATTTTGGGGGTCTAATAAAATAGTGTGAAATTCACCTTTGTGGTTAAAATAAAAATAATTTCTAATCAATTCGGATGTTTGAAATATTATATGATTAATCTCATTATCAAACATTTTCATTTCCATCTTACCACCAAATAACCGATTTATAAAATCAATTGAAAGGTCGTCACTACCCCCGTTTTCTTGTTTAACAACTTCAAACGTATCAAAGTGATTTGCAACCAATCTAGGGAATCTTAAAGTATCTTTATATATTTTGTGAGCATTTGTCACCTTACATTTTGAATAAGCATTTGGATTAGCATAATCAAGTGTTGACATTTTAGAATAGAAATACAATCCTTGACCCCAAGTAAATGAACAACCGGCAAATACCATTCCTTTTTTAACTTTATTTAAACTCATCTTTGTTTTCTAAATACCAATCATATGCTTTTAAAAGACCATCAGTTATATGTGTTTTAGATTCCCAACCTAACTTATCTTTAATTTTATTTGAATCTATTTTTCTTACGGGTATCATTGAAGGTTTACCTTTAATAAATTCAACCGGTGCTTCGTGATTAACAAGTGATTTTAAGATTTTAACCACATCAATTACAGAATATGTTGTGTTTGAACCCACATTATATACTTCGAACACCTCCTCTTCTTTTTCCATTACAGTTTGTAACGCTTCAGTAAAGTCATCGATGTATAATAAATCTCTTAGTTCAGTGCCATCACCCCATACAGGTATTGGGTCCATCTTATCTGCAATCTTACGAATAGTTGCAGGAGTTACGTGACATTTGTTGAAATCATACTTATCATGTGGACCATATAAATTAGCTGGTCTAATAACTGTACATTTCATCTTACGAGGTAGATACTTCGCATATAACTCACATTGAACCTCAGCATAACGTTTCATCCAACCAACAGGAAAATAAACGGGATACGGCGCATCAAATAAGAAATCAGTTTCAACTACCGGCTCATCACCTTTTGGTGGATAAACCGTATTAGATGATAGGAATATGTAATGCTTTACTTCATTTCTCCATGCCGCATCAATTAAGAAATTGTTCATTGCAACATTAGGGGTAACGTGAGCTAATGGGTCAACTACAGTATCTACAGCATTAGATGTGGAAGCGGCACAATGAAATACCACATCAACACCTTTAGTTGCGGCATTACAACCACCACGAGTCTCTAAATCAAGATATACATAATCAACACCCGCAAACATTTCTCTAACATTTCTCTTGTGTATGTTAACTCTTATGTTAGTGTAACCATCATCAACCAATCTCTTTGTTAAGTTTAATCCAACCAAACCAGAACCACCGGTAATTAATATTTTAGAATTCTTATTTATCATATTTTTTTTTAATAATTTAATGAAAATGTGGTTAATAATCAACTCATTTTATTGTCTTGTACAAATTTATATAACACATCTGCAATGATTTTATAACCCAAGAGTTATTGTTCCTTAATAATCTTTTATCGTCTCTATCGACCAAGGATTCCCCATGTTCGTAATCCGAACCAACACCTTCTGTTCAACTGCATCCATATTCGTGTAATATCATATTTTTTTAATCTACTTTTGTTTATTGACAAAACAAATATAAGAATAACGTTTGAAACCATTTTTTACCGGTGTAACCCAATGTTCCGGATTACCCTTTGTAAAATCTAAAATAACAAAATTATCACTAGTTGGTGTAACATAAACTTCTTCATTGTTTTGATAACCTACAAAGTAACCACCACCATCATTATAATCCAATATGTCTGATAGATAAATGATGATAACACATTTTCTACCAACATTTTCACCATCTGCGTGAGGCAAAATAAAATCACCGTCGGTGTATAATGTAAATGTGTCGCTAAATTCCGCACCACTAATTAAGTCAGGATATAATTCTAAAATCATATCTTTTATTTCTCCTCTAAAGTATGATTTTAATAAATCAATATGATACGAATGATTCATTGTGAACCATCTTTGGAACACAGTTAAATTGTTTTCTTTAACTAATCTATCTCGTTCCTCAACCTCGCTTAATTTAACTAAACTATCATAATCGGCATCCACTATTTGATACCTACATGAATAATTTTCTTCAGTCAGGGGAATTGATTTTAATTCATCAATTGCATTTTTAAACTTATCTTTATTTGTTATCAGGTTAACAGTTTTACCTACATGTAGCCCATCTATAAAAATTTGATTAAAATATTTATCCATATATTATATGTTTTTAAATTAATTTTTTTAATAGTGAGTAATATTTGTAGGTTAACATTAACGCTTGTTTAAAACCTAATTTTGGCAGTAGTTTATATTGCGTTTGTTTTGTTATATCCATTTGCCTACGTAAATCGCCGTTAGGTTTAGTATTGTCCCACACAACTTTTATATTTTTCCCGCTAATTTCTATTAGGTCCTCAATCATATTTTTTATTGTGATATTTTCACCTGAGCCAAAATTTATTGTGATATTTAACCTTTCTTTATGTAACGTGATTAACGCATCCGCAACATCACCGGCATAAACAAAATCTCTTATTGGTGAACCATCACCCCAAGCAACAATTTCATCTTTTGCTTCAAACACCTTTTTAATTGTTGATGCGATTACCGTACCATTACCTGAAAAATCATCATATTCACCAAATATATTCGCAGGTCTCACTATTGACCATCTATTATAACCATATTGCACCTTATATGCTTCTAACAATAATTCACCCATACGTTTACTCCAAGATGGAAACCAATCGGATTCACCTGGTAATGTTTTCCATACATCATCCTCCACAAACTTTTCCGCCGGAGAATACACACCAACCGAACTTACAAAGACCAACCAAATGTTATTTTTCTGACATTGATTAATAATCTCAGTGTTTATTTTAAACGAGGGGTAAAGAAAATCAACTGGGCTATTCTTTGCTCTAATTGGTGAACCTTTGACGCCAAAACAATTAAATACAACATCAAATTTGTTTTTATTAAAAATGTCTTCAATAACTCCCGGTTTAGTTAAGTCAGCCAAAATGAAATTATAATCATCAATTACGGGTTTTACGTTATCAACACCAATAACGTGATAGCCACTCTCTAAACATTTTTTTACCAAGTGTCTACCAACAAGTCCATTTGAACCGGTTATAAGTGCTTTCTTATCCGTTACAATTGGATTTGGTCTTAAATCAGTATCATCGTTATCAATCAAACTATTAAAATATTTTAGAGTCTGTTTTTCTTCATATAGGCTCAATAATAAATTGTAATTTGCTGTTACCCTTTCTTTATTTTTTTTGTAGAATTCAATAACAACATCTTTGTTTTCATGTAGTCTTTTTATTTCGGCAAATAACATGTTCATTCTTTTTGTGCTATTTGGTTCCAAATCATAACTATGGTCAATTAAATCATCAAATAAATCAAACCCATACATTGTTCTCATGTATTTTACGTGTTGATAACTTGCAACGAATAAAGGTAACTGATAAAAATAGAATGGTCTAAATGACTTTTCTGATATGTGAACCTCAGGCCATCCAAATACAGTTTCCGTGATTATATTAATATACGAATTAGTATAAGTCTCGGTTAACATCCTATCTTTTAATGGGTTTTGAGTTGTATCAATATGCCAATTTCTTAACTTTTCAAATTTTGATGGTTGATTACGTATTTTCTTGAAGTAATTGACTTCCTCCTCATATTCAATCATTAAACTATTATCATACTCATCGATAAAACTATGGATAACCTCACTGCTTGGATTTAGGAAAGACCAATCAACATCCTTTAGTAACCCACTTCTTTTTAAGTAAGCTAAAAGAATCAATCTATGTTCTTTTGAAACTCTGTTATGACACATAAAAAGGGTTGATTTATCCTCAATATACTCTGTTTGATGTATCAACATAGACTCAACAAGAATTTCAAATAGAAATCTCATTGTATAAACATTAATCTTAGTTTTTAATTGTTGCTTGTATTGTTCTAATTTACTATTGTTGTTAAGATAATAAAAGTTCTCCTCCTTTAATCCTAATCTTTTTATTTGAAACATCAATGACATCATTACATTCTTTTCATGTACATTAATTTCATGCTCATTGATTAGAATGATTTTTAAATTACTTTCTGCGGCAACCTTAATAACATCTTCATTGAGAATAAAGATTTTATCATTTATTGTTTGTATTAAGTCGTGAGTATAATTAACAACATAATAAAAATTATCCTCTTGATTTATTTTATCTAAACCACACAATTTTACCGGATACTCTTCATTTTGAAATATAAACGGAGTTAAATGGTCTCTGACATTTGTAAGACCTAACGAATTGGGTATGGGTGTGTCACCATCCCACTTATCAAAAACAAAGAACGTTTCTTTTTTAGATATGTTTTTGGTAAGTTTTATAAAGTATTTTGATACCGGACCGTAATCGTATAACTTATCAATTATCTCTCTATTTTTTTTAAATCTGTGCTCATTTTTTTTATAAAAGTCAATAACGCTATCTTTCTCACTATGAAGTCGTTTAATCTCTTCCATCACAGCAAAAAATCTTTCATCGTTATCTATAATGTTATCATAGCTATGATTAATCAAGTCTTCAAAGAAATCGAAATTATACGTTTTCTTGATAAATTCAACATGTCTATAACTTGCTACAAATATAGGTAATTGAAAGAAATAGAATGGTCTAAACGATTTTTCCGAAATATGCACCTCTCTACCGTGATGAAACATACTTTCAGTAACAATATTGATATAAGAATTTAAGAATGTTAATGGTTGTATACTATTGGATGGATTAAAAGTATCCGAATTTAATTTTTCTAACCAACCATCATTTTTTTCATATTCCGACAGTTTACCCGATATCTTTTTAATCTCACAAATATCATCATACAACTCTTTAGTTTTTGGATTGCGATAATCAAACCACATTCTCTCAGCTCTATTATCCTTATCAATAAATGACCAATCAGTGTCTTCAATTATACCATACTTCTTTAAATAAGCTAATGTTAAAACTCTATGTTCTTTACCCGTTTTATTCATGCAGGTAAATAAAAATTTCTTATTTGGTTCAAATGGAAAATTAAATTTCCTCATTGAACCAACTAAAAACTCAAACAAAAATTTTATTGTATGTACATTAATTTTTGTGTTTAGTTCTTTAGCGTACTCTTCCAATAAAGAATTGTTATTTACATAGTAAAACTTCTCTTCTTTTAGCCCAAGTCTTTCAATCTCCTCTTTTAATGTTTTAAGTGTTATGAATTCATCGTTGTTCACTTCATGTTCACACAATAAAAGAACCCTAAGGTTTTTATCTCTAACTGCTTCTACAACCTCATCACTCAAGAAACATTTATCCTGTTCGGTTATAATCTCAAATAGGTATTGTTTATATGATATGACGTAGTAAAAATTCTCATCATCATTTATGTCGCTCATTCGACAATACCTAAGTTTGATATTTTTTGCCCTTCTAACGTGAAACGGTAATGTATCGTATACATATTCATGTGGACTAAGGTTGGTAATATGCTTATCACCCACCCACTTATCGAATACAAAATTTAACGTATGTGCCATATTTTAAAATACTACCCACTTACCGGTCCCATAGTGAGGCCATTTCTTTTCATATGAATACCAAATGACATCCTCAGGTATTTCACTTTTTATTTTCCAAGTTTCAACTGTTGGCGTGTTAGTTGACACCCCATTATCCTCAACCACAAATGTTATAGGCAAATCAAAATTCTTTGAGTACTTATAATTTTCCATAAAGATACCGGTTTCAAATGCCATATCACCAATAAAACACCAAACGTGTTCATTGTTTCCCATTTGTTTATTAGCCATAGCGGCACCAACGGCAATTGGTATTGTACCGGCAACGATAGCCGATGAATAGAACTTTTCTTCTTTATTCACAATAGTTATAGACCTACCACAAACAATCTCCTCCTCTAACCACTCAGATGGAATACCTTTAAGTAAAGCGTGATAATGTGACCTCCAAGTTGAAAATACCCAATCATCCTTTTTAACCCTTTTAAAAATTTCAATAAGCTGACTTTCGTTACCGCCACTTAAATGAATAGGTCCGCGGATTCTTCCCGATTCCCAATGGTCTGCGATTGTTTTTTCAAACCCAATTAATCCATGCGTATCCCATAATGGTTGATTAACGATTGGATATTTTTCAATATTTTTTATCATAATAATAGTTTCTTAATTCTATTGTAAATTATTTTATTACCTTCATCATTCATATGATTAATATTACCTTTGTTATTATTAAAAACATCATCAAATTGATGTAAATTAGTTAAACCATATATACCAAAGTAATCAAAAAATGTAACATTTAAAAGGTTATCGGATAATTTGTCAATTTCTTTTAACAATAGACCATGCATAAAAATAGCATTATCTATGTCGTAGTAATTTTCAAAAAAATCAACAGCAATCTTTACTAAGGGGATGTCTGATTTATCTTTTAAATCCGAGTATATCAAGTCACAGTTTTTATGTAAATTATCGTTTTGATAAAGCGGATGTTCTTTTACAGGTATTCTATAAAAACTTGTGTGTGAAACAATTACGCTGTCAAATTTTGATAAATCTTGACCAATTAGTTGTTTATATATCTTATACTCACCAACACCGGCTTGTGCAACATTTGTAACATCATAATCGTTACATAACATATTCACCCAACCTGTACCATTATATTTAACAGTCCAATCAGCGGCAAAGCTATCACCACAAATTAATATTTTTTTCACCTATCTCTTTTTTGCAATGTCGGATTATCCGTTGGCCATTCCATTTGGAATCGTGGGTCGTTCCATTTTATAACACCTTGTTTATCGGCGTCAACATAATCATCCTTATAGAATAAATTATAATGAAACATACAATCGGTCAAAGCATAGTGTCCGTTAGCAAATCCTGGTGGTACCAATACTTGTTCTCTATTACGTTCTGATATAATGAATGATTCCCATTTACCATATGTTGGCGAACCATCTCTCACATCCAAAACAATGAGGTATATATCACCTACAGCGGCTTGAACTAATTTCCACGTTTTACTATCATAGTGCAATCCCCTTAACACACCTTTATATGAACGAGAGAATCTACCGTGTATACTTAGTTCCTCTTTATTGTGGTGTATTTGATTCATCACAGGGTGCTCTTCACTATGAAATGTCGTGAATATCTCACCCCTGTATTCTCTAAATATTGATGGGGTATAAACAGGCACCTCGTAACCAAATGTTTTTGATGGAGTTACGTTAAACTCTTTCCAGTTGCTACTCATATTTTATTGGTTCTTTTACTTTTAATTCACCTTTATAACCTAAAAACTTGGCTAATTCTTTAGCATACTCAATGTGACCATAATAACCGGGATGTTGGTCATCAACCTTACCATCCAATTCATCATTAATAGTCATTCCATTACTTTGTACCCAAGTCTCAATGTCACAAGTATTTGGCTTATAACCATCAAAAATTATGATATCTTCTTTATCGAAACATTCATCAAAGTAAATCTCATTTCTCATCATCACAAAAACCTTGATGTTATTTAATTTACAAAATGAATAAAGCCCAATGAACCATTTTTCATCTTGCTTAAACTTCTCATCAAAATTATAATGATTCTCAAACCACGCTTGGAACTTATGTCTTTCTAACCAATCTGCGGAATCGTACTCACTATTCCAATGTTCTCTGGTCGCTTTTAATACTTTTAATTTATCCGTCATTTGGTCTTTAAACGTATTAACAATAAAGTAAGATTTTAAAGAATTTAACCATATGTCGGAACGACCCGGGTCAGGTTTTTCTAAAATTAAAAACATTTCATCTTTACGTTCCCAATTATCAAACAAAAAATCATAAGTCATTCTAACAACTCTATCGGCACTACCACCTGACCTACCCTCGTTTATACAAGGTATACCTATTATCTCAGATAACCGCGTTGCAAAATTAATTTCTTTTCTATTGTTCCAAGTTATTCCAAATTTCTTTTCATAAAGTGGTTGAATACTGAATACTGGTCTAATTGCCTTTTCTTCTAACCCACCACCCTCAACGTGTGAACATCCATTAACGTAGAACAATTTGTATTTTGATAAGTCCATCATTTCTTTGTTTCTTTAATTTTCATTTCACCGGTCCAACCCAAAAAATTAGCAATATATTTTGCACATTCAATATGGCCATAATAACCTGGATGATTATCCCTATTCGGTTCTTCTAATTCATCGGATATTGTTAACTTTTTCGATTCTATCCATTGATATACGGTATCGTGGTTGTCAAACTTAATGATGTCTTCTTTTTGATAAATGTCAAAATAGAAATCAAACTCACCGATGATAAAAATTTTAATATTATTAACCTTGCAAAACGAATAAAGTCCCGCAAATGCTTTCTCATCCTGTTTTAACTTCTGCTCAAAGTTATAATGATTGTCAAACCAAGCTCTTAATTTATCTTCCTGACTTTTATCATATTCTTTAAAGCCATCATTAAAATGTTCTCGAACCGCACCATCAAACACATACTCATCGGTAGCGTTATCATAGTGACAATTGACAATAAAGTAATCTTTAATCTCATTAAAAAAAATCTCAGACCTACTCGCATCAATTTTTTCCAATATTAAAAAAATCTCATCCCGATATTCCCAATTTTCAAACAAATATTCATAGGTTTTTCTAACCATAGTATCTACACCGGTACCCGATTTAGATTCGTTTTTACACGGTATTCCTAATATATCCGACAATCGTTTACCAAAGTTTACCTCAGACCTATTTTTCCACGTAACACCGTATTTCTGTTCATATTGCGGAAGACAAGAGCCATTCTTTATTGATGGTTCTTCTAATCCACCACCCTGACAAAATGAATACCCATTAACATAGAATGATTTATATTTTTTAAAATTCATATTATGTGTTGTTTGCATAACCTAATGGAAACCCGTTTCTAAATTCGGAAGTCATTCTTGGGATTAACACTTGATATGTTTTTATTAATTCTTCTATACCATCATCCAGAGTATGATTAGGTAACCAACCGGTGGATTCTATTTTTTTGTTTGACACGATGTAATCTCTTTTATCAGGGTCCTCATAAAAATCGGAATAAGTAATAGCAAAGTCAGGTACATACAATTTAATTTTCTCCAATAATTCTTCTTTATTTAAATTAGCATTACTTAAACCCACATTATATACGTTACATTTCATTGAGTCGTAGTTATTAAGTGCGTGAGTAAAAACGTTTGCCACATCCTGAATGTGAATAAAATTACGCTTAAAATGTTTTTCAAACACCACAATATATTTGTCAGTCATTGCTTTATACACAAACTCATTAACAAGTAAATCTGTTCTCATTCTTGGTGACGAACCGAACACTGTTGCTAATCTAAAACAAACAGATGACGTACTGTCCAATAATAACTTTTCAGATGCACATTTGCTTTCACCATATACCGATATTGGTTTTAAGGATGATTCCTCGGTACATTCAGTTTGATTCTCACCAATATTATAACCAACACCGTAACCGCTATTTGTGTTAGGGTATAAAATTAGTTGGTCTTTAGAAATAATATCAACAATGTCAATTATTTGGTTGTGATTTATATCCCAAGCCGATTTGGGGTCTGATTTACAAGCAGGAAAGCCCACAATAGCCGCTAATGGGATTATCACATCATGTGATTTAACTAACTTGGTTAATAGTTCTTTATTACGAACATCGCCGTAAATGAAATTGTATTTTTTATTGTTTGTATATGTTAATGGTGAAATCTGTTTAAATAATAAACTATCTAAAACTGTAATTTCATGACCGAGGTCCAATAGATTTTTTGTCATTACGGACCCTAAGTAACCCGCTCCACCTGTAATTAATATCTTCATAGTAGTGTAAATATAAAACTTTTATTTATATTTGTCAATAATTTCGTTATAATTATATATAGTAAAACCAATAAATAATGTACGTATTAGGCATATCAGCATATTATCATGATTCATCCGCTTGTTTATTCAAGAACGGTGAATTGATATTTGCATGTGAGGAAGAAAAATTTACAGGTATTAAACACGATAGTTCTTTTCCGGTAAAAACCCTCGAACATATTTTCAAAACATATAATTTAAATTGCGATAAGATAGAGGCGGTTTGTTATTATGAAGACCCGCAATTGAAATTAAAAAGGGTCATCAACAATATAAAACCTCAGTTCTTTAAGAATCCAATATATTCCATTAAATCTTATTTAAAGATTAGAAATAACATTAATGAGTTGAATATGATGTTACCAAAGTATTCTAATAAAATACATTATTCAACACACCATGAATCACACATTTATTACTCACATTACACATCACCATTTAAAAAACCGGTAACATTATCAATTGACGGTGTTGGCGAATTAGATACCATGTCATTTGGTTTTATCGATTATAGTGGAAATATGGTTTATGAAAGTATGGCACAATATCCACATTCGCTTGGATTATTTTATTCTGCTATGACATCGTTCCTTGGGTTCAGACCAAATGAAGGTGAATATAAAGTAATGGGATTAGCATCATATGGTAATCCAAACACATATCTTAATAGAGTAAGGAAATTAATATCATATGAGGATAATGAATTAAAGTGTAATATGGACATGTTTACTTGGAATACCTCGAATGCATTAATGTTCAACGAAAATCTAATTGATTTATTAGAATTAGAACCGAGAATACCCGGCGCAGGTATTGAACCATATCATAATGATTTGGCGGCCTCGGTTCAGCGAGTATATGAAGAAATTTTATTTTCAATACTCAACCATATATCCACTTTCCTTAATAGTAAGGACTTATGTTTAGCCGGTGGTTGTGCTTATAATGGTACGGCAAACGGAAAAATAATTAATAGGACTTTATTTGAAAACCTTTGGATACCACCCGCACCATCAGATGCCGGTTCAGCCATTGGTGCTTGTATTCATTACTTAGTAAAGAATAAAAAGTTAAAAAAGAAAGTAAATGATAACCCATTTTTAGGGCCATCGTATTCAAATAAAGATATTGTTGAGGCTATTGGTAATATTAAACAAACGTTTAAGTTTCCAAATGAAGAAGAATTAATATCGTGGGTTGCAAAAAAAATTAAAGACGGTAAAACGGTTGGTTGGTTTAACGGTAATTGTGAATTTGGTTCAAGAGCATTAGGTAATCGTTCAATATTAGCAAGTCCATTATTACCTAATATGAAAGATAAAATCAATAGTGTTATTAAGAAACGTGAGGGGTTTAGACCGTTTGCACCGGCGGTAACAAAAGAAAGACAAGATGACTTTTACATAATGAATGGTGATGTCCCTTATATGAATCAGGTTGTTCAAGTTAGACCATCATATAGAGATGAATTACCCGCAGTTACACATATTGATGGTAGCGCTAGAGTACAAACCGTTACCCGAGGAACCACATTTTATAATTTATTAAGAGAGTTTGAGAGCATAACCGGATACCCAATTCTTTTAAACACATCTTTCAATGTGAAGGATAAAACAATGGTATTAACACCTAAAGATGCAATAAAAACATTTTTTGATACTGAACTTGATATTTTAGTATTAAATAACTATATTGTTTATAAACAAAGAAAATCATGAACATATTCAAGTGGATAATTAGTAAGTACAAACAGTGGAAACGTAAAAGAGATTTTAAGAAAAAATTAGAAGAGCTAAAGAAACGAGACCCGTTTATTTACAATCACTAAAACTTTATTATGAAAAAATACGCACTATTCATCGGAAGATGGCAAAATTGGCACGAAGGTCATCAATGGCTAATAGACCAACAATTAAACAATGGCAAAAATGTTTGGTTGGCAATTAGAGATGTCCAAGTTGATGAGAATAATCCGAAGACCGCTAAACAGGTATTTGATGAATTAAAGGTGGAGTTAAATAACATACTACAAACTGGTAAATTGTTTATCTCAATTATACCCGATATTGAATCTGTAAACTATGGTAGAAATGTTGGTTATGATGTTATATATCACGAACCACCAACCGAAATTGGAGAAGTTAGCGGAACAAAAATAAGAGAACTAAATGGTAAAAGTTAAAAGACATATTGCAAAAACAATAAGTTATAGAATCATTAGTAGTTTATTCGGATTTTTTACAATGTGGTATCTTACCGGTAACATTCTAATTGGTGGTGCGTTTAGTATTGCCGAAATCTTAATAAAACCAATTATATATTTTGCTCACGAAAGGATTTGGTATCAATATATAAAATACGGACTTAAAAATGAAAAAAATAATACAATTTTATAATAACACATATTTATAAGAATAAAATAATTAATTATGAAAAGCGTTTTAATTGGTGTAGATTACATTAAAAATACTGATGGTATAAAATTATTGGAGTTGAATACTGATGTTCAAATTTCAAACTTAAAAGAGACTTATTTTGATTATTCATCTTTATTTAATTACATATCTGAAAATGGATTTACCAAGTTACATTTTATATATAAAGAAACATATACATCTCCAATTTTTATTGAAAATATTAAAAACCAATGTCTTATAAATAATCTAACATACAATGAAACACTAATATCATTAAATAGTATATTGATTGATGATATTGAAGATGCTGAGGATACTTTATTTTTTAGATTAGCATATAATGCACAAGCAATTTTAGATGATTATTATTGTAGAGAGCATGGCGAGTTAGTTAATTTACTATTTGAAAATGGTAAAGAATCTTATATACCTAAAACTTATTTACAATATACTAACGAAACATTACACGACAACATTGATTCTTTAAATAATAATGGTAATTATCCAAATATTATCGCAAAAAAAAATTATGCCGATTTTGATAAAACAATGTATCCTGCATTTTACAAACTTTCAGATGAAGCAGAATTAAATACGTTAAAATCGGGTTTAGAACCTAATATTTTTTTACAAGAGTATATTTTTTCTTCTGAAAATGTTGAGGATAATCTAATAGTAAACCATATTAGAAAATGGTATTTAATTTCAAATGGTTTAAGTGATATAATTGATTTGGGTGGATATCTACATTCTAATCAGGTTCCATTAAAACCCGATTATATTACATATACTGATAATAAATTGAATAACACGGGTCGTTCAATGTTTTATTCCAATCCAAACAGATTGTCATCTGCCGGTGTGTTATCAAACTACAACGTTAAAAAACAAAATGAGGATGGTACATTTACATTGACCGACATTGACGCGTTAGATGTGGGCGATGTTGTGGAGGCATTGCACATAAACACATTAGACCCGGGCACATTTAAGGAGTTAGAAATTTTAAATTGGAGATATACTGGACCATCGGAAGATTTATTAACTTACACTACAGCATCTGTAGTTAGAAAAACACCATCAGTGGTTGAAGATTGGTTTAATAGAGTTGAGTATGTATCTTCAAATGAAACTGCCGGTTCATTTTTGTTACAGATGAATAAAATGATTTTGATTGAAAGGGGCTCTGAAGTAAGATTCTGTTCAGCGCAAGATTTAGAAGTTGGGGACACAATATTTAATTCACCAACATTTACTTCAACCTTAACATCTGTAACTGATGAGTGGTACTCGGGTTCCATAAACTATTTAGATATTGAACCAATTGACGTGTTTATTGCGGGTTCAGAAGATAATGAAATTCTTAGTTCAACAATTGTAATGCATAACTACAAATAATATGGCAAATAACTTAATAAAAATCGAAAGACCGGTAACCACCACACAAAATCAACAATGTTTAAATATAATCACAGATGTTATTACTATGATTAAAACAAAACATAGTTAAGGTTACATAATATTTAAAAAATAATTTGTGGTCTTATTGCTTATCCAAGCATTTTTTATTATTTCTTTATTATTTTTAAATCTATCAATATTATCCGAATAGTATTTTTTTATAATATCTTTCATTGTAGATAATCTTTTAATTTCATCATGCACCATATACAATCTTTTTAGATTATCCGGTTCTTCATCATACGAATGGTCGATTAAATCATCAAACACATCCAATCCGTATTCTTTTTTTAAGGTTTTAATGTGATTTACATTTGCTAAAAAAATTGGCAATTGGTACAAATAAAATGGTTTAAACGACTTCTCAGTTATGTGAATATCTTTTTCATTAAAATGAGTTTCTGTTACAATGTTTACGTAACTCTCCTTATATGATTCCATAGTTTCTTTTCCATATGAATCTAAAGCACTTATTCTAAATGTATTGTTGATTTCATAATAACTTGATTTTTTACAAGTACAAATTTTTTTAAACGAATTATATAGTGATGGCTCCGATAAATTTAATAGAGTAGTTTGTTTGAATTGATTTAATAAAAAATTATTAGTTTGAACACTATCATCAAAATTTGTGTCATTCTTAAATGTAAAAGACCAATCAATTAAATTTGAATCTAATAAACTATTTGAGTCTAATAGTGTAAGTAAATCTAATCTATGAAATCTTGGTTGCTTAATGTGTAATAAAAATGTAAATTTTTTATCAAACTTAATTGAATTAAAATTTGAATACGCTTCACCAACTAAGGTTTCTAATATAAACTCTGTTTTAAATAAATTAATTTTTGATTTTATAGTATGTAATGTACTATTGTTGTTTAATAGATAGAAATTACGAGCATTTAAATTATTTAATTCAATAAATGATTCTATTTTATTAATAACTTTTTCTATTTTATCATATGATTCATTTTCATTTAAAAATATAACTTTTAGTCCTTTATCTTTTATGCAATTTAGTACCGGTTCTTTAATACCCATATTTGGATTATTGATAAAATGATTGTAAGAAACCAAATGTTTAATTACATAGTAGTAGTTTGCTGAATAATTAACGTCATCTAATTTACATAAATTGATTTCTATATTCTTATTTTCTAATAATATTCTTGGCAACTCAAATTTTTTTATGTTTTTTGTATTTAAATTCACTAAATTTGCCAAAGGTTGGCCATTGGACCATTCATTAAAAACCAAGTTTAACGTTTTATTCATAAGTTGTCTTTAAACTATTTATAATATATAGTATTTGTATGATAAAAGAAATACATTGTTTTGGTACCTCGCACACCGAAGGTGGGGGGTTTGAGTTTTTTAATCAAGAAAGAGCATCTAAGTTAAAAAAAATTTATAAGGAAAAACCGTTTACTCAGTTTCATTATTCATATCCTGGTCAATTACAAAAACTAATTGGTAGCGGTGTTAAAGTATTTAATCATGGTAAATCCGGTTATGGTAATGAACGTATGTATAGAATTGCATATGATTTGATAATAAATAATGAAGATTCTTTATCAGAAAAACTTTTTATATTTGAGTTTTCATTTTTAGGGAGAAAAGAATTTTATTCAAACACCCTTAATGACCATTTTATTGTTAATTATGAAATTTTAGAAAACGGTGCAAATATAAATGGAATATCACAAACATATTTTATAAATCATAAAGAAACTTATGAGCTTTTAAAAAACAAAGTGATTCCTTTTATGAAGGAAACTATGCAGGGTGAAAACCAAACAAAAATTTTAAGGATGAATAATAAATTTTTTATTGACTTTTTGTTACAACAAAACGTAAATTTTTTATTAGCAACCCCACCATATGGTGATGAAAACGATTTTAAACAAAATTTAAAAGAAAAATATATCGAATATACTGACGTGGAAAGAACACTTTATGGATATTATTCAATAAATAAATGGACTATTACTGAAGAATCAAACGGATTTATAAATGATAGCCACGCCGGGTTGTATGGAAATAATCAAATTGCTAAACGTATATTAGAAACTATAGATAAGATTTACAATTATAAACGTATTGAGTATGTTTATGTTGATGATTTTGAAAATAAAAAATTATTATGAAATTAAAAATTTATAAGAATAGCATAGTAGCACCACTTAAATGCGGAACTCGATTCTTGGATTCAATATGGGAACCTTTACTTATTCATGAAAATGAATTATATTCATATTGTTTAAATAACGAAATAAAATATATTATTTTAAGGCCACCATTAGAACATTTTAAAGCGGCCATACAAACAGAAACCGTTGGTATGTTGAAACAATATAAAAATGGCGATAGATTTGATAATTTTAGAGAGACATATATTGATAATTTGGCTGAAAATGAAAATACGACACATTGGTCAAACACGTTTTATGAATTAATCTTAAAAATAAAAGAAAAAACCACAAAAAATATTGATATTATAAAACTTGAATCGTTATCAGATTTTGTTAATACCCAATTAGGGCACAATATACCATATAAAAAAGAATTGTATAATTTTATAAACGATAGTGATTTTATTGATAGAGAAGAAGTTTGTAATTTTTACAAAAATCAATCACCGGATAGTTTTAAAAAAATTTTAGAACTAGTTGACCACCAAACTCAAATTTATGAAAAGTTAATTTCAGACAATCTGTTAAAAAAAGAAAAGATGTTAATATGAGAATTGCATTAATATCTTTACCAAGAACCGGTTCAACTTCAATAAGTAGATACTATAGAAGTATTAATAAAAATGTAATTGTTATCGACGAGCCATTTAATTTGATTGTAAATAATCCTACAATTTTGTATACTGATTTAATTAAAAATAATAATCTTTTTATTAAAACGATGTATGGTGACAATCCGTTAGAATTAAAAAACATGTCAGCAAAAGAATTTGTTTTAAAACTTATTGATGATTTTGATTTGGTTTTATTTCTAACAAGAAGAAATATAAAAGAACATACTGAGAGCTATATTCAAGCATTGCAAACCTCTAAATGGGCCTCAAGTTATGTATATAATTCAAAATTTGATGAGTCATATGATGAGATTAAATCTAAATTAAATAAACTAAATTTAGAGATGATTAAAACTTGTGGTGAACTAAACAAACCACTATATTTTTATGAAGATTTGTATGATTCGAATAAAAAAGAAAACATCATACAATTTTTGTATTCAATTGGATGTGATTACGATAATGAAATTTTTAATAATTTTTTAGACACATCAAAAAAATATCGGGTTTCGCCAACATATAAAACAATTATATAAATGATTTTTAAAGAAAATGTAATATTCACAAGAGAAGAAGTAAATTCTATATTATTTTATATGAATGGTGAAGAAGATATACGTTTTAAAATAAAATATGATGGCGTTTTATATCAAAATGGGTCCAAGGGTACAAGTAAAAGATTAGATTTTACTGAAAAAAATGAATGGATATTTGAAAGAATAAAAAAGTGGACAGACGATTTAAATATGGGGTTAGTGTGGAAATCTATACCATTTGCAACCTTTAGAAGATATAGAGAAGGTGATTTTTTTATTAAACATACGGATGACTTAAATTCAGACTCGATTATTAAAAAAAGAGGAGTTAGAGTTTTAACAATTGGCGTTCAATTAAGTGATGAGGATGAATATGAGGGGGGAGATTTTTTAGTTTGGGATAAGGATAAGGAAATAATAGTTAGTAAGAAAATTGGAAATACTATAATGTATTCCACGTATGTTCCCCACGAAGTTAAAGAAATTAAAAAAGGTATGAGAACATCTTTAATATTATTTGCGACTGATAAAAACGTTAAATTTAATAATGTGCTAATATAATGAATACATTGTGGACATTTGGGGACTCATTTACCGCAGGGTGGGGATGTACACCGGAATTTGAATATTATAAAAAATATTACAAAGAAGATGATAAACTTTGGGTTGAGTTACTTGCCGATGAGATGGGATTAACATTATCTAACATTGGTAAAAGTGGAGCAAGTAATGATTATATTATCGATTCTATAATTTTAAATTGGAAAAAAATAAAACAAAACGATTTTGTAATAATTGGAAAGACATTTAGTCATAGATTTGATATACCAATAAAATCAGAAAAATGTGTTCCGGTTGCATTGGCTGATAGATGGGTAACTATATTAGATAAATTTAATTTAGAAAAAGGATATGATTTATTTAATAAAGAAGAATTTGAAACGGTTGTAAATTTTAATTATCATTTTGCTTCAAACTATTTGTACAAAGAACGACAAGATTTAAGATATGATTTTTTAGTAAAAGAATTAGAGCAAAGACAAATTAAAGTTTATTTGTGGGATATTGTGTCTTCACACGGAAAACTAAAATTTAACACTATACAAATGGATACTAATAATGAATTAATTGATGGTCACTTTTCTTTTAAAGGACATATTGAATTTTATAAGTGGATTTCTAAAAAAATAAAAAATGAAAATAAAATAATTTAAAATGAAATTCTACATTCATCATTATTATGATGTGAATTTGTTAAACAAATTTGCGCACAACACAATCAACAAAGTTTTTAATATAAACAAAAATATTGGTAGAGTTGAGTGCGAGTATAATGGACTGCAATTAGAATTTATATTTGACCCTGTGATAAACGATAACGATGATGGCTACCACATATTAGATTTTTTTGCAACTTACTTTCAATGTAGATTCGATGAAAAATTTAAGGATATAAAATTAACACCAACAAATCAGGAACTTCCGGTTATTGATAGATTTATAGAGTTAACAGCACAAAAGAAAGGTTGGATAATATCAATTTTACGAACTGAAAAGATTATAAACTCCGAAGGTTTTAGGTTAAATTCGTTTGCAATAATTGAGGAAAAGATTAAAAAATTAAATAAACACATCATTATAACTGATAATTTTTTTATTGATTCATACTTGGAAAAAAAATACCCCAATGTGCATTTTACCTTTACAAGCGCAATATTCCAATGGAATGAATTAATTGGTGTTAGATGGTTTTATGAATACGCAAATATATTTTCAAAATTAAATCCGCCGCACAAAATGGGGTTTGCAATTCGCTCTCATAAAACCAGTCGAAAATTATTAGCAAAACTTTTTGCAGAGAATCCCGACATTTACGTATCTCAAACGGACCAACTTAGCGGCGATTATGGTGAGAATCAACCAAAGTATGAAAGATTACCACATATACATTTAAATAGTATGTACGGTGAAACCGATTTTGATAATCTACATAATATAACATTAAACAAAATAGAAACGATAGAAAACCAAAGAATACACACCGTTGGGTTGGATTTATTTTTTAGAATATTTCCAATGGCCAAAATCCAAATAATGGATGAAAGTTGGGCGTGGACGGATACAAACTTTACCTCACATTATCTATCGGAAAAAACAATTGGACTGGTCCTTGCAAATATACCATTTATATCAACCCACTCATACCCAATTTATTTTCTACAAAAGTTATTAAATATTAGACCACACCCATTCATAAAAAATTTTCAATATATACAAGGAGATGCTGAAAAGATTAATGAATTTATACTTGAATTTCTTAAAGATTTTGATAAAAATCACCAATTGTGTAAGGATTGGACAAATGAATGTCACATTGAATTTGTAAAACGAGTTCAAAATGAAAATTCTTTTTTAGATTTATACATAGAAGGATTTAAAAAAAAAGATAAGCAATACAAATCAATTTTTTAATGAAAGTAGTTTTTACATATTTGCCGATTAGATTAAAAGAAATAACCGAAATTTATTTAAAATATTCCATTGAAAATTTAAATAAACAAAATATTATACCTATAATATATTCTGATGTTGATTATTTTAAAAACACACAATTAGAATATGATTGGCGTGAATTTAATGTGGACAATAAATTTAAAATAAACACTTTATGGTCCTATCCCAAATTAAAAGTTTTATCACTAATAGATTATCCTTTTATACATTTGGACAATGATTTAATAATTAGTGATTTTAGTAAATTAAAAAATATTTTATTTGAAGATAAATTAAATCTTGCATACAAACATTCGTTAATAAAATCACAAATTGATACCTTTAATGAGATATATGAAAAATACTCTAAAATAAAATTAAATTTTAACGAGCTAAATAATACTTGTATTATAGCCACAAACGATTATAAAATTATTAATAAAACATATTCAGATGTATTAAGAATTGTAGACCTTAATTATGATTTTTTTATCAAAAAATACAATAATATACCACCAATAACTTTAAATCAACAACACTTAAATCAATATTTTAACAATATAAATTATTTATATCCCACAAATCCATCTTTTGAAAATTTAAATACTAATGGGATATGCCATTTGTCTGAAAAAAATAATTTTAATAACTTTATAACAATTAACACTTTAATATGAAATCTATAAAATATTGGAAAAAAGACGGGTTTGATGTGGCCACTTATAAGTGGAATTTAGCTGAAAGAAGAAATCAAACGTTTAATGGGTCGGGTTCAGATACAAGTGGGACAAATACTTACACCTATAATGAAATGGGTTTCAGAGGAGATTCTATATATAAAGACGGGTTTAGAATATTATCGGTTGGTTGTTCACATACAGAGGGGGTTGGTGTATCGGATACTGAAACTTGGCCGCATTATTTTTCAAGATTAATAAAAAACGGCGTTGATTTAAACACCGGTTTTGGCGGTAGAAGTAATGATTACATAGCAAGATGTATTGTGTCTTTGATTGACACCTTAAGGCCAAATCTTGTAAACATTATGTACACGTACCCATCAAGAAAAGAGTATTATAGATATGGCGGAGAGTTAGAACCATTTCATATGAACCCATGGGGTTATTTTCAAGAGAATAAAGAGGGTCAGGAAGAATATAAAGCAATTGCCAGAGTGACACACGATGAGAATGATTTAATAAATTGGTATAAGAATCATTTGTTAATAACAAATTTGTTACAAAATAAAAAAATACCATACACTTGGAATGGTTCTTTTTTAAATGATGATAGTGTAATGGATGATTTTAGATTTGATAATGACTATGGAAAATTTAGAGAATTCTCAATAGATGGCAAACATGCAACCTCTAATCATAATAACGAATACGCTCAAAAATTATTTGATTTTTGTAAATACAAAAACATATTATGATAAGAATATATTATCACGTATACGGTATTGATAATGTTGATGAAATTATTGATGAACAATTAGCATTATTAGAAGCAATTGAAGAACCATTTAAGTTGACCGTAGGATTATCAGTATCTAATGAAATGTACAATTACAATAATCTTCTAAACAAAATAAATCCAAAGATAATAAAATACAATGAAAATGAATTTATAACCCTTGACCTAATGCAACAAGACGATATTGAGGATGAAGATTATATTTTTTATTTTCACACAAAGGGAGCATCAAAGTTAAAATTAGAATTATATAGAAAAGAATCGGATTGGAGAAAAATTTTAAATCACTACTTAATTGTTAGATACTCGGATGCATTAAAAAATCTTAATGATTATAATACATTTGGATTCCAACTGGAAGAATTAGAAAACGGAATTAACATATACAGTGGTAATTTTTGGTGGGCTACCGGTAAATACATCAAAACAATTAACACCAATAATGTAGATAAATCAGACAGGTATAATGCCGAATTAAATTTTATCCAAAACGGGTCAAATTGGAAACCAAACTATGTTAAAATAAAAAAATTAAAAAAAAATATGAGTCTTATCTAATCTCAATTTTTAATCTACCGGTTTCATAGATTCCTTTTTCATAATCAGGCAAACTCAATCTCAACTTTTGTAAAATTTCAAATTCAGGCTCACTAATATTTCCATCTATGTAAATCATTACGTCAACATTATCAATAAAACTAAACTTACTTCTTAAATCGTAATTAGTTTTATGTTGTTCCATTATGATATAGTTTTCTGGTGACGTGTTAACTGATATCTTATCAAATAATGGTTCCAATGTTTCTAATTGAGACGAGTTGGATAGCGTTAATCCAATGTCATAATTTTTATAAGTAAAGTTTTTTTCCTCCCAATAACGAATCAGGGTGAACACGTGGGATGGAATACCCCATTTGCGTATGAAATTACGGTTGCTGTTGAGTTCATTCTGTCTGGTGGTGTCTTTGTACTCCTCACTGAATCTTGAGGTCTTAGAAACAAAATGGTAAGTTATTGCTTCTTCTGTTGTCTTAATATTATATCCTTTTAGTTTGGCTCTTATCAAGAAGTCATCATCTTCACAGAAACACGGGAAGAAACTAAACCCATCAAAGTAATTAACGTCCTTAAATAATGATTTGTAACCCGACATAAAGAATGAACCACCATCATATAGCTTACCGGTCTTTGGTACACTATCAATGTATTGGTTAAATAAGTTCATATTAAAGTTATCAAACGATGTTCCACAATCTAATATAAATTTACCCGGTCTATTATGTCCTGCAAATATAGGTGGCTCAACTGTGGTGTAACATAATAACGTATCTTCAGTTAGTTGTTGGTCAAGCGTTTCTAAGAATCCTTTACCAATAACCATATCGTTATGTATAAGAACTAACTTATCTGTATCCACAATCTTGATACCTTGGTTATAGTTTTCGGAAAAGTTTATTTTTTCGGACTCGTGCACAAAAGATAGAAACTCATCATTGTTAGATGTTTCTTCTAACCATTCTAACGTACCATCATTTGACCCACCACTGCTAATTACAATTGGTGCGTCAAAGTATAATCTACGAATGTGCTTGTAACATTCTTTAGTTAGTGATAAGTTATTATATACCGCAAGCACTATTGTTATGTTCATACTATTTGTTTTGCGTTAGATTTTAAAAAGTTAAAATCTGATTCAATTTGCTCTCTTGAGAAACCATAGTGTAACCCTAAACCCATAATTCGATTAAAATTACTTCTTCTTTCATCGTAATGTTTATGTTTGGCTATAACATATTCTAAATCAATACATTTGTAATGTAAAAGTTTTAAATCGCCATTTGAAATGTATTGAATTAAAGGTTTTGTTCCACGGTAATTAGCACTATGTGCACCATAACCAAAACCGGTTTCCGTTACGTGTTTTCTTTTAAATAATACTTTCTTTGAATAGTTTATGCTTGGGGCACCTTCTCTGATAATCTCATATATCTGTTTTGAGTAATCTGTTGGTACGCCATCGCTAACCATATCATAACCAACCGGTGCGAAGTAATCCACGTTAGGATGTAATTCAATAAACTCCCTTAAATTTGGGTGATATAGGAACTCGTCGATATCTAAAACAATAATATAATCGGAGTTGTCATCTTTCCAACAATTATTTTTTGTTCTTGTAAGAATGTCGTCCTGTATTTGATTATTGGTTAAATAATCGCGTATCTCAATTTCACAACCCTTAAATGACTTAAGCATTTCAATTGAACCATCGGTTGATTGATTATCGTAAACAACTATTTTGTCGACTATTTTAGAATAGTGGTTTAGGAAATACGGTAATATATCCTTTTCGTTGTAGCAGAATGTATATAATGTTATTTTCATAAATTTGTGATGATAGATAAGTTATAACCGGTTGGTGGGGCTACCACAATTTCGGGTAACATACCGAAGTTATCCATTAAAAAGTCGTTAACTTTGCGGTCAAATACTTGTGGATAGTTATCATGAAAAGCAATTAGGTATTTGTCAGCTAACAAAGGTAATAAAACTTCCACATCTTTAATAACTTGGTCGGGAAAATGTCCACCGTCAATAAAAACAAAATCAATTTTATCTTTCAAATGTTTTTTAATAACTTCCTCAGTATTGTTTGGACTCCAACCCACTTCGGTAACAACATGGTCTTCTAAGCCAAAGTGTTTAATAAGATGATTAGCCGATTTGTATCCATCCTTATCATGATATATTTGTGGCGGCATGTCACGATACACCAACCAACTATCGCAATGTTCTTCAACATAAGCATCCATTGTAACCAACTTACCACCGGTTTGTTTGAAACCTAAACCAATCGCAGTTGTGCTAACACCAAATGCTGTTGCCAATTCATATCCCGATTTAAGATTGTATTTGATAATGATGTCTCTCAAATAAAAGAACTCTTCTTCCTTTAATGAGTAAGGATATTTGTGATTCTTCATTTTAATACTTGCCTCATTTGTCCACTCGTATTTTACGGGACCATCGGTCAGCTCAATTATTTCTTTATAAACACTCATACTAATCTCTATTTAAATAAATTTTATTAAAACAACGGGAATTGAATGTATCTTGACCATAATAGATACCGTCAATATTATTAATCTTAATGTTTGAATTGGTAGCCAAATAGGCCCAACCTCTCTCCATTCCCTGTTGACCAATAACTTTATGACCCGGTATGAAGTTGGATAAGTTATGTAATTTATCCATTTTAATTAATGAATTTCTTGACACTTGAAATATTGGCCCAAAGACACCCACATTTGGGGCATTGATACGGCCATTAAATTTACCCTCAACCCACTCTCTTTGTTCTTTATTGTCCCAACACATACTAAAATGTAATATTGGATTGATTGTGTCATCTTCTCTTTTCTCCTTAAAGTAATCAAACCAATCTGGAGATTTGATGGTTAAACTATCCTGTAAGAATATATAATATTCATCAACGTATTTCTTAAATGCGTAAATGTAAGCACCACTGTCATAACCCTTATATGGGGTTACATCGACAAGTATATTAAAAATATAATCATTGTTATTTGGTAAAGTATTAATATACTCAATCATCTCTTGTTGACTGTAGTCAGTACAAACCACCAATACGTTTTCGTTTAAATTTTTGGTGGTATTTAAACTATTCAAAAGATTAGTTAAATAACTAATATCATTATATGTTGCAATTACTATCATTAGTTGTGTACGTACAATGTTTTTTTAACCTTTACAACATCACCTTCAGTGAATTTTCGCAGATACTCCTCTACAAATATACCATCAGCTTGTTCGTTTTTAGGATTTAAACTCATTTGTTGTGCGTTTACTCTTTTAGCCATAAAGTTACCAATATCAATTTTACCCCAAGAAGGTTGACAATCAATTGTATAATATTGATGGTTAGTCCAATTGTGTATCATGTCACAGAAAACAAAGTGAGCATTAGGTGTTACCGCATCTAAGAAATGGTCAACAAATACCGGCATATAATAGTTATCCTCACCGGTCATAACGACCCAATCTTCAGTAGCGTTAGCCAAACCATAGTTTCTCGGAGTGTGACCCCAATCATTAAATCTTTCAGGTAGTATTGTGAATTGAATTCGCTCATCACCTTCAAAATAATTCATTATTTTATCTAACGTACCTGCAGGTGGACAATCAGCAACCACATGTATTTTCCAATCGCTACTTCTTTGTGCAACGATTGAATTAATTGTACACATTAAAAAATCCGGTCTATTGTAAGTTGGGATTATAAATTCTATTTTGCTCATAATGTATTGTAATAGTTATTTTGTTTTTCTTGACGTTCAATTGTTTTATGGTGTTGTATGCAATATACGAAATCTTCGGGTAACATTGAATATTTTTTTGAACCAATTATTTGTTCGTGTACCTTACCAGTCCATCTTAAATTTGACTTATATACCCTTCCTTGATAATCAGGGAAGTTCACGTAACCTTTCTCATTTAAATCCCATCCCCATTTATTAATGTGTTCCGTCGTTAAACCTTGAACTGTATTAATTCTTGGTAGAAAAAATAAATCAACATCAGGATTCATTCCCACAATTACATTAATATTCTGAACAATGTACTTGCTAATCATTTCATCGGCATCAAGTTGAACAATGTAATCACCGGTACAATACTCAGTAAGTTTGTTTTTCCAATCGGCAAAGTTGTTGTCAAAGTCAATACCTCTCCATGTTTGCACATTTGGTTTAATATTATACGGTAATAGGAAATCTAAGACCTCAGGGTTACCGTTCTTATTATCATAGAGAATCACTATCTCGTCCTGAGTCCTCTTGTTCTCCAATAGGAACGGTACCAACTTCTTTATCTCCTCCAACTCGTTGCAAACTGTTATCGCGAAACTTATTTTCATATTTTTTCTTATTTTCTATTCTATTTAATTCCTCACATCTCCAACAGAATTCCCATCCTTCTGGTTGCCACATATGCCAATCACATCTATGCACGATAACCTCCTCCCATATTAATGTAATGATTTAAGTAGTGTAAATTACCTGTATTTGTCGCTCTTGTACATGTGGTGTAATCGACAGTGCCTGTGTTTGTTGTTGTTAGCGTAAAACCATTAGCGGTATTTATTGTTCCGTTTAACGGTAACGGAGTTATTGTTCCTGCTGACGTTAACGGATAGTTTCCTGTTAGATTTCCTATTATTTGTCTATCAATTTCGTGTCTGATTTCATTAGCAAGTGTATCAGTAATTTCATCATAAAGATTTAAATTGTAATTTAATTCAGGCTCTAAAATTCCGGTAAGTCCATGACGTATTATTCCGTGGAAAAATTTAAACTTTCTCATTGTCTTTCTCTTGCAAATATTGTAAACTGTTTATCATTAGCGGTAAATGTGATATTACTACCACTCGTTGGTTCTATTCTAAGACTCATTTCTTCGGTACCGTTTGCAAAAACGGTTGGTTCCTCATTATCAAATTGAAAACAAAACTCAACATTATCATATCTTATTTGAGGTTGACAGGTAAATAAACAATTACCAAAACTTAATTGTGTATCGTTATCTTTAAAAAATTTGAATTCTTTCATTATCCAATCTTGTTTAACTTTGGTAACTTTAGGTCAACACGTTCAGGTCTTTGAATATATGGCGACAAGATAGTTTCTAACTTTTTGGTCATCATCTCCAAACTAAAAATGTTTTTATTAATCTCTTTTAATTCTTCAGACTTTGTTTTAAAAGAATCATATTCATCTCTTACCAATTTCATAATGGCGGATGCCTCACCATAATTTGCCGAAAACCATTTAGCGTTTTTCAAAATAAACACATCAACCGCGCTATCATGGACATCGGTTAACGAACCACCAATCATAACAGCTTTATCTAATGGTAAAAAGTCTTTATGTCCCGACCAATTGGATGCTATAACCGGTTTACCGGTCATTGTAAATTCTAACAATGGTCTACCGAACCCTTCACCCTTGGTTAAACTAACCATAGCTTTAATCTTAGAATGGTTATATAATGAATTCATTTCATTATCTGTTAGGTCACCATATAACAAATAGATAGGTACATTTGTCTCACCAATAATTGATTTAATCTTTTTACTAATTAACTCTCTATCTTTAACTGAAAAAGCACCTGCGGATGTTTTTAATACCAATGCGGGTTTATTCTCATCATCTTTAAATGTTTCCACAAACGTTCTGATTAACATACCCACATCCTTTCTATCTTGACCTATTTCACCTTTTAACCAATGACCAACAAATAGATAAGCAAAATCTTCTTTGATGTCTAAATTAAAGTTATCATCAACCACATCATTATATATTTTGGTATCGGCACCTTCAAACAAGACCTCCATTGGTTTAACAATCTTGTGTTGTTTAATTAATCTACCCGTACCATTTTCTGTTTCATTGTATACAGATTGAAAGTACACATCTTTTGTAAAGTTAGATGGGACAATTACCAAATCCATATTATTACAACCATCAATTAATTCCTTACTTGCCACGGTCGTTTCAATACCGGCGGTGATGCCAATATTAAACTTACCAACTCTTCTAAATTCATTTGATATAGTAACCGACACATACACATCAGGTTGACTATCAATTGATAATACTTTATGTTTCTTAATCCATTGGTGAAACTCGTTATCATCCTCCAATGCCGTTAATGGAGTAACACCCCAATTACAGCTATCTATACTAAAATCAAACATATCCATTGCACGTAACGATTCTAATATATCTCTTGAATGACTTCCATATCCCGACCTCGTCTCTACTGGTCCTCTAAATAATAATTTTGGTTTACTCATGATATCTTGTATAAATTAAATCTTTCTTTTGGTTTATAGTTTTCAATGACGGCCTCAATACCCTTAGACATTGAATCACACATTACCTTAGAAGACAAGTTCTTAATTGCCCATTCTCTTCCTTTTTGTCCATTAACTTTTCTTTTCTTTTTACCCAATTTGTACATTTCACCTATAGCATCCGAAACATCTTGTACATTAACTCTATCCTCAAAGATATAAGGTGTCGGTATAGAACCATTTAAATTCTGAGATGACGACCAAACAGGAATAACCCATTCACCGTGCACTGTTTGTGACCTTTCACCTTTATTATGTAACGAACCAATTGATATGTAATCATCGGCGGTAAAGTCAAACCCACATTGGTCTTGCAATCCACCGGTTACATTAACAATAATAGGTGTACCGGCCATAATACTTTCAGCGGTAGCTAAACCAAACCCTTCATTGTTTGCAATGTTAATTGTACAATCAACAGTGTTATAGAATTCATTTAGTTTATCTTGTTCCAATTTAATACCGGTGAATCTAACATCATAGTCAGGACATAAAGTATTCTTAACTGTGAGTAAGTCCGTACCATTTTCATCAATTGGATTGGTATGCATTAATAACAAACACTTATCAGCTTTAGCTTTAGGTAAACTATCACAGAATAATTTATATGACATGATTACATCTGAAGGTTGCTTTCTTCTTATGTTTCTATTGTTATAGAATAAAACAAAATCATATTTCTTGTCAGCGTGAACAAATTTATTTACATCTTCCGATATCTTATCAATTGGTTTAAAAACATTCTCATTAATTCCGTGAGGTACATAACTTATTTGCCAATCCTTCAATGGTTTATATGTTACCTCGTTGGTCATTTTACCGACACGATGAACAATTCCGTATGTTTGTTTAGAGATACAACCTAACCAATCACAACTTTCATAGTAATCTCTGTTGTATTGTGGGTCAGGTAAGTTATCCCAAATGTGATAGAATAAAATAGGACATGTTTGTCTTATCTCTTGTTCGTTATCATATAACCACTGCCAATAGTGTGGGTCAGTAAAATGTAAAATAGCATCTGGTTTCTCAATATCCATTAATTTTCTTAATGTGAATATATCACCATAGCCATTACTTGGGTATAGTTTAACATTTGCATCCTGAACACCCGTTCTATTTTTTATATCATCGCTTAGGTCAATTACTTTACCAAGGTCAGGATGTTTTATCATGGCACCTAACTGCACCCAATCGTATCTATCCACCGTACCCAATACAAATTCCTTTGACATTGTGGCAATACCCGATGTTGACCTTAAATCGTCTGATAGTAATAATATCTTTTTCTTCATAAATTAAAATTTTGTACCGGTGGCTGTTAAGTTATCATGATTATTTATCTTTTCTCTAAAAGCTTCATCATTGTTATATAAGTCTAACGACCTATTAACTAACTTTTGTAAATTGATTTCACTGTTAACCGCCTTAACTTTAAATTTATTGTAAACATCTTCAATAACATTTACACTTGTTAATTTTGTAACATTTTTCATATGTATATATTTATATAATCTTTTGTTAAAAATATATCGGGGATTACCCGATACATCTTATTGTTGAGCAGGACTCGGCTGTGTTGGTGCCGGAGTCTTTACTTCATTTACTTTAATTGATACCGGTTGTGCCGGTTGTTCGTTTCTTTTTTTACATCCACAACTCATAGTAGTATTGTTTTATTATAAATATTTTGATTTATTGGTTTTTATTATATATATTTGTTAAAAGTTACATAAAAAATTTTAGAAAATCAATGGAAAAAGACTTTAAACCGATTAAAAGTGTTTATAACACAAATGACGATGTAATCAAAAGTATCATGGAATTATATGAAATTGAGCAATTTGACCTCGATTGTACATATTCTACGGGTAATTTTTGGAAAAATCTAACACCACCCAAATTAAAATCGGATTTGTATCCTAAGAATGATACAATAATTGAAGCGAGTTCGGAGAATTTACCATTTGGTGATAATTCAATGAAAAGTATTATGTACGACCCGCCGTTTGTTATTGCGGGTAAATCGTATCGTGACAATGTGGAGGGTAGCTCAATCATCGCTAAACGATATGAAGGTTATGAAACTTATGGTCATTTAATGAGAAATTATTATAATACCTTAAAAGAATTATATCGAATTACTGAGAAAGATGGTTTGGTTGTATTCAAATGTCAAGATACTGTGTCGGGTGGTCGTAATCATTTTACACACTCAATGATTATGAATATGGCCATGGAGTTAGGTTTCTATCCTAAAGACCTTTTTATATTGGTGGCCAATTTACGTATTAATAGTTTCGGTACCAAATGGACTCGACAACAACATGCACGTAAGTATCATTCATATTTTTGGGTATTCCAAAAGACTAAACCAAAGGTGAAATATGATTTTTCAAATATTAAACCGTATTCAGATGAGGTAACTATCGAACAGGATTCTGAGGAGTCCCCAAATACATAGCAACTTTATCGCCGACTCTCCAATCATTTGCAGTACCTGCGGGAAACTCAATAACATGGTCACCGATACCGGTATATCTTGGTGGATTCATTGTATGAGAATCGGGTGCTTCACAGTTAGAGTGAATTCGGTTGATTCGATTGTTAAGAACAAAAACAATATCTAATGGGATTAGGCATTTTTTCATCCAAAATGAATGATGACCTTTTCCCATTTTAAATACCATACAACCATCTAACGATGTACGTCCTTGCATACCTTGACGGATGTCCTCGGGACTTGATAAGTATTCTGCGGGAAATGTTTTGTTGTTGATGTGTACTGACATAACTATAATTATTTGGTTTTATTGAAATAATTTATTATTATTGTGATATGGAAAATATATTTGGAGGATTAATTGAATTTGACACACAAAAAGATTTTGATAATTTTGTAGAATTGTTGGATAAAGAATCCGCATTAAAAATAATTGAAGTTGGTATAAATTATGCGTTAAGTAATGGTTTATATTCAATGGGTGAAACTTTTTGTCTATATAAATGTATCAATAAATTAAAAGAAAATGAAGATAACATTGAAACAAATAATCTACGTGATGCTGATAATCACGGGGATTCTAATTGAGAAGTATGGTAGTGGCGGTGACCCACAACTCGATAAGTATTTTGGATTCGGGGTCATTGGTCTCGGTTCATTTAATATTATATTAGATTACTTTAAAAAGAAATAAATTGGAACCAAAAAGATATACAGACTACTTCATTAGATGGGGTAGAAAGGAATGGTTTATAATTCCAACCATAGTATTTTTTAACAACCCAAATCAATTTTGGGATGGAAAAAAAACATCGCCGAGTTGGGGTTTGTACTTTCAATGGTTAAAAATAACGGCAGGAATTCAATCACAAAAAAACCCATATTATGGAAAATAGAAACAATTTATTAATAGTACTTTTAATTGCAATTGCAATTTTATTATCATGGGGTCTAACTAAAGACTTTAATGAACGTGCTGCTCCAGTGACAAATACTAACCAATATAAACAAGACTCGTTACAGATTGTTGTCGACTCATTAAAAAATGAGAATGAATCATTAAAAGAAGAAATGACAATTTTACTTGATGGATTTGATTTTAAGGAAAGAAGATACGAAGAAATTTTGTTTGAGTATGAATATGGTCTTGACCATTTAAAAAATTACTATCCTGAATCTTATAAAGAATTTCACAGAATAATTGCAAATAAAGAACGTTTCACAAGACAAACGGAAAGAGATAACAAGCAAAAATTAAGTCCGCAAAATTTTTAATATGAATACAATAGATAGAAAGTACCAAGAACTCCTACAAGACATTTTAGATAATGGAGTTGAAAAGGGTGATAGAACTGGTACCGGTACTATCTCAGTTTTTGGTAGACAAATTCGCCACAAAATGTCACAAGGGTTTCCATTACTAACCACAAAGAAGATGGCGTGGAATGTTATGGTTGCTGAATTATTATGGTTTCTACGTGGTGATACTAATATCAAATTCCTATTGGATTATGATTGTCACATTTGGGATGGCGATGCATATAAAAGATATAAAACAGTATATGATATTGAAAGTAGAGAAAGTACATATGCCTTAGAAGAACTACATATGTTATCCGATATAACAAAAGAAGAGTTCATTAAAAGAATTAAAACCGATGATGCGTTTGCAAAAAAGTGGGGGGAGTTAGGACCAATATATGGTAAGCAGTGGAGACAATGGCAAGGTTGGATGGATATGCGAGGTAATGAGAAAGGTTCATTGTGGTATGACCAAATCTTAATCTTAATCCACGACCTTAAAACGAATCCCGATAGTAGAAGATTGATGGTAAGTGCGTGGAACGTAGCTGAGTTAGACCAAATGGTTTTACCTCCTTGTCACTATGGATTTCAGATTTATACGAGAGAATTGAGTATAGAAGAACGATTGGATTTAGCATCTAAAAAATATGAAATGTTTGACCCTTTTGATTTTCACGTGGTTGACCACGAAGAAATAGATAAGTTATATCCTGTACCAAGACGAACAATTTCATTAATGTGGAATCAACGAAGTGTAGATACATTCTTAGGTTTACCATTTAACATAGCATCTTATGGATTGTTATTGGAAATTATCGCGAAGGAAGTTAATATGGTTCCCGAAGATTTGATTGGCAATTTGGGAGATGTGCACTTATATAAAAACCACATCGAACAGGCAAAAGAACAAATCGGTAGAGAACCATATGATTTACCAAAGGTACAAATAACAGAACGTAATTGGTATCAGCACGAAAAAGTAAAAGAAAATTTGCCACCAAAAACATTTAGAGATATAATACTATCTTATAGACCGGATTGTTTTGAACTAATAGGTTACGAATCACATCCAAAAATTAAAGCACCGTTATCTAATTAATATGGGTAAAGCAATAATATTTCTTGACATCGATGGAGTGTTAGCCACACACAAACAGTATATGATGAATCGCACAAATTTTCATCATAACTATGAATGGGCTTCCGACTTAGGTGTACCATACCCATACGATGACAAGTGTGTTAAAGTATTCAACGAAATATTGGAGAAGACTGATGCTGATATTGTATTAAGTTCAGATTGGAGAATCCGTTGGGATTTGGAACAACTTGATAAGATTTTTAAATCAAACAATATTATTAAATCGCCGATAGATGTTACAGAACATTTTCCGTATGGAGGTATTCAATTAGAGAAATGGAGAGCCGGTGAGATTGATGCATACATCAAGAAACATAATATAGATAATTGGGTTATTGTCGATGACTTAAACATGAAACAATTTTTCCCCGATGATGTTACAAGAGTTTTTGTTACAACAGATTCGGAGGGGATTAAGAAGTCGAGTATAAAAGACAAGATAATCAAAAAATTAAATACAAATGAAACAAACGCTTAGAGATATATTGGTTTTAATAATCGTAATGTTGTTAATTACGATGTCATGTGTTGGTCAAACAAAAGAACTATCAACATTTGTCAACGAATGGATGGGAGTTAGATACCGTTTAGGTGGGTCAACCAAGAAAGGTATCGATTGTTCACAGTTTACCAAGAAACTTTATGGTGAAGTATATGACATTAAACTTGGTAACAACTGTCAACAACAGTGGAACCAAACTAAACGTGTACAAAAAGATAGTCTATTAGTTGGTGACATTCTATTCTTTAAAAGCAGACTAAGCCCAAGTGGTTGGCACTGCGGTCTTTACCTTGGTGATGGTAACTTTGTACACGCGGCAAATAAAGTTGAGGGTGTTAAGATTAGTAGTCTTAGTGAACCAAGATATAAAAAGGGCTACAAAGGCGCCGGTAGAATAAAAAAATATACATATACCTTTATAATCATATGATAGATAAGACATATTGGGCATCAGACTTGCCACTACCCCTATCACCATCAGATGACGATGCGTTGGAATATAAGTTTCATTTAAAAAAAGGAACAACATTACTATTGGGTTGCACTAAAAAACTCATACCATTAAGTGATAGACAACTGGATATAGAACCTTGGTATGAAGCGGATACCGTAATCGTGGGTGATTGGGTGGAGAACAAACATTTCTATACTAACATTATGATAGATGGTGGATTATGTTTTACCAAAGAGTTATGTGATTCTATTATTCAAATGGCAAGCAAGAACAGTAAAGTATTAATTGCAAGAGTATTTGATTACAAATTGGACAGTATGAAGATTGCGGATTATTTTCCAAACTTTGCCGACTTTGAGATTGAACCGACATATACATTTAAAACGGAGAAAGAGTATACATTTTACATATGGGAGTTTTAAATAAAATTCATGATGATGCTAAGTTTTTACTACGTAGAATTGAGGATAGCCAATACCATGCAAGGACCATTAACTTCGATGAACTTTACAAACTACCGATATTAACAAGAAGTAGGTTAAGGGACACAAAGATGGAAAAGGGTTTTAACACAACTAAAACCTCAGGTTCAACTGGTGAACCATTAGTTATCGAAAAAACATATGAAGACCACATATGGTTTATAGCCACCAACATATTAGACATTAGATGGAGAAAATGGGATGTCACAAAAAACATAGC
>Ga0247723_1000034_pt1 | contig 80016 bp, 100 predicted proteins | sample MSEWelMarce5H_FC_FD_189079 | JGI IMG/M metagenome (GOLD analysis project Ga0247723, IMG submission 189079) | Subsurface sediment microbial communities from gas well in West Virginia, United States - MSEEL Well Study Marcellus 5H_FC | ecosystem: Environmental > Terrestrial > Deep subsurface >...
TTATACTTGTGTTTTACTATAATGTACCTATCCTCATCAAATGCATTCTTCCCCGTCTTTTTCATGGAATATATCTTAGGGAAGTGTTTCAGGTCACCCTTGAATTTTAAAATTCTCTTTGATACTAATATTTCGGTGTCATCCTCGGTTAGTTTGTATATCTTACCGTTCTTTTCATATACCGACCCCAATTACCTTTTCCGATTTTCTCGTAGTGGGATTCCTTTATTATGTCTATTAGTTTCATGATTTATAAATATTAACGGTAAATTTTTTAGAATATGAGTACACAATATTCGTAAAATAAACTACATTTTAAAAAAACATGGACATAGATGTCCGAATTATATATTATGAAAATCAACGAACTTTACGAAACGGTAATTAATTATCAAACACAGAACAGGGTATTCTTTCAGAATGCCGAGAATTGGGACATTAGAAGATTGGGTGAAATGTATAAAGAAGGTGAACTAATCTTGCAGGATTGGTTTCAACGAGACTATTGTTGGAACAAACCTCAGATATGTTCATTAATGCACACCTTGCTACACACCCCAACTTTATTACCCGAGATTGTACTCATCAGAATCGGAGACAAGTACCACGTGGCTGACGGTCACCAAAGACTTCGTAGTATTTTATTGGAAGTTTTAACCAATCCCGATTTCAAGTACTTTTCAAAGGAACTTACCGAATCAACCAAGTACTTTAACGTGGGACCTAAGAATGCAGAACTATGGAAGGAGTTTAGTAGGGAGATTGAAAGAAAAACTATTACAGTTAAAGTTATCATCAATAATAACTTGGATGAAAATGAATTACGTAACCTCAGTTCTTATGTCTTTAAGAAATGGAATAATGGTACAGCTTTGAGTCCTGCTGAAAAGAGAGGAGCATTTCCATCCGATTTAAATATCAATATCGTTCAAAGACTTAAAAATAACATCCCAGTGGAGAAACAAATATCTCTATTGGTTTCAAGAACGTCAAGTAAGAATAAGTTTAATGAGTTGGTGGAAAAGGTTTTCTTTCACTTCATGAATCCAAATGCACTACATGACCCAAATGACGATGGGTATAGTACCATACATTCCTATTCCGAAGATGAATACAGTGGTAAATTTAAAACCTTCTATAAGTTGTTTAACGTTATGACGGATACGGTTTATAACTATACCAACTTCAATGGACATTTTGGACCAGGTTCTTGTTGTATGAGAGATGTTCTTACCTTTGTGAATGATTTATATCTTAAGAACGAAATTAAATCCTTTGATGAGTACAGTTGGTACCTTACATCTGTTCTTGATACTCTACATACAACTTATTACAATAACAAACGATTTGACGATTACCATGGAGGTAACTACGAAATAATTGATATGGAAATCAATAACACTTGGTTTAAAGGTTTCTTCTGCCATTTCGGTAAAGGTCAAGATCATAAATTCGAAAATCGTAGAACATTCCTATATGACAATAGAGAGTTGTTTGGCAAACTTATTGAGTACGACCACCAAAGATTGTTTACACAGGTACAGAAACAAATAAAATATATTGAACAAAATAGAATCTGTGTTGGATTCGATGGTGGCGGTTGCAGATACCACGGGACCGAACCTTTGTCATATGGTGAAATGGAAGGTGACCATATCGTCGAACATACCAATGGAGGAAAAACGGTTATCGAAAACCTTCAAATGTTATGTATGGAATGCCATTCCGAAAAAACAAAACAATTCAATACAAAAGAAATTATTGAATAAAATATACTTATCTTTGTAAAAACTTAATACTATGTCAAAATCAACTACAGTACGTCCACACAACTTCCAAAGAGTTGTTAAGACCAAGAACGGTCCAGTTGTAAAGAATTGTATCCGTAAGGGTCATACCAGAACAACAAAGAAAAGAGCTTAGATTTTTTCAAAATTAAAACCCTCTCAACCCGAGAGGGTTTTTTTATTTCAAACCATAATATTTATATAACATATGAAAAGTTTAAATGAACAAACATCCCGCATCAAACAAATGATGGGATTAAATGAACAAACATCGTTGGATGAAATTGGTTATGGGGCATATGCAATGCAACAAGCAGGAAAAACATCCATTCAAACCACAGTATCACCAGAAAGTAAATCGATTGCGGACAAATTACGTAATTCAGTTGGGCATGAAGAATTTCTTAATGATATTAAATTAATTAAAAACACCAAACAATTTTGGGAAGTGGATGCCGCTATAAGAAAATTTAGAGCCGATAGACCAGATTATGGTTTTGAGAAATTGGCAAATAGTGGTGGTAATTATGGTAGAGGGGTAATGACCTCAGTTGTTGAACATCTTAAATCAATTGGTATTCAATCCGCACCGGCAAACCAATTTAGTAGTAGTATTGAAATTCTAAGTAAACCAACTGTTGTCAAACAACAATGGGTTAAAAATAATGGTTTCCCATTAAAGTTTGGACAAATGACCGAAAAGTACCCAAATGGTATTATCGGTAAATTCCAAGTTGCATTAAATTCGGGATTGAATGGGGATGGTTATTTTGGTTCAACAACTGAAAATAAAGTAAAGGTGAAATTTCCTCAGTATAAAAGAGAAATAGGGGTAACTGAAGAAATGTATAATACAATTGTAAAAAATGTTGCTGTTAGTAAAGACCTAAAGACAACATACGATATGAACACACAAGCAGGTAAAGATGCATATCTACAACAACAATTGAAAACCACACCATCGTTTAACCCTGCAGCCAAATATTCACAAGTAACCGCACAACAACAAGCTAATGCCGATGCACTTAAAAACGGTCAACCGTTACCCAAATAAAAAAAAGAATAATTAATCATAAAAAAATATTTAAATCCCTCCCACAAAGAGGGGTTTTTTTATTCCATATATTTTTTGTTGTATTTATATAAAAACAATATACAATATGTTAAAAGAACAAATTCCTACAGGTTGGCAAGGTGGTTTTCCATCTGAAAACCAAAAACAAATGTTATATCCTACTACAGATTTAACTTCATTACCTATGTTGGGTAATATGGATAATATTAATTTACTACAAAGACAATGGGGTGTTAAATGGCCAATGTTTAGTTGGAATACACTAAATGGAGAAAAAGACCCAAAACGTTGTTATGTACAATTTGCTCCTTATATTTCAAGAATCGGATATACCAATGAAGGTAGAATCTATTCCATAATCTGTCCACAACAAGGGATGTGGATTAAAGATGAGATTTGTATCAATGTGGAAGTAACAGTTACGGGACAAAGAGGATGGGTTAATGAAGACACAAAAGAGATTGCTGCAGATATGATGGTAGAGGGAAAAATTTGGTTAACACCAGGTGAACATCAAGGTAAGTTATTAAAATTAATTTGGCCATTATTAAAATACAGTTCTCGCAAATACCCTATCGACAAAGATCATGCTATTCGTGTTTTAACACATCTACCAGGAAACCCTAAAGAACCTATATTCCAACTTGGAAAGGGATTATCTCCAAGATTTAAGAATCCTGATTTTGCCATAAAGGAAGAAGCATATAGTACAGGACATATCAATGTGGAAATAGGAGAAGTGGTTCTTACAAATGACCACAAATTAGATAAGTTTAATCAATACTTCTTAAACCTTTTTAACTTAGGTACGGGTAATATGTTACAAAAGGGTAACGTATTATCGTGGAATCTATTTTTTGATTCACCTGAATTGGTTTCAATTCCTGAATGGCAAAATCATGCTGACTATTGGCGTACATCCATAGGTGCCCATCACGGTTCACCAGGTGGTGAAGGAACAAGTCCAAGATATTTTGATGGAACCTATTTTGACACGAAAAATTTCGCAATTAAGGAAGTTATTAAAGATGTTTTAGATCACGTTGTTAAAAACTCCGTATTGAATAAGATTCTAAAATTGGTTGTGGAATATTACCCTAAAACAAAATAAAGTTTGTATTTATATAAAAACAAAATACTATGGACGAATTAATTGGAGTTGTAAAATTATTCGGTGGGAACTTTACCCCACAAGGATTCATGGAATGTAATGGACAATTACTACCAGTAAATAATTATCAAGCGTTGTACTCAATACTCGGTAATACCTATGGAGGTAATTATCAATCCATGACATTCGCTTTACCTAAATTAACACCTCCCAATGAGAATATGAAATATATTATGTGTGTGGAAGGTATATACCCATCAAGACCTTAATACAATGACAAAAGACGAAGTACTCTATAACGTACAATTATGTGACGTTGTATACAAAGACCAAAAAGACATTGACTTCAAATCACTTGGATTAAGTTCCGTTAAGTGGATTGACGAAAAGAAATCAGATACCCAAGGATTTGTTGCCATGAAAGGGAAGTCACTATATGTGGTCTTCAGAGGTACGTCATCAAAGAAGGATGCTCAGAATGATGTATCCATCGACAAGGTTCCCTTCATCAATGAGGGTGATAAGGTCCATATTGGATTTAAGTCCTCTTGGGATGCCGTTAAGAACACCATCCTCAAAGACATCACCAAGATGAGTGGGTATAATAAGATTGTTGTATGTGGTCATAGTCTTGGAGCTGCAGTTGCTACTCTATGTGCTTATAATCTTTCCCACGTATTTGAGGATACCACTATTGAATGTTGTACCATAGGAAGTCCAAGGGTCGGTAATAAGACCTTTAAGAACAACTACGACAGTCGTAAGATTAAAACCCTTAGAATCGTCCATAATAACGACGTGGTGACACGTTCTCCCAACATAGGGTACTATCACGTCAATTACATGTTACGAATCGATAACGAGGGTAATATTAAGAAATTTATGATTGATTGGGAACGTGCTTGGAATTTCCTTAAATCTATGGTTACCGGAAAGAACATTAAGGACCATATGACGGATGGGTATATAAGTTCATTAAAGAAGTGGTACGATAAACAACCGTAATATGAAAGTTATTATATCAGAGTCCCAATTAAGGACCATTATTGAACAACAAACCACCAACCTTACCGTTCCCGAGCAAACCCTATTGGGTTTCTTAAATCGGTTCCTTAAAGGGGAAGAAGGGGAGTTTCAGAATACCCCCATAGATCAGCTTAGAAAGACGATGTTGTTTAATAGTAAGACAATATACCCGATGGCACAGAAGTTAATTGAGAAGAAAACCACCAGTAAGAAAACCTACGACGATAAGACTTTTAATTCCCTGTTTATGGCCATGGATAAATCCATCACAAAGGAACAAAGATATATGTTCTTTAAGGAAGGTGGTTCCATCACAGACATAAAGTACAATTCACAGTTTTAATGAAACATTACCAGATATCGAGTGTAATCGAGAATAACCCCTGCTTTAACTGCAAACCTTGTTTAAGATTAAGGTTGATGGATATGGGGTTTATTCCCGGACAAAAGATTGATGTGGAAGACACTAAGTTGGGGTTATACTTGGTTCATTTAAAATCCTTTAATGGTAACCACGAACAGACATATGCATTGAGGGAAGATGAGTTTGAACGTCTGTGTGTTCTTCCTTTGTAATTTCTAACCTCGTATATCCCCGTTCACAGTTCTCGTACTCCGGTACCCCCGTTCGCAATTTGTGTCCGTTATATTTTTGGGATATTTATAATGAAACAATTATATGGGAACTGCAGCAAAAAAACCACGTGCAATGAGAAGTGTACGTTCAGGAAGAAAGAAAATGGAAATCTATAAAAAGAATCAAGAAATTCTTAAGAAGTATTTGAAATTAGCTAAAGGGTAATGAAATTTGAAAATATCATTATTGAAATGATTCAACATGATGTTGAGGAGATTGCAACGAAAGAAAAAGAACTCGTTGGTAAAGGAGCATTTCATAATGTGTATCCATCAAATAAAAATCCAAATATAGTTTATAAGATTGGGTTTGATGAGGATGTTAATGGTTGGGTGGATTTATTCAAAAGTCGTCCCGATATTTTTCCGAAGGTGTATGGTGCGGGTCACGTTAACATCAAATTGAAAAAACAAGTAACGAACTTCTCTTGGAGAACTGGTGAATTTAAACCTATTACATATAACCCCGGAGATACTGTTAAAGTAAAGTATGTTGCGGTTGAGAGGTTGGATACCGATAAATCAAAACAACATTGGAATTCGTTGGCTAATGTTATTTCAACAATGTCAGGTAAATCATTACAAACATATCTTACAAGTTTGGGGATGGATGAGGAAATGGAAGAAGAATTTTTATCTCTTGGTGAAAAAATAAAAGAAACGGGTAATGATTTCATTTATGAAATCTTTGTTGAGTTATACAATCTTATTCATTCTGTATACGAATTGAAACCAACTGCTGATGTTCATGTCGGTAACTATGGATATGATAAGGATGGTAACTTAAAATGCTTGGATATTTAATAATATGAAGTTACTTGATGTTATATTTGAATCGGTAATTGAGTTAAATGAAAAAATGACTCAAGATGAGTTTATTGATAAATCCAATAAAGTTCATGGAGACAGATATGACTATAAAGACGTAAATTATGTTAATAACAGAACTAATGTAACAATTATCTGTAAAAAACATGGACCGTTTAGAGTCATTCCAAGTAATTTTTTGGCGGGAGGTAATTGCCCCGAGTGTGGAAAAGAAAGTAGAAGACAAAAACAAATAAGTAATACGGACGAATTCATAAAAAGGTCAATCGAAAGACATGGGGATAAATACGATTATACTAAGGTCGATTATAAAACCGCTAAAATTCCGGTTACCATCACTTGCCCAAAACACGGAGATTTTCAAATTACACCAAACAAACATCTGTTAGGTAGTGGATGTAAAAAATGTCATTTTGATAGAAAAAGACATTCGGTTGATGATTTTATTAGAAAGGCAAAACAAAAACATGGAGATACATATGATTATAGTAATGTAAAATATGTAAATGACATGACTCCTGTTGAAATTATATGTGCAAAACACGGACCCTTCTATGCATCCCCAAATAATCACATAAGTAAAGGTTCAGGATGTGCACCATGTAAACATTCTAAAGGTGAAAAAATGTTAAATCAATTATTGGAAGATAAAGGTTTAAAATTTGAGACAGAATTTAAGTTTAGTGAATGTATTGGTTATAGTGATGAACATACATGTATTAAATCTAGAAAATTAAAATTTGATTTTTATGTGCCAGAATTAAATACGTTAATTGAATATGATGGAGCATTTCATTTTATTCAAATGGGAATGGTTAACGACGAGCAATTTTTAAGGGATATATTAAATGATAAACAGAAAAATGATTTTACTAAACGTAAAGGAATTAAATTAATTCGTATCGCTTATACTGATTTTGATAGTATATCTGAAGAATTAGAAAATGGTTTAAATAGTAATAAACAACTATATTTAAGTAAAAACTATCCCACGGATAAGGGTTGGGTAAGTTTTGATATGAAAACAATACAAAAATAATAATATTATGAAACTAACAGACATACTAACGGAATCAAAATCATTTGATGAGTTTGCAGAAAAAAGAATGGGTGGAGCAACTAAGATTGCTAATAATGCCAAAGAAAAGGGTGGCCCATCAATGTTGACTTATCATCATTTTAAAGTAAAACTTCCTTACTATAAGAAAGCATCTGAAGGTAAATTTGATATGGAAGAGTCAAAGAAAGAGTTTATTAAAACATTAAAAAGTATATCTTTAGATATGAACCAAACTGAATTTCAAACAGAGGTTGGTCGTTTAGAGGTACTTGGTGAACTTATAATCAAACATAAATAATGAAATTATTAGACATTTTAAAAGAACAAGGTTATTGGAGTGATGGTGCCGATAAGGTCGCATCTGAGAAACAGAAATGTGGTATTAGTGGACAACAAGGTAATAATTCTCGTGAAATGAGACAACAGGACAGAGAGCTTGCTGCAAGTAATAGAGCCGAAGCCAAAGCAAACGCTGCGGAACTCAAGAAGACCTTTGATATGAGATATAATAGAGATAATGAACCTTTAGATAAAGCAACCAGAAATCAAATATTTGGTGAGTATAAACAGTTTAACCAAGGTTTATTAGGTGGAGGTTCATATTCTCCCGAACAAAAATTTGCAGTCTTATATAAGGTTTATGATTGGGTTAAGAACGTACCGAGTATATCATACACCAAAAAATTATCAGTTAAATTTAACAATCCAAATATAAAATCAATCTCTCTTGAACAACTTGCTGGTTATGCAAATCAAATGGGATGGGACAATTTTATAAATTGGTATAATGCAGGTGGACCTGTCATTAAGTAAGATACCTCCGGTTTGAAGACCGGACTTAGGGCCGGGACTAGTTACTAATCCCGTTGGGACAAGAATTCGCTACTCTTGTCCCTTTTTTATTTAAATTATTTAACAAATCCGTATATTTATAAAGATACAATATCAAAATGGGAAAGAAAATCAAAATCACAGAAGAACAATTAAAGAAAATAATTGCTTCTAAACAAGTAAACGAACAAAATCATTTTCCTACCAATCCAATTTCTGGACCAGTTTCCGCAGGTTCTACGGATGTGGCTAGTGAATCAGAAAGAATGATTGATAGTTTTGTTAATCAATATAAAGATTTAGTTGCAGGTTCAGAATTCGACACTGAAGAGTCTCTATTAAATGCTTGTGATGTATTAAAATCTAAACTATGCGGTAATAACGAACCGGTAGATTATACAATGGGTAGTGATGATGAAAACATGATGCCAAACCCACCATCAGAAATTGAAATGAATGAATCGGTAATTAAAATAAAATCGGAATTTAATAGATTTTTATAATATTAAAAACCCTCATTAATGAGGGTTTTTTTATGCCCATGGAGAAACAAAAATGTAATTTTATTGGTTGTGGTAGAGACGCTGAATATAAAGAAACATATAAAGTTCTTGATAGTAATTTAGGTCTATATTCGTTTACAACCAATTTATGTACAAAACACTTTTGGGAGATTCATAACTTCAAGGAAAAGGTTATTGGTGACTTTTCAGTGTTCTTTAAGGAGAGTCCAGATAAATCCTATTACGTATAGTATTTATACTATATGAAAATAGTATTAACCGAAAATCAATACAAATCTGTTATTCTTGAAGAAACGAATGGTATTGACTCATTTATTGGTGAGTTGTTAACCGCTTACCCAAGATTGGAGTCTCATATTGATTTAGTTAAGAAATTCATAGAAGAATCAAATTGTCAAAATATTGAATTTGGTACCTTTAAGTTACCTGCCGCTGGTATATCATTACACAACAAAGTTGTTATCAATAATAAAGTATTAAAATACACATTAGAAAATACCCTATTTGTTATTTTCCATGAAGTTGCTCATCAATACCAATACAAGAAATATGGTTCAGATATGATGCACAGATTTTATGTTGGGGAGGTTGATATGGATGAAGCTGTTAGATTTTTAAAATATACGGAAAATGTTGCGGATCAATTTGGGTTGAGAAAGTGTAGAGAATTTGTTAAATTAGGCTTATTAACCAAGGAATACATTCCCAAAATGGGCGGATATGATAATTTTAGTGATATGATGTTCGTGAACTATCTTAACATACTTAGGGATAAAATAAAAGAAAGTGGTGAAACGGATGATGAAAAAATAAGTGAGTCTCTTTATAACTGGGCGATTGTAAAATTATAACATGAAAATAGTATTAACAGAATCACAATTAAAGTGTATTATTGAATCTGAGAAAAACGGAGTTATACATTGTGACGGTTGTGGGTGGGAATGGAAGAAATCAGATGGGGGAAAAGATATATATGTGTGTCATAAATGTGGACATGACAATGAGAAATTAAATGAAGATGATGGTGAGGAAAGAAAAGATGTTTACAGTTCTTTAACTGACAAACAAATTAAAAGTATTGATGATTTAAACAAGGACGCAAAATTCTTGAAATGTAAGGCGTGTAGAAAATTATACACCCAAACAACGTACAAAAAGAAAAAATCGTTACCCATTTGTCCTTGGTGCGGGAAACATAATTAATAACAATTAGGTATTTATATAACAAAGATAGTCCAAATGAAGAAAATAATAGTGACAGAAAATCAAGCAAGAGTAATTGTTAATCATTTTATTAATGAACAAAATGAGATAAAAACAGAAGGGATTACTGTTGACTTTGGAGCTGTTTGGCCTATGGGTAAATGGAAACTAACTAATGAGCAGATAACACAGATTACTCAAAAGGCAATACAAATAACCAATTTTATAACTAAACATAAGGGTAGTAAAATAACAATTCAAATAGAAGCCGGAGAAAGTCAAATTACAAATAAAGATAATGAAGTGTCACCACCAGTTGAATTAGCACAAGGAGTATTATCACAAAAAAGGGGTGAGTCTATGGTAAATTTCTTAAAAAATTATTTCCAATCATTGGTAGGTAAGACTATAACACAAAATGAATTACCAAACATTCCTGAACCTAAAACAATAATTGGTACAACTCCATATAAAAAGGGTGACATTACAGATCCTAAAACAGGTAAAGTAGACCCACAGAAGGCTGCTGTTTATCAAAATGAACAATTTGTTAGAGCGGTGATTACTGCATCAAAAGATTACGAATGTCTTGTGGGTATGGAAATTACCATTGGATACTATCAGGGTCAAAATAAAGCGAATCACGAATGTGATGAGGCTATTTTTGATTTAAGAATGAACGGAATATCGTTAGGTGTGGTTAATTTAAATAACTCAAGTTTAGATATGGGAACTGATTATGCAAAAAATAATCTTCAAAGAAAACAAACGAATTACGAAAAAACAGTATCAGAATTTGAAAGGTTGCTTGCTGCCGGAACATATAAAGAAAGGGATAGAAAAAAATACGTTCCAGAACAACCAACAATCGCTTGGCCGCAATCATTTAGGTTACAGGCATCTAAACTTGGATATAAAACAGTAGAACCGTTTGTTGAGGCTTTACAAACAATTAATGACTCTTTTAAACAATATGGTAGAAAAAGTGATGGTAAAAGTGGTGGAAACAGATCTCAAACTTTTATACTAGACGGAGCAAAGGCTAAAACTATAATTGATAATTCACCTTCGGATAAAATAGTTTTATCTATCGTCCCATTGGTAACAAAAGATGGTAATTACAAAATATTTTATCAGACGGGTACACACGCAGACACTCCATGGGTAACTATTAAAAGTAAAACGTCCCCTGACCCACTATTTAACGGGGAACCAAACGTGGGTATGGGTAGGGGTAGTACAAAGGAGACAATTCTTTTACAAACTGACCTATGCGGTAACCCAATTACTAAACCCCAACCTTAATTATCGGGTGAGTAGTTTTTAACAAAATTAATTGTGTGATTATAAAGAAGTGAGTCGTACTCTTTTTTTGTGACCATTTTATTTTCCCAAACATGTGTTTTTTTTGTTACAATTTTTTGTTGTGAACACCCACATGTTACCATGATAAGAATCATAACCATTATAATATTTCTCATATTGTAATTTTTTACAAAACTAATATTATTTTCTTAATTCTACAAATTTTTTTGGAATATTTATAAATAAATAAACATTTAATCAAACACAAAATATGTTATTAAAATTAGGATCAGAAGGGGAAGACGTTAAAAAACTACAAGTTAAATTAGGCGTTGACCCAATCGGTAAATTTGGACCAAAAACTGAAGCTGCCGTTAAATCTTGGCAATCTTCCAATGGATTAACAGCAGATGGTATTGTTGGTGATGGTACTTGGGGTAAATTATTTGCTGAGGGTACAGTATCTGCACCTACGGTAATTACTGAACCAGCACCTATTGCCAGTGTAGGGGGATTAAAATTAGAAAAATTAAAGGGACATATTCCCGATTCAGTTATTAAAATGATACCCGACACTGCGGCTAAATTTCAAATTAACACACCATTAAGACTTGCACATTTCTTGGCTCAATGTGGTCACGAATCAGGAGGGTTTAGAGCAACAAAAGAAAATTTAAATTATTCCGCTAAAGGATTAGTTGGCACATTTAAGAAGTACTTCCCTACTGAGGCAGCCGCGAAACCATACGAAAGACAACCTACTAAGATTGCAAATAAAGTTTATGGAAATAGAATGGGTAATGGCCCTGAATCATCAGGTGAAGGTGCAAAATTCTGTGGTCGTGGTTACATCCAATTAACTGGTAAAGAAAACTACACTGCATTTGGTAAATCAATCAATGAAGACATTTTATCAAATCCTGATAAAGTTGCTTCGGATTATGCGTTATTATCAGCGGCTTGGTTCTTCTCAAAGAACGGTCTACATAAAATGGCAGATGGTGGAGCAACCGATGCTGTCGTTACTTCAATTACAAAAAGAGTAAATGGTGGAACTATCGGATTAGCTGATAGAATTAAACACTTTAAAGAATACTATTCGTTATTATCATAAATAAAAAAAGGGACTTAACGTCCCTTTTTTTATATCTCTTCTTGACCATCCTGTTGGGGTTCTTGTGGTACCTCAGGATTAGGTTGTTGTACTTTTTCTTTTTTCTTCTTAGGAGGTAATCCGTGTTGAATGTCACCGTATTTTCCACCCTCATAACCAACCATAGTCGGTACTCTTTTTCCTTCGATTACGGTTAATCTATGAGACAAATCTTCATCCCACATTTGTTTACTAACTAAATAACCTAACGCTTCACCACCATCGGATAATGTTGGATTATCAATTATTACATAGAAAGCATCTCCATTATCTGCAGAATAAGATTTAACGGCATATCTCTTACCTTGTTCATCTTCAGTTCTCATCATTTTTTCTTCTGAGAATCTATCATTATACTCTATCTTAGTTGTACCGTCCATTACCCATTCAAATGAACTGATGTGATAGATACCAAATAAGTGAGAAGATTTACTTTGGTAAATTCTATAGTTGTCATCCTTCTGTCCTTTTCTAACAAGAACATAGTCTTTTTGCATGAAATCATTAACAAGATATTCAATACCTGGCTTCCCAATTTGTTTTAATTTCCTATCTAATTTTTCACGATATGGATAATCAGGAGGACTTGTTTTTAATATTGCGGTTAATAATTTACTATTTGAAATTCTTGATGTTGCATCATGTAATTGCATCATCGTAATATAAGTCGTCTTTAATTCTGGTGTCATTGCATTCCAAGAATCGACTTCTTTAATTTTACCACCTACAGCAATATATTCTGTCATTCTCTGTGGTGTTTGTGCTGAAAATTCATTTGGATCACCAGGAGTTTCATTGATAACGTCCGTAACCTTTGCAGATTCTAATTCTTCTTGAGATAATGCTCTCCATTCAAATTTATCTCTTTCACCATCTAATTGTGGCCAAGTACTAACAATAAAATCCCAACTCTTGGTTTCATCTCCATCATTAAACATTGAACTTACAGTATAAGAACCGTAGTTGTTTATTTGGATTGCTGCCATATGAAATCTAGCCTCATTGGTATCATCACTTAAATAATTTCTATTATCATCAATAAGGAAATAGAATGTTTTCTTATCACTTCTTCTGTAGTAACCGTATTGATTGGTACCATTACCGTAAAGATAGTTTCCTTCATCGTCAGTAATTCTAACATCTCCCCTCCATGTAACACACCAAGGTGAATTTATTCTACCGTTTCTTCTAAATTTAATGTACTGGTCTCTGTGTAAAGATTGGTAGTAATAACCCATCCTTTTTGCATGAGTCTCACTTAATACTTTATATACTCTTACACCACCTTTATTTATAATGCAATTCTCATCACTAAACCACATTGGTTTCGACGCCTCAATTTTTGCTACGTTTGGTTGGTTACCGTCTGACGCAAATATTGCATCAAGTTTAGCCTTTTCATCCTCAACATCGTTTTCCTTTTCTTCACCACCCATTTCAAATTTACCAAACTCAACTAAAAAAGAAACTAAGTCTTTAAATTTAAAAACTTGTATTTGTTTTAAATCATTTAATGAATATTTCTGTTTGTCCGGAAATCTACCGTCGTGTCTTTTTAAAAATCTTAAGACACCTGAATTCTCAATAGAAATTTGATTTTTAATGTTGGTGTGTCTATTAAAGACCTTTTCTCCTTGCTCGTCTGTTAACTCGGGAACCTCAGTTCTCCATTTAGTCATTAGTTCATTGAAAAAGGTTTTTTGATTTGCTTTTATCTCCTCAAAAACCATATCAAATATTAAATCATTAATCTTCATAGTATATAAATATCCTATAAATATCTTTTTTTAGTGTTAAAATCAAGACATTTATTGGGTTAATTGAGATTCCGATTTAATATATGTTTGTTTTAAGTTATCCAATTCATCTAAAATAGATTTACACATCTTTTCGATCATTAGTATTTTCATAAAGTTATCCGCATTGGATTTATCAAACTCAGAATTGTAGTTATTTAAAAGAACCATTTTCATGAGATTATCGTTCTCTGATTTTAACGTTCTTTCCTTTTTTCTTTGGAAATACTTCTTAGAATTTTCACGGGTACACTCAATACAGTAATTGCTATGACCGTCCAAAACTAATTTGTTTTTGTAAAAATTGTCAAGGGTTTTAGGTGTTTTACAACCCGAACATTTCTTTTCGTTCATCTTTTTATTGGTTTATTTATGATGCAAAAGTATGTATATTAAAAAAGATTACCAAATATTCTAAAAAATATTTGTGTATAACTAAAATTACGTTATATGGGAGAACCGATACTAAAAATAGGATATTACTCAATTTATCAAATAAAGACAGCTAGAGGGGTAAAATATAAAGTTGATAGTGGTAAGACCATATACATCGAAAGGTTCAAAAAATTCATCATTAACCCCTATAGAGACACTAAAGAGTTCACTTCTCTTGATAAGGCTAAAGAATATGTGGGTCTTAAATTAGTAAAAAGAGGTCAAGAAAAAAAGAAAAAAATTGATAAATTACCGAAATCTTTGTATTTGGTGTTAATTAAAGAAGAGTCGACAGGTAAGACATTTGTTAAGGTTGGTATAACATCTAAACGATTCATAATGAGACGTTTTAGTAAAGCATATGGATATGAAGGTTATATTGTTGAGACGATATTAAGAAGAATAGATACACCTAACGCCGAAAAATTAGAAGATGATATTAAAGAAAAACTTAATAAAAAAAAATCTGTAAAAAAATACAGACCAATTTTAGAATCTTTTTCAGGTTATTCTGAATGTTTTAATTATGATGGATTAGACGAAATTGTTAAAATTTTCGATGAACTAACAAAAAATTGTTAGTCCCAAGCAAAATCTAAAGACAATTTACCGTTATCGTTTTTGACAGTTAATCCACCATTTGCAATTGCAAGATGTGAATCGGCACCAACAACACCAAAAACTAATGTTGCTCCGTTGTTTAAACTGATAACCGTTTCATTATCGAATTGTTTACCCTTGGCATTCTTATCAATAGGGGTACCTCCAATTGAACCTACAACTGATGGTGATTTATAATTTTTATTATAAACATCTGAATTAGAAACGTCTGAACGGAATCCTAAAACCACTAATTTAACTTTTTGTGTTTTTAAACGTTTTATAATATCAATGTTACCTTGTGTTGTAGTTGCAGTTTTAATTGTTCCCGAAACTTTAGACACCGTCTTTGGGGACATTTGTTCACTTAATTGTGAATCTATAATTTTTTTTAACTGACCTTCTGTGAATATATATTTTTTCATATTACTTAGCTCTTGGAGTTTTTTTGTTTAACGTTTCGTTTTCTTTGGTTAGATACTCAACTTTAACACTTAATGCGGCGACTTCTCTAGTCAATGTTAAAACCATTGATCTTAAGTCATCTTTTTCTCTTGATGCGGATTCTAATAATCCCTCTAATTTAGAAATTCTATCTTTACAATCGTGGCGAATGAAATCTTCATCTCTTTCTTTGTGTAACGCTCGCCTTTCGTAATATCTCCAAGCTCCTGTACCACCTAAAACCGTCACCGCAGTTATCAAAACTGAATAAATGTTCTCCATATTGTTATAAATAGTGTAATACAAAATAAAAATTTAAACTTTTTTAATATATCCTATCTATTATCCCAAATTAATTTTTTAATGACAAATAGTCATGTGAAATTTAACCATTTTGGGTAACAAGTTCTTATTTATTTGTGTATGGAAAAAAATAATATAATCGATTCCAAACTTTCTTATATGGTTATTTTTCCGTATATTTTACAAAACAATAAATTCTTAAACAAAAAACGAATGAAAAAAACAATTCTAAGTTTACTACTTTTATTAGTGGTAGGGTTTTCTGGGTTTGCTCAAGTAACAACCTCGACGATTTCCGGTATCGTAAAAACCGAAAAGGGTGAGACATTACCAGGTGCCACCGTTCAAGTAGTACACGTACCAACAGGAACAAAGTACGGAGCAAGTACAAATTTATCTGGTAAATATGTGGTTCCTGCAGTGAGAGTAGGTGGACCGTACAAAGTAATAGTATCATTTGTTGGTTTTAATCAAAACGAACAATCAGATGTTAATACTTCTCTTGGTGTTACAACAAACGTAGATGTTGTGTTAGTTGAGTCGAGCACATCATTAAAAGAAGTTGTGGTAACAGGTGGAGGTAGAAATAGTACTTTCTCAAAAGAAAGAACTGGAGCATCACAACAATTCAGTAGACGAGAATTACAGGCAATTCCAATTACAGGTGCAAGAACTATCGATGGTATCACAAAATACAACCCATTCGGTAATGGTTCTTCATTTGGAGCTCAAGATTCTCGTTTGAATAATTTTACAATCGACGGTTCTCAATTTAACAACAACTTCGGTTTAGGTTCATCAGCACAAGCAGGTGGTAGAACAGGGGCTTCCGCCATATCGTTAGACGCGATTGAGCAATTGCAAGTGAACGTAGCACCATTCGATATTCGTCAAAGTGGATTTGTTGGTGCAGGTATTAATGCTGTAACAAGAAGTGGTTCAAACGAAATCGAAGGTTCGGTATACCAAACACAAAGAGATAATAGTTCTCGTTATGTTGGTGACAATGCAAGAGGTACAACGGTAACCGCATCTAAATTTGATGAGAAGGTACAAGGGTTCCGATTAGGAGCACCAATCATTAAGAACAAATTGTTCATCTTTGGTAACTATGAATCAATTGATAGAACCGAACCAGGTACAACTTGGATTTCAACAGGTTCTCCTTTAACAGGTTCACAAGTTAGTAGACCAACTTTCCAACAATTGACTGACCTTTCTAAATTTATGAAAGACAAGTTTAATTATGAAACGGGTCCGTTCGAAGGATATTCTAACACTAACACTTCCAATAAATTCTTGGTACGTTTAGATTGGAATATTAATGATAAAAATAAATTAACAACTCGTTATGTGTTCCATAATTCAGAAGCACAAATTGGAATTTCAAATTCACAATCTGCGGGTTTCGGTAATAGAACTCAAAACATCAATGCAATGTCTTTCCAAAATAGTGGATATACTATTCAGGATAACACACGTTCATTGGTAATGGAATTAAACTCAAAGTTCTCAAACACTTTACATAACAACTTAATTGTTTCATATGATAAACAAATTGAGAATAGAGGTTACATGTCTCAAATGTTTCCAACGATTGATATTAAAGAGGGTTCAACAACATTAACATCTGTTGGTTTTGACCCTTTCACTCCTGGTAACAAATTAGATTATAATACATTTAACATTACAAACAACTTAACAAAGTACATGGATAAACATACTTTAGTGGGTGGTTTTAACTTTCAAATGTATCAATCAAATAATTTATTCTTTCCAGCTTCTAATGGTGTTTACATCTTTAATAGTTTGGCAGATTTCTACACCGCGGCTAATCAATCATTGGCAAATGGTGGTAAACCATCAGCATTCGCACCAGCTCGTTTCCAATTCCGTTATTCGGCATTACCCGGAGCGATCGAACCAATGCAAACTCTTAAATCTAATAGATTAGATTTGTATTTACAAGATGAATATAATGCAACTAAAGATTTAGTTTTAACATTTGGTGTTAGAGCGAACATTATTGGATTTGATAATACTGCTTTGGAGAACCCAACAATTACCGCAATGACATTTGCAAATGGTGAGAAGTTTAATACGGGTACAATGCCAAAAACACAAGTTCTATTAGAACCTCGTTTAGGATTCAACTGGGATGTTAAGGGTGAGAAGAAAACACAAGTACGTGGCGGAACAGGTGTATTCACAGGTCGTCCTCCATATGTGTTCTTATCTAACCAAATTGGTAACAATGGTGTGTTAACAGGATTTATCGATGTTAGTGGAGCCGCAGCTGCACAATACGGATTCACTGCGGACCCTAACAAATACTTTATCCCATCAACCCCAACTTTACCATCAACATTTGACTTGGCGTTAACTGACCCTAATTATAAATTTCCACAAGTATGGAAAACAAATTTAGCGGTTGACCAAAAATTACCATTCCTTGGTTTAGTCGGTAGTGTTGAATATTTGTATAATAAAACAATCAATGCTGTTCATTATTATGAGGCTAACTTACAAAATCCGGTGGGTACATTGGGTGGTGTTGATAATAGACCTCGTTTTGGTGGTACTGATGCAACAGTTAGAGTAAATAATAGTGTTTCAAGAGCGGCTGTCCTTACAACTAAAGACGGTGCATATCACGAATCATTAACATTGAAATTAGAAAAACCAGTTCAAAAAGGATTTTGGGGTTCAATTGCTTGGACAACAGCAAACTCAAAAGACTATATGAGTGCGGGTTCAATCGCAAGTGGTTCTTGGCAATCAGCATTATCAGTTAATGGTAATAACGATTTAGGATTATCATTCGCAGATGCGTTTGTTAAAAATAGATTTGTTGGTTTATTAGGTTACAGAATTGATTATGGTAAAGGTTTAGGTGGGGCAACTACATTTACTTTAGGTTATGTGGGACAACAATCTAATCCATTCTCATACATCGCAGCAGGTGACTTAAACGGTGATAGAGTAAACAACAACGATTTAATCTTCGTACCTAACAAGGGTTCAGATATCAAATTCGCAAGTTTAACCGCAGGTGGTAAAACATTTACTGAAGCAGAACAACAAGCCGCATTCGATGCATTTATTGGACAAGATGAATACTTGTCAACTCGTAGAGGTCAATATGCTGAAAGAAATGGTGGATTATTACCATATCTACATAGACTTGATTTCTCAGTTGCACAAGATGTGTTTGTTAAAATTGGAGGTAAAAGAAATTCGTTCCAAATTAGAATGGATATTCTTAACTTTACAAATATGTTGAATAATGATTGGGGAGTTTCTCAAAGAGCAACAGCACCTCAATTGTTAAACTTTGTAAGTAGAGATGCTGTTACAAATGTACCAACATATAGATTAGCAACTCAAAGATTGACAGATGGTTCTACTATTTTAGCTAGAGATTCTTATCAATACAATTCATCAGTATTTGATGTATGGAGTGCTCAATTAGGTATCCGATATATCTTCGGTAGATAATTTAAATTATAAAAAAGAATGGGGAGATGTTTTTACATTCTCCCCTTTTTTATGTATATTATGTGAGATATGAGCAAGATAATTAATTTTTTCGGTGGTCCGGGTATCGGTAAATCCACACAAGCATCTGGTTTATTTACCGAGATGAAAAAACGCCACATGAGTGTTGAATATACATATGAGTTCCCAAAAGAGGTGGCTTGGGAAGGTAATATATCCCAATTAAGGGATCAGTTCTTTATAACCGCAAATCAACATAGAAACATTAGTCGTCTTTATGGTAAGGTTGATTATATAATTGTCGATTCACCGATTATTCTTGGTTGCTTTTATGAACAAAGATATGGTGATGGTTATCCAGCATCATTTTATGGAATGACAGGTTTAGGTAACTTTATATGGAAGTTGTTTAAACAATATGAAAATATAAACATAATCTTAAAGAGAAATAATGAAACATATGACCCTAACGGTAGGATACAAGATTTACGAGAGGCTGAAGAAATTGATAAAGATATTAAACTCACATTGGACATTAATAATATACCTTATAGTGAATTTTCTGTTCATAATGACACTCCTTTGGAGATTTACAACTATTTAATAGAAAACAATTTATGAAAAAAGGTTTACTATTAATCGTCTTTATTTTATTCGGTGCAGTATTATTCGCACAAGATACCATAAGAGTTAAAAATCAAGTATTTGAGGTACTTTACTCTCAAAAATTAGAATCACCTCTTTGGTTAAAATATCGTTCAATTAATAGACCGACAAATGTCAATAGAGGGTCTATGGATTTTTACACCGAAAAGAATATTAAAACTTCGGACGCCGAGGACTATAGAGCGAACATATATGATAAGGGTCATTTAGCACCCGCAGCTTCTTTTTCTGATAATATGGAAAACTTGAAACAAACATTTTCATATTTGAACTGTATGATGCAAGACCAATATCAAAATAGAGGTGAGTGGAGATTGTTGGAAGAACAAGAAAGAAAATGGGATGATGTTGAACCGTTAACAATAATCATTAAAGTATTTTTTGACGATACACCCAAAAGAGTACCAACAAATGCGGCAATTCCATCACACATGCAAAAACACATATATTTTGAAAAACAAAAAAAGTGGAAATGCTTTGTTTTCTTAAATCAAAAGCCTAAATTTAAATGGGATGAACTTGAAATGGTATGTCCACCAAGTGATCACAAGTAAATTATGTTAAACAAAGAATTAGTAAACTATCAAGATAAACTATATTGGGTTTATAGAAGAATTAAACATTCACAAGTAAAGGAAGGTTCTGTTAATGATTTAAAGGAATTTTGGTACTGTGATATGGTAGTTAGAAATAGAAATCAACAAGACGATACCCTTTTATTTTTAAGAGAGATTGAAGAAGCTAAAATAGTTTCTTAATTTCCTTTAAACAAATATTAGAGTACTTTTCTTCGTTTCTCTTAGCTTGTCTTTCTAAAGGGTTTTGAGAATAATATCTGGACAATTCGTATTCTCTATATTTTCTACGGACCTGCAAGTAATGCGTATATTCGTGAATTACTGTCGATATAATATCGTGTATTGTGTTATTATTTGGTAGATATATTATAATTTCATTTCTATAAAAACAATAGTTACCGAAAACATCAAAATTATCCATCTTACGTTTTCTTTCACTAAATCTAAACAATAACTTACGTCTTTTTCTATCACATAGACCAAAATACTTTATACACCACTTCAATGCATATGTGGCATAACGTTTTTTGGTTTCTATGTCAATAGTTCTACCCATTGTTAGTTTTATCTGTTTTTATAGTTCTCGTGGTCTTTTTAGGTGGTTTAACGAAATCGTTAATCGCGTCGAAGTTGTTTGAAATGTCTTTTAAAACCGCAGCAAATTCGTAATTTTCATTTTCCTCATGTTTTTTCAATAAAACGATAAGAAAACTTTTTAACTCCATGTCGGTTAATTGGGCTCTGGATTTAACCGAACTCTTCATTAACTTAAAAACCATATAAAGTACTGACATTTTTTTCTCTTGTGGTAACGAGAAGTAATTCTCAATGGTAACATTAGATAAAATGTTAATACTCACGGTTTCCAAGAATTGGATAAAAGATGGATGATTTACGTTTACTTTCATTATTATTTCGTTTTTAAATAAATAGTGGGTGGATTGTTATAATAAATAAAAAAAGGGATAAAATTTTAGTTTTACCCCTTATTTGAAATAGTCTAAAATTCTATTTTGCCCATTTTCCTCTGATTACAATTTGAGCGATAATGTTATATACAGATAAATCTTGATATGTATCTTCGATAGCCTCACCTACCGTATCGGGTTTACCTAATAACACCAATTGCTTCAATCTCTGAATCTTATCGTTCATTCTGAACCAAAGACCTGTCTGAGACAATTTAACCTCTTCAGGGGTCTCTAAACGGGTTCCTACGGAGATATTATCGGGTCCGTAGTTTAATTGCTTTCTACAAAAGATTTCATACTGTTCCTTTAGGATTTTTTTGAATTCTGCTGTGGTTTCTGGGTACTTTTCCTCACATAATTTGATGGGGGATAGTTGTGGAGTGGTATCTTCTGACATATTTTTGTGTTTTTTATTAATATAACGAATTTTATTTGTAATACAAAATATTTATATAAAAAACACATATCATGGCATCAGACGCATATAAAGAAATGCAAGCATCGAAAGATACACCAGGTTCAAGTCAACCAAAACACAAACAACTGATAAAAATGTTAACATTTAGGGTTGTTCCAGCATATTATAAGGAAATTGAGAAGGTTGCTAACAACCAAGAGGTAACAGTATCTAAATTAATTAGAAATTACATTAAAGAAGGTATGAAGAGGGACGGTGAATTAACAGATAGAGAAGAAAAAACCTTTGGTTTAGAATAATTTATGGAAAAAAACATTATATCCGAAAATTTGATTAAAGAGGCCGTTGATAAGGTCTTATTTGAACAAATGTCAAAAGTATCAAGACAGGATTTTAGTAGAGTACAGTTTAAAATAGAGGAATTACAAAATTCTTTAGGTGAAACGGTAAAAGAACTGAGGAAATTAGAAGATTCTATACCATCAGGACTAAAAAGCACGTCAAACGCTAGAATTTCAGGTATAACCGTGAGTTTAAATAACGCCCAAAAACTATTAATTCAACTTAAAGATAAAGTTAGACAATATAAGAAGTCTATTTACACACAATCTTTAGACGAGAAGAAAAAATAATTCTATTTTAACTTTTCATCACTTTTTAGGACTTTTTTACCCTTTTCAGTTAAGAAAAACATCTCTTCGGTGTCGTCATCTTCGTAAGAATTTACCAATCCTTTTGTTTTAAGTTCATTTAGGATTGTACCTGCAACAATTTCACGTAAAAGAGCTTCAAACTCATCTTCATCAAATATTTCATCTTCAGTAAGGTCAGTATCTCCATTTATGAACTTCTCGGTTAATTTGTTAGATATATGATTTTTAGCGAAATCGGTAACCTCAATTTCATAATCCAAAAAGAACCCAGTTTCCACTAAAGTTTCAATTATCTCTTTCGTTCTTTCAATAACAATTGGTTGGTATATTTTTGACATGATAAAAAATTTGATTTTTATTAAAATATAGGTAAAAAACACCAATAAAAAAAATTATTTGGTTGAAAGTGTCCACATTTTTTTATATATTATTGTATAATTAAAATATAATGGGTAACAACAAAATTTTCATTCAAATTGCATCATATCGAGATCCGCAATTAATACCAACAATAAAAGACTGTATTAAAAACGCAAAAAAACCTGAAAATTTGGTTTTTTCAATTGCTTGGCAAAGGTCAAAAGAAGATGTGTGGGATAACTTAGATGAATTTTTAAATGACGAAAGATTTAAAATAATCGATATTAACTACGAAGACTCTAAAGGTGCTTGTTGGGCCAGAAATCAGTTACAACAACAATATAATGGTGAGGAGTATACAATTCAATTAGATTCACATCATAGATTTGCGGAGAATTGGGATGATGATTGTATAAAAATGATTAAACAATTACAAAAGAAGGGACATAAGAAACCTTTATTAACTGGTTACGTTTCATCATTTGATCCTGATAATGATCCAGCAGGTAGAATTCAAGCACCGTGGAAAATGAACTTTGACAGATTTATTCCTGAAGGTGCAGTGTTTTTCTTACCAGCAACAATAGATGATTATCAAGAAAGAACTGAACCAGTTCCCGCTAGATTTTATTCTGCACATTTTTGTTTTACTTTAGGTTCATTTGTTAAAGAGGTTCCACATGATCCTGAATATTATTTTCACGGAGAAGAAATTTCTATTGCAGTAAGATCATATACTTGGGGTTATGATTTATTTCACCCACATAAAACAGTTGTTTGGCACGAATATACTCGTAAAGGTAGGACTAAACAATGGGATGATGATAAACAATGGGTTAGTAAAAATGTACATTGTCATAAAAGAAATAGAAAACTATTTGAAATGGATGGTGAGGTAAAAGATGTTGATTTTGGAATTTACGACTTCGGTAAAGAAAGAACTTTGGAGGATTATGAAAGATATGCCGGTATTTCATTTAAAAAGAGAGCGGTACAAAAATATACAGTTGATAATAATTTAGCACCTAACCCTCCTTTATATGGTGATGAATTTAATAATTCATTCTTATCAATTTTTAAACACTGTATAGATGTTACATTTGATAGAGTACCTGAAAATGATTATGATTTTTGGGTGGTTGCTTTTCATGATGAAAAAGACGAAACTCTTTTTAGAAAAGATGCAGATAGGGATGAAATAAAAAGATTAAAAAATGATCCTGACGGATACTGTAAAATTTGGAGGGAATTTACGGTGGAAAGTAAACCAAAATATTGGGTTGTTTGGCCACATAGCGAATCTAAAGGTTGGATGGAAAGAATAAAAGGAGATTTATAAAAAGTAATATGAAAATATGTTTTGCAACCGAGGTAACATATGAAAATTATGTTAATAGAATTAAGAAAAGTTCGTTAAGTTGGTTTTTAGAAAGGGAATTAGATAAAAGAGGAATTTCATATTATATATCAACAAATTTACCAAATAATTTTAATGAATATAGTGACAATGATTCTATAAAGGTTTTTGATATTGAGGACCTAAGAAAAAATCATCCTACTTCGAAACAATATGAATTATTTCCTGAAGACCCGAGGGGGTTATATCCTTCTAGATATCCTTGGAATATGAGGAGATTCATTATTGAGAAGGCAGCACAAGATGGATATGATTATGTGATTTACATTGATGCTGATAATATGGTTATTTCACATTTAACAACTGATGATATCATCAACACATTAGTTGCAACTTACGAACCGAATGTTGTGTCAACTAACTCCGCAGTTTTTAGATACGAGGGTAGAAAACCAGATGATGTATTCCAATACCATGACAAATATATTGAACATTTTAATTTAAACTTTAAAGACGAACAATACGACACTATAGATGGTCCCGTACAAGTTTTTATGGGAAACACAAATGAAGATATATTAAGATTTACATCTAACTGGCATAAATTTACTGATTTTGGTTACGCACAAGAATTTGGGTTTGGTTATGGTAATAATAAACACGGTAATTTATCATTTGTAATTCCAGTTTCAAATTTTAAATTAGAATGGAAGGGGTTTCCATTTAGTCCTCATCATAGACCTGAAGATAGGTATTAATAATTATAAAAGATTTAAATCACATATGTTTAGTATTGATGGTGTTGTATTAGCAAATAAAGGGTTTTATGTAAATTTGGATTCGTCTGTAAATCGCAAGAATCATATTGAAAATCTAATTTTAAAACATAATATTGTTGGTTTAGAAAGATTTAGTGCGTTGAGAGATGAGTTAGTACAATCGTCATGTACCAAAAGTCATTTAGGAATTTTTAAACAGGCTTTAGATGAGGATTTAGAAATTATATTTGTTGGTGAGGATGATTTTGACATAAAAGAATATTGCTACGCACCATATAGTGATATTCCCGTTAGTTTTAATGAGTCTATAATGAAAATTTCAGAGGACTTAAAAAATGTAGAATGGGACGTATTATTGTTTGGGTGTAATCCAAAATCTCATTTAATTCCTGTTACGGAAAATTTAGCAAAAAACTATTTTAGTACTGGTGCATGGGCATATCTAATAAAAAAGAGAGCTTATAATTATATTTTAGAAAATTCAAATTACTATAGAGATTATATTGCAATAGATGATTATCTTCCACTTTTAAGTAAAAAGGGGTTTGTTACTTTAACAACAATACCATTAACAATTAACCACGCAATTGGATTTGAATCCACTTTACAACCTAGAGGTCCTGTTAATTACGATGCATGGATACAAGGTAGTTATGGTAAATTTTTATACGGGAATTATAAAGAAAAAAGTTTTAATAGTATGTCATTAGAAAAACAAACAACGGTAGTAATAACGGGTCATTATGTTGAGAATTATTTTTTTTATTTAAGTTATCTTTTACATAGTTTACCTGACGAATTATTAAAATGTAGATTTATTGTTCATTATGATGAAGGACATGGTCACGATAGTTCGACTCAAAAAGTTAAATTAAATGCATTTTTTAGAGACTATGATAAAAACATCAATGTAACTTTAAGTTATGGGTACGGTGGATTAATATCAAGTTTAGAATCGGTAATGGAACAAGTAACAACTCCATATTTTATATTTTTAGAACATGATTGGGTATTTTTGAAAAAAGACAATATTGATTTTCTAAATTTAATGAAGGCATTTAATAATCATGATTTTATAAATGCCGTTTGGTTTTCAAAAGATGACAATACAATGAGAGGTTTTGATATTGCTAGAGATATCGATGATGTAACAACTCCTTTTGGTAAGGAGGATAGAGTAAGTGAGGTTAATTTAGTAACAACTTGTAGATGGTCAAATAATCCTGTTATGTTCAGATTGAGTAAATTAAAAGAATGGTATTATAACATAATTAAAAATGAATACGTTGGTGTCGTTCATCAGGCTCAACAAAATATTGAAGAAACAATGATACCTCATTATAGGGATATAATTAGTAAAAATAAATGGTTAGATATTAGAGATAATTGGGGAACCTTTTTATATGGTGCATTAAATGAAGGTCCGTATGTTGGTCACACTGACGCATCAAAAAGATACCAAGGTATTGCAAAATCAGGTCCAGAATATAATGGTGAGGAATATATAAAAAATAACCCATTATAGAATGAAGATTAATCTTTTTACCGGATGGTATTATGTACCTAAAAATCCTATAAGGGAGGACGAGTTTAATTTTTGTTATGAAAAAAATAAAAAACTAAACTTTGGTGAGTATTATATTGATAGAACTCAAAGACCGACTTATAATTCATTTTTAAACGAAATGAAAAAATATCCAAATGATATTAACATAATAGCAAATCCTGATAATTTTTTTGACGAGAAATTTTTAAATGATGTATATGAACTATACTCCAAATATGAAAACAAAGAAAAATTGTGTTTAGGGTTAACAAGATGGAACTATATCAATGAGGGAGATGTAAGATATTTTAATGCCAAGGACTCACAAGATATTTTTATATTTTACGGTTCAGTAGATTTAAACGTTGGCGAACAAATACCTTTAGGTAGACCCGGATGTGATAATAGATTGGCGGCAATATTAATAAATGATTTAAAAATGGATGTCTTTAACCCAAGTTTAGATTTAAAATATTATCATTATCACCCATCTGACGATTCAACAAGAACCTATTTAAATGAAAAATTAGAAAGGACTGAATTTGTTATGGGACCTCATGAATTTATATATTCATGTAGATTAAATGATGTTAAAAAATAAAATTATGGAAATTGTTAATAAGATATTGTCATTTGACAATAAAAAAATAGATGGTAGTATAATAAATGATGAACAAATAAAAAATTTAGTTTTTTATTTGTTAGACTCAATTGATAATAATGTCGACGGAGATGTTGTTGAATTTGGATGTTATGTTGGTGAGTCCAGCAAATATCTAATGAAAACTTTACTAGAAACAAATTCAAGTAAAAAACTTTTTGTTTATGATTCTTTTGAGGGTCTTCCTCCATTATCTAAATGGGAGGAAAATACAGGATGGAGAGCAGGGACGTTAAAAAGTACCGAAGAAATACTAATATCAAATTTTGAACAAAACAATTTACCAACACCAATCATCCATAAGGATTGGTTTAAGGATGTCCCTGAAGATAAAATACCTGAGAAAATATCCTTTGCATTTTTAGACGGGGATTTTTACGATTCAATTTATGATAGTTTAAATAAAGTTTTTGATAAAGTTACTGATGGAGGTTACATATGTTTTCACGATTATCAAAGAAATGATTTACCGGGTGTTCGTGCGGCAATAGAGGATGTTTTTAAAGAAAAAGGTGTTGATTATACCGTAGAGGAAGTTTGTGGTCAATTAGGAATTTACAGAAAAAATAGTACCATTGAAAATAGAATACCCCAAAGACCAACTAGTGAAGTTAATTATGGTGGGACAACAATCGTTACAGGTATTTGGGACATTAAAAGAGAAGAACTTACCGAAGGGTGGAGTAGAAAATTTGACCATTATTTAAATCATCTTTCTAATTTAATGAAGACAGATGATAACATGATAATTTATATTGAGGAGAAGTATAGGTCATTTGTTGAGGACCATAGACCCAAAGAAAACACATTAATAATTGTTAGGGAGTTGGAATGGTTTAAGAAGAGTGAATTTTTTAACAAAATTCAAAAAATAAGAAATGATTCTAATTGGTCCAACACTTCTGGTTGGTTACCTGAAAGTACGCAAGCAAAATTGGAAATGTATAATCCAATTGTTATGTCGAAGGTATTTCTTTTAAATGACGCATCAATAATGGATCCGTTCAATTCATCACATTTAGTTTGGGTGGATGGTGCAATTACAAATACTGTACATGAAGGATATTTTTGGAAAGATGGGGTAATTAAAAACGTTTCTAAATTTTTTAATAAATTCTCATTTGTTTGTTTTCCTTATGACGGAAAAGTTGAAATACATGGATTTAAGTATAATGAAATGTGTATCTATTCTGAGGATGAGGTAAACAAAGTTGCAAGAGGAGGTATATTCGGGGGTCCAAAACATTTAATAAGTAAAATCAACGAAATATATTATTCATTATTAAACGATACCCTATCTAACGGTTTAATGGGTACGGAAGAGAGTATATTTACAATCATCACATACAAATATCCTGAACTAGTTCAGTATTTTGAAATTGAACAGAATGGATTGTTGGGTTTGTTTTTTGAAAATTTAAAAAATGGTAATTTAATTCCGAGACAAGAAAAAAGTGAAACGATAAAAATAAATCCTCATAGTAAAGAAAATATTGCACTTTACGTAATGACGTATAATTCACCAAGTCAGTTTGAAAAATTATGTATGTCGTTTGAAATGTATGATAGAAATTTTTTAGATAGACCTAAGAAATTTTTATTAAATAATTCAATAGATTCGGATACAGATTTAACATATTCAAATCTTTGTGAAAAATATGGATTTACTGAAATTAAAAAAGGTAATTTAGGTATTTGTGGTGGTAGACAATTCATATCAGAACATGCTGATGAGAATAATTTTGATTACCATATGTTTTTTGAGGATGATATGTTTTTTTATTTAGGTGATGATGAGTTTTGTAGAAATGGATTTAGAAGAAAAATAAAGGACTTCTATAATGTCATGTTAGATATCATATGGAACGAAAACTTTGATTTTTTAAAATGGAATTTTAGTGAGTTCTTTGGTGATAATACAAGACAGTGGTCTTGGCATAATGTACCTGGCGATACAAGAGCTCGGTTATTCCCTGAAAAACCTGTTAAAATAAATAATGACCACAACTACGCTCCCTATTTAAATTTTAAAAACATTAAGTCATATAAATCGGTACCGTACGCATCGGGAGAGATATATTATTGTAATTGGCCACAAATAGTCTCAAAAGAAGGAAATAGAAAAATGTTTATAGATACAAAGTTTGCCAATCCATTTGAGCAAACGTGGATGTCTTTTATATATCAAGAAACATTAGAAGGTAAGATTAAACCGGGAATATTATTAGCAACACCAACGGAACACGATAGGTTCGAATTTTATCCAAGAGAGGACAGGAGAGAAAATTAAAAAAACCTCTTATTTGGAGGTTTTCTTCTTTTCTTCAGGTTTTTGTAAACCTTTCTTTATCTCACCTTTTTTTTCACCGTCTTTCTTCATTGCGGTTTTGTGTTGTTCAGAGATTTTCTTTTTCTCCTCTTCAGACATTCCAAATACTCCCATATTATATTGTATTATTTTTTATTATTTCGGTTGAATCGTCTTTTTTATTTTTAAGTTTTTCACATTTTTCATATTCTTCTCTTTCCTCAAAAACTATTATTAACGAATCTATTATTTCTATGTACAACTCCAAATCATTATCATATGATAATATCGTACATGTATTATTATAATCATTTAATATGTCATTGTCAAGGGAAGTGATGAAATCATAAATCATAGTCAATTCCTCCTCATCATAATTCCCAACATTTAAAACTCTTGTTGCCTGTAATAAAAAATTAAAATTCATACTATAAATACATTCTACTGTTTATCTCTTATTAATTTATCTAAGATTCTGAAACATTCTAAAAATCCATCATATTCTACCTCACTTCTAGTTGTTTTAGAATCTTGTGTTGGACCAAAAACTATACCATTGGCCAACGATATTGAAAATACCCATTGATGTGGGTTATACATTTCAATAGTCAAATATACACCTTCTTTATCAAAAAAATAATAAAGTTTTTTTGTGTCATAAAACTCTAAAGTTGATAAACTTAGAACCCCGACATTAGGAAACATTACATTTGTAAATTTCTTAAATGAGGAAGGATACAAATATTCAATACTATACCAATCTATCATATTATTAATTATAATGCATTTATGGTACTTTGTATATTGTATTTTTTGTTTTTTCAATAAAATCAATATAATTATGATTGTTTACAATGATTATACATGAATTCTATTACAACGATGACAACAGGACGTTGTACGTTGAATTTTCAACCGATGATGACAGCGATAATTTTTATCGAGTTCTAAATCTTGGATTTGAGGATGTTGAATATTATTCCCCCGAAATAATAGTTGAGGAGGATATGGAAGGTATTGATGAAGATTTTGTGAAAGAATTAATCGTTCAATACGGTAAAGAGAATGATTTACCAGAAGAAAAAACTTTGTGATATTTATAAGATATGGGATTTTTAAACGATGATAAGAAGGAAAAGTTAACTGCGTTCGTAAAGTTCGTAAAAGACCAATTGGAACTTAAAACAGTTCCCACTATCTCGATTAAGGGTAATAGAGACGGTTTGAAAACGACCGCGAATTATGATTACACTAAAGAAAATAAGATAATCAAAGTTTATGGTAAAAACAGAGCTTTGGTTGACATTATGAGAAGTGTTGCCCATGAAATGGTCCACCACAAACAATTTGAAGATGGTCGTTTAGAACAAAGACCACCCGATATTGGGGGTGAGATTGAGGATGAGGCAAATGCAAAGGCGGGACAATACATTAAATTGTACGCAAAAGAAGACCCGACCATCTACGAGGATTAATTTATTTTTTATGTAATGTTATCTCTAAGTGAGATTCTATTGCTTTATCATATACATTGTTACCTAATTTAATACTGGTAAAAAATGATTGACTTGTTAATAACAATTCATTTGATGGCATGGCCCCATATGTATCTATTGAGAAGGTGTACCTTGTCTTGTTCCCAAAATAACCCCATTCCATGATTGTATTTTTAGTACAATATGTACAAGGAAATCCAACAAATATATAGTCATCTTTAACCACATTTTGGTTGTTTTCATATATCCTAAGTTGGTTATACTCAAAAGACCATGTTGTTTTATTTACACTAAATCTTCTATCTATTGATGAATTTTTAAAATCTTGACTTAAAAGTAATGTACTATCATTAAGAATTTGTTTTACATAAAAATCACTAACCGAAGCCTCGTTTTCCGATACCACAGTTACGTGACTATTGAAATTTACCTTATCTATAACGACTTTAACTTTAACAACGTCCCATCTACCATTAAGATTTAACATTGGGTTACTCGGTAATTCATACTTTTCACACCCAAATAGGGTAAAAACAACTAAAATCGATATTAATTTCCTCATGTCTTTATATTTTAAGCAAAAATAGGTATTTTTTGGTATATCACAATCAATTTCAAAGATTTTTTTAGGTATTTATATATTATGAGAATGGTCATTAACGAAAAACAACTAAAATTGATACTATCAACTGAAAATCAAGATATTGAAGAACAGGGGGAAGTTGCGACTGAACCATCCGCAGGCACATCAAGTACTCAAGCTGGAGGTCAAGGGTACCCTGAGGTTGGGAAATGGGAAAGTGGTATAGAGAGAGGTCCTGCCAATCAAATTGGGGTTACAAAATGGGCGGATATCGTTGGTGCAAATTTAAAAAGAGGTAAGTCCAATCCACTAAAATAAGAAATTACAGATATTTATATAGAAATCAAAAAATAATGGTTTATCAAACAAGAAATATAGTTACAGAATCCGAAAGAAATAGAATTAGTTCAATACACGGATTTGTACCAAAAAAACGTGATTATATATTTGAAGCATGTATCACGGTTGATGGAAGATACTTTGTTATACAAGACGAAGTGTTTGATATACAAGAACAAAAAACAATAGGAAACGTTTGGGGTTCATTGGATGTTTTTAAAACAATTTTTGAGAGTGTTAAATTAGAAGATGAGGGTTATTCACAAATTAGAGAAAACGTCCTTTCTTTACCAATATTAGAATCACAACAAAACCTTTATGGTTTAAGGGACATATTACTTGAATTTAATTTTTTACAAGATACGTGGTTAGGTAGACAATTTAAAAGTGCTGGAGATAGTGTTGCCGATTTTGCAAAAACATCATATGAAGGTGTAAAGAAATTTGGACTTGCAGTATCTCAAGGGGATTGGATGGGTATTTTAAAATTATTAGGTCAAGGTGTTAAATACGTTTTAAGAAAATTAAAAGATGCCTTATATAGTAATCTAGGTATGATTGTAGATGCGGTTTTAATTGCAACAGGTGTTGGTGCAGGAGCGACAAAAATTGCTTGGGGATTGGTTGTAGCTTTAGACCTTTATCAATTAATAAGTGATGATTGGCCAGAAGAAGAAAAAAATGATCCGTTTTGGTTAAAATGTTTATTCTTAGGTTTTGATATATTAGGATTTACAACTGCAGCCGCGGCTGCTAAAGCGGCTAAAGCGGGAATTATGCCAATTAAAACACTTGTAAGTAATCCAGCAAAAATTGCACAATATTTTGAAAAGAACCCAAAGGTTAAAGGAATGATAACCTCAATGGTTGACGGAATAAAACAAGTGCCAGCCTTATTACAATCGGTAATGAAGACACTTTCGGCTAAATTTCCTAAAGGTGCAAGTTTTATTAACGGTGTTTTAGGTGGATTAAAAACAATATCAACAAGATTCACCGAAAGTTTACAGAGATTGTTAGGACAAAAAGCGGGTACAGGAGCATCTGCTGGTGCGAAGACCACTGGTATACTTTACGGTTTTGAGAAAGCAATCGGTGGACACGAAACTAAAGGTGCGACTATGGCTACTAATAGTGCTGCTAATGGTATGGACCCTATGGTATCGAACCAATATGCTGAATTAGTTAGAACTAAATATAATGGTAAAGATCCATGGGATTAAATTTAAAATTTAAAATTTATATATGAAAGATAATACAAACCCAATTGACAGAATTAAATTAATGATGTCATATGATAATGAAAAAACTTTAAATGAAAATTTAAATGTTTTAAACTTAATAAGTGAAGATGAGTCAACTGAGGTTGGGGAACAATTCAGGAAAGAAGTTGCAAGTAGATTTAAAAATACCGCTACAGGTGCTAAGGAAACCGCTATAATTTCTGCAATGGGTAAAGAATTTAAATTGGCAGATAATGTTATTGCAACAGCATTAACAAAAGACCTTACTCAATTAACTAAAGAACTTGAAGATGCGATAAAGTTGGATTTGAAAAATGGAGTAAGAGTATCAACAACAAATACATTGGGGCCAGCAGCGAAAGAAGCCTCTAAATTAAAGGCAATGAAAGAAATGTCATTAAAAAGTAGTGAATTAAAGGCATCAGGAAAAAATATAACAACTAAAGAAATTGATGATATAGTTTTAAGAGCACAAACGGAATCTAAAGAGATGGCTAGAAAATTAGAAACTGGTGTTGTTAGTAAAGAAGGAAAAAAAGCTGCCAATCAAACAAAGAAAATTGCGGATTTAGAAGCAAAGATTAAACAATTAGAAACAGTTAAAACACCTCAACAAGCGGAAGCAGCAATTAAAAATGAGGTTAACATTACTATGACTCAGGGAGGTGCCGCAGGAACACACGCTGAAATGCAAGCAATTAAAGAAATGGCACCGGAAGCTAAAGTGGTTGCTCAAGAATCCAAAGCAATAGTTGAAACAATGAAACCATCTAAATGGGAAAAATTCAAAAAAATTGCAGGTAGATTAAGTCCAAAATATTGGATTATGTTAGGTTTAGCTGGTGTAGGTGGTTGGTATCTTTGGAAATTTTTTAAAGGTGGAACAACAAAACCAGGAGATCAATTATTTGGTAAATGTTTAGATGATGTTATAGACGATAACGGAACAACGATTGTAAATACATCGGGTGGAGATCCAGTGGTACAGGTTAAAAATACAGGTAATACGGAATATGATCAAAAGGGTGGATTATGGTTTTACAACAATGGTAGAGTGTGGATGGTTGATGGGACTAAAAAAGGTAGATGGTCATGTAAAGGTAAAGAAACAGTAATTGCAGAACAAGGAGACGGTAATCCAAATACAGGTATTGGTAACATTAATATTACTTGGGATGGTGAATCGAGTCCGGTAACAACAGAACCGATAAAAACGGAACCAGTAAAAACGGATAATCCAAAATATCACGATTGTGCTTCAAAAGATTTTCCGTTTGAATTTGGATGTATTTCACCAAAAATTGCGGAAATACAAAAATGTTTAGGTATAACACCACAAAAAGGTTATTTTGGACCTAAGACTAAAAAAGGTTTAGAAGATTTACAATATAATTTATCAGGTGGTATTACTAAAGAAACATATGATAAGATTATATCAGCTTGTAACCCAACAACTGGTTCTACAACTGGTACAACTACAGGGTCTACAACAGGTTCTACCACTTCAGTAACGGGTACAACTACAGGTTCTACAACTGGTAATACAACAACCGCACCAATAACACCTCCAGCAGTACCTGCTGAACCTGTATACGATAGAAACAGATTACAAGAATTATTGGCTAGTAAAAATTTAGTTAAAAAACGTAATGGTGTTATTGTTAAATGGAAAGGTCCTGAATTAGAAGGTAACGACTATTACATCTTAGATAAATATTTGAAAGACCAAGGTTATATTCAAAAGAAACAAAGAGAAACTGGTGATAGAGACGATGAAGATGTAACAATGAAATATAAGTGGAAATTACAAGGAGAAGAATAGTATGAAAGATATTAAAAAAATAGTAAGTGAAAACCTCTCAAAGAAGCATTCTATAAACGAATCCTTTGAGAGGATTTTTCTAAATGAAAATGATGAAGATAAATTCGGTTTAACCATACAATATTTGGGTAAATTGATAGATGAGGGATATGACAATGAACAAATAGAAAATGTAGTAAACGAACAATTTGATTGGTTAAAAAAACTATTCACCCCAAATAAACAAAATCCACAAGATGCATCTACAAGAAGTGGTATTTTAGATAAAGTAGGTGGTGGAGCCATTTCACAATTTAAAGAATATGCAATAACGACATTATTAAACCTAATAGGGTTTAAAGGTCCATTAGTGAGTGCAATGGCAACTGCAATGAGTGAAATGACATTAAGTGATTTAATTGCTGTCTTTAGAGATAAACAAAGTTGTTCATATCATGGTAGTACTGTTGCAGATGCATTATCAGAATCATTAGTGGTATATATTATTTCATCAAGTACTGAAGAAGATTCAATGGCGGCAAATTTCTTAAGAAATACAGTATTTGAATACATAAAATCAAGTCAATTTGGTGAAATGTTAGCAAATGCTGTTTGTAATGTTGCATACAAAACAAAATCAAGAATTATTTCAAACATTAATGAATAATAAGATATTTATATGTAGAGTTTAATTGGTTTGGTCGCCATTAAACGATAATACTTATAAAACGAAAAGGAGGTGTTCTAAATCTCGACAAAGGGTCTTCGGACCTTTTGCTCGTTTATATGGGTACCAAATAAAAAACCCATCCGAAGATGGGTTTATGGTGGAGGTGACGGGACTCGAACCCGTGTCTTTCCTGTTCAACAATAAATGACTACACGTTTATTCAATTAGTTCACAACTGACAAATATTTGGTTCCTATTTTGACATCGTTACCAACAACTGTGTCGAGTTCACTTTTGTTACGGTAGTCCTCTGAACGAGACCGTTTGTTTCTTTTTGGGTAGAAACCACACCTTAAGTACTTCTGTTCCTAGGTTATATGTACGTCGACCCGATTGTAGTTTCGCCTTAGGCTACTGCTACGTTAGAAGTTGCAAGAATACCTGCTACTTCCATGTTGTTGTAAACGTTGCCGTCTAAAATTTTCCACCGTAGATTTAAGTCATAGATGAAGTCTGACTACGTGCCACTTACCCCTGATACCTGAAATCAATGCCAGGCACCCCCATATTTTAAAGAACTTATACAAATGTAGATGAAAAAGGGTTAAAAAACAAATTTTAACCCTTAAATTCCTATATGTGTAATTATTTATTTCTTAGCAGATGGTTTTCTTCCTTTACGAGCTTGATTTCCTTTAGTTGCGGTTACAACATCCTTAGATTGTTTAACAACTTTTTTTGCTGCTTCAACAACATCTTTAGATTCCTCAACCACTCTTTTTGCTCTTTCTTTAACTACTTTAGCAACTTCTTTAACTTCTGCTAGTTTTTCTTCAACCGCATCTGGAATGTTATTACCATCTTTGTCTTCGATTTTACCTGATTTCATTAGGAAAAATACTACAGCTCCAGCTACAACCAAAGCCAATAAAATTAAAAGTACTGTCATCATAATTGTTTGTTTTATATATAAATATCCGTTATTGTGCTAAAATCGATTAACCCTTAAAGGGAAGTGTTTCTCATATAATGCTTCAAAAAACAACTTATTTTTCTCCCATTGTTTATTAGTCATACCAATAGATTTGTGTGTTACCATTATTTTAGTGGTAACCCCAACTTTAATTCCATCTAAATGGTTGTCAACACAAAATGGTAAATCATAAAAATGAAACCCTGTAAATTCTTCATTAAACTTATGTTTAATTCTACCTTTATGAACCATAATAAACAATCCATCAACAATTACCACTTCTTTTGGTTTGTCACCAAATGATTGTTTTGAATAGTGATTTACATGTCTTTTACCTTCATGTTCATGACCCACAACACCATACATAGATTCTCTATCTTGCCACCACATTCCACTCATTAAGTTATCAGTACCTGCCAATCCTAAAATTCCATATTCAGGATTTTCTTCAAAAAGTCTAACAACTTTTGGTGTAATGTTGGAAGTTTCTAAAATAAGATCATCATGCATAAACACAACAATATCATGTTCAGAATCTTGTAATCCTGTGTTATATATTTTAGGTAGAGAATCCACACCATCATTCTCATAAATTAATATTTGAGTTTTAGGGTGTGAAAACATTTTCTCAACGTGTTTTAAATAGACATCATCAATTTTACGTGTTGAGATGACGACACTTATTGGTTCATTATATTTCGACATGTGTTGCGATTATTTCACCATAAACTTCTTGAAGGTCTATGATTATTGGTTTATTAATTGGACTATATCCAGGATTACATATTGACGCATTTACAAATAATGTTTTATTACCGATCTCAACACCGTAACCTTCGTGAATATGACCAAATACACTTACTAATGGATTTATTTCTTCTATTCTATTTCGTAACAACTCACAACCAACATTCGTATTTGGTTGTCGCCAATTATTAACTAAATCTCCATATCCATTTGGTGGTCCGTGTGTAATTAACACGTCGGTATCGGTTGGGATGTTATTCCATTTTTCTAACAACTCTTCACCCATTCTCGGTAAATTAAAAGCCCAATCATAAAACCATGGTTGCCAAGGACTACCATAAAATTTAATAGGTCTTGAAAATTCATCACTTTCAATTGTTATAAAACTATCCTCTAAATAAGTTACATCAGATTGAGATAAATTTTCGGGTGACATTAAATTATGTAACCAATCATAATCACCTTTATGGTGAGGTTGATTAACTCTTTCAAAACAATGGTCGTGATTACCTGATATGAATATTTTTTCATCAAATCCTTTAATGTTTTGAAACCAATGAATAAATTCGGTAACATCCCTTTCTCCACCTCGATTAGAAATATCACCCGCATGTATTAGCACATCACCAGATGGTATTTCGTGGGCCATACCACTATGTAAACTATGTGTGTCAGATATACAAACGATTCTCATAATATCAAATATAAGTAAAATTTATTAAAATGCATAAAAAAAGTCAGAATAAATCTGACTAATTTTTTTTGGGCCGAACGGTTTTAAAACGTTCCAATTCCACCACTTTGTTTTACTAAACAAAGAAAAAAAACACTGAGAATACATGTTTTAACAATTGACTTGGGGACATTATTTGATTCTTCCCTTTTCCACTACCTTTTGAGTAGTACCAATCAGCGGCGGTCAATTAGATTAACCAATCCTTAAGTCGTTATATACTCTTTTAATACTCATTACTCATCAAAGATGCCTCCCTGATTCAACCTTGCGGGTTTAGAGAACTTTTTTAAAAATCACATTGGGCTTGAGACCCTTTGTGGCCGTGAACCCCTCACGACTATGTAGCCACCTGTCTACAACGACTGACGAACACTTTTTCTTGTATGATTTTAAGTTGTTAAACCAAAATTAACAAAATTTAGTTTCCGAATTTGGGAAAGTAGTGGTTCGTCGACCAGCCAAGCCACCTTTTGAGCGACTCGATACTAAACTACTCTCTGTAACATCCCTGCTACCATATTTTTGGACCCCTTCAAAACTAAACTCTTGGTAGAGTTTAATAAAGGATGATAACGACACCACTCGTACTTCACCATACCTTTCGGTTTTAAGATTCCCATCATATTGAATCACGCAATTGTAAAGTCGGATAACGATACTTCTCACAATAACTCTATGGATTATTCTTATTGGTGTTCCCACCTCAACCAAACAACTCGGATTGCTTGGTCGTCAAACCACTTTCCCTAAAGTGTTACCCTCAGTACTTAAGGTTTAACGATACTCCACTTGCCTACTCGAGATCCATTACTGAATCCGCAACTCACCCCAACCAAGGGTTTGTCACTTTATCCCACTTTCATGGTTTATTTTAATCGACCATAGGCGGCCAATATTTTTAAATCAAAGAACTATTTCTTGTTTCTTTTACAAAGATAAGAAAACTTTTTTAAAAAACAAAATATTTTTTAATTATTTTCTACTTTATTTTTTTTCAATGTTTTTTTAGAAGATACTTTCTCAGTTGTCTTCTTTGTCTTGTACTCAGGATTTTTATAAAGTTTATATTCGGTCTTTGGTGCAAATGACCAATAACCACCCTTAACTCTTAAATCCGCTTCATTGTCATCTACTCTCAGTACCTCACCAATTTCATGACCCTTACTTGCTTTAATTAATTTAATACATTTCATATTTTCCATGTTTATAATAAAATATAAGAAATAAAAACCATAAAAAAAAATTAAAGTACATTTCTTTTAAATTCCTTATTAACTAAATTTGGTTCATCGTCATAACCAAAGAAGATACATTCTTTTTTAAACATTTCACATACGGTCAAATACTCATTAAGTGTAATTTCATCATAATAGTAATTCGGATTTTTTGAATGGTGATATCCTGACAAAGAATCCTTAAAATAGGTATAGAAAACCATAAATGAATTATTCATACCGTTTGGAAAATCTTTTAAAAAATAAAATGGTTTTATATAGGGTTTATTTAATATGCCAAAATTTTTTAAATTACTTTCACTTAATAAATTGTTATTAATTTTTACAATATCATTAATATCCTCTATTCTAAAAAATCTATAATTATAATTTTCAAAACGTTTATCATATTCTTTTCTAAAATTAAAATTTAAATTTGATATAATTTCATTACCCAATGGGTCATTTAGAAAAAAAGAACTTTGTGGTAAAAAATGAGTATCATTTGAACTTTCAATAAAAGAGTTATATTTTTGAATAAATTTTGATAAGGAGTCTATCTCAAGATCCTCAAATGTTTTTAACGACTCTTCTGTTCGTTCTAACTCTTTTTTTGTTAGTTTATTTAACATATTAAGGTCATATAATCTTTTCAACTTTACATACCAATCGTATGACGAAAAAAATCTATCGATAGGGTTTCTTATAAATAAGAAACAATTTTTTTCTAATTCTTCATTAACAAAATTAAACTCGATTGAATTTAATTGTAATATATCTGATAAAGTTGAGTAAATTATTGTATTTCCAGATTTATGGGGGATAATAAAACTTGTATTATATTCAGGTACATTCATATGTGTATTATAAATACCATTAGGTTAACAAGAACAATTTTTGCTGTAGTGGGTGGGTTCGAACCACCAAGTGGAGATTCAACCGATAACATGACGCTTGCAAGCTGGTGGTCTACCCCCTAATATTATCAATCTGTTTCTTTGTCCACACCCCCGAGACAGGAGGGTACGTTTGCCAATTTCGTCACACTACAATATAACACCCTTTTATCAGCCGAAGCCTCACATAACCTTAGTGTGGAACCACAGGTAGGTGTCATGAATGATTACCACTGAGAATGTAGATTTTCACTAACTCGATTTAGCGGTCTCTATGGTAATTTTTTTGATGGATGAAAAACATCTATTTTTCTTGCGGATTTCCATCGGAATCCCATAATTTAAAAGTGGACCAGATAGGAATCGAACCTATTACCTTCACATTATGAGTGTGCCGCTCTAACCGAGTGAGCTACAAGTCCAATTAATAGGTGGGGCTTAATTATTTAACTCTTTACCACCATTAAGTCTTTAATGCTTTAGACACCTATCGTGATCCCGTTTGGATTCGAACCAAAGACCCACATCTTAGAAGGATGTTGCTCTATCCAACTGAGCTACGGAACCAAAGTAATGTAATGTCTGTACGGTTTGTATCTAATCCACACCTTTGTACGTGTTTCAAAAGTTTCCATTTCATACGTAGCGTCTGTTCCGTCACTTATTTCTAAGTCATTACATTGTACCTGGGGCGGGACTTGAACCCGCACGGGACTTTCGCCCCAACAGATTTTAAGTCTGTCATGTATACCATTTCATCACCCAGGCATTTGTTTTTCCAATACATCAAAGAACTATAATCAAATATAAGAATAAAAAATGATATAAAAAAACCCCGAACATTTTTTTTAGTTTGTTCGGGGGAATTAACTGAACTAAAAATGTTTATTTTACTTTATACGATAACCCAAGTCCTAATGTAAAATCACTACCAACTAAATTACCGATAGTCCATAAATTTATGACATTACTTGGTCTAAGTGGATTGTACATTATAAGAAAATTTGGTTTATTACCATTAATTGTTGGTTGTAACCCAAATCCAATAATTGCTTTGTCCTCTTTTAATTCTCTAAGAACACCAAACTTCATATTATCAGATAAAGTTCCTGTATTGGTGTTGACACCAGGAGGAAGTGTTATTCCACCATTTTGGCTTTTCAATTCACCATATGGAAGACCTGCATAAAACCCCCAACCTTTTTTCATAAAACCACCTGTTATATAACCATCTGATGGGCCACCTTTTCGAGTGGCGGTTATAAACCACTCTTGCCCATTTGCCACGACTTCTACTCCCAAAAGTAACGTTAGCACTAAAAAAATTTTTTTCATTTTTTTGATTTGGACAAGGAGTCTTCCGTTGCCCATTTTTCTTTTAACTTTGCTACCTTCTCAATCTTTACAATTTTACCATTCAATTTGGTAATCTCGTCCGCGATTTCTTTGGTTTTGACGGCCCTGCTAGCGAAATTTTCATCTGTTACTTCAACCCATTCAATTTTTCTTTCCAGAGATTTAATCTCTTTCTTTATTTGATTGACTGACTTTCTTTCGTCTGAAAGACTTGGGTCGATAGATGATGTTAATGTATTAAAAAATAGCATTAACGATAGTGTGATTTTATCTATCATATATTATAAATATTAATAATATGATAAATATACAGAATAAAATATTGTAAATCAATATCTTAATATAAAAAAATTTTGTACTCGGTACGGGATTCGAACCCGTGCAACCACCGTGAAAGGGTGGTGACCTAACCACTAGTCGAACCGAGCAAGTAATCACTCAAATGGGTATTTGTTATAATATCACAATTGTTGCACTATACTTTGGTTAATTACTCCGTCTGTATCCAACAGCTTTATGTTGGCTTATAATTGGCTACTTTATTATAACTCACATTTTTATTTGTGATTAATTAAGAACTAACATTGCTATCAGGGTTTAAATGGTTCACAGATAAATCCGGAATCACCACCTACCGATTTTACGGTATCTTAGTTAATTCTTGCAGAGAGTTAGGGATTCGAACCCCAGATACCTTTCAGTATGCCAGTTTTCAAGACTGGTGCCATCAACCACTCGGCCAACTCTCTAAAATTGATTCTAACTCACCTTAAGTTGCACCATCCGAGTCACTGCTCTGGTTGACAAAGTCCTCGTTGAGTTAGTCTCAAAAAGTTACAGGTTTTTCGTACCATCTATGTACATCATGACCGAAGTTTGGTTGGATTTACATCACGTCTCAGCAAACTTTACTCGGTGGTTACATTTTCGTATTGGGGTAATTATTCCCGACTTATAGTAACTCTACCCTCACCGCCCTACCTCGCGAGTCAGACGGATCTTTTGGGATTCATAGACAGTGGGGTTACACCACCGTCGTCACCTGTTGAGCCCAAACTCAGATTCGAACTGAGGACCTACTGATTACAAATCAGTTGCTCTGGCCAGCTGAGCTATTCGGGCTACTATGGAAAACAGAAGATGGGGGTGTGGACATCTGTTTTTATGATTGGCGTTTCTCGCTATTCGCTAGCCCCGTTAAATCCCAATCAACCATTTGTTTTACAAAGATAAAAAATAATTTTAGATATTCCAAATTATTTATTATCTTTTATATATTTTTTTAATATTTCAAATTCATTTTTAACAAATTCGGGGTCATAACTTCCCATATCTTTTATTATATATGGTTCATATCCCATTTTTTTAATCTCATTAATTTTAATATTGTCACGATTTTTAACTTGTTTAAGTGAATGTTTTTTAGTTATTTTTTCATAATGCCATTTACCATTCCACATAATTGCTAATTTATAGTCATTAATTATTACATCGGCATCCCATCCATTAAACATATTTTCATTAGATAAAACATCGTTATATTCTTTTTTACAAAGTTCAAATAATAAAATTTCATTTTTACTTCTTTTACCTTGTTTTGATTTTTTACCACCCGCAGATCCCGAGCATTTGTATGAACAAAATCTTCCTTTTAAATTTTCTTTACGTTCAAAATGTTTACCACAGTTATCACATCTACGTATTGTATATTTTATTTCTTTTTTGGGTCTCGGAGGTTTGTTTTTTAACGAAACAGATATTTTAATTCTTGTTTCTTCATTAAAATCTCTACTATTTGAACATTTATAAGAACAATGTTTTGGGTAATCCCCTATTGAAAATATATGTTCAGTTACATTTATTTTATATTCTTTATCACATTTTACACAATTTAATATCTTTTCATTTTTAATTTGGTTTTTTGTAATTAACGATTTTTCAATCATTAATTTTTTATTTGGGTTCATAGAACAATTAGTCACGTGAGCTCCTGCTTGTTGTTTCTTTTCAAAAACAAACGTTTCATTACAAAACTTACATTTATATTCCATCATACTCATTAATATAATTAATAAATATGACAAAATCAAAGTTGCGGGTGCAGGATTCGAACCTGACGTGTCGTTTTACCGACGTGTGCTTATGAGACACCTGAGTTTGACCACTACTCTAACCCGCAAAATGTTGTCCCTCGTGGATTCGAACCACAACTAGATGGACCAAAACCACCTGTACTACCGTTATACTAAAGGACAATATGTACCCAAGGTCGGACTCGAACCGACACGCCTTTCGACACGGTTTCTAAGACCGCTGTGTATACCATTCCACCACTCGGGTATTATTGCACGCATGTAAGGACTCGAACCTTCATCTTCGGTTTTGGAGACCGAAATTCTACCAATTGAACTACACACGCGTTTTGCGTTGATGATAGGACTCGAACCTATAATCGTTCGGTTAACAGCCGAAAGCTTCACCATTAAGCTACATCAACAACTGTAGGGTAAAGAGGACTCGAACCTCCATGATACCTTGCTCCCAAAGCAAGTGACTTAGCCATTAGTCCATTACCCTATTTGTATAAAACAAAAAACCTCGAGATTTTTAAGTCCCGAGGTTTTCTAATATTTTAAGTTAAACTAAATTAACCAACATCAGTATCATCGAGACATATGTGCATAGGTTGCTCATTCCAATTTAGTTGGTTTGAAAACGATGTCATGTTTGTTAATTGTCTCATTGAATTTAGTTTTATCTTTTTCTTTTACAAAGATAACAATAAATATGTATATAATCAAGAAAAGTTAATAAAGATTTTTTTTGACTAGTTGCCGGAACGTGATATTTATAAGGGACAAATAAAAATTATCTCTCTCCTGACTGTTTTCATATGAAAATTGCGGGAGCATTTTAAAAAATTTCATATGGAAAGAATTAGAACATTATCACTTAGTTTAGGCAATAAATTAGCCCACGCATTTTTCTTATTAGTTGGGGTTTGGATTGTATTCGCTCTATGCTTCCAATTATTCTTCGTTTATTTAGAATTTTCCGGTAAACATGAACTACAAAGAAATGTTGTAAATTGGATTGAATGGAGAATCGATGGTACATTCAAAAATAATCCTGAAAATATATGGTACGATGCCGACGACCATATTTGGGTTGAAAGTGTAACCAATGAGGTTAAAATCGGTAAATTAGCTGGTAATAGAAATTTAGCATTTGGAGTTAAAAACATCTTAGAAGAGTTTTTACAAGAAAAGGGCTACGATTTATCGGCATCATCTCCGTACAAATTACAAGTACAAATTGTTTATTTAGATGTTCTTACAACAAAGAAGAACATATCTGTTTTCCATTCTGGTGAGGAGGAAGTGGTTATTAGACTGAAGGGAACATTGACAAAAGACGGTAAAAAGGAAAAAGAACTTATTGTTGAGGAGTCGTCATCTGAGGTATCTATGTCTACTCTAATTGTTGATGAAGGAGGGTCGTTTAATCAAACTTCTTTAAGTAATGCGCTCAAAAAGGCCAGTGAAAAACTAATAAATAAATTAATGGTTAAAAAATAAAAAAATGAGAAATCTATTAATAATAATCGGGGTAATAACACTATCCCTAATTACGTTTAAGTCAAATGCACAATTAACCGTTAACCAATCGGTAACTCCAACAACGGGGTTAAAAGTTGGAGATACAATTTCAGTAAAGTATACGGTTGCAAGAGGTACAACCACACCTCGTTATTTTTGGTTAAGATACCAATATAATAACAAAGCATTAGCATATGTTTCAACTACATTCTCACAAGGAACATCGGTTCAGACATTCTATACAGGTTGGTCGTCATATAAATTCACTGCGAGTACTGCGAATAGTATCACCGCTAAAGATTTATATGCTCAATATTTGGTATCACCTTGGGGTTATGCCGCTAACGCAGATTGGAGTGTTGGTCAATTAACTGTTCAAAGAACTGATGCATCAATCAACGGAGACATTGCAACTCAAAAATATGTAATTAAGGATTTGGGTGCATATACTGATATTCACAAATTAGACTTATCATATTCAATTGACGCAACAAGTGCCAACATTACACCAATAACAACCGACCCAGGTACAATGTCTTTAACAAATGTAACGGGTAACACATCTCAATTTAAAGTAAGAGTTTTATTCCCAACAGGATACGATATTACCGCTCATAGTGTTTCATTAATACCATTAACAACCGCAGGTGAAGTTAACTGGACGGCACAAGCAATTGCTTCTAAGGTATTGGATGCAAGTGGTGAGGCAATATTTACAACTGAAACAAAAGTGGGAGACACATTTGCAGTATTTGTAAATGCAGCATTACAAAAAACGTTTATGAATAACATTATAACTGTATCTGACGCATATAGAGCATTTTTAGGTATTTCACAAGTGGATATATCAGGTACACAAACATATTTCACAAGACCAATATTACAAAAGAAAGTTGGTTTAATTACAAAAGATAAAACAACATTTAGTGAAAGTGATTCATATAATTTATTTGCACATGTAATGGGAATAGATGTTAAGTCATCTGCTATGATTCCATCAAACGCAGCACCTGTAAATGGTGTTGTAAATTATAAATGGTATAATGGTTTATTAAATCAAAGTTGGTTAGATGGGACACCGACATATAAAACTAAGGTAACATCTTCAAATCAAGCGGTGGACATGGTATTTGCATGGGGTGGTGATTTAGATTGGTCTCATTCGTCAGATCCTGACGTAATTGCCTCGAGAATAGCTTCGGGAAATTATGCAAATTCAATTAATCCATCTGAAAATGTTATTAAAACAATGTCAACAACAACAATGTCATACACACCAACAGTTGAAAAGGCGACATTGAGTTTGAATTCCACAATTGCCAATAATAAAGTTGTATTAACAGGAACATTAACTAAGGAAGGTTTGGCTGGTTTAGAAGTTATACTACAATATGATAATTCTAAATTGACCTTTGACAATATTGCATTTGATGCTGGTGCTAACGTAACTAACTTCTCAACAAATGCGGACGGTAGATTAACATTTGGTTCAATGGACCAAACAAAAACTGCAAGAATTAAAGTAGGTACACCTTATAAATTAACATTTATACCAAAACAAACTTTAACGAATACAGCTGGTTTATTTTATACTGTTTTATCAGATGCCGTTGATGGTGGTGGAAACAAAATAAATTTAATAGTAGAATAGTATGAGGAAATTATTAGTAATATGTTTTTTACTAATCTCATTTTTAGGGTTCGGACAGAGTGTATCTGCTCCGGACTCTAAGTCGTTTATACCGTCTACAATTGGACAAGATGCAAGTGGGTTTAGTTTAAGTGGATTTTCTACGACATCTAATTTGTTAGCATCAATAAGTTTAATCAACCCATCAACAAATACTACGTTCTACCTTAATACAACAACGGGTTTAACCGCAGCAAGTGGATTTACTTTAACAGGTAATAAAACTCGTTTAGTGGTAACAGGTACAATGGCTAGTATCAATAATGCATTAGCATCTTTAAAAATAACCACAGGCTCAGTAGTTGGTAATGTTCAAATATCGGTAGCGGCAACTGTAAACCCTGTTGGATATTTTTACAATGGTGTAAACGGACACTTTTATAGACCAATATCAACAGGTACAACATACACCGGAGCAAGAGCCGCATCATTATTAACAACATTCAAAGGACAGACAGGATATTTAGTAACAATAACATCAGCATCTGAAAATGCTTTTATATTTTCCAACGTACCACAAGCTAATATATGGTTTGCGGCAACCGATGAAGTTAAAGATGGGACTTGGGTAATTGACGCGGGACCTGAAAAGGGGACGGTAATGAAAACCTCAAATGGACAAACCGCCGGAAATATTCCTGGTGTTTATAATAACTGGGCATCAGGTGAACCAAATGGTAATAATGGTAGTGAGAATTATGCAGTAACAAACTGGAACAGTCAACCAACATGGAATGATTTATCAAACAATTGGAACAATCCTTATATAATTGAATACGGAACTTGGACTAACCCTGATGATGCAACATTTACTGAATTTTATACCAATAGTGTAACTCACTCAAACGGAGAAGTATTAAGAGCATCATTTAATGTTGATTTTGGAACTAATATAGATGAAACTAAATTTTCAGCAAAAGGATATACATACACAAATAATACTTGGAATGTAGTAAACGGAACCGCTAAACAATTAAGTGGTTTAGGTAAAGTTGATTTAACGAGTTTATTAGATACTTCTAAAACTGCAAATGGAGTTAAAGCGACAACATCCGCTGGACAAGTTGAATGGGCAATAATAAATCCATATGACGCCAATTTAGGTGGACATCAATTATTAATAGACGAAAGAGAATTTGATGGAACGGGTGTTTCTCCAAACAATGTAACTTCAATTAAATTATTTGATATATACGATGGACCAGTTACCGTTAGTAATGTAAGTGGTTTTTGGAAAACCTATATAATGTCAGGTAATTTAACAACCAAAATAACTTCATCAACATTTCAATCTCAATTAAGATTACAAGATGGTTGGTATGGAACGAAAGCCGAATTTACTTTTTCACCAACGATGACATATAAACCACACGGAATGGAATTATCTCATTCTAATCAAAACGAACTAAACACATTATATAATAGTATTGTTACAGTATCGGATGTTTTTTTAGCGTTTAAGGAATTGGCGGATGGTGGGATATTTGGAAATCAAAGTGGGATGGGATTAACAAATGGTATTCAGTATTTGAACGCAGATGTGGACGGTAATGGGGTATTTAATGAAAGTGATACATATAAATTATTACAACATCTTACAGGAGTTCAATCACTTTCACAATCCACGGCATTAACTTATTTGATGAAGTTATATAACAAATCCGATTATGATGGGATAACAACATCAAATTGGGCGACTCAATTTAATTCAACTCGTAATCTACTTCCATTTACATTGAGTAGTTTGAATAACACGTATAATTTAAGTGTAACTTGGTTGGGTGATGTAAACCTTTCACATTCAGCACAGCAAAGTGTAAGTGGTGTTGCAACTAATTCATATAGGACAATGAGTTTAACAACTAATTCAGTTTCAAATGAAATTAACGCATCACTTATGGGTGAAAATATAGGTGGTAAAGTTGTAGTAACTATATCAATAGACCCGTTACAACAAGAGTTAGTTGGTGCACAATTCCAATTAAATTATGATAATACGATATTAGAATTCCAAAAGGTAGAGTTTATAACAAAAGGTAACCCAACTAATTTTGGAACCGATAAAGGTACCTATGTAAAAATTGGGTCTCTAATTGGTGATGCATCAACTACATTGGATAAAACAACGGAATATAAAATAACATTTGTACCAAAAATTGGAATAACCGGAATATTAGGATTGACTTCAATATCAACAACTGATGCGGTTAATAAAAATGGAACACAATTAAAAGTGAAAGTAAACTAATGAAAAAACTATTATTAATCATATCGTTAGTTTTGATTGGATTTGTATCAAATGCACAAATACAAAAACCCGATACATTACAACTATCGGCAAAAGAATTATTTGGAGAGAGTGATGATTGGAACGATGTGGGTATATTACAATCCTATGTTAATTTTTCAAAAGATGTACTTTCATCCTCAAACTTATCAGTTGGTATAATTGGAAAACAAATATCAACTACTCTTAATTTGGGTTACAATAAATCATCTATGAATGGGCAGTGGGGACATACATTCGCGGGATCAATAAATCCTATATGGAACTACTATGGTGTGGGTTATGGCCTTAGTAAAAATACTGAAAAAAGAACTACTACATTACAATCATTTTATTCAACGGATTTTGATTTCCAAAAAGATATTACATTATCATTTATCGATGTATTCAGAACTAAAAAGTTTGGAACATTCGGTTATAGTGTAATTGCGTCAAAATCATTTTGGGAGACTTATCAGGGTGAGTGGGAAGGAAAATATACGGTAGATGAAAATGGTGATTTTAAAGATTTAATATACCCAATGATACCGGCATCAAGTGAAATAAGTTATAGAGGTATGGTGATGTACACATATACATTGAAAACAAAGAGAGTAAACATATCACCACAAATATTTGCAATGAGCGATGTATATAAAGTATTTAAAGATGGTACTGAATCGGATTTAGCATATATAGACGATTTCAATTTGGACTTATATTATGGAACATCTATTGATTGGAAAATAACTAAAAGGTTCATTTTGAATACTAATATTAGATATAACACAACTTTTGACAAATTGAGCGAATCGGTTGGGTATAAAAAGAGTAATCCAATAATGTTTATGATAGGAACAAACTTTCAATTTTAACATATGAAAAAAATACTATTCATATTTGTGATTTTACTATGGGGTTGTACTAAGATGGATATCCCAACCCCAACTTCCCCTGTTGAAAAAATATTCAATGTGGGTGAAAGTAGTGTAACAAATGGTCAATCAATTTTTTTTGATTTAACCTCTAATACTGTACATTATTTAATTTTAATCGATAAAAATAGTGGACAAGTAATAAGTCGAGAAAAATTTAATGGTCAAATAGGTGAAAATGAAAAAAAGATTTATACCAATTCACTACCCAAGGGATATTTATATTTAGTACTTGAGGATGTGGATAAAAAAGAATTAAAAAAGACAACAATAATAGTAAATTAAAAAATGACAAAAATGAAAAAGATTCTCTTATTGGTATTGGTATCCACAATTTTAACAGGATGTTATAAGGACGATATCTTACCCGCACCTCAATCAATATCAGAAGACCTTAAAATGGCAAGTTCTGTTGGTATTAAACTACAATCAGCATTTGTCACTTCAGAAGTGGCTATGAACGTTAAAATTGAAACCGCAGGTTCGGTAACAATTAAAATATTTGACATTTCAAATAGGGTGGTATCTAAAGAAACAATGAATGTAATTGCCGGTGATAATTTATTGAAGGTTTACACAAACGCATTACCATCATCAGCATACAGAATTGGATTGTTTGACTCTAACGGTAAACAATTAGGAATTACAGATTTTAATAAAATACAATAATTATATAAAAACAAAATACAATGTCAGAAGAAGTAGAAAATTCAAACGATGGGACTTTATCAGGATTGAAAAAAACTATTATTGGTGTAATAACAACAGCAGTAATGGGATTAGGAACTTGGGGAGTAACCCAAATAACGGGTGGTGGTGATGAACCTGCACCGGTACAACAGGCAGCACCTGTAATTAACATTACAAACTCAAACCAACAGGCACAACAAGCGTCAGGTGGTGGTAAGACAGTTGTAATTAAAGAAAAAGAAACAATTAAAGAAAAACCAGCACCGGTTAAGAAAAAAGAAGGTGATGAGTTTAAAGAAGAGGCTCCTAAGTGGTAATATGGAACAGGGGTTAAGTTTTATATCAGTGGTTTCTATATCTATGATAGGAATAGCAATCGATTCACCAATATGGTTTTTATCATCATTCGTAATCGGTTGTACATATCTAGTTATTAGAGGAAAGAAAAAGGGCTGGCGTTGGGAAAGATAAAAATTTAGTAAAACAATTAAAAATGTCAGAAAAAAAAGAACAACCGAGTGGTTTTAAAGATTTATTGAGTAATATGATGAAACGCAGATGGTATATTACTGCGTTAGTATTGGGTGGATTTATGTTTATTATAGGAGGAATGTTTTTCGCCATACTAAACAAATCAGAAATAGCGGGAGAATGGAAAGAACTTCTTTTATTGTTATTAGGTGCTTTCATTGGTTCTTATGGTAAAATCATTGACTATTGGTTTAGTGATACCGATAAGGATAAGATGTTAGTTCAGAAAATGGATGAGGAAGATGGTACATCATTAAGTAACACAGCTGATATGCCTGTAACTCCACCGAATAATAGTCCTTTAATTCCTGAATCATTTCAAACAGCATTAGAGAATTCAAAAGTTGAAAAGATAAACGATACGTTTGAACAAGTACCGACTACACAACCAAGAACTGGTGTGGAGGTTGATGAAGATGGTGATGGTACAATGGATGGTATTGATTTTGATGGTGATGGTAAAATTGACATGTATTTCGCACACAGACAATGTGAACACGTTTGGGGAGATTTAGACGGAGATGGTACTGAGGAATGTTTGAAATGTGGTAAGATAAAAGATGAAATTGCAGAAATGCATATGGAAGGATAATAAATAAAATTAAAAATTGACAAAAATGAAATTTAAAGAATGGGTTATCGAACTTTTCAAAGATGAAAGGGGATCAATATCGGTTAAGCCGGTAATAGCAATGGTAGGTGCAATGTTCCTATGTATTACGATGGTATTAAATTCGTTCTCTCACGCGGATTTCGCACCGTCACCTGAATTAGTTAATGCTGTGATGTTAATCACAGGAATTGGTATGGGTGCTGATACGGTGGACAAGTTCACACACAAAAAGAAAGACGAAATGGAAGGTTAATATTAAGGGGGGATAAAACCCCCCTTTTTTAATAAAAATTTATTTAAAATTAATTAAAAATGGAAGAAAATAATGAAATCGTTACAATTATTGAAGAAATAATTACGGAACCCGAAATTGTCGAGGTTGTTGAAGAAGTAATTTCAGAACCTGAAATTGTTGAGGTTGTTGAAGAAGTAAAAAATAAAACATTTAAAAGAAAATCACACCCAAAAAATTGGAAGGGTTAAAATAGAATGTATGAAAAAATTATTAATATTATTAAGTGTTCTTTTACTAAGCGTTGTTGCCGTTAGTGCACAAACAATTGGTAAAACTAAAACAGAAGAGTATAAGGCAGACTTTGAAAAGAAAAGAGATATAAGTGCTTACATGGATTACGATGGACCCCAAATTCCAATTCAAATATTAAAGGCCGGAATTTCTGATGAAATGTATGAGATGTATCCTGAATTAAAAGAAAAACGTGTTGGTTTAGGTGTTGCCAATATTTCAATGGAATACCTTGAAAACTTAAACAGATTCAAATTTACCGAAGATAAAACGGAAATTAAGAATCGTATGGTAAAACAATTCCAAGCATCTGCAGCAGGCATATCTGAAAACAAATTAGATGGTCGTGGTAAAATCAATTTGGCGGAGTATTTTGTCACTATTGAGTGTTATGACTACTCGGTATCAGAAGATGAAACCATTAACCTAAAAGACGGTATTAAAGACAATATGGTAACTCGTATAGGTCTTCAGGTTAGATTTACAAATGCTGAAACTGGAGTAGTATTCGGTGGATCAGGTTTAGGTGAAGCCACAACAAAAAGAGAACTAACCTTATTGTCAGATGCAACGATAGACCCAATTAAGTTTAATCAATCAACAATATCAATTGCAACAAAAAAGGCTTTAGATGTTGCTTGTGCTAACATTTTAGATAGAATGATTAAAAAGGGTATTTTCACAAAATAAAATCTTAACATAAAGAATTATTAAAAAGGGGGTATAATAACCCCCTTTTTTTATATTTATATAAAAACAAATCTATGAAAACTCTCTTATTTGTATTATTATTAATACCGTCCCTGATATTTGGACAAGTGTCAAATTGGAGAACCAATCCTCCACAACAATCAACTCCACAAACAAGAGTGGAAGTGCCTAGAGTACAACAAAACACTACACAAACAAACGATATAAGTAGATGGAGAAATAATTCACCTAGACAATCACAACCAGACCCTCGTGGAAGAGTTAGAATTCAAAATTGGGGCAGACCTAATCAATTTGGTTATTATTGGGGTAATTGGGGATGGTACCAACCATTCCCATACATATGGTATGATGATTTTGGGTGGAGACAAAGAAGTGTGATTCGTGTATATGAAAATGGTAAAAGAGACACTATTAGAAAAGAAAAGGTATATACATCGTTTGGTATTGGTCACACAAACAATAAACAAGCATCATTTTGGGGAACTATCGGAGGTAAGAAAGGATATTTCATTATGGATTATGTGATGAGTTATGATATAGATAGAAATCAGTATTTTCCAAATGGTAATTTAGTTATTGCAGATTTTCCTGTTAGTAAAGAGATATTCACAAAAGAACATACACTTTATTTAGGAGGTGGAAAGAGATTCAATAAATTCGGAGTACATACAATGATAGGATTTGGTAACGAAATTCAAAGATATCAGGGTAAAGATGACTTAGGTGGTATATCATTTCCAAAATCAAATATAAACTTTACCACATTCAAAGTCGGACTAATAAGAGATTTCAAATGGTTCACATTAAAATTAGATACTGACCCAATTAGAAAGTATTCTCAAATATCAATCGGACTGAACAATAAATAATGAAAAAATATATTATCTCTCTCCTAATATTATTTTTTTGTGGTAAGTCTTTTGGTCAAAGTACAATAACACAGACTTACATTGACCCATGTGATAATAAAGTTTACGTGGTTACAATTCCATTTGGTCAAAATCAAACAATTGCAATTATTAGAGGTAAATCAAGAATTGTCACATTAGCGGATATTAATAGTGGAGCGTTCCAATTATGGGTAAATTCTATATTTGCAACACCGTGTTCGACACAAGATGATGCAATTTTCTTAGCTCAACAAGCAGCGGCAAGAGCGGCGGCAGATGCTGCAGCTAAAGCGGCCGCGGATGCGGCGGCGGCTGCCGCGGCCAAAGCGGCTTCAGATGCTGCAGCTAAAGCTGCGTCAGATGCCGCAGCCGCTAGTGCCGCCTCAGCCGCAAGTAGTTCCGCCTCATCAGCAGCAAGTGGAGCCGCTTCGTCTGCTGCAAGTTCAGCAGCATCATCAGCAGCAAGTTCGTCAGCAAGTGGTGCTGCAAGTGGTGCCGCGTCATCAGCGGCAAGTACTGCATCAACACCACCACCAACTTCATCACCTCCACCATCAAGTGGTAGTTCATCACCACCAGCAAGTGGTGGATCATCATCTTCATCAAGTAGTTCTTCTTCGTCAAGTAGTTCTTCTTCATCATCATCGGAAAGTAAGACTGAAACTAAAACCGAATCAAAGACAGAAAGTAAAACTGAATCAAAAACAGAAGAAAAGAAAACTGAAACTAAATCAGAAGAAAAGAAAGAAGAAACTAAATCTGAAGAAAAAAAATCAGAAGAGAAGAAAGAAGAAAGTAAAAAAGAAGAAGAAAAGAAAGAGGAGAAAAAAGAAGAAAAAAAGAAAGAAGAGGATAAAAAGAAAAAGACTGAAGTCACAAATCCATTATTAATGTCTTCCGACTTAACAACGGCTCAAACACCAGATAATAGATATTTGGTATCCATATCAATAGGTGTGAGTAAATCATCAATGGCGGGAGATGAAAGTTATAGTGGTGGAATGGTAATTACTAGTGATTTAAGTCAAGTAGTTGCCACAGGTGGGTACACAAAAATGGCAATGAAAAAAGACGGGACTTTAGATGCAATACATTCATATGGTACTGCGGTTGCCTATTTGGGAGGAAACTATATGAATCTATTAGGTTATACTTGGATTAAACCAACACCAAAAAAAGGAACATTTGGTTATAATGTCGGAGTTATTAATTTATTTTTAAAAAACGCAAACAATGGATTTGATTATAATGTGGCATCATCAGCAATTGCATTTTGGACCAAACCATATCAATATAGTAAAAAATTAACCGTGTCTCCACAAGTATTCACAATGTTTTCACCAATATCGTGGAATAGTGTAAATGGTGAAACAACCGTGAATAGACACATGGGATTTTTATTAGGTTCTTCGTTTGATTATAAACTAAGTAAAAGATTTGGTTTTAGTTTTAATTATAGATTAAATGGTAGTACCAAACCAGGTTCTCCATTCTTAAGTAATTTCCTTATAGGATCAAGAATGATGTTATAATATATCCTTATCTAATATAAGAGGTTTAATGTGTTGACGTTGTTTACGAACACCATAATGATTGGTTGTTTTAGAAAGCGTAATTCCAAAAGAGGAACATAATAAGATAAGACCTATAAGTAAATTTAACATATTGTATTTTTTTATATAACTATTGGAAAAATACAAGAAAAATATTATAATACCAAGAAAAATAGGATAATAACAAGAGATTCTTTATATAGTACAATAAAAAATCCCCGATGGATAAATCCAACGGGGATATGACAAAAATGAAAATGTACCTCTCTCCTGATACAATTAAATTATAGATAATTCTTTTTTATTTGTCAACACTTCATATAATTTTTTTATTTCCGCACATTTTTCGTAGTCCTCAATACTCTCAAAATATGGTAACACATCTCTGGTTAAAACAATTGTATCGGTCCTATTAAATTTAAATTCAGTATCCCATTCTAAACCTTGTATAATAGCTTGAATATAAAGGGTTAATATTCTTTTTTTATTATCTTTAAAACCATAGAACACCTCCAAAATATTTTCATAAATTGATTTTTTATTGATGTCATAAAAATCAGAGAAATCTTCATATTTCCCTTTTATGTACATTTTTTTATATGGTGTTCTTGTTTTTTGTGTGTAAGCCATTATCTAATATTTGATTACTATAATATAAATAATTTATTTTAAAAATAAAAATTATTTTTCATTACTTCTATCCCATTTTGCTTTTCTAGCTTCAGGTGAGAGTATCAATGGCTCATCAATTGTGTGTTCTATTTTAACTCTAATACAAGTTTGAGGTAAACTACAATTCATTAAATAATTATTAATGTAACCCATCATATTAGCACTTCCAATTGGGTTGGCGGAATGTACATAAATTTGGGGGAGTGGTATTTTTTTACTCATACTTTCACTAACCAAAAATTTACAACAATCGTATCCTGTTTTTTCACCAACTATGTTGTCATAATTTAACACATAATTATTTTTTACATTTGTATAGTATTCAATCATAGATTCCTCACCTAAATCATGATCTAATGAAATAACTTCAAAATTTTCTAATCCATATAATCTAATGTTAGAAACAAAATGTTCATAATTTCTTACAATAATCCAATCCTTACCAATTGGTGTTCGTACATCATCTAGGTAAATTCTTTTCTTTTCGTTATTCATCTTTCTTAAATGGTTTTGAGTAATCTGGATATAATATTTTCCAAATAGTTTGTTTAGGGTTTGTTCCATCTAACATGTTAAATAAAATGTTAGAGTGTCTATATTGTTTCGCTCTTAAAGCAAAATCTTTTCTACTTAAATTTCGATTATTTAAATTTTCAAATATTTCTCTATAATCTTTTTCTATATTTTCAAATCTTACTGTTAAATCACGTACAGTTTCTTTAACCCAATTGTAAAATTCGTCAGGTACCTTATCAAGTATTTCATCTAAAGGTCTATTATCTTTTAAGTATTCCCATATATCTCTATTTGATATATTGGTTAAAATTTTATGTAATCGTTTATATTCTTCTCCTTTGATTTTCATACGAAAACCATTTTTAAAACGAATTACATAACCTTCTCTGTCCTTACTAATTTCTTCTTTAAGTAAATCATACCCTTCACCCCAAGTTTTGTATGTTGTCACAATTTCAAATCCACAATCTTGTAACCAAAATATTGAACTGTCGGGAACTTCGTCACCTGTTTCAGTATGTATAGCACCAAGAACTACTAATTTTTCTTCATTACCGTAATCAACAACGATTCTATTTTCAGGATAGATAATTTCAAACAAATATGTGTTATCTTTTCTTATTGCACTGATATCATGTCTGTCAAGAATTTCCTTTCCCTTAATTGCCTGTGGTGATGTAAAAGAACCTCTAGTTGCTAATATCCATTCACCCTTTGTCTTAGGTGTTGGTTCATAATATGGATTATCATAATCGGGTATGTTGTTTGGGTCAAAGAACCTTTCCATACCCGTTTCATAATTGTTATTAAACCATATGTTATATCTCCTTTCATCACTTAATTCTTCTTTATAATAAAAAAGAATACCCAAAGAACCATCCATTTTTTCATAGACAACAAAATCTTCGTTAGGTATATCTTCTGGTTTATGTTCTTCGTAGTTAAAAAATTTCTTAAACGGTCTTGCAACAACATCACCTTTTGAATTGGTGACTAAACCGCGGCATTGTATAGTGATGTCATCCCACAATCTTTCATATTGAACTTTTGGAGAATAATTCCAAATAGTTAAGTCAAGGGTTGGGTGGGTCTGTTTATGTAACAAACCGTCTTTATGATATTTCTCTAAAATTTCCAACATTACTTGATGCGTTTAAATAATCCAATATTGTATGTCCACTTCAACCAATTAAAAGATAGATATACTGCACATATTTTGTTTTGAAGTAATGATTTATGTGATTCTGGTTCACATGTTTCAAAATAAAGATATGCAAATGGTAACGGGTATACCGCCCATTGGTTTTTAAATAAACTTGAATGGAATTTCATTTTTGTTTTTTTTGGTGACATGATTTTAAAATAAGATTCAATAAATTGACTCATCTACAATTTGATTTCAAACCTATTCTTCATTTGTTGAAGTTTATCTCTTGGAACTCCGTGAATATTTTCGTTACCGTGTCTATTTTCAACAATTATGGTGTGAACACGATAATCATATCTTTCTGCCATTTTAAAATATTCATCCATCTCCCATTCTTGGGTAAAAGTATTCGCAACGACTATTCTTGATTTTTGTTGTCTCATTCTTTCAGAGCACCTAAATTGACAATAGTTATGAGCTTCTTTTAATTTGGTGGGGTCAAAATTATATCCACCATTTCCGTCGTCAAAAAAATCATCCGCCGATAATATCTCTTGTGGGTTATTATTTGGTTGTTGTAATATAACATTTGCTAATGTTGTTTTACCTGAACCAGGTATACCTCTAAGAAGTATTAAATCACCTTGTTTTTCTGTATTTGTATCCATGGAGAGTGGGTTTTAAATTAAAAATAAGGTCGGATTGGTTACCGACCTAAATTTTTATTTTACAGCTGAGCTGTCTGCAGGAATTTGTGCAGTTGTTGAATCTGTTGCAGTTACAGCCACAGAATCTACAATAACTGCCGTTGAGTCAGTTGTTTCAGTTGCGGTTGACCCTGAACCACATGCAGTTAGTGTAAGTGCTACACCAAGTGCTAAGATAAATGTATATTTTTTCATATAATGTAAATATACGAAAATACACTGATAAAACCAAATTTCAATGAAAAAACCCCAACGAGATGTCGGGGTTTAAGGTCTTTCGGTGGGTTCAACCCCACTTACTTATGAAAAAAAACGAAAAGGTAATCGACAAAGAGAACCTCTGAGAATATAAATATATATAACTTTATAAAAAAGTCAACTATTTATAACAATTTTTTTGAAATTGTCAGTTTTTCGTCTTTATATTTAAGGATTATTTGTTCTCCTTCTTTAATATTTCCTCTTAAAATTTCTTCACTTAAAAAATCTTCACAAAGATTTTGAATGATTCTTTTTAGAGGTCTAGCGCCGTATTCTTCTTGACTGTTTAATTCGAAAATTCTATTTGTAACAGTTTTATCAAAGGTTACCAAGAAATTTTTATCCAACAATCTATTGTTTAATTTACTAATCTCTATTTGAATGATTTTCTTAAGAGTTTCTTCATTAAGAGCATTAAATAATATTACGTCATCAATACGATTTAAAAATTCTGGGTTAAATTGTTGTTTTAACGCCTTTTGTATCATTGACTTTCTTACCTCGTACTTTTGAGTTTCGCTTGATGATGTATTAAAACCAACACCTCCACCAAATTCAGAAACTCTTTTAGCCCCCAAATTGGATGTCATAATAACCAAGCAATTTGTGAAGTTTATTTTTCGACCAAATGAATCAGTTAAATGTCCTTCATCTAAAATTTGTAATAATAGATTAAAAACGTCTTTATGTGCCTTTTCAATCTCATCAAATAAAATAACAGAGAATGGGTTGTTTTTAACCTTTTCAGTTAATTGACCACCTTCATCGTACCCAACGTAACCTGGAGGGGAACCAATTAATTTAGATACATTGTGTCTATCCATAAACTCACTCATATCAACACGAATGATTTTTTCAGGGTCACCAAATAAAAGATTAGCTAATGATTTTGCTAAATGTGTTTTACCAACACCCGTAGATCCTAAAAAGATAAATGAACCTATAGGTTTATTAGCGTCTTTGATTCCAACACGATTCCTTCTAATTGCTTTTGATATTGTTGTAATAGCTTCTTCTTGTCCAATTACTTTATCTGTCAATAAGGTTTCCATTTTTAATAGTTTCTCTGTTTCCTTACTATCAAGTTTAGTAATCGGTACACCGGTCATTTCGGAAACTATTGTATAGACATCATCAACAGAGACAGGAATTTTATTCCCCTTTTGTTTTTCTGACCATTTTACCTTTTCATTTTCAAGTTTATCGAAAACTTTCTTTTCTTCATCTCTTAATTTTGCCGCTTGTTCATAATTTTGAGATTTAACAACTTGTATTTTTCTTTCTTTTATCTCATCAATCAATTTTTTTAATTTTTCAATTGATTCGGGTACTCTACTCGATACTCTTTTTTCTGAACCTAATTCGTCTATTACATCAATCGCCTTATCAGGAAATTGTCTATCTGTAATATATCTACCAGAAAGTTTAACAATTGTTTCTATTACATTTTCCTCATAAGATACCCTATGAAATGTTTCATATGACTCTTTTAAATTTTTAAGAATCTCAACTGTTTCTGCCATCGTAGGTTCTTTTAAAATTACCTTCTGAAATCTTCTAACTAATGCAGAATCTTTTTCGATGTGTTTTTTAAATTCATCAAAAGTAGTTGCTCCAATACATTGTATTTCACCTCGAGCTAAAGCTGGTTTCATAATATTTGCAGCATCCATCGCACCACTTGCATTACCCGCACCCACCATTGTGTGTAATTCATCAATAAACACGATTACATTTGGTGACTCTTGTAATTCGTTTAAAATTGCTTTAATACGTTCTTCAAATTGTCCACGATATTTTGTACCTGCAACAAGTGAAGTTAAATCTAAAGACATAATTCGCTTATCTAATAAATTTGTTGGACAATCTCCTTTAACAATCATTAAAGCAAGTTTTTCAACAAGTGCGGATTTACCAACACCAGCATCGCCAACAATAACCGCATTATTTTTCTTTTTACGTGAAAGAATTTGCGCTATTCTTTTTACTTCTTTATCCCTACCAACAACAGGGTCAATTTTACCATCTTCTGCGAGTTTAATTAAATCTCTTGAGAAGTTATCTAAAATTGGTGTGGTTGAACCTTTGCGTCCCTTTTTAGGGGTTGAGGTTGGTCCGTCCTCGAAGAAATCTACTGCCATGTGTTATTAAGTTTTGTTGATACAAACATAACACATTTCATTCTAAAAAACAAATAAATGTCAAAATGTCTAAAAAAATGTCTAACCAATGTCTAAATGTCAGTTTTAGACATTTGGCAAATAATTTGTAAAAATATATTAAAAATATAAAAACTATGATAACATTATTTAAAGACCCATTCTTCACAGGATTTGATACTAACAGATTTTTATCAACTCCTGAAACTAACATCAGTAAAAGTGAAACTGAATATTCAGTTTCGATAAGTGTACCTGGATTAACCAAAGATGATTTAAAAATCTCAACAAAGGAAGGTATATTAAAAATTATTTACGAAAAACAAGAAAGTGATAAATCACATCATTTTGTTGGGAGTTTTGTAAAATCCTATAATATACCCGATGACGTGAAGGAAAAAGATATCATTGGTAAGGTTGAAAACGGAGTTCTTGAACTTACTTTACCTATTGATAGGAAAAAGTCATTGGAGAGACAAATTTCTCTTAATTAAACTAAACCCCGTGAAAACGGGGTTTTTTTATACTTATAATAAAGAAAATATAATGAATAAAAATTTAATGAAACGTAACCATATTGAACAAGTCAACATTAAACTTCTTAAAAGTACCGATGACGAATCAATTCGTAATAAATTTAATGAACCTGAAGTTAAGAGTACAAAAAGAAAGGAATATCTTAGTGATAAACTCATCAATCAATTAAAAAAGAATTTTTAATTTATCACCCCCGACTCATCGGGGGTTTTTTATTTGATATTTATTGTTTATATTATAGTACTAAAACAATAATATTATGGGAATAATTTCAGAAACAATTAATGGAAAGATGATTGACGTTACCATCAATTCGTCTAATTTAAAATCGGCCTCATTTAATACAGAAAATGAGGATTTAACTGTGACTTTTAATAATGGTGCTATTTATGAGTATAATAAAGTTCCTTGGTCCAAGTTCACTAAGTTTAGACTTGCTGAATCACAAGGAAAGTACTTCAACGAGAATATCGCCAGAAGTTATAAGTTTACTAAAAAAGGATGAGTTTATTTGAAGAACTGATTGAGGATAAGGAAGAAGATAAGAAAATTATCAAGTCTTTCAAATCAAAAGATTCACTATCGGAACAAATTTTCGAAGGGTCTGATGGTAAGTTTTCTATGCGTGAGGATATTCGAAAAAATTTACTAAAGATATCAAATGATTTTATTGATAGTCTCGGTATTGAATTTTTTATTCATGATATAGTTCTTACAGGTTCTTTAGCAAACTACAATTGGTCAAACTATTCAGACGTAGACCTACATATTTTAATTGATTTTAAAGAAACGGATTATAATTTAGACTTACTAAAAGAATTTTTTGACGCTAAGAAAAACGTGTGGAATGAAAAACACAACATTATTATCAAAGGATACGATGTTGAGTTGTATGTCCAAGATGTTGATGAAGAACACGTATCTTCAGGTGTTTATTCTATTCTAAACAATAAGTGGATTGTTGAACCAGATAAGGTTAAATCTAATATTGACGATAAGATGATTCTTCAAAAATCTGAAGAATATATGAAGAAAATAGATTTACTTATCAAAAAAGGGGGACCGATTGAATCAATTGATGAATTAAGAAAGAAATTAAAAGAATTTAGACAAAGTGGTTTAGAATCAGGAGGGGAGTATTCTTATGAAAACTTGACCTTTAAATTACTTAGACGAAATGGGTACATTGAGAAATTATTAAAACTAAAAACAACACTTGTAGATAAGAAATTATCCATAACACAATAAAGAACCTTATTTTTTTCCCTATATCAATGTATTTATAGGATAAGAATAAGTATATCTAACAATTAATAAAATGGCAGACTTAAAACCACTTGGTAGTGAAAAACTTAACGGAGATGACAAATTAAAAAGAATTCTCGAGTTAACCTACTACAACAATAACCAACCATCAACTAAAAAATCCGAATTAGTGAAAGAATCAACTAATGGGGGTGTTTACGGTATCGTTAAAGAAAAAGACGGATACTATGTAAAAAAGGGGTTAAACGAAAGTTCTCTTGATTACATTGGTGGTATGTTTATGAAGAACAAAAATAAATTTTCATCATATGCTGAAGCATTTAAAAGATTAGATCTTTTAAAAGGTCAAGAAGACTTGCAAGAGGCTACAAAATATGTTTTAAAACAAACAAAACCACAAGATGAGTCTCCATTGGCACAACCTTCTATGGATGCACCTATGGCTCCTGATGCTGGTATGGATGTTCCACCTGCGGCTGAAGAGCCAATGGGAGATGTTCCTGCTGAGGAACCAATGGGTGAATTACCACCAGCGGGTGGAGAAGAAATGGGAGTAGAAGGAAAACGTTCTGATTATATGGCTGAAGCTCAAAAATTTGCAGGTAAGTTAGGACAAGAGTTAAGAGATTTACAGGATAAAATGGAAAGTGATGATATCAAGTACATTTTAAACATGATTATTTCTGCCGTTGATTTAGATAAATTAGACGATGAGGATATTGAAGACATTGCTAAAAAATTCGAAAGAGAGGAAGATGAAATGGGTGGAGAAGAACCAATTGCTGAACCATCTGCAGAAGATGAGGTACCTGCTGAAGAGCCGGTAACCGGTGACGAAGACTTAGGCGAGACTATGGATTTATTGAATAGTTTTATTGAGTCGCCAATTGGTGAAGAAGATACCAATGAATTGGATTTAAGTCAATTTGCAGACATTGAAGCAAGTGAAGGACAGTCTTATGAAGATGACGTTCAAGAACTTGATTTAGACGAAATTAAAAACGATATTAATCAAGCTATTAGTGAAAAATTAAGTAAATACTTTAAATAAAATGCATCTTATCTATGTCAATGAAATAGGTTCTGATTATAAAGGTCAAAAACAGTACGAATTTATCTTTAGTAAAAGTACTGAAATTGACATGGATGGGTGGTTTATTATACCCGCATCCGCATCATCACAACCTAAATCACCTGAGATTGAATATGTTGATTTAGTTGGATTATTAAAAAATACAGATTTACAATTAGAATTAGTTCAAGACTCCGATTATTTCGGAGTTATTGATGCTGTAGATGGTGTAGTCGCAATGGCTTGGGAGAAATTTGACATTGATTCAGATAGTGAAAGATTAACATTTAAATTTGGTGAATCAATTGATAGTGTTACAAAAAAATTAAAAATTAGAAGTTATCTTCTTATAAAAGAGGAAATAAAATTCAAAGAAATATGAAAAGGTCAGAATTAGTTGATAAATTAATCAAAGAAGGAATGTCAGAAAAGACATTGGTAAAATTCACAGATAAACAACTTAGTAACTTAGCCAACAGAATGTTAGGTGAAGCTATTACAACTACGGCCGATGCTTTATCAAAAAGTGCAGCATTACAAAACTTAGCTAAAAAACAAGATATTAAACTTGTTGGTGAGGAAGGAGAAGTTTCTGAAGAATTAAAAGGTAATCAAAAGAAATTAGACAAAAACCACAATGGTAAAATTGATGGTCAAGATTTTAAAATATTAAAGGGTCAGAAAAAAGAAGTTAAAGAGGGTAAGAAATGTGATAGTTGTGGAGAATCAGTAAAAGATTGTAAATGTGATCACACACATATGGACGAGTCTAAAAAGATAAAAAAATGGGTTAATACATTAGCAGAAGAAAATTTTCATAGTTTTACATCAAAAAACGAAATTATGGAATTAATCAATATTAAATTAAACGAATCAGAAGTACACCAGTATGGTCCAAATGTAAAAACAGGACATAATGGCCTTCCTGAATTCATGACATATGAAGCTATTGTTGGAAATGGTCCAAAAATTGCACCAAGCAAACCAAAGGTTGACCCGGGTACAAAACCTAACAAACCTAAAACACCATTCCAACCTGGACCAAAGGTAAATCCTAATCCTAAAGCGTTGAGGGAAGATGATCCAAAAATTGCACCGAGTAAACCAAAGGTTAATCCTGGTACTAAACCAAATAAACCTAAATCTCCACTTAAACCTGGACCTAAAGTTAATCCTTTCCCTAAAGCAACAACTAAGGGAGATAAAAAATAATTTGAAAATATGAAATTATCTAAGAAAAATTTGTTATCTTTAATTAACGAAAATTTAAAAGAGATGGCAATGGATTTTGATACTGCTGATAGACCAAATCCCGATTTACAAGCTAAATTGGCTTCAGGAGATACACCCTTAAAAAAAATACCTTTTCCTAAAACAGGAAACGAACCAAACCAAAATTTCCAAGAACTTTTGGCTTCTGAAAGATATAGACAAATTGTTAATAATGTTAGACAATACACAAACTATCAAGGTACATTAGATGGTACTGAAATGGGTCCATTATTGACAATGATGTATACTGCTCATAATAATATTATTAGACTTGAATCAACGCATAGAGAGGCGTTAGAGCAATTAGCAATAGAAATTGTTAAAGAGGAAATGGGAATTGGTGATGAAGTTGAATTTGATGCTAAAATTATTGGAATGAATGAAATTGATAAATCTGATTTCAATAGAGAACAGGGACCTGAACAAAATCCGGATGAGGTTGATGTTGAGGACGACGATGAGGAGGAAGATAATAATCAACAACCTCAGATAAATCCTGAAAATCAAGAAGTTGAAGAGGAATTATACATCGATTTAAAACAATTAGATTTAGAAAGAGCAAAATTATCTTTAATTAATAGTATTATTCAAGGGGCTTCAAAAAGAGGTCATTATATGTACCAACTTGTTGGTGAAAAACTTAGAGAGATTACGGGTTCTGATGAATTATATAACGATTACGGTGTAATGATGTCAGTTAACGATGCAAACTATTGGCAATTTAGTCCTTCAATGATTAAAGGTGCGTCTGATAGTGTTGCAGGTAAGGTTAAGACTGAATTTCCTGGTGATGATGAAACAGGAGAAACTGGAGATGAGGGTGGTGAAGAAGGTGGTGAACAAGAAGAACAAAAAGTTAAAGTTGTTGCAAGAGGAATTAATTTTCCAGTTTTAATACATGAATTAATTAAAGGTGTTTTTGAAATATTAGGTAGTCACGGACAACCTGGAGAATATACAAATCCACAAGATAGAGAGATGTACCAACAAGCTCAAAAGTTAGAAAGTACATTAGAAAAAGAAATGTGGACTTTACTTTTAGGACCTGCAATATGGGATAGAATTAGAGGACAGTTTCCCGACGAAGTAATTTTAGAAAATGGTAAACAATTACAGAATTACATGTTAATGCACATTTTCCAATTACCAGCTAAACAATTTTTAGTTTTAATGAAAGAAGTTGTTAGTAATAGTGAAAATGGAAAACGTTTAATGACGGATTTAATGGCGTCAATTCAACAAATGTTCAATCAACAAGATTATGAGGAAACGATGAATCAATTTAACGATGAGTTAGAAACAATGTCAGATGAAATTGAATCGGACGAATTAATGGATTTTATATCAAGCATTCCGGGTATTTCATTGTCTAAAGATGATGACGATGATGATGATTATGACATTTATAAAGAATTAGGATTAGACAGACCTAAAGAATAATATGAGGAGGTTTTAAACCTCCTTTTTTTTTTGTATTTATATATATGAATTCCAAAATAGAACAACTAAAAGAGTATGCAAAGATTATGAAGGATGCACCATATGCATTAAAAACATATTTGCAAACCTATGATAATACTCAAAAAAAATATGTTCCATTAGAATTATTCCCTGACCAAATTCAATTGATTCAGGATTATGAAAATTACAATGAAAACATAACTAGAAAATATAGACAGGCGGGGGTTACTACGGTTACCGCAGCTTGGATTTCTAAAAAATTACAGACTGCCAAAGAAAGTGAACCTGAGAGAGTTCTACTAATTGCGAACAAACGTGATACCGCGGTGGAGATGGCTAATAAGGTTAGACACTTTATTGAACAATGGCCTGAATGGATTAATGTTGGTTTTTCGCCAGATAAAAACTCAGAAAGTAGATTTAGGTTAAATAACGGTTGTGAGGTTAAAGCAGTTGCAACATCTGCGGATGCGTTACGTGGTTACACACCAACCATACTTGTATTTGATGAGGCTGCTTATATTGAAGCGGGAGAAGATTTTTGGGCAGCATCTATGGCGTCCCTATCAACGGGTGGTAAGATTATTCTTATCTCAACCCCAAATGGTTATGACCCTATCTATTATGGTGTTTATGACCAAGCATTACGTGGAATCAATGATTTCCATATAACAGATTTAAGGTGGTTTAAAGACCCTCGTTACACCAAAGATTTACATTGGGTTAAATGTCAAGATATTTGTCATTATATGTTGAATAGAGAACAATATAATGATGAGGAAGTTATAATGAAGGATTTTGATCCTGAGAAATATAACGAATATATAGAACAAGGTTATAAACCATATTCTTCTTGGTTTGAATCTATGTCTAAGAAATTTAAATACGATAGACGTAAGATTGCTCAGGAATTGGAATGTGATTTCTTAGGTTCAGGAGATGGGGTAATTCCTGGTGATATTCAAGAGAATATTGCTAAAAATATGATTCGTATCCCTAAAGAGAAGTACATGCAAGGTACCTTTTGGCATTGGAAAGAACCAGTTGAGGGTCATCGTTATATTATGGGTGTTGATGTTAGTAGAGGAGATAGTGAAGACTTCTCATCAATTAATATCATTGACTTTGATGAAAGAGAACAAGTTGCAGAATACATTGGTAAAATACCACCAGATGATTTGGCGGCGGTCGCATATAAATGGGGTATCTTATATGAAGCATACATTGTTATTGACATTACCGGTGGTATGGGTGTAGCAACATCTAGAAAGTTACAGGAAATGCAATATAAAAATCTATACATTGATGGGATAAACACCCAAAACATATGGGAATGGAACAAAAAGGCGATGGATAAAATTCCTGGTATAAATTTCAATAATAAAAGAACCCAAATAGTTGCGGCATTTGAGGAGCAACTTAGAAAAGGATTTAGTGTTAGGTCAAGTAGATTGTTAAACGAACTCAATACGTTTGTTTATATGAATGGTAGACCCGACCACATGAAGGGTGCACATGATGACTCAATTATGAGTATGTCGATGGCGTTATACGCTGCAGATATGTGCTTCAACCAATTGAAAAAGAACGAATCCGCTAATAAAGCGATGTTGGAATCTTGGACAATGTCTGAAAGGTCGTATGAACCTAATAAATCTTTTTACTCTTATGGTACCGCGTTTGACCAAATAGGTTCTATGGGTATTGATAATCAAAATTTATATCACCCAAATAACAATATGAATATATCAAAGGACGCTTATAGAGAACATATGTGGTTATTTGGTAAGTCAAAATAAGATTCCATTTATCAATAATTTAGTTTATATTATAAAGAAAAGTATTTATATACATGGCAGAACAGAATCTTACCGTCTTTCAGAGATTAACAAAGGTGTTTGGTTATCCAAATCAAGCAAAACAAAAAAATGTCGCTCCACCTTCGTTCAATTTCAATAAAGATGAAATATTAAAAACAGACAGTAGAGAAGAGTATGAAAAGGCAATGTTACAAGCTCAACAGAGTCAATACATTGCAGATAAATGGACTAAGTTAGACCAATCACTTTACAACCAATCTGTTTACTACGAACCAAATAGATTATCGGCATATTACGATTATGAATCTATGGAGTTTACTCCTGAGATATCTGCGGCGTTAGACATTTACGCTGAAGAATCAACAACCATGTCTGAGAAAGGACAAATATTAACAATATTTTCAGATTCAGATAGAGTTAAAAATATATTAGATGATTTATTCAATAACAAATTAGATGTTAATACAAACTTACAAATGTGGACTAGAGGTCTTTGTAAGTATGGTGATGATTTTGTTTATTTAAAAATAGACCCTGAAAAAGGAGTTGTTGGTTGTCAACAATTACCAAATATTGAGATTGAAAGAATTGAAGGTGCAGCATCTAAAACACCAAACTCTTATACTGATATTAAAGTACCAACAAGAGAATTAAGATTTACTTGGAAGAATAAAGATTTAGAATTCCAAGCGTGGGAAATTGCTCACTTTAGATTATTAGGTGATGATAGAAAGTTACCATACGGTACTTCTATGTTAGATAAGATTAGAAGAATTTGGAAACAACTTTTACTTGCTGAAGATGCGATGTTAATTTACAGAACATCAAGAGCACCTGAAAGACGTGTATTCAAAGTATTCGTTGGTAATATGGACGATAAAGATATCGAACCATATGTACAACGTGTTGCAAACAAATTTAAAAGAGATCAGGTTTCAGACCCACGTAATGGTAACGTAGATATGAGATATAATCAAATGGCTGTAGACCAAGATTATTTCATTCCTGTTCGTGACCCAGCACAAAGTAATCCAATTGAAACTTTACCTGGAGCACAAAATTTAGGTGAAATTGCAGATATTGAATATATCCAAAAGAAATTATTGGCGGCATTACGTATTCCAAAAGCATTCTTAGGATTTGAGGAGGTTGTTGGTGAAGGTAAGAGTTTAGCATTAATGGATATTCGTTTTGCAAGAACAATTAACAGAATTCAAAAATCTGTTATTCAAGAATTAAATAAAATTGCATTAGTACATTTATATCTTTTAGGTTTAGAAGATGAGTTAAATAATTTTTCTTTATCATTAACTAATCCTTCAGCACAATCTGATTTATTAAAAATCGAACAGTGGAAAGAAAAAATTACATTGTATAAAGATGCGACATCTGACCAATCTCAAGTGGGTATCTTACCTGTTTCACATACATGGGCTAAAAAGAATATACTTGGTATGAGTGATTCCGAAGTTATATTAGACTTACAACAACAACGTCTTGAAAGAGCGATGGGATTTGAGTTAACGAATACACAAAATGTAATTAAACGTTCTGGTGTATTTGACGATGTGGATTCCAAATATGGTATTTCAGAAGAGGAAAGACAAAAATTAGAAGCCGCTGGTGCTATGGGTACTGAAGACGCAGGTGGTGGAATGGATATGGGTGGAGCACCCGCAACCCCTCCATCGGGTGGTGAGGGAGATGCTCCATTGAGTGAATCTTTTACTAAATCTAAAAAATCAAAGATATTGAGTATGTTGGGAGAAGAAAAAGAAGGAAAAAATATTTTATTTGACATGGAAAGAGCTCAACAGAATATTTATGAAATAGAAAATAAATTGAACGATATTATAAACGATTAAAAATGAACAAATTCGGGGTTATAAAAACCAAAATGTTGACAAAATTAACTGAGTCTTATTCTAAAGAAAATAAGAAAGAAGTTAAGGATATATTAAACACAATTAAAGAAAACAAAGCATTTAAAGAAATGTATTTGTTTTATGAAGAAATTGAAAACAAATATATTGAAGATAAGGAAACCGCAAAATTGTATGTTGAGGGATTAAATACATATTTCGGTCAACCAATGGGTAACTGGAATGATTTAAATGTATTTTGTGAATCTCTACATAGTAAATTAGGTGATGTCGAAATAGAAAATAACGAATTATATGAGTCTTTAGATATATTATCTGAAAAAGATTCATTATCAAATATTGAGAAGAAAGTAATTGCTAAAAATAAATTAGTAAATCATTTAACAACTAAAAAGGAAATACAAGAATCTAAAGGTTCGACATTAGTACCAAACGAAACATTGTTACAAGCCGTTTTGGCAAACAATTTTAATGTTTTATATTCTAACACATTATCAGAATCACAAAAAGAAGAATTAAAGACTATTTTATCAATTACCCATGATGATTTAATTATCAAAAGTAATGAATTACAAGAATCAATCATTAATCAAGTATCTACACTTTTAAATGAGTCAAATGACACTGAATTAACCACTAAACTAAATAAAGTAAAAGATGAAGTTAGTAAAATGACAACATCTAAGTACAACTACTACAGATTAACAGAATTAAAAAACGGTCTTAATTAAGACCGTTTTTTATTTGTTGAACATACACAGCTTTTAAAACTTCTTTTCTTCTAGTAACTGAAGGTTTTTCAAATTGTTGTCTTTCCCTTAATTTTTGAATTTGCTTAGTTTTCTGAACTTTTTGTTTGTAGGTTCTGAGTGCACTTTCAATGCTCTTTTCTTTTGATAAATCGATTATAATCATAATATAATAAGTATATTACAAATATATAAAATTATTTTTGGTTTTGTAAGTTTTTTTCCTTATTTTTTAATAACACCATAAAATAATATATAATAATGAGAAATTAATGAAAACAGGTAAGTATATCCCATTAGGGATTTACAATAATGTAAAAATCGGTTACGGTACCGTAGATTTTAAAAATCTTAAAACTGTTTATTTAAAATTGAATTCTTGGGTACAACCAGAAAATGACACTGAAGATTATAATCAAACTATTTTAAAAACAAGAAGAAAAATAAAAGAATCAATATACAACCTTAAAGATTCAAATTTTAAAGACCAATGTATTGTGGATTTGGATATAAGAACAAAAGGTATTAAGTTAGAAAAAAGGTCATTTATGAATCTTGAAATAACTTTATACGTTGAGAAACAATTCGATGTTAAATCAAAAGAAATTAAAAATACAATAAAAAATTTATTGGAAGATGTTATCGATGGTAGTTTAATTGATAAAAAACTATTCAATTTTCACAAAAGTAAGAAATAACTTGGTTCTTGATGTATTTATAGTAATAAAATCTATAAATGAAGATATTAGGACCAAAAGAGACTGGACACGGAATTTTAATAGAATACGATGCTGGTCACGTTTCACCAGAGGATAACAAACAAATTATTAAAGAGGCAAAGGATATGGACTTTTCACAAGACCTTATCCTTTATGCTGTTTTGCAAAAATACGATACTGCAAATAAGAACGGAAGGATTTATCCTGAGATGTTACTTAAAAGGGAAAACGAGAAATATCAAACATTAATTAAAAAGGGTGGTGCCTTAAATGAACTAAACCACCCATCATCTTCACTTATCGATTTAGATAGGGTATCCCATTCAATTCTTGAAACATGGTGGGACGGTAGAATCCTAATGGGTAAAATTAAATTATTCACTTCTCCTGGTTGGAGAAAGATGGGTATTGTATCTACTAAGGGGGACCAAGCCGCAATGTTAATTATGAACGGAGCCACTTTAGGTATATCTTCTCGTGGTGTTGGTTCACTTAAAAACGTAAAAGGACAGAATATTGTTCAAGAAGACTTTGAGTTAGTGTGTTTCGATTTAGTATCGTCACCATCTACTCCCGGTGCATATGTTTTTGCTGACCAAGCAGATAGAGACCAATATCAAGAGTCTGAAGAGAAAAAACCCCAAGTTGAGAGCAGAATGAAAAAATTAATGGGGAATTTAGATACTTTTTTATCCAAATAATAAATTTTATAGGGGTAGTTATATTGAAAAAGAGAATTTTTCATAAAATCGTACTATTTATAAGATAATAAAACAAAATTTCACAATGACTGAAAAATCAATTTTAGAACAAGCGTTACTTCAAGTACAAACACTTGAAGAAGCAGTAAAGCAAAATGCAAAGGGTATACTTGCTTCAACTATGAAACAAGAACTGAATGACTTGCTTAAAGAATCATTGGAAGAAGAGGAAGAAACTGAAATCCCTATGGATGAACAACCAGAAGATGAAGTTAATCCTGAAGAAGAGGCAGACGATATGTCAGACGATGAAGCAACAGCAGATGATGCTGAAGCTGATGATGCTGAAAATGACACAACAGACCTCGATAACGAAGATCCAACTAAGGGTATCGATTCATTAGACTCAGAAATGGGTGATGATGAATTACCTACAGATTCAGAATCAGAAGACGAAGAACCATCTATGGATGATTTTTCCGATGAGGACGAAGATGTGATGGACATGACTGGTGCTTCAGATGATGAAGTTCTTAAAGTTTTCAAGGCTATGAAACCAGAAGATGGTATTGTAGTTAAAAAAGACGGTAACAATGTAGAACTTACAACAGATGAAGACGATTATATTATCAAACTTGATGGTGATGATGATTCGGAAATGGAAATGCCAGAAATGGAACCTGAAACGGACGAAGAAATCATGTACGAAATTGAGTTAGATGAAGAAGACGAAGATTCTGAAGAAATTGAGGTTTCTGAAGAGGAAGAAGAATCTAAAGAAGAAGAAGTTGGTGAAGCTGCAAGAACATTCGGAGCTGACGTTAGAGCACCTCAGGGTAAAAAATACAAAGCTGGACGTCACGAAATGAATGAAGAAGTTGAAAATTTGAAAAAACAAAATTCTGAGTATAAGAAGGCTTTAATCCTTTTTAAAGAAAAACTTAATGAAGTTGCTGTTTTCAATGCAAACTTAGCTTATGCTACACGTTTATTTACAGAACATTCTACAACTAAACAAGAGAAATTGAACATATTAAAGAGATTTGATTCAGTTTCTACTATGAATGAGGCTAAAAGTCTATTCAATACAATAAAAACTGAATTAGGTACAAAAACTACGGTTACCGAATCAGTTGTTGAAAAAATCTCTAACACTCCATCAACATCAACATCTCAAGAAGTGTTATCAGAAGCTAAGGCTTATGAGAATCCACAATTCAAGAGAATGAAAGATTTAATGGGTAAAATAAAATAATAAATAAAAAAACCAAAAACAAATATTCAAAATGGGAGCATTATTAGAATCAGGTATGGTAGGTAACATCGGTCTTAAGCACCTTCGTGTTATCAAAGAAGATACCATCAAAAAATGGGATGACTTAGGCTTTTTAGAAGGTCTTAACGGTCACCAAAAAGATAACATCGCGCAATTGTATGAAAACCAAGCGTCTTACTTAATCAATGAAGCAGCAACAGCTGATGCATCTGGTTCTTTCGAGACTGTAGTTTTCCCAATTATCCGTCGTGTATTCTCTAAATTATTAGCAAACGACATCGTTTCAGTACAAGCAATGAACTTACCAATTGGTAAATTGTTCTTCTTCGTACCTAAAATCCAAGAAAGAACTGCAGGTAATGCACACTATTCTCCTTACGGTATCCCAGGTGGTGCTGGTGGATCTAGTGCTTCTACTGGTTACACAGGTATTAACTTGTATGATCGTTTCTACGAGAACAGTGATGCAAACGACCAAGGTTTGTTTGATTACTCTAAAGGTGATTTTTCAATCGTTTCTTTAACAGGTACTTCACTTCATGAATTCGCAGCAGGTGCTGAGGGTAACGGAGTAACTTACACTTCAGGTTCAACTGTAACTTCATTAGGTTCAGTTATCTTGAAATTAACTGGTTTCTCTAAATTAGGTCAAGGTAAATTATCAGGTCCAGACGGTAACGAAATGGACACTGAAGAATTTTTAGCTTCATTATCTTTAACATGTCCTCGTATTGCTAACTTAAGTGGTAGAACATCTTTACCATTTAACGTAGTAACACAAAAATATGGTAAAGGTATTGTAGAATACGGTTCAAGATCTGCAGGTGCAAATGGTCTTAACTTTAACGATATCTGTGATGAAGAAGGTTCAATCTACTTAAACGTTGATTTACAATCTTATTCATCTACTGCAGGTTTCTCTAACTATTCTGTAACAGGTACAACATCTTTAGATGGTACTGACTTTACAGCAACTTACCGTCGTTATGCAACTTTAGAATTTGAAGATGCAATCGGTGAAGTTTCTTTTGATTTGGAATCAGTAACAGTTTCTGTAACTGAAAGAAAATTAAGAGCTAGCTGGTCTCCTGAATTAGCACAAGACGTTAGTGCATTCCACAACATCGACGCTGAAGCTGAATTAACAGCTTTATTATCTGAGCAAATCGCAGCTGAAGTTGACCGTGAAATCTTACGTGATTTACGTAAAGGTGCGGCTTGGAAAGCTAAGTGGGATTACAACGAATGGAAATACGGTGGAACTGGTGGTGCAACTTTACAAGGTTACACACAAAAAGATTGGAACCAAACTTTAGTTACTAAAGTTAACCAAATTTCTGCTCAAATCCACAAGACTACATTAAGAGGTGGTGCTAACTGGATCGTTGTTTCTTCAGAAGTTTCTGCAGTATTCGATGATTTAGAGTATTTCCACGTATCTAACGCAGCTCCTGAGCAAGATTCATACAACATGGGTATCGAGAAAATCGGTTCTCTTGCTGGAAGATACCAAGTGTATCGTGATCCTTACTTCCCAGCTGGTAAGATCTTAATTGGTCATAAAGGTAAATCTTTATTGGATGCAGGTTATGTATACGCACCATATGTGCCATTACAATTAACTCCAACAATGTACAATCCATTCAACATGACTCCTATCAAAGGTATCATGACACGTTACGCAAAGAAAATGGTGAACAACCGTTACTTCGGTGTAATCGATGTACAAGGTATTGTAACATTCAATATGGATACTTTAAGATAATCTTAGGATTCATCATATTAAAAGACCCTCGAGAAATCGGGGGTTTTTTATTTTTGGTATATTCCAGAATATTATTTATATTTGCATTATGAGTGAGGTGGACTACAATAAATTAAGGTTAGATGTCTTAGAAAAAATGATACGTTCTAGAGGAATTGAATGTAAAATGAAAAAAGACGAAATTGTTAAGGTTTTGAAACTTGACGATGAGGGGAAGTATTACCCACCTATGAAGGAAACTACGTATGAAAAACATGAGGGTGGATTAATTGTGGGAATAGATTTAACTAATAAAGACCATTTAGTACAAATAGGTAATTTAATTTTAAAAAAAGAGGCTAAAAATTTACACAGATATGCCACAGGTATGTTGTACTATTGGTCAAAACAAAAATTAATTTAATATGAATTGGATAGAGTATTTTTTAGAAATTGCTGAAGTTGTAAAACTTAAGTCTAAGGACCAATCTACACAGATAGGTGCAGTTGTGGTAGGTGAGGGTAATAACGTCCTTTCTACGGGTTATAATTCATTTCCAAGGGGTTTGGACGATTCTTTACAAGAACGTCAGGAAAGACCCGAGAAATACTTCTGGATGGAACATGCGGAACGTAATGCAATTTATAATGCAGCATTGGAGGGAGTGTCTCTTAAAAATTCAACGATTTACCTAACATCGGGATTACCTTGTATGGATTGTGCTAGAGGAATTGTTAATTCGGGTATAAAGACCGTGTATTGTAAGGAAGTTTGTACCACTAAAAACAAAGAGAAGTGGGATGAATCCCAAAGTAAAGCTAAACAACTTTTAAATGAGTGTGGGGTTAATGTAATTTATTATTAATTACCAAGTTTTACACGCCCAATAACGTGGTTTCCAACGAGGTCCCGGATTTTCACAATTATGTCTTGCTCTAAACGATTTACGTCTTTCTGGATTATTTTTCTTAATAACCATCCTTTTTCCTTTTGCAGATTTACCTCCGAAACCGAAATTTACTTTAACGACCTTACCCTTGTCATTCTTGACATACACTTTAAACTTTTTAATATCACCTTGCATGATTTTTCCAAGTTGAACCTTACGTCCTTGATACTCGGCCTCATTTAACATATTATCAACAACGTAATTAGTGTTTTGTACTGAACCATCCTCATCTTCATATATCAATACAGGAGTATCTTCGTTATATTCAAATAGTCTTTCAAATTGTTCTTCAGAGATTTGAATTATAGTTCTTTTTTCCATATTCTCATCAAATTTTGTCATTGTCGGTTTATTACCTTTTCCCATTTTAGGGTCTTTCTTTTCTGCTCGTCTTTTTTGTGATGTCATTGCTTTCTTTTCCTTCTTATCATAGGAAGATGCGACTTTAGGAGTGTCTTTAGAGACTTTTTTAGAGGGTCTACATTTTGGGTAACCCTTTCTACCTTTTTCACCATCAGCATCACTACGTCCACAAGGAGGGTGTTTACCGTCGATTTTTCTACTTACATCTACCCATTTTTCTTTAAACCATCTACCTAAATCTTCTTGTAAGACTTCACCGTTCTTTATTGATAGTTTTATGTATTGTAAATCCTCTTCGTTTATGTGTATTTTCATAATTATTTTTTACCTGAACAGTAAGAACCTGAACAGTGTTTTTTACCGTCTAAACCTTTTATTTTACCCTTACAAACCTGAACGGCATATCCATTAGCATAAGCAGATGGGTAAACTTTAAATTTTGATTTAGCAGCAGATATTCCTCTTGAACATAGTTTATTACTTTTCTTTTCAGATTCTGATAGATTCTTTTGTTCAAAGTATCCTGAAATAAAATTAGCAACTTCTTCAATGTCATCTGCGGATGTTGTTATGTGATCACCAGCCCATGCGTGTTCTCCTGTCACTAATTTAGGAAAATCGGATTGATGTTTAAAAGATAAAATGGTTTCTATATCATTTTTAATCTTTACAAGATTACTTAAAACCATGTATGTACCGTCTTGTGATATATGTTCTTCTTGTTCTTTAACCACTTTACTTAAATGTTTCTTAATTAATTCACTTATGTTCATAATAATAAATATTTTTATTTTTCAGATAAAATCTCAAATTTTATATGTTCTTTATAGAAAATTTCTTCTGTATGGGTTTTACCTTTTATTTCTATAAAGTATTCTCTCGGAATATAAATAGATGTGTCCAATGTAAATGAATTTTCATTTGTTGTGTCTGTTAAAGTCCAATCGTGGATAATAACATCCGTAAGACCTTCCTTTATAAACATTCTATAATAAACCTCGTCAAATAATACTGTTTTAGGATTATCAATTGATTTAAAACTAACCACAACCTTTCTTTTTTCACCTCTCTTTATCTTTTCAGATTGTTTTATACCAAAATATTGAATTGCATATCTTTGTAATTCTGTTTGATTTTGACCAATACTATATAATGAAGTGTATGGTTTAGGTACAAATTTTTGTGTAATATCAGAGATATCGACACCGTCTATTGTTAAACCCTTCCATTTATCATAAAAGAATTTTTTACCATCACATAAAATACCATCTATCCCAAATGTAATTTTGTAAATTCCTTTTTTGATTTTTGTTGCGGTAAAATTAGATAATCCACCAATAACAGTGTTTGTACTATCCAATATGTCAACCATCGGAAGTTCATCTAAATCATAAAAATTAGTACCTTTTGTAACATACAAATATAAATTTTGGTCAACTCCACCAATAAAATTTTGTCTATCATCTTCTATCCTATCATCAAAATTAGACTCAAGATAAGGTTCAAAGAATGTTTGAGTATACTTTGTGAAAAATGCTACTGAATTATCCACTTCTGGTGTTAAATCTTGATATAAAACTGAAAATGCAATTCCCAAACCGTGGTTAGTGTCCCCTGATAATATACCATTAATATAGTTAGTAACATCAACATCAAGGTCTTCATTACCATTATCAAAATGCATTGAGGTTACAATAACAGGGTTGCTTGCATATACACCTTGACTTGTCCATTCATTCAATGTTGTTCTATTAAACCAGTTAGATGGTCTTTCATCAAATGTGTGGTTACCTGTGGTAAAATCATAACCCGAGTCTTGATAATCAAAACCAACACCCTCATCCCAAAATTCTGATATTTTAAAGATAATTAAATCAAAAGAAGTTGCCCTATCTCTTGAGGTACTTCTATTTTTACCCTTCAACCCTTCGTCACCAAAAATGGTGTTTGTTAAATGTAATGTATGTTTAGTGGTATTGGTAATAACCAATTCACCCGTATCAACCTTAGTTTGTAAACTATCTAAATCTAATTTAAATATAAATTTAGAAAATCCAGAACCGTAGAATATTTCAGTTGTTGGGTTTTTGGAGGTGTTAACCGCAGAATCTTTTATGATTGTGTTGTTTTTCTCAAAATATGAACGAAAATATGACATCTCTTTTTATTTATAAATATCAAATTAGTTGATTCTAATCGATTTATTTAAAATGTCATTTTCAAAAGAGGAATATAACCTCATTAATCTCTCGTAATTTGGGTCTCCCTTTACTAAAGGTCCCATTAAATTATGTTTATGTCCGTTTAATAAATCTATCATTGCTCTCAATAACTCTAATAAATTCTCACCCCTAACGGTTGAATATGTATTAGGGTCTATGTCTTTTAGATAGTTTTCTTGAGATAACTCGTATTTGTTTAGATTTGTAAAATCAATAGTTTTACCTGAATCATTAGTATCGGTTGATAAAAGATAAATTTTATCTGATTTTAAAGATGCGAAAGTTTGTTCGCCAGGAATGTTTGAGTCTTTAAGAACGTTTTCTTTTTTTGTAATTGGTGTTATCGGTGGAGAAACTTTTGTTCTCGAAAATACTATTCCATTAATCGGACCACAACCTTTGTTAATTGTTATTTTACTAAATATGGTTTTTCTTTCTGTCTTTTGAGCCGAGTCGGATAAAATCCTATTTTTACATTCACTTGTTGGTCTAAAATAAAATGGGTGTAAATCCCCTTCCGAATATGATGAATTAAATTCATTAAG
>Ga0247723_1000036_pt1 | contig 77400 bp, 103 predicted proteins | sample MSEWelMarce5H_FC_FD_189079 | JGI IMG/M metagenome (GOLD analysis project Ga0247723, IMG submission 189079) | Subsurface sediment microbial communities from gas well in West Virginia, United States - MSEEL Well Study Marcellus 5H_FC | ecosystem: Environmental > Terrestrial > Deep subsurface >...
GTGTGTCCGTCGAGTACCCAGAACCCATCGCAAGCCTGCAGCGCCTGACCGTCCGCTGGGTCGACAAGTCTGGAAGTCCGCTTGATTTCAGGGGTTGGGACACGAACGCATTTGTCCTCAGAATTCATGTCCGCGAGGATGAGGAGCGTCCACCCCCTCCCCCGCCACCTCTACAAGACGTCGAGATTAGACGAATTGTAGAAGCGATGACTTTCCAGATACCCAAACCTGAGAAGGAGGCCACTCGTCCCAAGATTCAATGGTGGCTGGTCGTCCTCGCTATTTTAGGTTTGATTTTTGTTTGGAAGACCCGTCCCAGTTCCGCAGGAACTGTGCCTGCTCAAGTCCCCGTAAAGGTCGTGCCCCTCACGCGCGGGTAACTGCATAGGCCACCTGGGCCTCCTTGACCTCAACGTTCTTGATGAACGCCTTGGCCAGCATGAACACCACGACCGACAGCAGGGTCGTGAAGATGGCCGACAGGAAGTAATACTGACCGCCGTTCTTGTTCACCTGGACAATCTGGCTGATGGCCCAGCGGACCACGTCCATCCACGCAATGGCGCTGGCGAACGAGAAGCCGGCGATGATGGCATTGACGGACTGAGCCTCGAGCTGGAGAGCGATACCAGAGAGAGCGGCGGACATTTGTTACTAAGTGAGTCGAAAAAAATTGTGCGCCTCGCGTGGATCCCAACCTTCTATTTCAGGGCTGGGATCTGGGTCTTCAAAATTGTCCTGAAGTGGGTCCTTTTCGTAGGAATCAGGCCCTGTTTCGTCCTCGTATTCCTCTTCTGAAAGGATAGTGGAGTACTGAGGTTTCTGTTCCTCTTCTTCAGTCTCTTCATCGGACTCCCAGTCCATGTACTACTCTTCTCTCTGTTTGTCTACTGCGTTTTTGAGCGCACGTTCTGCGGGCGTCTCGGGTTCCCACTCGTCCCACGTCTCGGCGCACTCGTTCATCTTCAGGGCCATTTCATCATCTGTGCCTGTGTAGGGGCACCAGTCCGAGTCGCCGTGCGACTCGTCCGCCTCCTCGTCCTCTCCCTCCCCATCAGAAACCGTTTCCCACGACCCGGAGCCCGAGTCCTCACTTTCTCCATCTGAGTCGCTGCGCGACTCGTCTGACTCCTCGTAAAGCTCCGGATACAGAGTCCCCAGGTGCTTCCCGGCCACGTTTCGAGCCGCAAACATCAAACCTATGCGCATGTCCTCGCCCTGTACGCAATCCCGACCGGCCGCCTTGCAGTAGTGAGCCGCCAGAACCACAGCCGATTCCATGACCGGTAGAAATATGTCCATCGCAGCCGCCTCGACCATTCCTAAGAGATGTAATTTTTAAATATAACTTCGGCTGTCGCGTTCTGAACCGACAGGAAGTTGTAGCTGAGGGCGTAAATGGTCACGTACCTATTCGCCTGACTAGGATTCATATTCAAGACGAGGTTCTTTTGGTCTATACGTGAAAAGTTGACGCTACCGGTGGGCTGAACGGACTCTGGGTCGAGGCTGAACGAGTACATATAGAACAGGTAGTTGGGAACTCGTGTATGAAATTCGAGTGCCTGTATATTTCTGAGGAAAATTGGAGTCCCGACGTCGGCTGAGATTCGGTCAGTCGAATTGAAGAACAGGACCATGTTCGACAACTGGTCTGTCGAACCACCCGCGACATTCGAGTAGTCGTACCCTGACGCTGAGTCGTTCTGGATAGTCACAAAGATTTCCTTGACTGGATTGATAATAGTCAAAGGGCATGTGATGGTGTCAATCCCTTGAGGTACGAAGAACTCATTCTTCTGGAGCTGTTCAAATGAGTACAGATGGGGATGGGACTTGATGAATTGGACTTCGGAATCCGACAGGTACGTGTACTCCACGTCGAGCTCCATCTTGACCGGCGGTGAAATGACCACTGGCGGGTCCGTGAACACGGTCGAAGGGTGGAGACCCATGCGAATCGTCACCTCATCCTTGAATGCACAGATCGGCAGACCCTTTTCGAGGATCGAAAATGGGATCGGGACCGTGTAAGTGCGGGCGGGTGTCTGAGTTCCCTTCCCCACGAGACCCGTCAGAGCTCCTTGCTTGCTCTGCGGAACCTCGAGGTCCCATTTTAGAGCCAAAAATTCTCCCCAGAAGCGCTCTACGAGTTGGGTCCCCAAGTACAGTTCTATGTAGTCGATCATCAATGTGCCGACAGAGTCACGGACAGAGCCTGTACCCAGATTTTCCAAAGGAAAATTCACCTTGAGATAGATTTTTGAAATGAGATCACCCGACCGGGGCAGAACGGCATATGACTCGGCATCAAAGTACACGTAGTCCGCTTCAAAATTCACAGTATCGACACGCTGGGCAAAAGGTGCATGACCTTTGTACTGCTCGATAAAGTACGTCACTTCTGGCTCCCCGCTCAAGATGACATCCTCCTTGCCGAGGGATGCTAAATTGGCACGGGCGGCCATCTCTAGTAAGTTCGGAGGAAAAAAGAGGGCGTCGCAGACGCCCTTTCCTCGGGGCTTACTTATGCCGAAGGCTTCCGCAAAGGCTTCCGCGAGACCCGAGTCCTTCGGACTCGCGTCTCCTCTTGATCACTGGTTAAACATCAACCCGGCCAGACCATTTTCAAATCTCAAAACGTTATGACTCACAAAAGCCAATCGTAAATTGCGACCGAGCGCATTCGTACTGGTATTCAGCGTCATCAGGACCTGTTTGATACGGCTAAAGTTCACGTACCCAGAAGGGGCGGTCGAACCCGGTGTCATGCAGAACGAGTGCATGTAAAACTGCCGAGTCGGGAAGTTTGGATAGTGGTTGAAAGGTTCGAGAGACCCCAGCGAGACGGCGTCATTTGTACTGGCGCTCATAGCCTCATAGCCGTTGAAGCTCATGGCTATGCTCTCGAGCCCATTTCCGCTGTAGTCGTAAGCGGCCGCGCCATCAACCTGCACAACGAAGAACATCTCACGGACCGGATTCTTAAAGTCTAGGACAAACACGCCCGTCGTGAAGTTGGGTTGGAGTCTGAAATTCCCGTACTGGCACTGGGTTATGACCTGTTCTATCCGGCTCGTCCTGAACCAGTTGATTTCTGGTTCGGAAAGGTACACGTACTCTGTGATGATGGTGGCGTCCAGCGTGGGATTCACCACTCCGGTGATCGCCGTAAGGGAATCGAATGTGTTGAACTTGACGTGAATCTCGACATCCTGTCTGTCGAGCGTCACCAGTGGTATCGCAAGCTCGGGTCTATTGTAGAAATAAAAGGGTAAATTCACGTAATACGTCCTGGCTGTGAGGATTTGGGTCGACGTGTCACCCTTGCCAGTCAGAAGCTTGAGGGCCGGCTGATTCTCGTACGTAACGTTCAGGTCGTTCCATAGCTCGATGTATTCACCAGTCAGAGTTTCAATGGACTGCCCACCAATCTTGAGCTCGGCTGACTGAATAGCCAGAGTTGCGACCGAGTCATAGTAGACATAATTTGGAGGCGTATTCACGTTCGAAGAAACGGGATAGACTGACAGGAATGTGTTCGAATAGAGGTTGGGGGCGCCAGTCGACCCGTTGACCGACAGGCTGATACTGTACCGGACAGCAGTGTTGGATACGCGGAATGGCAGGTTGACAGTCACGGGTGGGTACATACCCAGGCCCACCGGATAAGTCACGACATCTCCATCTGTACCTGAAATCGTCAGAGACGTGAGCTGGTCGGCAGTCGACAAGACACCTGTGACCATGTACATACCGACGTTGCTGAATGCTAGTGTGTTCTGACTCGTCACGTTCGATATGTTAAAGACGTTACCTATGGTCGTAAAGTCGGTCGTGAGCTTAAGGGGCGTCTTGAGCGTCGTGGTCGAAGGGGTCATCAAGAAGCCGTTGTACTGCAAGACGATCGACGAGAGGGTCGAAGCCGGCACACCAATCTGATTTATTACGAAAAATGAGCCGTTCAGAAGAATCTTGGCCGTCTGTCGGCCGGTCATAGACACATTCACAGCTGGTTTGTAACCGTTCACGCCGTTCAGAGCCTTGGTGAAGACCACGCGGAACCACCTGTAGGCTGCACTGGCGTTGACCGCCACGGTCTGAACCGCGCCCGTCAGGGTCGTCGGTCCGTTCAGAATTGTCCAACCAGAATTACTCTCGAGACTGTTTCCGAGGATGATACACTCACCCGGGGCCAAGTTGGCACTGACGGGTGTGAATGTCACAGTCCCGAGCAGGGTCTGCGTCGGTGCGACCAGTTGGATCCATTCACCACCCCATGAAATAGGGCCGGGAGTCGTGTTGGTCACTGGTGCCGACGCGGTGTTCGAGTAAGGCGGAGTCAGAGAGTACATACCGAAAGATCCTGCTTGCCAGTAATTTCCAGTCAAAAATCCCTTCCAGGCTGGCTGAGTGATGCTTTCAGTACTGGCATTCATGAGAAACTGGCCGGTCGTGGTCGCAACGGTCCATTGACCGGTCGAACCTGTCCCTGTAGGTTCGATGCCCGGCAGGGTCTGAGTCTCCGTCCATGTGTTATTTGTGGCGACATTCAAAGAGTAAAAGCGGGCGGTGTCCGTGACATTCACGGGCATCGAAAAGGCGAAGGTCGGGTCGCGACCCTGTGCCGTCATGTCGTACGTGTAAAGGACATTGGCACCCTCGACGAGCTGGACATTCGAGACGTAATTCGAAGACAGGTAAAGGGTGCCTGTGATAATCATAGGGCCGTACTGGTTGATGTTGAAGCGACCGGTGTCATCGGCCGTCAAGGACACAAAGCCTGAACCCGTCTCGACGATGTTCGAATAGATGGGGACGGCACCTGTGGAAGTCAGAGTTACTCCCGAACCGTACGGAGATGCCAGACTCATCACATAGTCCGCCTTGATGATAGAGACGTACGAGCTAGTCACGAGGGAAGAACCCGTCGCCGAGGCATAGACATAGACGTTGGCGGCGGTGGTTGTGATATTCATGGGAAAGATTGCAGGAGTCGCTGGATTGGGCGACACGCGCCATGGGTACGAAGCTGCGAACGTGGGAAAGTCTGGTTCACCGTCACCGGTCTGGGCACCCCACGCGACGTTCGAAAGAGAACCGTAGTCCGCACCAAACCCTACACGCATGATGTACAGGCCAGTCTTCTGGAAGTTGATGCGGCCGCCGGGGGTGACGGTGAATGAAGGCGTCGGGTCATAGTTGGTCCACTTGGTCACGCCACTTTCTGAAGCAAAATTGATAAACCCTGAAGGCGGCAAAGTCTTGGACTGGTTGAGACCCAAAAAGAGACCTGAGCCGGCAGGCGGGTCAGGCATACCCGTACTGGGATTGCGGAGCCAGCCAGATTGTTCGAGACTAAAGTCGGACGTGCGACCCGACGGTCCCACGTTATAGATGAGGTATGTGATGGCCCCGACGGTCGTTTGAGCGTTGGCGTTTCGAGGGTCGAGGCCCCAAAAGACGCCCACATTCGTCTGGTTCGGGGTGAATGCCGGGACCCAGACGTTGGCGACGTTCGAAAAGGCGAACTTGTTTGTAGAGGACACGTAAGCGACATTGGGTTTGAAAACGCCCTGGGGTCCTGGGCCATTGAGCCAATTAGCCTGATTGAAGGTTGAGTACCAATCGATACCTGCGAAAGGGGCGACGTTCGCAAAGGATGTATTTCCATTGAAAATTAGGGTCGCGGCATTCTGGACGGAAGGAGCTATGGGCCAGTACCAATCTGCACCGATAACCTGAAGGGCAGGTAGGGTCATCTTGAGCATCAGAGACCTTACGAGATCTCCCTTGGGTGGAATTCTACAGATGTGATTTTGGCCGTACTGTAATTTTTGATCCAAAAATGGAATGTCGTACGCCTCAAGCACAAAGGGTGTGTGACGGCGGTAAACCCCCAGAAAGTAAGTCACTTGTGGACTTCCCGTGAGGTATGCGTCCTGTTGACCGATGGCCGCCAGCTGAATATAGCCGGCGGACATCTCTAGTAAATGGGAAGGAAAAAAGAGGGCGTCGTAGACGCCCTTTCCTTCACGCTTACTTACGCCGAAGGCTCGCGGCCGCGGCGCCATCACGAGTCCTTCGGACTCGGTTCGGCTGCGCCCCAGCCCAACTCAAAAAAGGACATCAAATACTAGGATGAGTCTTCAGCTCAAAAAGTTCGACCCGAGCTCCATGGGCGATGACAAGGTCTGCGTCTTCATCGGGAAGCGTGGTACAGGCAAGTCCACTCTCGTCACGGACATTCTGTGGCACAAGAAGCACTTGGCTGCCGGAATAGCAATGTCTGGTACGGAGGATGGAAACGGTCACTACAAGCAGTTTATTCCAGACCTATTCGTCTATGCCGACTATAACCGTGAAGCTATCGAGAAGCTCATCGAGCGTCAAAAGCGCCTCGTGAAGACCATGGGCAAGGAAAGAACTCCGGCCGTCTTTCTGCTCATGGACGACTGCATGTACGACCGGGCCTTTATGCGCGACACGTGTATCCGACAGCTCTTTATGAACGGTCGCCATTGGAAGATATTCTTCATGATGACGACCCAGTACTGCATGGACATGACGCCTATGATCCGTACAAACGTCGACTACGTGTTTGCCCTGCGAGACAACGTCCGTCAGAACCGCGAGAACCTCTACAAGGCTTTCTTCGGTGTGTTTCCTTCGTACGACACATTCAGTCAGGTCATGGATGCCTGTACCGAGAACTACGAGTGCTTGGTGCTCGACAACACAGCCAAGTCGAACAAGATTACCGATTGCGTCTTCTGGTATAAGGCGCCGATCCGCCGAAACTTCCGGGTCGGAGGTCCGGCGTTCTGGCAGTATCACCAGAGATTCTACAACCCCAGGGCTGCACAGGCTGGTCCGGCATCCGCAGCCGCCCCAAGACCCCGTGGTTCGACAGCTATCGTTGTAAAAAAGGCGAAATGAATTTCCTCTTGAAATTCAATGAACTCCTACGACCCCAACGGGGCGGACACGATGTCAACCCCCATTGAAGATGTGGCGTCCCAGCCCCAAGGACCTCCAACCGGACTGTTGAAGTTTGAGCCGGAAAAGAATGTTGACGAATCTCAAATGGCTGATTTCTCCACACCGATTGAGGAGGTTATGCAGGGTCCGGGTGGTATGATTCAGGACGAGGTGATGGGCCCGCCCATGCCGACCCAGGGCAACAAGAAGACGGCACGGGGGAACCCTGATAAGGGTTCCCGCTCGTCCAAGAACCCCTTCGGTCTGACCGATGAGCAGTTCACGGCGGCCATTGCTGGTCTGGCTGCAGTGATTGCGTTCTCCAAGCCTGTTCAGGGCAAGCTTGGATCGATGGTGCCCAAGTTCACGGTTGAAGGTGGCGGGGACCTGTCTCTGACGGGTATGGTCGTCAGCGCCCTGGTGGCCGCCATTGTGTTCTACTTTGCTAAGCAGTTTTTGGCGGAGAAGGCCTAAAGGGCGGACCCGAAGGGTCCTTTTAGTACCCCCGGGATCACGAGAGCTGGTCGCTTCGCGACCTCCACTCGGTCTCAGTCTCTAATCACCTCCCCACAGTACTTGCGTTCACCCTTGGCCTCATAGAGCCCCTTGCCTATGCATATCATCTTGAGCTTCTTGAAGTTCTCCCAAAATTTGTCCGTATGGTCATACTCAGGTACAGACATGTGCGCCACTTCGTGGATGAGCACATACATCGCCGAGTTTACATCGCCTCCATCAAGGCAGATGTAAATCTCGTAACCCTTATTGACGTTCGAACCTATGACGCCATCCTTCTTCCCCTTGAGGCCTGTGATGATGGAAGGTTTCAGAACCGGGGTCCATATGGGGTCCTTGGTCTCTCTGAGAATATCGAGCATGGCCCAGTACCGCCTCTTGAGCTCGGTGAGCATTTCAGGTTCCTTGTTGAATACAGCGGCTATCAGGACCAGAAGCTTGAAAAGTCCGGCGGCCAGAACCCCCTCTGGAGTGATGACTACGTCCATCTACTACTCTGGTGATATCTTTTTGAAAACGAATTTCGAGTACAAATCGGACACGAGTCCGTTGGGTCGAGCCAGCATGGGTTCCCAGACTTGCTTTTCAAATCCAAATTCCTTGAGCCGCTCCACAAGGACACAGGCGTCCAACGTGGGCTCTTCGCGACCACCATCTGCATAGAACGGCCCGTCGACCAATCGGACCATGAGCCTCCGATTTTCCTGGAGCAACGCAATTTCATTTCCTAATTTGTCCTTGAAATGTCCGTACTGGTCGACGAGGCTCTCGGCCCTGGCCAGTTCAGGGACTATGCCGATCAAGAGACCACCAGGCGCCACTGACAGGGCAAGAGCCTTGAGTGAAATCTCGAGCGTCTCGGGGTTCTCGAAGATGTAATGAAGAGAGAAGTTGTAACAGACGACATCAAAGGGCCCTGCGAAAGCAGCCTGACGAATGTCGCCCCGACCCAGGAACCACACGCCCAGGTTCATTTCTATGGCACGGGTCTCAGCTTCCAGGAGTGACTCTTCATCTGGGTCGATGGCATAGATACGTGCCTGAACAGCTTTCCATTTATGCCAGTCGCCTCCACGACCACAGCCGCAATCGAGGACGGTCGCACCTGGTTTGACCCATCGAGTGATAAGTTCGCGTTTGCAAATGTTGTGAAGTTTGCGAAGTGCGTCCATTTTTACTTAGCTAAACAGGTCAACCACTCCTTATTTAACGCGTCTTGAGTGTAAAGGATTTCATAAAGGGAATGTGATGGAAATTTTTCGAGATTAACATTATTTGGTATAGAATCGAAGAATGAATGTATCTCTTCTATAGACGCGTCCCTGAAAGTGAAGCCGCTCGAGTGTTTCCATTTTATTTTTCCAGTCAACATTCCACTTATATCACTTGGCCTGACCCCGGTACTTTCACTAGCCGCCGTCACATTGAGAAATACCTTGGCCGCACCATCTTTCACTACACTCACAAGTTTCACCGCCCTCTTTATGATATTTGCTCGAGCTATCATTGGATGGAGGTTCGCAAGTGTATTGTTCGTCGTGTTACCGTCAATATGGTCGCCGTTCTCATTCTCAGCCAACTCTCTACCTAGTACACTCTCGATCATCAAAACATATAGCGCCCGGTGCACACCATCCACCTTGACGAGTGGCCTATCTTCTCCTTTCGATCGCCACGCCCCCCAGCAGCCAGTATTCCTTACATGTGTTCGATATAGTCCGCTCGTCGCCGCCTGAAATTTTTCAAACTTGGGGTGCGCTGGTAATATTTCACCCATCGGTGAGTCTCCTCGAGTGAACACAAGACCATCATGCGACGCACCATTTCTAATACGTCGCGTAATGCAGCTCAAGACGACGCCATGGGCCACGGCGGCCGCTGCCGGTGAGCAGTATCGAGCAACCTCTTCCCGAGTTTCCGCGTTCAAAACAATGACAGTTGTTGCAGTTATGCTATGTTCGGTCTTTGGTCTTTTGTTAAAATTCTGTTCCGAACTAGTAGCCCATCTCAGATTGAATATACTGTCATTGAGGGGTTCTTTGAAATTTATATGATCAGCGGTATAACTTTCATCTGGTCGGCGCCGACCAGATGCCGTGAGTATGAGATGGGCGCGCAATCTCATCTTTTCACCGACGTGAATCATCATTTTACCATTTAATATTGTTCCTATAATCACGCCATTATCCCGTAGTATCTCACCAAGCTCGAGTATCGCGAAACCCTCGAAAGATTCACCATCATCTGTATACCTAAACCTGACCCAGTTTGATTTGTCGCGGTACATATATATCAGGTTTTCACTCGTGCCTCTGTTAAAAGTTCTTATTCTGTCCAACAGGTCTTCATCACTTGCCGTGAGTGCGTTCATAATCTTTCGGCGTTCCTGTATAGGTTTTAGAGCAAGATCCCTATTAAATCTTAAAATTGATGCGGCTGTGAGTGAAAACTCGTCGTGTGTGAAGGGTTCGCAGCTATACCCCTTTCTTGATCTAATTTCCTTCTTTATTTCTGTCACCCTTGCAAAATCCTCGCGAGTTTCATCAGGCTGGCGCTTCCTGGAGAAGGCCGCCATTCTACTCTAACATGCGTTGAGACTTTATTTACTTAAAGGTGTGGCTAGTTGTATAAACAAATGGCTGGAGAATTAACAAGTGATTACCTGACTGTTCCAGGACAGCTTTTTGCGTGCATTTCTTTCGTCGGCCCCGAACAGCCCCAAAAGAATGAGAAACTTGGGATGAAGATTCGTGGTTGCTTTGCGACCCGCGATGAGGCGGCGGGTCACGCCAAGCGCCTCCAGAAGGAGGATGCCCTGGTTGACATTTACGTGGTCGACATGTACAAGTGGCTTCTGATTCCACCGGACCGTGAGCAGATCAACGACGTCCACTACCAGAACGAGAAGCTCGAGGAGATTATGAGCAAGTACCGTGAGAATCAGAGTGCCGCAGCGGCGATGTTCGAGAAGCGCAAGCGCGACATGACGGCCAAGCCTCTCGCCAACTCTGACACGCCCTTCATCGAGCCGGGTGATGAGAACAGCAAGTTCTACACCAAGCCCGACGTGCCGCCGATTCCTCACCCGGCCGACCTGATCGACGACCTGAAGAAGGAGTTCCCGGACATGGACATGGGTGAGCTGGTCAAGCTGGCTGACGCGCGCGTCGCGGCTGAGATTGCCCGTCGTGAGGCCGAGGCCAACACACAGGCCACCATCCCGGAGGGTGACGAGACCGCCGACGCCTAGTTTTTTTAGCCGCCTAAATTAGTAATGATTTTCATCTTGTTGGCGTTCGCCATAGGTGTGTTCCTGGCCTGGCTGGCCTATAAGAACATACCGGCGGCGCCAGCCCAAATATCTCAAACTGTACCGGCCTATGACAGCCAGTTTGAGGTATTCAGAGATATGGAACCCAATTCTCAAACTTTGGAGAATTCTTGGGTTGGATTTTTACAAGAAAATGTGAGAGAGGGTCGGACGGGCCCCATAGGTGACTTTATCGGGGAGGATTCGAGTTCAGGCTCGGCGCCTCTTTTCTTTTTCGATTCAATCCAGGATCCGGCGGTCGTTCAGAATACCAAGGCTCAGGAGGGTCAACCCACATCGATTGTCGTGCTCATGAATAATAAAACGGGTGCGGAAACGACGCTCAAGCCTGGTGGGCCGTACCCAATCACGACCGCGACGAGCACCATGAAGGTTTATCCTCCATTGACCATCGTGGTCGAGAATGACAAGGGTATAAAACAAACGACGAAATACGTCGCCGGAAATGCCATGAGTAACTTCAAACTCGATCCTTCTTACAATTTTACAAAGATTACACTTACTAACTCTTGATTACGACCGGACGCATGTTCACAAGCAAGGCCCCAATGACGATGCCCAAAAGGACGAGCGCCATGGGGTTCGCCTTGAGGCTCTCAAACACATCGGCACGCGGCGGTCCAGCCATCATGTCCTCTTGCTGTGGGGCGTACCGCTGGGGCTCCCGCGGCCAATCACTTTCGGACGGCGGGGCGTTTCTTGACTGGGGCTCGCGGTCGTTTTGCTTTAGGAACGGGAGGTTCTCCATCACTACTACCCTCTTCGTCACTCTCGCTTTTATCTGCTACAACGAAACCATCCAAGTTGCCATCTTCATCCGCGTCAGACTCGTCATCGTCCTCGTCCGATTCATCCTCGGTGGGGTCCTCGTCACACGTGTCTGACTCGTGCGAATCATATTCGGCGTCAGAGTAATCATCCTCGACTTGCTCAATGGGCTCGTAGCGAACGGGCGGCTTGGAGACGCGACCTGAGCGCGTGCGGGCCGGAGGGCTACTGGTCGCCGCGTCGTCTGGCGAATTTGGTGGGCACGACATCTTCTGGGTAGTCTTGGACCGTCTCGTTTAAGTACTTGGGGAAGAAGTACAACCCACGAGCGAGTGCATTCTGATTCAGCATGTATTCGCCTTCATATCCCAGTTCTAGAGCTATTTCCTCGAGATCTTCAGCCAAGTGTGAATCATCGGCCCGCTCGACGAAAAGGCTCAGATTCCTGATATTCTCAAGGGCTGCGTAGAGACCCGCTGCAGACTTGTCGATATTGGCCGTGCCCAATTCAGATTCAAAAATCTTTATATTGACCAAGAACTCCTTCCAGGTGGCGGGGTCGAGACCTGAGTACTTGTGGACTCGCTTTTCAAATGCGACAAAACGCCTGCCTTGAGACATTGGGAAAAACATCCATAAGAAAGCTACCAGTAGGACTACCCACAATAGCAACATCTTTGAGTTGCTCTACTATTGATGGCGAAAGAATATGTTCAGTGCCCTTGAACTCGGCACATTCTTCGTCGAAGCACCGCTGATGGATCCGTCCGTTCCATATCGAAAACCATACGTGATTCGACCTGTGCTCATCCTTGATCCTCTCGCAAAACTTGGAGTCTGTCTGGACAAACCAGCCGTCGTGCTCGTGCCTCTGAACCTTCTTGACGCGTGCGCGCCTCTGACCGAGCATGTACTGCTGGATGTACTCTTCGAGCGGACCGGTCTGTTCGAGGACCTCCTGAGGTCGCGCGTCCTCGTCGGTCCGAATGGCAAACAGCTCCATGACGTCGGTCCTGGGCTCCTTCGAGAACTCGCGTGTGAATGGGCCGCCGTCTGGTCCCGTGCCACGCCACGGCAAGTACGGGTCTCCGCTCGGTTTCTTGTGTGACCAAAGCATCCGAAGACCCGAACCAGCATAGACCGACGAATCAACCACCTTGTCCCAGTCAAACTCATGGTACCGCCGGAGACCCAGAATGATTTTTGTTCTCAAATTGAGAGCCTGAGTCCGAGTCACGATCAGGTCTGGCCAGTGGATATGGACCCCTGACTTGATCCCCTCTTTGATGGGTCTTGGAAGGGCCCGAGCTATGAGACACTGACCCCCGTCCACCTCTTCAGCAATTATGGAACAAAATTGAAGAAGGTCTTCATCCTTGAGTTTTTCCTGAGCCTTGTAGTCGAGGTCCACGAAAAATTTAAAAAGCTCCGTCTTTTGTTCGACGACATACAATTTCGTTCCTGAATTGATCAGGTTGACACAGGTGTGATAGAAGGCTTGCGTGTCTTCGGTCGGCACAGAGAGAATCCCGCCGTCCATGAGGACATGGGTCGCAGAACCGCTTGGGATTTTCCAGGCTTCCATTACTTACCTACTCTTCGTCCGAACTCTCTAAGGTGAGAAAAGCCCAGAAGGGTCGGATCCGGTACTTTTTCTTTTTAGGTTCGGCCGGCGTGGGAGAGGCCGTTTCACGCGAGGCTGCTTCCTGGGCCGCCTCAATCTTCTCAATTTCGTAACACAATCGACGAAGGGACATTTCAGTTGCTAGTTTCTGAGGATCCGAACCATCTGCTCTGAGGGTCGCAAGGATCGTCGCAAACTCGAGTTTTGAGCGAGTCATCCTCCTGTAGTAAGTGCGGAGCACTTATTTGGTCCGCGCGGAGCGCGGGCCTGCGCGGCGCACACAGTGTTCCTTCGGAACCCCTGGGGTCTTCAACCCCTCAAATTGAAAGGCGTCTTTGAAGTCCCGAGTGCCTGTTGAAATTCGGGGTTCCCGAGAACGTGCTGACGAATCATCGGCCACAGATTTGACCGCTGGGCAATTGTGGTCAGAGGTTCGAATTTACAATCATCATTCTCGTCGTAATTCTTGCGGAAAGGAACCTGAGCCCCTTCCATCTTCTCCTTCTCCTCGAGGAACCGCTTCACTATATGACGGTGCTCTATAGACGTCATGGGCATATCAAATATGTAAACGTGATAGACGTTCACGACGTCAACCCCATCCTCGATATCTCGGGGCTCTGGGGTATTTGTGATGAATTTGAAATAGGAGTATGACCCCCTTTTCAAATTTATCATCCCTCGTGTTTCTTCCTCGAGTTCTCGAACCGCGCAGCGAAGCGGGTTATAGACCTCTCGTCGGCGACACCCGCCGGTGACAAACGTCCACTCTTTGTAGCGCCTGTCATGGACTATCAAAAAGTGGGGAACGTCATTCACTGTACTCATCGGGATCGCTATTGCTTTGTGCCTTTCGCGGGGGCCTCGGGGATTTGACATCACCCTCTGATATTTCCTGACCAAAATATTTTGCTATATTTCCCGTGCGTGGATTGTAACTGATTAGAAAGACGAGACCGAGGAGCAAGAGCCACTGCCAGAGCTGCATCGTCACTTGCTGGTGTCGAAGAAAAGATGTTCGACTGTAATTTCACGGTCCGGCTGAGTGTTCATCCAGTGGTCTATTCTAGCCTTGAGCTGGTGTGTTCTCGTGTTCCATTCTTTACCATTTCCTGACAGAACTCCATCCCTTTTGAAACACCCTGGGACCGAGTCGTACCTGTCTGGGTTGAACCGCAACATGACCATATGCCTGGACCCAAGACCCTGGAATATAGCCATGAGGCGCTTGTTATCACATGAAGTGTCGTACGTCTTGTGTTGGTTCTCGTCGAGCTCGATTACTATAGTATGACTTCCCATATCAAAAACAAAATCCGGCCTGTATCTATGACATTCAACGTGCTTGTCGTGAACTATAGTCTTGTCGGAGTACTGAGCCTCTAGATACTCTTTGAGTTTCATTTCACGGGTTTTGAAGGGTCCACACTTTTCATCTGGAAACATATATGCGAAACAGCGAGCACAATAGTCTCTAGAATTTCCCGTCAAAATTATATCACACATGAGAGTCCTACACCTCTTATTTTTCACATCAATCATGCCATTTTCTTTGTGTTCCCGACAAAAGCGACCCCCGACCATCCCTGGAAGATTGAAGACTGGCACAGTCGTACATTCGGCGTGTTCACACCTGCGCGTCTTGACGTCAATCATACCACGTTCCTTATGAGTTCCACAAAATTGAGCCGGCTTTCCTGGAAAGTTGAAATTGCCTCTTTTTAGACATCCATCACGTCCACACCGCAATGACAAAACGTCCACCATATTTTCGCCACAATGTTCCTTGCAAAAGCGTCCTCGTTTTTCAGTGGGCAAGTTGTATACGGGTTTTCGAAAACAGCCGATGTGTTCACAACGGCGTTCCCGAACATTCACCATTTCTGGTGTCCGGTGTGTAGCACAAAACTTGCCAAGCAACTCATTTGGTAAATTGAAACATGGTTGTTTTGTACATGCGGGGTGGGCACATTTTTTAGATGTGACGTTAACCATACCATCTTCTTTGTGAAATGCACAGAATCTAGGTCTAGTTGCATTTTGGAAATTGAATATAGGGTTCTTGCTGCATTTTTCACATGGGTACCGATTTCGTCTTACCGGTTGCTTGTCGTTTCGCCGGCCTCTTAAACGACACGTGAGGCAAGTTTTCATAGTCTTTCCAAACTCATTAATAAATTGAGCTGATGATCTATCAATAAGGCAGTGTGTGCACTTGGTAAGAGCCATAATCCCGAAACGCTGGTATTCTCTATGCAGAAAAAAATTCAGTTCGCGTACAAAAGCCCGGCCAGACCGTTCTGGATGCGGAGCACATTGTAGTTGACGGCGTACAGGTACGGCGAGCTGATGGCCTGGTTGGTCAGACCCAGCATACCGTTGGGCATCTGCGGGTCGGTAATCAGGCGGAAGGTGTCCAGACGGGAGAAGTTGAGCGTGCCGGTCGGCTGGAGCTTGGACGTGTCCAGGCAGTAGCTGATGATCGCGACGTTCGCCACCTGGTTGTTGTGCACGTAGCCGAAAGGAGTGTTGTAGTAGTGGGCCGCGTCCATGTAGGCGGGCAGGGAGCGGAACTCACCCACATCCACGCCATTGATCTGGGTCTTGAGCACGTAGCGAGCCGCCGCCACGCTGTTGGCGCCGTTGGCGTACACAGCCGGGTAGTTGGCAGCCGGGAAGGCCAGGAACTTGACCGGCTGGGCCAGGGCCAGCTCCTGAACTGGGTTGCTCAGGATGGTCACACGGTTCACCTGGGTAATCAGGAGGTCCTGGGCGCCCTTCGCGAAGAAGTTGCGCTCAGTCTCATCCAGGTAGACAAAGTTCGACCAGCACTGGAACATCAGGTCCGAGTACTTGACGGTCGAGGTGGCCGTGCCCTGGAAGAAGGACACGTCCGTGCTGGCCTGGATCTGGGTCGGGGCAGCCTGAGCCGGGAAGGTCACAGTCACAGTCTGACCGCTGACCGCCGAGACGTACACCGGGCCGGTGACCGGCAGGCCAGCCACGTACTGACCGATGGCCGGTGCGCTACCCGCGCCCGTCGGGCTCGAGAAGGTCGAGAAGACCAGGGACGCGCTCGTCGCGCCCAGAGCCACCGAGCTCGCCAGGGGAACCACACCCGTGATGACCGGGGCGTACACGTTCACCAGGGCGTTCGCCGGCACGATGGTCGCCGTGGCGTTCGAGCTCGTGAACAGGTTCGCCTGACCAGCCGTGTTTGCGAAGGAAACCACAACGTTGCTGCCGATGGGCGAAGCCGTGTTCGAATTCACAGTCTGAATCACAGCCAGGGAAGTCTGGGTGTTGGCCAACGGCGCCACAACCAGAGACCCGGGGAAAAGGGGACCGGTGTAAGAGCTGAAGGTCAGGTTGGCCGTCAGGTTCGAGCCAGCCAGGGCACCCTGCTGGACAGACAGAGCCACGTTGCCAGTCGCCTGGGGAGCGGCCGACAGCAGGGGGTTGGTCGTCAGACCGAAGTTGACGGTCGTGCCCAGGTTCTGGGACCAGGTGATGCGCAGCTCGACGTCATGGAACTGCAGGGCCACCAGCGGCAGGGAAACCGACCAGTCCTTGCAGAAGAAGAACTTCAGGGGGTAAAAGACGTTCTTCTGGTTGGTCGGGGTCGCCTGAGTCGCCGTCTGGTTGTTCAGGTAGCGCTGGGAGAAGGTCTGGGCGCCGGTCAGGGGCTCGATGTCGGTCGAGTACTCGAAATCCTGGGTGTCGATAATCTGACCACCGATCATCAGCTCAACCTTGTCGATAACCTTGGACCAATCAATGTTGGAAATCACGGAGCCGTTAGTGTCACGGGCCGTAAAGTACACGTAGCTGAGCAGGTCACCCTTCTTCTCGAACCGGATGGTCGAGATGCCACCAGCGGTCGGCTGACCCTGGATAATCTGACGCTCCACGGAATGAGCATAGTGGGTGTAGCGACGGTAGTTGGACCGGAAGAAAGAAACCTCGGGCTTGCCCGTCAGCCACGCGTCCTGAGCACCGGTCGCGACAAGCTGAACGATACCTCCGCTCATTTTACAATTGGTCTAGATTATTTTAGACGACCGAAAGAGGCGGCTGGGCAATTGGGTTTTTGTCGAGTTGCTGGATGGCCACATCCATCGATGCATTGGTGGACCATGGGTTCATGCGGCCCTTCTTCTCATTGAATCTGTCAAATTCAGGGCGCTGATACTGCTGGAAACGACCACCATCTGCAGCCGCCACAGGGAATGGCGACGTCTCAGACCGAAGGCACGTCGGCGCGCCACCTTGGTTGATGGGGTCCGTACGAACATTCATACGTCCGGGGCCCTCTGGGCGGTTCCCATTCTCACGGTAACCGCTCATGCGCGTCAGGGCCTTGTCAGTGTAGCACGTCTCACCACCCTCGGCGTACGGCTGGGCCACGTTGTACTGAGCCGGACCGTTCTCTAGACCGTCGGTGCGCTGACCCGTCTCGTGACGGATGGTAGAGCGGCGAGTCTTGATAAAGTCCGGGCGACCCTCCGGACCCAAAAGGGCACCACCCTGACCCTCGCCCTTGTTCTGAGCCGGAGGGCGATACCACGCCTTGGTATCCTTGGCCTGGTGAGTGATTTCACCAATCACCGTACCGCCATTCTTCACGACTGGGTTGGCGGGGCCGTTGCGGCCCTCGAGAGTCGTGAGGCGCTCCTCGTTGATGTTGTTGGGCAAGGCGCGGAAAAAGTCGTGGAAACCGCCAGCCGCCGCCACGTCCGCGGCGACGCCCAGACCCGGGCCGACATTCTTGCGTTCGATGGGCTGAAGATTGTTCATTTTGTTCGTCACGTTCTGACGGTTGTACAGGTCGTAGACCGGCTGACCGAACGGGAAACGGCCAGCGTCTGGTGCGCGATCCTGGAGAGATCCGGTGATTTCGTTTTTGGGGCCGAGACGAGAGTCACCGATGCGGCGACCCAGATCCGGGGTCATAATTTTGAGGTCAAAATAGTCCTTCGAGTGATCACGTGGATTCGCCATGAGATCCACGTCACGACGGGTCAAAGAAGGGGTGGCGACAGCCTGGACGGGCGTTTCAGCCGCCGATGACGAATCGCTCAGACGCTTGCCTGCAAAGACGAGGCCGACGACTGCAGCGAGAGCCAATGGGTCCATTACATTTACTTACTAAAATATCTCTGAACGAAACGAGTGTTCTGGTCGTCGACGTACGTGCTGACTGGGTTCCAGCCCATCACGCGCTGCGGAATATCCACGTAGCTGTTCGGGAAATCGTACGGCTGCTCGGTCGAGTTCTTCTTCCATGCGATGGTGGTCCGCTCACGGAGCATGCTCTCCACATCGGTCTTGTCGGCCAGAACAACGGTGGCCGGACCCATCATCACGCCCTCCTGAAGGACTAGCGGGCTCGTGTTCAGCCGAGGCATTATTAATGTAGCTTCCGAAAAAAACTATAGATTTATAGTATGACTTCTGCACCCGCTCGGGTGAACCAGCGCCCTCACCGGGCCAAGTCCGCCTCGCCTGCCCGCCGCAGGCGCAGTCTGCGTGCCGGTTCAGCTCCCGGCCGCCTCGGGTCTTCAGTGAACCCCCGGTATCGCCGTGCCAAGTCCGCGTCACCTGGCGTGCGTCCCTGGAGTCCTCCGCGAGCTCGGCGTGGTTCGGCCCCTGCGCGTCGCGGGGCGTCAGTGGGCCGCGGCGCCAAAGCTCTCACGTCGTTCCTGGCCCTGCAGGCTGCTCTCATGGGCCGCAAGGTTAACACGCCGTACGCGGGTGCGTCGGGTAAAGCCCTGGCCGTCTGGCCCCTGGGGACCAGCGGTCCCAACTACGCCTACATGACACGGACGATGGCGCCTAAATATCCTTACAAACTCAACAAGTTCCCAGCTGTCGAACGCATCCGCGCCCGCCGCCCCTTGACGTGTGGCCGCAAGGCGTGCCTGGGTGGCCAGCCCAACGCTTCGCTTTACGAGCCGATGATGATTCGGAGCCATATCTACGGTACCAAAGTTCCACGCAAATTTGGAAACCGTCCTCTTATAAACCTGCCTGTACCCGTCATTTCGGCGACAGATGTCCTGAGATTCGAGGCTCAGGGGTATCAGTTCCCCAAGTCGGTGCTCAAGCAGGCGCACGCAGGCATGCCAATTACCGGAAATTTCAAGCCCTCGAAGAGAACTATGGAGGCTCTGGCGGCCAAGAATCCGCGCCTGCTCCCTGCTCTTCTTGAGGCTTCCAAGCCTCTGCCGAGCCGTTTCAATCGGACTGGGCAACTCGCCCTGCCTCCGAGTGTTCAGCGTAAACTGGCCGCCCTGGAAGCTCGCGGGCGTTCGGCAACGGCGGCGAGCGCCGCAAAGGCTTTGGTCGCCCCATGGAAGGTGGCGGCCAAAGCCCGGAATTTGACTGGTCGTGCGGCGGCCTCTGCGGGACGCGGCGCCGCGGCTGTGGGCCGTGGTGTGGGATATGCAGCGAGCCTCCCAGGTAAGGGTCGGCGCGCCCTGATGCGCGCCCTGACGGCTCAGGAGCGTCGGCTGCCGAATTAACGGCCGTTGCCTGCACGCATCTGAGCACGCTCTGGGAATGTAGAATAGAAGCGGTCTGGGTCGCACGCCTCCCCACCCTGATCCTTGCAGATGGGTGAGAATGGCTTACCGTACGCCGCCTGGGCAAAAGCCGCCTGGTCATTCGGGATGGTGGACGAGGCGGTCGTGTAAAAATTGCGTTCAGCGTCACGCTTACGCTCGAACGGGTGAATATTACTCCACTGTACGGCAATTTCCTGTCGCACACTGGGATACCACGCGGCGCTCGGGCGGTCAGGGTAATCGATATAGTCCGTCGGGAGGACGTTTCCCATCGGGTTGTTGAACGAAGGCATGTAAACCTCCTCGCGGAACGGGCCTGGGGCGCGGCCGTCACCGTGGGCCGGACGGAGCTTGCCGTCCTTTATCAGGTTCGCACCGTACAGATAGTAAAGGATAGCCAGGACCAACACGCCGAGAGCAAAAATGCGCGGGTCACGATTTATGATATAAATAAGGACTGATGCATAGATTACGAACCGGGAAGTCGCCGCGACGCGCTCACGTGCCGACTGCTTCGCGGTTGGCCAAAACTCGAGGAGCTTGTCATTGCGAAAAATCTCCCTCGGGTCCATTCTGTAATAGTCTGAGAAATTTACTTCTTTCGACCCTTGGACTTCAACTTGGGACGAGGGGCCTGCTGTGGCTGCGGCTGGAGACCGCCCATCAAGGCGGCGAGTCCGCCACCCCCACCCCCACCCATCATCTGAGAGAGCATGTTGTTCATCCCGGCCATGAGCGCCTTCTCGTCCATAGCACCGCCAGTCGTCTTCATATTCTTGGCGCAATTCTCGGCGGCAGCCTCAATCATACTCAGCGTCTCGGGAGGGAACATGTTGATGGTGTTGCCCAGGATGTACATGGTCTGAATGTACTGCCAGATGGCGTCGCGGGTGGCTGCAGACGGCGCATCCGTCGCCCATACAGTATGGAGACCTAGACCCTTGACAAACTCATTCTGGTCGCTGAAAAAGTCGGGAGACTTGGCCATAAGCTGGGTCGAAAAGGGCCCAATTTGCTTCATAAATGAGTCGAATGTCTGGCGGGTACGCGGGGTGGCTTGAGCAGCCTTGAACGCCTCTTCCTCGGGGAACGTTGCTACGAGCTCGTCGAGGAACTGGCCCATCATTTCATTGAAAGCCTGGATCGTGGTCATCGTCACTGTAGTTTTGACGACCTAATTCCTTAAGTAAATTAGTAAGGTTCCTTGGTCATGGTCTCGTGCGTCTCCGAGGATCGCGACACGATGAAGTACACAAGCAAAGCAACCAAGAACGCCGGTTTCATAAGCTCAGAATTCTTGATAGGGCCTTCGTTATTCATTTTGGCCCGACCATACACGTAAGCCATGGTCACGGCGCCTGCAACGACTGCAGCGCCTGTAGGGTCTCGGAGGTACTGGTCCATTAGTACCTGTTGAGCAATTTTTTAGGGCAATTTCTCGATGCGCTGCGGACCGATCTTCGATTCGGCCGCGTCATCAAACAGATTCTGCTCCATGTTGGCCACTGACGGCTCTGGGGCTGGCGTGCCACCTGGAATGTTCGGGGGGGTGGCGGTGTTGTTCACCGTGACTGTGTTATCGATGCCGCCTGGTGTTTTGCCAAACTCCATGTTCGATCCATCGACATTCATAGGGTCGGTAGATGGATCCTCGTTCATCACGTCCGGTACGTCCTCGTCATCTTCTGGAGCCTCTTCGTCCTCATGTTCCAGGTTCAGGTCCTCACCGGCGGCGGGCATCGGTAGGTACGTCTGGAGAATCTCAGCCGTCGGAACGAGCTCCTCAATCACCTCACCAATTCTCTTTGTAAATCGGGTCCTCAGTTCGTCGTTCCTTTCCTCCTCTGTGTGGGGCTCGGTGATGATGTGCGGACGCTCGTACAGGTCCTTGGCGCACGCCTCGTAGCACCGCTGGACAAACACGTCGTTCGCCGGCAGCTTGATGCAAATCTTTTTAGACTTTTTGTCGGTCCGAATCGAGCTCAGGATCTTGACGTGGATGACGAACACGGCCGCCATCAGGTTCGGGAACAGAGGCTGGTTCTTGACGATAGCCTCTGTATTCTTGAGGGAAATTGAAGAGTTCCAAGTCTTGATGGCCCGGAGGAGCTCCTGGAAGACCAGAGTCGTGTTCTTCGACTTTTTGTCCGCCACCTCCTTCTTGGCCTCGAGCCAAATCTCCCAGAAAGCCTCAATCATCACTGGAATCATCGCGTCGCACAGTTTCTTGGTAAAACGCCGCTCGGACTCGTTGAGCAGGTCCATGCCTTAGTACATTCCAAGAATTATTAACGGGGAAGCCGACGCGTCAGTTCACATAGACGCCTTCGTAGTACTTGAGTTCTCCTTCGAGCTGTCGAATTCTGTTCAAAAGTTCAACCTCGATAGCCTCCTTGTGAATCAGTCGCCGCTTGAGTCTCTCAATTTCGTTTTCAAATTCCTTCGACCGAGCCTTGTCGTATTTATGAACCTGATTCGCCTCCCACGTCTGATGGAGCTTTGACTTTTTATGGATCGCTAGATTTTTGTACGTAAATCCAGGTCGACAAGGACATGTCATCTGAAGAGTAAGAATGTCCATTCTACACGTACCACCCCAGAATCTCTTTAATCACTGGATGGCGCTCAATCTCAGCCTCAGTGAATACAACGTGCTGAACCTGGTCAGATGGTCGGAGCCTCGTCACGAGGTCCGAAAGACCGTTGGTCTCGAACCCGCGGTCGTGCTGTCGAGGGTCACCAGTGATGACCATCTTGGAGCCGTCACCGATCCGAGTAAGGACCATCTGCATCTGGTTCGGTGTGGAGTTTTGCATCTCGTCAGCGATGATCCAGGACGCGTCGAACGTCCGGCCGCGCATATAGGCCAAGGGGCACACTTCAATAAGACGGTCCTCCATCATCGAACGGATCTGCTGAGGACGAAAGTGACGGCCGAGTGCGTCGGTCAGAGGCCGTACCCACGGGTCCATCTTGGCCTCGAGCGTCCCGGGCAAAAAGCCGTGCTGCTCATCGACCGACACAGCCGGGCGTGTCAGAATGATGCGATTCACGTGGCCTTGCTTGAGAGCCAGGGCGGCCGAATTGCACGCCAGAAGGCTCTTGCCGGTACCGGCTGGGCCAGTACTCACGACGACTGGAATCAGGCGGTTCTCGAGAAGGGACTTGTAGCGAATCTGGACAAGGTTACGTGGGCTTATCATTTGCCTTTGGTGACTCTTATTTTTTGAGCCATTTTCTGCAGGTTCACGAGCCCGGGCAAGAGATCCAGGGGCTCGTCGTCAGCTGGTTCCTCCTGGGTGGTGGTCGAACGGCGGTCCCATCTGACCCTGAAACTAACTGGCCCGGACATGTCCACCGAGTAGCCCAGTTTTTGAAGCTGTCGGCACAAGTAACGGACCGCCTTGGGGAGGTCGTACCGTGGAAATCCCACGACGAACGGGGGGACGGTCAAGAGGGCGCTCTTTTGTCCGAGTTCGTGCGACGTGCGAATTTTGCGAGAGAATTGGTCAAGCAGAGCTTTGTACGTCTCTTTTTTGACGTTCTGGCGAGCCTTTTCAAGCGCCGCCATCTCTTTGGCGGTCACTGGGAGCGCCATCCTAGTCTGATGGGGCATTTTTCTAGCGCTGATACGACTCAAGCGGCGGGACGTTGACCGGCTTGCTCAGGGCGTCAGCCAGCTGGGCGTCCAGAGCGTTCTGGACAGTCTCCCACGACTCGTAACGGTCGGGCTTGTACGCCTTCGAGTAGTCCACCTTGGCGGTCGGCGTCTGGTTCAGGATGTCGACCGTGCCGTTCTGGTTCACACGGGCCTGCACGTCGAGCTGCTCGCCATAGTAGTTCTTCGTATTCAGAAACATGAAGCGCGAGTTGTAAACGCCTTCACCCTGATGGTTGATGAAGAGAGTCTCGAGCGGCCGGAAGTCATCCTTGGTCGCTATGACCGCGTCGATGATGACCTGGGTCACGTCAGGGGACACGCGGTCGCCAGTCGGGGCACTGATCTCGGCTGCGTACGTGGCCGTCTGACGACCGTTCCAAATTAGAAACGCAATCACGAGCAGAAGGCCGACTGTAATCAGGTCCTTCATTACTTTAGCCGATGAAAAAAGTTGGTTGGCGCGTTTCGGTTCGGACTAAAAAAACCAACCTCAGAGTAATGGCCTTACTGGTCTACTCAGACAAGTGCAAGTGGTCTGCCGACATCATGAACTTTATCAAGACTCAACCGGCCCTTATCGAGATTGTCAGGTTCCATAACATCAACACAGCCGGTGTCCCTTCCAAAAAAATCACACGAGTCCCAACCCTGGTCACCAATGAGGGTCAGATGCTCGTCGGAGCCGAGGTGAAGAATTGGCTCGTGTCTATGATCCCGAACGATTTCGACTCGTGGGACGGGACGGGCAATTTGTGTTCAAACTTGGACGGGACGGAGAATGCCTGCCTCTTTGACCTTGAAAAGTACGGCGAGTCCCTCCAGCCTATGATGACCCCTGAACTTGAAGAGAAAATTGCCATGAATGTAACTGAAGCGATGCAAAAGGCCCGAACTTAGAGATTCGACGCGTCTTCAAAACAATGTACCTAAAAACCATCCAGGCCTCGGCCATAAAGGCGGTTTTTGAGGTGCTCAAGGATATCATCAATGATGTGAACGTGTACTTCACGCCAGCCGGCGTTCACATCTTGACTCTGGACACGGCCCGTGTGACCCTCGTCCATATGACTCTCGGGTCTGAAAACTTTGAAGAGTATCAGTGTCCTGCTGAGATGGCTGCCGGTCTCAACATGGGTAACATGTACAAGCTGCTCAAGTCCATCTCAGGGGCGGACACTCTGGTAATGAGTATGGAGAACCGCGACTACATAGACCTGGTCATCGAGAACCCGGTCAAAAAGTCATCGACTATTTTCAAATTGAAATTGCTTGACATCAATGAGGACATACTTGGCCTGCCCGATGTGAACATGGACGTCGTGACCACCCTGCCATCTGTAGACTTCCAGCGGATCGCCCGTGACATGGGCAATTTGGCTCAGGAAATGAGCATCGTCCGTGAGGGGACCAAGCTGACCCTCGGTTGCAACGGTGACTTTGCCGATCAGGTGACGACCATCGAACTTCCCGAGTCGGTCAACCGGACTGGATCCAATTTCAGTCTGAAATATATCAACCTTTTCACCAAGGCGACCAATATGTGTGCTTCGGTTCAGATTATGCAAGACTCTACGAATGATAACATGCCTATAGTTTTCAGATATACAATCGCCAACTTGGGAGACTTGCGCTTCTATTTGGCACCCAAGATGGACAATTAAACATTTAAGACTATTAATTACCAAGTATGGAAGGCCGGTACAAGGAGCGCGTCCAGGGGTGCAAGTCCGAGGAGGAACTCATAGAGTACTTGCTGACGGCCATGCCTGTGATAAAGGAGTACACGGCGAGCGAAGACGCACCAGCCCCAGAAAAGGTAACGCGGGCCCTAGGTTTCGAACTGAAGACCCGAAGGGGTGTCCAACGCCAGGACATTTACAAAAAGTACCTGGCCGAAGTTGAGAACGAATTTGACTTGCACGTTGGTCAGGGGCCTCCGGTCCACACCTTGCCATGTCGAGGCTGTGGGCAATTTTATACCAAAGTTTTTGACGAGACGGTCAGTGAAGAAATCTGTGCGGGGTGTGGACGCATGGACTATATTCAGGGTGAAGAAGTGGGATTCAAGGAGGAACAAGAGATGGAGAAACACGTGATATATTCTTACAAGCGCGAGAATCACTTCAATGAATGGATAAGTCAATTCCAGGCAAAAGAGTCGACGAGCGTCCCCGAAGAAGTCTTGAACCAGCTCAGGTCGGAGTTCAAGAAGCAGAAGATTAAGGACCTGAGCGAAATCACACACGAAAAAGTCAAGGCGTTGCTTAAGAAACTAGACAAGTCAAAATATTACGAGCACGTACCTTACATAGCGACTATACTCAGCGGTATCACCCCTCCAACGATGCCTCAAGCCCTTGAAGACAAGCTACGTCTCATGTTCCACAAGATTCAAGCACCGTTCGAGAAGGTCAAGCCGGCAAACCGCAAGAACTTTTTGAGCTATTCATTTACCCTTTACAAATTCTGTGAACTTCTGGGCGAGGATGATTACCTGCCGTGTTTCCCCCTCTTGAAATCCAAAGAGAAATTGTACATCCAGGACCGAATATGGGAGGCTATATGTCAAGAGCTCTCTTGGCAGTTCATTCGTTCAGTATAGCGAAATTAGAGCCTAGATTTGATGAACTCCCACTCAGCAGTCAATAATGTCAACCGGTGGTGGTTCCTCGACCAATGGCTCAACCTTCTCAAACTCGAGAGCCCCCATTTTGTCTGGGAAATTGATGAGGACGCCAGCCTTCAGACCCGTCAGTTTCATGTAGTTGCGAATTTGATTCCTAAATTCATCCTTGAGCCTCGAAGTGGACTTGAGCTCCAAGATGAACTTGCCAGAGACTATGAGGTCGGCCCTCAAGTTACCGACATTGTGCCCTCTGTATGAGACGCACAAGATTCGTTCGGATTCGTACGACAGACCTTCGTCACGAAGGGCAATTTCAAACGCGTTGTGATAGACGCGCTCGGAATAGCCGGGGCCCAGAGACTGCCAGATGTCTTGGGCTAGTTCAATGCAGCGATCCATGGGTCGCCAAGATGTACGCAAATGTGAAAACCTGTCCCATGACCACAAGCTTGGCGAGCACAGGACCTGTTTTCCACTCGGCGCCGTGCCACGTAGGATTCAGGGTAAATAGGGTATCGACCACGACCCCTAGTCCCAGACCCTTAAGGACGAGTTCACGCGGGACCGGCCCGGACCAGACGACGACCATCGCGGCCGCAAACATCGCGGCGGCCGTGGCATCCTTAATTTGACTAATTTTCATACTAAATTAGGTTGGGAAATTTTTAACGCATACGGGCCAAGAGCTGGGTATTGGTGGGCATCCCTGCGCCGATACGCAGGGTCCGGGCGCGCTCACGAGACCGCGAGCGGGACCGAGACCGCGAGCGGGACACGGCACCCCTCGACTCGATCGCCTTGGTGCCTACACGACCCGCAAGCATAGCCGCCTGTTCGGCGTTGCCCGAAGTCAGAACATGGACGGTCGCCCGGACGTTGTACGCAATTCTGGGAATGAAATGGGAGACGATGGCCAAGAATGCGATGAACATCGTCCAGGATAGGTAAAACTCGAGATTCTGCCGGGCGCGGTTAGCCGCCAACTCGTACTGACCAATCTGGTTGTCCATGGCCGTGACGGTTCGGCTCGTGACCGAGGCGACGATCCACTTGACACCCAACCAGGGGTTCACGGCTGTCGCCACGGCGCCACCTATGTTGATGGCCGTCTGACGGGTCGGTACGTAGTTCATCGCGCGCGCACCCCATGACCGGGCGGCCAGAGGAGCGTTTCCGGCGGGCGTTGGAGCCATGGCTGCCGGGCCACCCGCCGGCAACTTCGGGAAGTGCATGACGGCACCGACGGCTGCGAGGCTGAAACCAAGCGTCAAAAGAACGCGCCGAAGAGTCGACCGGGACAGGCATGAGAGGGCCACTGCTGGGTGTTTGCGGAGCTCGCGACGGAGCGCCTGCTTGCGCTGAGGCGCCGGGGCCGTGATGGCCATCTGAACACCCGTGGTCAGTGCCAAGCGGCGGTTGTGACGGACGGAGCCGTTCACGGATGTCGTGCGCGGCTTCCACTGCTGAATTTCACGCAGGGTCGGCATCAATTAATTTACATTGAGAATTTATTTAACCTTTAGGTACTTCCGGCTGATCCACTTGGCGTCTTGGCGGTAAATACGGGACGCGCGGGGCAGACGGCTCTTGGTCAACGTGCCTATAGCGACCAGGCGACGCATGACTGACAGGGGTTTTTCACCCTTGCTGATACCCTTCGACAGAGCCTTGTGGCGGTTGGTCATGGCCTCGACTGGGTGGTAGCCGTACTTGGTGAGCATACCACCCTTGAGCGGGCCGATCACTTTCGACGAGTGGCCGATAGCACCCACGTCATACGCCGGAACCGCCTTGACGCGCCGGCTCGACGCCTTGCGAATGTAAGAGTACGCCGCACGACCTTTGCTCGCCTTGACGGTAATCTTTTTACGCGACAGTCTCACTACGTGGCTGGAACGGATGTGATGTTTCATTTTGAAATTCAATGAGAAAATTACTGAGACGCCAGACCTTTCATGAATAGCTTGAGCTTCTGCTCCTGGCCGAGTGAAAAGTCGTAAATGTCCAGCTGGCCTGAATCTACATTCAAAATAGGAAAGTCGTAGGTGGCCCTGCTACGCATCTGGGTCGTGATGAGCGCCATGGCGTAGCTCTTCATGTCCTTTATCTCCGGAGCCTGACCCCATCCGAACGCGACGACCAACACGTCCTCACGGACTCGGGCTAGGAAGGGTCCTCCAGGTACAGACTCGGCGACGGCACCGTCTATGTAGTGCCAGCCGTCATTCAATTTTGCCGAAGAAATGATGAAGGGTATGGCGATCGTGGCACAAACGGCGTCGACGACATTCATCCCGGGCGTCGAGTCGACCGAGAAATAGACCGTCTTGGACGTGTTGACGCAGTAAGACGCCACGTGTATTTTCACTGGAAACCAGTCATAGAGTTCCTTGAAGGTCATTGAGCGCTTGCCCGTGAATTTCTCAGTCATGTCCGAAAAGGCATTGTGCAATTTTGAATTAGAAATGAGGCCCCACTCCTTGAGGAGACTTTTGATACTGGGTTTCATCATCTGTTTTATAGGAACTGTAAGCGTAAAGTCGAGAACTTTTGTGGTGTCCCCCTTTGCGAGGGCAAACACAAAAGCCAAAAGGCCGCCGGCTGACGCGCCCGAAATCTCTTCGAGTTCATCGAGCCGGCCAGTCTGTTTTAGTTTCGTCAAGACGCCCAAGTATGTAAAGTATCCCATGGCTCCTGGGCCCAATGCGAGGTACTTGACCATCTTGACATTTTAGGTATAAATTAGGACATCTGGTCCGGCGCGCCTAGTAGTACTGGGGGTACTGGGAACGCAGGAACGCAAACGCAATGGCGAAGACCAGGGTGTGCACACCCACGGCCGCGCCCGACGTCTGGCCACTGCGGAAGATGCCAGCCGAGCCCGGGGGCAGGGTCAGCAGCACGCCCGGCGTCAGCAGGACGAACAGCAGAGCCGGCACAAACAGGTCGGTCGTCGTCAGGCTCAGGCCCAGGACGTACTTGGCCAGAGCCCAGTACAGGATGGCCAGGACGGCACCGTGCACCACGGCCTGGACCAGCAGGCCAGCGCCGCTGGGCAGGGCCAGGAGCAGGCCCGGGCTGAGGACAGCGAACAGGAGAGCCGGAGTCAGAACCTTAGGGCCAGTGATGTCGATCATTTATAAGTAATCAATATAATTTTCAACCCACGCATAAAAGTTCTGAGGGACGACGCGGTCTGAGATGACGGGCAAACCCGCAATAGAATTCCATAGGTCCGTCTGGACGTAGCCTGGTTCAGAGTTTGTGTACCACTTGGACGGGTCCAAGACCAGCTCGACAAACTGAGGGTAACCTGCTCGACACTTGATGTAGTTCTGTTCGAAATAGTTCCTCAGATGCATCCAGCCGTCAAGGAGTTCCTTCGAATACATGTCCTGCCAGTCCTCTGGGTGGAGCTCGGGGTCGAACTCGTCCGACCCTTCAGAGTCGTACGCTTCGCCGTCGACCAGGTACGCATCGCGTGAGTACTCATCATTGATACCCATCCTTGTTTGACTTACTTTACTAGAGCTACAGGTCCTTAAGCCCTGAAACTGTAACACCCGCCGACTCTTTCATGGGAGCGGCATCGAGGATTGCCTGGAAGGCCCCCTCGACCTGTGCCTCATTTCCACCGAAAAAGGAACCGAGACCCTTGCGGATAACATCCTTGGTGATTGGGCCCTTGGTCTTCTTCTTTTTGAAATTAACCTTAACCTTTTCCTGGACACGGACGGTATCAATCTCGTGCTGTGCCATGTGGGCAGTCACAAACTTGCGAAGATCCTTTTCGCGACCGTTAAGGACGCTGAGATCTTTGCGAGCTGCAAGAAGCTGGGCCTTGAGGGTAACCCATTCGGTCATTGCCGCTTTGAAATCCATTCTAGTAAGTCCAGAGGACTTTTTTATGTAAAGGGGACGCGGGGACGCAAGGAAAAGTCGCTACGCGACTTACTGATACTCCGGGCTGATCTCGAACTTGGGACGCATGGTGTCGGGCGGGATCGTGCTGAGGTTGAAAATGGACACGGGGGCACGGGGGTTGATCGGCTCCGAGCGGAACTGCAGGTTCGCGTTACGCAGAACGCCACCCAGAGTCTCGGGGTAGCCAATCTGGTTGCGCGGGTCCATGTAGTTCTGGCCGCTCAGAATCTTCTCCGGGCTGAACTGACCGAAATCCTCGGTCTGGACAACCTCACGCGGAATCAGACCCGCAGAGCTCATGTCGCCACCGGCCAGATACGGGCCCTCACCCTGAGGAACCTCACCGGCGGCGCGACCAGACGTGGGACGGGCGTGCGTGCTGGCGTACGCAGCGTTCGACAGGTTCATGCCCGACACATCAGCGCCCGCCGTGAAGCGGCTCTTCTGGGGAGCGACCAAAAGTATGAGAATCACCGCCGCGAGAACCATGATAGCCAGGCCCTTGCGATCCATTTATTATAGGGCAGGAATAAAAATTTTAGTCGAGATAGTCCGCTGGGTCGTCCTCGTCCTCGACCTCGTCCGTGAACAGACACTCCTTGGGAAAGTTCGGGACCTGTGCGCCTGTGCGGACGCGCACCTGGACCACACGCCAGATGGGACCGAACGACTTTTTCAGGAACCACAGACCGGCCAGCTCGAACAGGGCATCACACTGGGAGCCGGCTGCCACATCCTCGAGGGCCAGGGGATTCTTCTGGCGGTCGAATGCCAGAGTAGCCACCTGACCCTTGACGGACACGAGCGACGCACCGAGCACACCGTCAGTGACGCTCTCCTGGAAAGCATTCACAATCGTCTCGTCACCGAGCTCCTTGCCGAACCACTCCACCTTGGACTCCTTGGCCTTGGCGAGCAGCTCCGCATCGATGGTGTCGAACACGGACTGGTCCTCGATCTTGAAGTTGATGGACTTGGACGCGAGCCCGTCCTGAGCGATGATGCCGTTGACCTGATGACGCTGACCAGAAATCTTCAGAAAGTAACGACCGTCTGGTAGCTTCTGGGGTTTTCCGTACTCCATTACTAGTACATACAAAAATCTTCTTTAATACTAGATGAACTCGTGCAAACAAGAGTTCCTGAACAAGGGGTGCATGTGTTTGGCGGACCCGATGGACCCCCTGAAGACCATATGTGCCTATATTAACAGGGAAAATGGTCTCGTCTACCCCTGTGACACTGGGTGCTGTGTTCCTCGGTGTCAGGGTCAGGGGTCGGGTCCACGATTTGATGTGGAAATTCGACCTTCTGGAGGTGTGACGCTTCCGCCTGGGTTCGGAACGGACCTTGCTCAGAATGATTCACCGACGGAAATCAAGGGGGCGGCCCCTTTCAACTTTGACTCGGGCTGGAAGACGGAAGGCCTTGACACGTTCAAGAGTCGCAAAGTTTGGCACCTGGCGCTTTCGGGTGCGGTTCTCCTGATTTTGATTTTCTTCGCCTGTTGGGCACTCGAGTAACGGGGCTTAAAGACGGCCGTCCCAGGACAAGTAGAAATGGCCACTGCCCCCGTTACCCTCGAGCTGCTTGCCAAGGAGCTGAAGGCGCTGCGCAAGGATGTGCGCAAGATTCGCCAGCACATTGAGGACCCGTCCGGTGAGAAGGCGGCGACCCGTGCCCAGAACAACGGTTTCAACAAGCCCCTGGATATCACCCCGGAGCTGCGTGCCTTCCTGGCCCTGCCGGCAGGTGAGAAGATTTCCCGCTCTCAGGTGACCCGCAAGGTGAACGAGTACGTCGAGCAGAAGGGCCTGAAGGCGGGTCAGAACATCACGATGGATGCGACCCTGCAGACCCTGCTGCACCCGCCGGAGGGTACCCAGGTGACCTTCCTGAACATCCAGAAGTACATCAACCCGCACTACATCAAGGAGGTGACTGAGAAGAAGCCCAAGGCGGAGAAGGCACCGGTCGACCCAAACGCGCCGCCCAAGGAGAAGAAGGTGCGCCCGAAGGTGGCCAAGCCTGCCGCCACGGCCTGAATTTAATCCCAAGTAATATCATAAAATGGCCCGCAGTGGAAACAATGGTGGAATCGGTGGAACGGGCGTGTTCGGTCTCTTAGGCACTACAGTTGAGTGCAAGGCTGACGACCGTTCTGCGTATTGTACCGGGGCCAAAATAATCAACGTTCTCATTTGGCTCGTTATTCTTTATGGGCTGTTCCTACTCGCGCGCGACTACCTGAAGAAGTGAACAGCACTTAAAAACCTAGGGTGTAGGTAACACAAAGAAAATGTCCGAACCCCCACCCGAGCTTTCACGTGAAACCCTGAATGCTCTGGTAGGGACGAAAATCAACAATATCGAACTGTATCAACGGGCTTTCACTCACAAAAGCGCGTTGAAGCGGTACTCAGGTCTGACTAGTTCGTACGAAACACTCGAGTTTATGGGAGACTCTGTCCTAGGATTTATCATCACAAAACACCTATTTGACTTGCACGAAAAGGAGCAGGAAGGGTTCCTGACCAAGGCGCGCACCAAGATGGTCAGGGGCAAGACGCTATGCGAGATTTCACATGTGCTCGGCCTCGACAAGTTGATTCTGATGGATGAAAAGGGTGAGCGAAACGGTTGGAACACCAATGAGCACATCATGGAGGACGTCTTTGAGGCGCTCGTCGGGGCCATCTATCTAGACCTGGGCATGGTTCACGCCAAGAAGTTTGTGCTTGAATCCTTCACCAAAGTGGAAACTTCTTTGATTGACGACAACTGGAAGGATCAGCTCATGCGCTGGTGCCAGGCGCTCAAGTACCCCCTGCCCGACTATCAGGTGTCGGGACAGATGAACGGGCAGTTTTTCATCAGCGTCTTTGTCGACGGTCTCAATTGTGGTTCTGGATTCGCATCGACAAAGAAACAGGCTGAACAGAACGCTGCTCAGATAGTGCTTAAAACAGATGCACGATTTAAGAATAAGGATGGACCCCCAAAGCGAGACCCCACTAGTCGTCCGGGCGCGTGAGCTGCTCGCGGCTGAATACGCCGAACAAAGGTCTCAGGAATGGTTAGACCTGCGTGACCAGATGATTACAGCCAGTGACGTGGCGAGTGCCATAGGCGAGAATCACTACGAGACGCCCGACGCGTTCATCAAGAAGAAGGTTCTTCGGACGAAATGGGCCGGCAACGCCGCCACTGAACACGGGACTCTGCTCGAGCCGCTCGTCCGTGACCTGTACGACGCTCGGACAGGACGCAAGTCGCACGAGATTGGGTTGGTTCAGCACCGTCAGTACCCATGGCTCGGTGCGTCGCCCGACGGGGTCACGGAGGATGGGCTGCTCATAGAGATCAAGTGCCCTCTGACCCGCAAGATCGAGGCCAAGGTGCCCAAGCACTACTGGCCCCAAGTTCAGTTGCAACTCGAGATTACTGACCTCGAAGAGTGTGACTTCATTCAGTACAGACCGGGGAGCGCCGACCCCCCGCGCCCCGAAGAGTTTGTCATCGTCCGGATCAAGCGTGACCGCGAGTGGTTCGCGCGGCACCTGCCCGCTATGAAGGCATCCTGGGAGCGGATATGCAAAGGGCGGGCTCACGGTCTCTGTGAGCTCATGCCCGATTCGGCAGAGCCTCCCGTATTTAAGAATGAAATTGCTTGTCTCTTAGTAGCAGACGATGTGGAAGTGTCCGCACCGACCGAAGATGCTCAAGTGTCGTGAGTGTCAAGGGGATTTTTGTTCGAGATGCATTCAACTTGAGGTGCATTTCTGCCCCAAATTGGACGAACGGTCGAAAATTGAAAAAGATAACCTGGCGAAAAAGCTCGTCAAGGTGGTGGCCCCAAAGGTGTCCACAATTTAGTTCTTGAATTTCTTGAACAAAAAGTAAGCCAGAATGGCAAGAACCACATAGAACACAAGCGAGTCACCCCGGTTTCCCTTGGCCGCCAGCCAGCGCCCAAGAGAATCCCCCGACGCGCCCATCCATGACCATGGCATATCTGGGCGGTACCATGTGCACGTCCCGTCAGAGTATTCGAACTTGCGCGCAGGGTACATGGCGTAAGGGGCTGGATTCACGCTGGCCGTCTTGAGGTACATGGCGCCTGACGAGTTGAACTCTGGGCTCTGGCTCTCCTCGACCGGGTCCTGCATTTCCATGGGCACCTCGTCAACCTGAGTATAGTACGACCCGTCGATAAAGGTATCCTTACGGAACCCATCAGTGTTGACGCCGTACGTGCCTGACCAGGTGTAGGGGTCGAACCCGTCAATCTGAAGGCGGTCGTCAATCATCCAGGCTGTCGCCATCTTCTTACCATTCGAATAGATTTTTAAACGTAGACCTTGGTCTGTACTTTCTGACGGTGGACCTCCCACATCTCGTCGAGGTCCACGTTGAGCATATGGGCCAGCTGGAACATGTAACTGAACACGTCACCCATCTCCATCATCACGTCCGTGCCGCGGTCCTTTTTGAGGCCGGTCTTCTTGTAGATGCGCTGCTTCTGGCGAATTGACGAGGCTAATTCACCCATCTCTTCGTTTAGTAACATCCATACGATACTTACTGGTGCTTTGTCCCATCCCTTCTTTTGGCACATGGCCGCCGTCTCATCACGGTATTTATTCATTACGTATCAAAGGCCCGAGACCCTTAAGCTCGGTTTAGGTGTGTGACCCACGAGCGATTCTTGACTATCAACACGAGTGCAACTAGCAAAAGACCGAGTTCGGCGCCGAGCTTCCAGTTTTCAATGACCGTCTTGTCGACCGTCTTGGCTTCGGCCCATGGCTCTATAATTCCATTACTAAATAGGCGGATGGCGCGGTCCAAGGCGAAGAATATCAGGAAACCCAATACGATGTCGTCAAGTGCCCTGACCATTTAGTTAATACCAAACTTAAAATTGCTCGGGATTTTATTCCCGTACGTGCTCGTGCTGACAGGGGTCTCGAGCGGGACGGGGTTGCGGGAAATGTCACGCAGATAGACAATCTGTTGGAGCATGCCGGTCGAGATGGTCTCGGAAGCCTCCTTGACCACACGGTCATTCATTTTCGAAACCTGATTGCGCACGTCCGTGTACGGATCACCCGACAGGTTGGTCCAGACCCGACGCATAAGCGCCTGGAGGTCCGAGTCGTTCTGACGCTCGATAGTATAGCCCGTCTTGTCCTTCATGGCCCGGATCACGGCACCGTGGAGGAATTCCCGGTTGAAATCCGAGAAGTAAGCGTTGGACAGGGGAGTCGGCAAAGACCGGCGAGTCGGGAGAAACTCCATTGAGATAGGCGAGGATAAAAAAAAGGACCGTCTGTCTTACAATATGAAGGTCACTAAGCGGTCCGGAGATGAAGTCGAGATGCTATTTGACAAAGTGACCAAGCGAATTTCAAAGCTAAATCAAGAACCAGAATTCACACCCCTGAATGTCCAGCCAGACAAGGTGGCCCAGAAGGTTTTCCAGAGTATGTACGACGGCATTTCTACTGCCGAAATTGACAACCTTACGGCTGAGGTGGCTGTGGCTATGATTACAGAACATCCCGACTACGAGACTTTGGCTATGCGAGTGACCGTGAGCAATATGCAAAAGACGTGCCCGAAGACCTTCTCAGATGCAATGGTCGCCTTGCACACCAAGGGCATCGTCTCGGACTACTTCATGAAGTGCCTGGCTCTTGAGATTGACACGTGGATTGACCACCGTCGCGACTACCTCTTTGGCTACTTTGGAATCAAGACCCTCCAGAAGGGGTACCTTAACGTGGGTGAGACGCCCCAGTACCTCTTCATGCGCGTGGCGCTAGGCATCCATGGTGACGACCTGCCACGCGTTCGTGAGACGTACGACCTTATGTCCCAGAAGTACTTTACGCACGCCACACCGACTCTGTTCAACGCCGGTACAAACAACCCTCAGATGTCCAGCTGCTTCCTGGTGGCTATGAAGGAAGACTCCATCGAGGGCATCTATGAGACACTCAAGGAGTGTGCGCACATCTCCAAGTGGTCTGGGGGCATAGGCATCCACTGCTCGAACGTCCGAGCGAGCGGCTCGCGAATCAAGGGTACAAACGGTGTGGCTGATGGAATCGTGCCCATGCTGCGCGTCTTCAACAATACCGCCCGGTACGTGAACCAAGGGGGCGGGAAGCGCAAGGGGTCATTCGCCATCTACCTCGAGCCGTGGCACGCTGACGTCATGGAGTTTCTGGAGTTGCGTCTGAACCAGGGTGACGAGGAGATGCGCTGCCGCGACCTGTTCACGGCTATGTGGATCCCTGACCTCTTCATGCAGAAGGTTGAGGCTGACGAGGACTGGCACCTGATGTGCCCGAACGAGTGCCCTGGTCTGCCCGATGTGTACGGAGAGGCTTTCAACGAGCTGTACCGGATGTACGTCGCTCAGGGGCGCTTCAAGCGCAAGGTCCGTGCGCGGGCCGTATGGGACGCCATCTTGAAGAGCCAAGTTGAGACCGGGACGCCCTACATGTGCTACAAGGATGCCACCAACGAAAAGAGCAACCAGAAGAATATCGGGACAATCAAGTCGAGCAACCTGTGTACTGAGATTATGGAGGTCTCCACGGCCGACGAGACGGCGGTGTGCAACCTGGCGAGCATCTGCCTGCCGACGTTTGTGAAGGACGGGTCCTTCGATTTTTACAACCTCCAAGAGGTGACCCGAGTCGTCACACGCAACCTGAACCGGGTCATCGACAGGAATTATTACCCGACCGAGGCGGCTCGCAAGAGCAATATGCGCCACCGGCCCATCGCCATCGGCGTTCAGGGTCTCGCGGACGTGTTCCAGATGCTCGGTCTGTCGTTCGACGAACCCAAGGCTCGCGAGTTGAACACTCTCATCTTCAAGAAAATTTACTTTGCGGCTCTCTGGGAGTCGTGTCAACTGGCAGCGGAAGAGGGACCCTATGAAACCTTCGAGGGTTCACCCGCGTCGAAGGGTATCCTCCAGTTTGACCTCTGGGACAACAACAATAATGTAGATTGTGGTGAAATTGTACACAGCATTATGAAGCACGGCCTGCGCAACTCGCTGCTCGTGGCGCCTATGCCGACCGCATCGACCGCCCAGATCATGGGCAACAACGAAGCCTTCGAGCCTTACACGACCAACATCTACCTGCGTCGTACTCTGGCTGGCGAGTTTGTCATGATCAACAAGCACCTGGTCAAGGACTTGCAGAAGATCGGAATGTGGACTCCTGAAATTAAGAATGAAATTGTGCGAGCCGGTGGGAGCGTCCAGCAACTGGCCATCCCGGACGAGCTGAAGGCGGTCTACCGGACCGTGTGGGAGATTCCACAGAAGAGCATCATCGATATGGCGGCTGACCGGGGCGCCTACATCGATCAATCTCAGTCGCTGAATATTTTCATGGAAAATCCGACACTGGCCAAGCTGTCGAGCATGCACATGTACGGATGGAAGAAGGGCCTGAAAACAGGGAGCTACTACATTAGAACACGAGCAAAGGTTCGGCCGCAGCAGGTCACCGTACCAGTCGCCCCTCGACCCACAGAGGAACAGGTTCTAGCTTGTTCTCTCGCCAACCCTGAGAGTTGTGAGATGTGTTCTGGATAGACAAAAAATGTTATTATAGAATATGGATGGAGTGGGTACAATTTATAGACACGTGTATACAGTTGACGGTAGAAGTTATATAGGTCAAACTATAGGTATTTATGAAAGAACAAAGACCCATAAAAAATCAAAAGATGAAACTCATTTCCATAGAGCAATTAGAAAATATGGATGGGATAAATTTAGGACAGAAATACTACATGAGAATATAGACTCAATATACCTTGATGATTGGGAAATGTACTACATTGCAAAATACGACACTTTCGGTAAAAACGGGTTTAATATGACTGCAGGAGGAAACGGAATACGTGGTTATAAACACACTGATGAACATAAAAAGAAACTATCAGAAAATATGTCGGGTGAAAACAATCCATTTTTTGGTAAAAAACACTCTGAAACAGTTTTACTATCATTGAAACAAAGATTGGGATATAAGAATCCCAATTTTGGAATAAAGTTCAATGAAGAACACAAACGAAAAATAGGTCGATCTCACTTTAAATCAGTGCAACAATGGTCACATGACGGAAGTACCCTATTGAATGTATATGAATCTATCGATTCAGCAGCGATTGCTATCGGAAGATCAGCGTCGGGTATTTCACAATGTTTAAAAGGTGTTCAAAAAACCTCGGGAGGTTTTGTCTGGAAACTTGCGCACTGAAAAATTTCCAAACTAAATTCAGAATGAAAAACTGCTGTCGGTCGGGACCCAAAAACAAGAAGTGTGTGAGGTCCTCAAACAAAAAGGTGTTTAATTTACCTCGTAAATTCGCGAAGCTTCGGTGCTTGCTGGGTCCTATAAAGGGGTTCACAATGCGTTCAAGTTGTGCTCCATATAAAAATTGTAAATGAAAGAGACATTATGAGTTTACCAATAGATTTGGTCCAAAAGATAATTGAGTGGTCGAGTCCATCAATCGACACTCAATTAGCTTTCAAAATTCGTCCCAAAAAAATAGACGAGTCTAGGGCTTGGAGGCTTTGGTACCTCCTCAAGTCCCATGACGGCATCATCTACAATTTAGAAACAGAATCGCTTCATATCCTCCGAATGCCAGGTGCGTATGCAGTCCGTCGACCCATCAAGTTGGATTGGGTCCAAGAGGGTATGTGGTGCTTTAACGCGGACGGCTTGGAACACACGCTTGAGATGGCCACGGCATCGGGTGGCTTTATCATGGTTCCGAGTAACCTCCCATGGCTTACAGAGCTTCGTGTACTGTTGAGAGGTTCCGGCCTCGCACGGGTGATCGGCGCCGCGACCGGGTCAACCTTCTAGCGCACCTGTTTGCTGAGGTTATAGCCGTACGGCTTGCTTGCATTGGGTGCGTAGTACTTGCGCGTAGTACGGAACTTGACCTCGATGCGCCCATTTGGATGGGTTATCAAGATCGGCAACTGAACACGAGCGCCGATGGTCAGCTTGGGTGGACTCTTGCGCTTGGGAGGGCTGGGGCTCTTGCGTTTGGGAGGGCTCGGCGTCCGGGCCTTGCGCTTGGGAGGGCTCGGCGTCCGGGCGTTGGCGCGCTTGGCCGACTGACTCTTGACGGCCGCGCGGAGGGCCGCATTGCGCCGAGCATTGGCGAAGGCGGCGTTACTGAGCGCCGTGAGGGACCTGCTGAGACTCGTGGCCTTCTTCATATTTACTTAAAAAATGCAGACATTTTATTTAGAGGATGGTCCTGTGGTCGGATATTACGGACAAGAATGTGATCGACACCACACCATGGGGCAAAGAGGGCCGTGCCAAGTTCAGTCATGAAGGAGGGGGCCCCTTGCGGTTCCAGATTCCGCGCGGCCGATGCAAATGGGGCGTCTCAGCCTACAAGAGTTTCCAACTGACTGTCCAGAACCCCGACTTCATCGCGTGGTGGAAGGACCTCGAGACGTTTCTGTGTCCTCAAGAGCCGTTCAATTCCAACCTGAAATTGAATGAGCTCCGTCTCAAGATTGATGACGCGACGTATATTTTCGATGAGAATTCAAAACAGGTCAACCCGGAAGTGCGGGAAGGGCTGTTTCGTGGTCAGGACTTGAGCGTCCTGGTAGATATTGATTCGACATATTTTTTCAACGGGACTTGGGGGCTGACATGCCGCGCCGCGCAGATCCGGTACTACGGACAGCCCGCCGAGGAGGAGACGGCCCGGGCCGCCGAGACCTTCCCGTCGGTGCTGAAGCTGGGCGCCTGTGCTTTTTTGCCGATCGACGAACGTTAAAAATAGAACGGACCATCCGCGCGGAAGTGGTCGTCTTCAGACCCACAAGGCCGTTCCTCATTTCTTCTTACCTTTAGAACCGAAAATTCTACGCAGATTCTTGAGCAGACCAGAGACCTGCTCACGACTCAGCTTCTTGGACGAAGGACGGGACTTTTTCGTCTTCGTCTTGGTTTTTTTAGTAGGCATCTCTCCGTATTACTTACTTGGAGTAAATTTCGCGCGCACGAGTCAGCAGCTTGCCCTGGACCAGCGCAAAGCCCTTGATGCCCAGCTCCTTCTTGGCCTTGGCGACAGCCACAATCCACGGGTTCTTCTTCTCACCCTTCGACTTGGACTTGCTGACAATCTCGCCATCCTTCATCTTCAGGTCCTTCTTGGTCAGGCCGCCTGCGGTACGGTCAGCGTTGCCATGGAAAACCTGGGCACGACTTCCAATCGTCATTTTATTATGAGGCGGGATTTTATTTAGGCGCGGCACCGACGCTTGGTGCCTGGACCCGGGCCGACCCACCAACCCTCCTTGTTCTGGTGGTACCGAGGGCACTTGGAGTTGCCGGCCTTGTTCATTACTGACCGGTAAATTGTGTTCAAGAGTTTACCCTTGAGTGCACGCGCCGCCTTGGTCGTGGAGTTGTGAGGATTTTTCATAGCCTTGCGCGCCTTGATTTGGGCCGCCATGACCTTCTTTATATCTGCCCGCCGACGGATTACTGCTCGGTCAAATTCACGCAAGTACGAACGGTGGGCCACGCGCAGCTGCTTGAGAGTCATACTACTTCTTTCTAGGGTTATTAATCACGGGACGTTTGAAGCTATTTCTAAGGGCCGCGAGATACACCTGCTGATAAAGAGCGTTGGCACGCGTCATGGCTGCGCGTCTACGGGCCGCGGCGTTGTTGCGCTGTTTCATGAGACGGGCGTTACGGTTAGAAGCGGGGCTCATATTACACTGCAAATATTTTGCGCAGCGCCTGGATAGTAATCTTGGTCCGCGTCACATTGGGCACCTGCGTCTCGAGTCGCGGGTCGTTGAGCACCTCGGCGCACACCTTGGCCTTGCCCTCCTGCAGCTGCATGATGGACTGCTCGACCGAAGGCATCTGCTCCTCACCGCAGTAGATCAATCTCCGTACGACCACCTTCTGGGTCTGACCCGTGCGATGCGCGCGTCCGATGGCCTGCAGCTCCGTCGCGGGATTCCACGCCGGACACGTGATGTAGACGCGCGTCGCCTCCTGGAGGTTGAGGCCGACGCCACCCGCCTTGATCTGGATGATGAAGACGGCATTCTTGGGGCCAGCCTTCCAGCCGGCGATGCGAGCGTCGCGCGCCTCCTTGAGCACCGAGCCGTCGATGCGGAAGGTCGGCACGCCAAGCTCACTGAGCCGCTCTTGGATCTCATCCATTTCCCCCATAAATTGCGTGAAGACGAGTGACTTCTCGTTGGGGTGCGCAGCGATCAGCTCCATGAGCGTCTCCATTTTCCTGGAGCGTCCGTTCCACGGCTCTGGGTCGCTCTCGTCCTTGACAGCCATACCGTCCAAGTACAACTGAGGCCACGACATCACCTGGCGAGCGCGCAGCAAGCACTCGAGTAGCTCCATCTGATGCAAGTGCTGAGTTCCAGTCTTGAAGATGTGCTTGACGATCGCTTGACCGCGCGTGAAGACGTGCTCGTACAACTCACGCTCCTCGGGATGCATTTCCAACTCGAGATTTTGGAAATCGCACGGAGGCAGCTCGAGCCGCTTGTTGTGCTTGGCCACGTCAGCCTTTGTACGGCGCAGGACGTACTTGGCGCGAATCGCATCTGTATAGCCCTGGACCTGATTACGCGGAATACCGACGAAACCGCAGAGCGCCACAAAGTCCTTGACCGAGTTGAAGACGGGTGTACCAGTCACCACCCAGCGGATGGGTGCGCTCAGTGCATTGCACGCTATGTGCGTCTTGCTTTTGCGATTGCGGATCTCATGACCCTCATCCAGGATGACGCGGTCCCATTGGACGGCAAGCAATGGGCACGCGGGAGCTCCGATGCGCGCCGGCAGCACTGAATAAGGCGCGACAATCACGTCAGGCAAATTCACAGGCAACTTGCGCTTGGCACCGTCAAACGCGTGAACTGACAGGGTGGGAGCAAATCGCCCAATCTCAGAGCACCACTGGCCGACGATAGACTTGGGCACCACTATGAGTGTGTGAGGCTTGGGGTTCACAAGCATAGTCGCGATAAGCTGTACCGTCTTGCCCAGTCCCATTTCGTCACACAGGAACCCCCCAGGGTGGGGCGCGGAGGTCTCACGGGCGACAAGCCAGCGCAGGCCTTCATGTTGGTAAGGCGAAATCAGGCGGGTACGGAGCATCTTCAGGGGTCGTGGCGTTTGCGTGTGAAATGCCCGTCGCGACCCAAACCCTAACTTGGACAGGACACGAATTTTTCCTGGGGCCCTAGTAGAGATGGCGGGACTGACCGCCCAACAGAAGGCCGCGGCCGCGGCCCTCGAAGCAACTACCGCCGCGCTCAATGTGGCTAAGATGTTGAAAAAGCCAGATGGTAATTCAGGTGGCGGTGGAGCATCCAAGGCGGTCTCCAACGCTCAAAAGGCTGAATTGAATTTTGTTCAAACAGCTGCGATCAATAAATTAATCAACTATGACCCAAACACAAATATTGCGAAAAAAGAACGGTTAAAGCGTCTTCGGGTCGAAGCTATCCGCCGCCTCAACGCAGGTGGTTTGACACGTCAACAGACGCTAATGTGGTCGTCATTTGCACCAAATTACAAGCTGAAAATAAAACCCACGAACATTACGAAATTGGGTCCGGCGCTCGGAGCGGCCGCGGCCGCAGCCAAAAAGAGTGAGAATGAGTTTGAAAACTCGTTCAAGCCTCCTCCGGTCCCTACATTCGGGGGCGTCGGTAGAGGGGTCATCGGTGGCATTCGAGCCCGGGCGGCTCTGCGCAAGGTCAATCAACCGACGATTGAAAATGTGAAGAGAGGCATCGCGGGTCTGCAGGGGAACATCGCAGGTATGCAGAAGAACGCTGCTCAAAAAGAGGACAATGCATTAAAAGCGGCTATGAAAAGGGCTGAGAATGTGCGCAAAGCGCAAAGTAATGAGGCAGCTTCGGCCGTTGGTCAGTTTTTCGAAGGCGTCGAGGCCAAGAATGAACGAAATAAAATGGCTAGACGTGTGTTTCTTCGCCGCACGGGTAGAGGAGTGGCGCCTGCACCGCGCCCCGCGCCGCCAGCACGGCCCACAGTCAACACCACGGTACTGGCCGCCACCCTGACCCGGGCAATCAAGTCTGCTCTGGCGAAGAAGCCCAAGGGCGGCGCCCCGCCTCCAGCTCTCAACAGTCGGGCGTTGGCGAGCACGCTGGCTGCATCCATCAAGAAGGCCCTTGGCGCTCGCAAATCTACGGCCGGAATAAACACTCGCGGTCTGACGACGGCGCTCACCGCCGCCCTGAAAAAGGCGCTTGCTCGTCAGCCAGCTCCCGTGCCCAACAAGGCTCCAGCGCCTCTGAACACCTCGGCACTGGCCGGTGCTCTCGCCCGTGCCATATCTGGCGCCCTTGCTAAACGCCAGCCCTCTGCTGCACAGGCCCCGGAGCGCAAGTCGAACCAGAAGCGGGGACCGGAGGTCCCGCCGGCACAGGAGGTTCCTGCTCCAAAAATCAACAAGAATTCTCTTGTGAAATCTCTGACCAATGCTCTCAAGCGGGCTTTTGCAGGCTCCGCGCCACCAACTGCCCGCCAGACGGGGGGAGCTGGAAAGCCTGGTGCACCCGGGGCTCCAGGGAAGAACGGGGCCCCGGGGCCTCCAGGCAGGAATGGCGCTCCTGGGAACACGTTCCAGCAGAGGCCCATCGGTGGCGCCACCACCACAACGACGAGCGTCACCGGCCCGACGACGACCGTGGAGGGCTCGACCATGACCGGCCCGACGATCACAGGACCGACGATTACGGTCGGTGCACCGAACATCAAAATTCAATTGAACGGTCTCGTCAAGGCGACCGAACAGGCCCGTGCCGACCCGAACAAGACGGCGAACCTCGCACGGGCCGTGGCCAATTTGAGGGCGAAATTGAGCAACGGGTCCGAGGCCAAGAAGGCACTGACCGTCCTCTTCCCGCCTAGTGTGAACCTGGTGCCTGCGACGGTGCCCACTCCCACCGAAGTCAAAAAGGTGATGAACAATGCCGTCGTAAAGGAGGTCGCAAAAAAACAGGCGGCAACCCAGGCGTACAAACCCACGCCACCTCCGGCAGGCAAGTCCGTCAAGAACATGTCGTTCCGTGAACTTCTGTCCATGCGGCGCACCTCCAAGAACCGTACCGAGATTAACCGGTATCTGCGTCAGGATGTGGATTCTGAACTGCGCAAGATTAGCCGTCTGTCGTCATCCGAGCGTGGATGGAGACTCGGTGAGCTGTACAAGTCCCTGCCGGAGGGTCTTCCGGCCCGCGCGGTGGTCTTGCGTGCAATTCAGGCGGAAATTCGACGGGTCGGTCGTGAGCGTGACCCCGTCGAGGCCAAGCGGCGTCTGCGTGACCTGTACGGCAATCTGGGCATGGGGCGCAGTGTGCCCCGTGAACTCGCCCGTGAATTTAAGACTCAAAATATGAGAGCTCTGACGAATTACAAACGCCAAGAGGACCGTTACGCACGGCGGTACGGTGGTTCTTTGCGCCAGGGCCGTGAGATGTACCGGGCGGTGCGTCCCCAGGGTGAGGTGGCGCTCATGCAGCGCACGCCCGTCGGAAAGATTGGCGCTCCAGTCACTCGCGAACTCGCTCTACGTCAAGGGGGTGCTCGTATGTTGCCGTCCATCAAGGGGCCTCAGATATTCGCAGGCCCGAAGGCTCTCCAGGAAGGTGTGTCGCTCAAATTACCGAGAGGAATTCCGGGACCGGTCCTACCATCGAACCAGGTGGCTGCGATCAACAAGGTTGGTGGGCCGACGCAGGCGCTCAAGGTGGTTGCGTCTGTACCTGGTGGCGCCCCGGCCGTGGCTCGGGCGGCTGCGGATTTGAACGAAATGGGCGGGAACGTCAAGCGAGCCCAGGAACTCAAGGGCACTCCCATTTCTGCTATCCGGGCGGTACAGAAACTCGGGGGCGCCAAGACGGCGTCGTACGCTCTCGAGGGTCTGAACACACTGGCTCAGAGCAAAAAGACGCAGGTCCGCAAGGCGAAAAAGACAGGCCGGAAGGTTAAAAAGTCCGCGGTGCGCCTCCACGAGCTCAACAAGGTGATCGAGGCTGTGAAGCGCAAGAAGCTCGTCAGCCTCGTGAGTCACAATGTTGCCAACGTAAATAACAACAAGAAAAAGAAGTACTACAAGAAGGTCATCAAGTCATTTATCCTCAAAAAACCCCTTGCGAACAAAATCAAGGAGGCGGCCAAAAAAAACAAGTCTTGAGGACGCCAAGGGACGCCACCCGGACTCTTAAGCCACCTATGAACCAAAGATGGCCGAGACCTTCGAATACATCCTAAAGCTGCACGAGATTCGCAGTGCTATTATCGCCGGTGACAAGGACCGCCCGGAGCCGTCATGGGTTCGGATCACGACCATCACTATGATTTCTAAATTTCAGATTCAAATTGACCTTCCCAAGTTTCGGGAGAACTTTACGAAACTCGAGAGCGTCTGTATCCGCCCCCTCGGGTCATCAACTCCAGGATTCGAGTGGCGCATGAAAGACACGGCGTTTTACAACCAAGTCACAATTGGCTACGCCGACCATTACTCGCGTAAATCGATAAAGATATTTCCGAACGGTTCAATCCAGGTGGCGGGGTGTTCGGACCTGTTTGACTGCAAGCGCGTCTTGGCCCAATTGTCATTCATAATGCAGGTTGTGCTCGAGCTCGAGGAGCCCGTCCCGACCGACCCTCCGGCTGTCAAGATGATCAACACCAACTTCTCTCTGAACGCTTCCGTCAACTTGCACAAGATTATCGGTCGTCTTTCTCAGGACCCTGCGACTTTCAAGGTTTCGTTCGACCCAGACCGGTACAGCGCCGTCAAGGTCAAGTTCGTTCCGGGACCTGGTATGAAGCAGGTTACGGCCAGTATCTTCAGCACAGGTCGTATCATCGTGACCGGGGCCCAGACGCTGGCTGAGATTGCCGGAGCCTATGAAATTTTGAACAAAAATATCGAGACGTCAATGTTTGTCAAGCGGGTCACAGAGCCGGAGATGTTCGAGGTGGTGACTGGTGCGCGGTTCCCCGAATGGGTCAAGGCACTGAATAAAAATGTCGCCAAGTAGTACGAAATGTCTACGCGCATTGGCATGGCTGACGGCCGGTGCATCACGTCTTACGACTCGAACCGTATCATGTCCGATTTCATGATGTCCCAGAAGGGCATCGCTTTCCAGGACAACTACAAGTGGCGCCAGACTCTCCAGAACACCGACCCGGCGGCGCTGGGTCTGCCGCTGAAGAACGCCGCGTGCCGTGGTGGCGTCCCCAAGGTTTTGGTCGAGGACGAATAATTTTGTTCCCAAATAACAGTAATGGCCGAGAACAAGCCCACCAACCCGGCGGTTATTCTCGGAATAGCCGCAGCAGCATTCTTTTGCTTGATGGTTTTGTCCGCCGGCCTCAAGATTTACTTTGGTAGAAAGGCGGCCGAGGACGAGGCCAAATCCCAAGTCGACACCAAGTGGAGCGAGTCGCCCGCCCCGGCCCCGAGTCCGCCAACTGACATTGCGACTGCTCGTACTACGCTCTTGGGCACGGGTCAGGCAATCCAGGTGGCCGAGGCTGATATCAATGCCGTGGCTCCTCCGGCGTTCGCGACTCCGTTCCCTATCGAGTCTGACACGCCCCCGGAGTACACCATCACGTTTGATATCAAGGTGGCGAACAGCATGCCTGGTGAAAATGCTGAATTTATCATTCTGGACCGTGGGGGCGCGGGCGACGATTCGAACGGTCGCCGGCCCAAGGTTTCTCTCCTGTCCAAGTGGAACCACGCCCGACGGTGTACAACCGCCGGTGCCATTATGGGTGCTTGCGTCACGGAAGACTACGTCAAGACAAAGGACCTGAACACCATCCAATTTGTACACAAGTCGGCGGCGGGTTCAGCACTGGCAATCGGCACCACCGTCGGTCCTCAGGCTGGTCAGGACTACAAGAATTTGACAATTGTCGTCAGGTCGACAGGTCAGACGGCGGCGGCCGCCAAGCTTTATTGGGACGGCTTGGAGGCGGGTTCGGTCGACTCGAACCCAGCCGATTGGGGTTTGGCTGCAAGCACGTGGCGATGGGCCGGGGGTCAGACGGCTGTGAATGCTAATATAGGGTCCGTGATGGTCAAGAACGCATATGTGTTCAGCCGGGCCCTCGATGACTCCGAGGTTGCGACCCTGCTCGGCCGGGCCCCGTCCGCCACGTCGACATACGTGGCCGAGCCTGCTCAGACTTCGTGGAAGTTCAACCCCGAAGGGTATTCATCGGACTAAAGAAATAGGGCTCACATAATTTATAATGAAAATTGTCATCGATGGGAACATCGGTTCAGGCAAAACGACCCAGCTCGGTTTGCTTGAACAGAAGGGCTGGACGGTCCAGCGCGAACCTATAGACAAGTGGCCCCTTAAGGAGTTTTACAAGGACCCGTCCCGGTGGGCATTTCTGTTCCATATGATTATCCTCGAGACTCTGCGGCCTGTACGGACCACCAAGCACGTCATTTATGAGCGGTCCCTCTTGAGTTCTCGTTGGGTCTTTTGGCCAGTCCTCAAACGTCAGGGCCACGTGACGCAACTCGAGCATGAGACGTACGACCACTTTTACGAACGGTTTTCTTGGCACCCGGACATTTACATTTTCCTTTCAAAAAACCTCGACCTGGCGTGGGAGCATATCCAGGCGCGAGGCCAGGCGGGTGATGAAGGCGTGACCCGCGAGTATCTGGCTGAGCTCGATTCAGAGTACAAAAACCTACTCAGGAGCGTCCCGTGCAAGGTGTACGTCATTAACGCCAACCAGACTGTGGAGAAAATTCACGAAGATATTTGTAAGGTCCTAGTAGACAATGAATTGCTCTTCAGTGACCCTCACGGGAGCCAAGTGCAAAAGACTGGCAGTCGAGGACGGGAAGTGCCTTGCACACCTTTCACACACATGTGCAATTTGTCTTGAGCTGACGAAGCGCACGGACAAGAAGCTCAAGTGCAAGCACGTCTTCCACAACAAGTGCATCATGACATGGTTCGAGACCAGCATCGAGTGCCCCCAATGCCGCATGGAGCAGGATGACGACCCGATAGTCGTCTTCCGTAAACACGTAGAGGACAACATCCGTGAAAAATACCGCGACGCCATCAGGTCCCTCGAGGCTGAGGTTCAGCGGGCGCGCCGTGCCCGTTGAAACTTAATACAGGTCCTAGAGTAATGGAGGCCGGTCGTTGTGGAGCCCAGACGGCACACGGCACCCCGTGCCGAAGCAAAGTCCACGGTACCGAGGAGCGTTGTTGGATCCACAAGGGCCCTCAATGCTCAGTATGTCTCGGCGCCATGGCGGCCCAACAGGCGGCCCGGACCCTGCCTTGTGGACACGTGTTTCATTCTCGATGTGTTGACCGTTGGAAGCGCTCATGTCCGGGCGATCCGACGTGTCCAATGTGCCGAGAACCATTCGACTTGCCGACCTATAGGTGCCGTTTGATTATCGAACGCGTGTCTGATAATCAAAGGGCCGTGAATAATTTTGAAACCCAAACCATCCAAGATATCGTTGAAGGTTTTGGCCTTGACTTCAGGGCAATTATGCCGTCGACCGGTGGACGTCTCTACACCGATATTCACTTTGATATTGAACCGACCGAAGCACTAGAGGAGATTCTTAGAGAACTAGGTTTGCCCGAGGGGCCTTTCCGTTTCGGTTAGCGTTCGAGCCCGTCTTGGCGAGCCCGAGGCGCACACCATACGCAGAGCAAAACTTGGAGTAATGGAATCCTGGTTTGTAATTCCTGTCAGCTTTACGCGGATCTGTGATCGTCTTCCCAGAAGCATCGACGATCAGAGGTCCCCCGGCCCATCCAGTCTTGTGACTCCAAAGTTTGACTGGAAATTCAATCACCTTCCCAGGGGGTAGCTTGGTCCCCCGGGTCGTTCGGGCGTGCCTGTTCAGGACGCGAAGTTCGGTATTGTCGTTGGCGACCCGACCGTCATTCGAGCTCTTGGCCTTGCGGCCCTTCAGAAGGGCTGCCCTTATTACTGACGGTTTCACACGGAAAAACTTGCCGAGCGCCTCGGCCGAGTCACCAGGGCGAGTACGGTACCGGATAGAGCTAATCTCTTTGTACCAATGGAAATCTCCAGTCGAATTTCCAAAGTCATTTGAGGGGGCCACAAAGCACATCACCTTGTAGAACCCCACCTTGGGCTTTTCACCACCAGTCTTCATCTTGTAGACGGTCCCGGGGTTGTCCGACAGGACGCGCTTCGCTATACCGTCACACGTGCGAAACGTCAGACCGTTGGCCCGGAGCCCGCTCCGGTCACCCGGAACGCTCTTCGATTGTCTATTGTTTGAAAAGGAACCGAACGCATAGTCGTAGCAGTTGTCATGGACGACTCCAGAGGTTCCCCAGGGTGCCCATGTGTACTTGGGAGCGTATGGGTTCGGAGCGCTTCGTGAGACCTTTGTGTTCTTGGACAGGGTCGTGCGCCGCGAAGCCACGACCTTCGGCTTCGGCTTGCTCTTTACAGGCGACGTTTTGCGCAGCATCGCACCTTGTTATTATCGGTTACTTTTTTCTGAACCAATAATAAAAAGATGAAGACGATCCTCGAGTCCCGCACCCAGCAGGAGGCCCTTTACAACGCGCTCGTGTTCACGGCCTTTGTGATCCTACTGACCTTCATCATGCGGTTCCTGTGGAACGGCACGCTGGTGAAGCACATCACCATCCTCCGCCCGGTCGATTCCCTGCTGCAGACTTTCCTGCTGTCTCTGGGCATCGCTCTGTTCCGCCTCTAGAGCTCCGTGTAACCACTCTTGATAACGCCATTGACGCTTAGCGTCGGAAATCCCTGAACAAATTCAGGGCACTGTCCAGCCTTGCAATCAACAAACGTGTAAGGAATACCCTTCTCCGTCAGGTAAGCCTCCTGCTTGACGCACCAGGGACACGTCTTGGACCCATAGACCGTAATGTCACCCTTGTCGGCTGGCTGCTGGGTGTAGTACGAGCGCCCCTTAAAAACCATGAGCGCAATGGCAACCAGAATCAGTATCGCCAGTGCGAGAACCTTGGGGTCGCCCAGAACGGCATTACGCATCAGCACACGCTCAACCATTTACTATACCCTTGCGAAAATTTTACGAGCAAAATCCGCCTTGGAACGCAGACCCTTGGTGTTCAGACGTTTGTTGGCGGCCATGCGTCTCAGTTCATCCATTGAGAAGTGGAGATTGGCATAGACCCATCGACCCGACGAGTTAGACTTGACCTTGGCGCGGCCAGACGAAGGGCTCAGCTTGACGTTGGGGCTCTTGGCCTTGGGCTTCGGCGGCGTCTTGGCCCGGGGCTTGGGCGGAGGTCCCAGTGGGCTCAGAGGAGACGGGAGCCGTCTCACCGGGCTCGGTGTGAATGCGGGCTGGTTGCGTCTTAGGCGATTCTCAATAATTAGGATAGCCTTCTGCCGGGATTTGTTCCAAGCGTTCTGGAAGTTGGCGCCCGATGCACCGCCTGCGTTCTTCCACAACTTCTCGACCATTTTATCGAACTTGGTGGTTTTGAGCAAGCCCGCGGGCAGCACCACCTTCTTCTTGGGCGGACTGGGTGCCTTCTTGGGTGGACTCGCCGTCTTGGCCACCTTGCGCAGACGGGCCTTGGCGGCGCGCAGGTTGTAGCCGGTGATTCGCGGCTTGGGTTTGGGGCGGGGCACAGCCTTCAGATTTGCCTTGGCCTTGCGGAGCTTGGGGCTCGTGATCAGGCGGCCCGGCTTGCGGCGGTTCGCCGGCTTGAGCGCCGCCTTGGCCTTTTGCAAATTCAGAGACGAAATTCGCTTGACCTTGACGGGCTTCAGCTTTGCCTTGGCCGCCTTGAGGTTCGGCGACGTCACGTTGCGTTTTGAGGTCAAGAACGAGTCCTTCACAAGTCTGGCGAGCGACGGAAGCCCCGGACACGGATCACCATACTTGAGGCGCCATTCGGTCACGTGGAGGTTTTTATTGCCACGGTACCCCTCCGGAACAGCCCTTTTCAGAAACTCGATAGCCTTGGGGTGCGTGGCTGGTGCGTGGCGTGTCGCCCAGTCGAGCAATTCGTTCAGGAATAGGTGCTGGTCGTAGCGCTCGTCAGTCTTGGGACCGACACCCCAGAAGGATGCCGTCTTGGTCCCATTAGCCGTGTTCACTGCAGGGTTAGTACCAGCCTTTTTCAGGCGGGCCCAACCAAAGTCGCCTATGAGGAAGCCTCGGTCAGCGACGAATATGTTCTGCATGTGAAGGTCGTTGTGTCTGAAATCCGGGTACCTGAATTGAATCTTGAAAAGGGTCCCGAGCACGTCGGAGATGAGGCTGGCCATGATGGCGTCATCAACCTTCGGTTGCTTTTTCAACCAAGAATCGAGAGAGCCGCCATTGGCAAACTCCATCAAGAGGATACCCTGTTGCGACTTGTCGTAATGGGTCGAGTTCTGAACGTTGGGCATATTCATAGAAGCCGGCTCAATAAAGTTCAGGCAGCGCAGGCTCTTGTAAATACGCACCACCTTGGGGGCCAGGATTTGGACCGCGTCCTGAATTTTGAACTCAATATCGACAGGTTGGGGCTCACCCCGCTTCTTGGCCGACAGGTCTCGGGGTGACACTTTCACGGCGAACGGACGTTTGTTGCCACTGAGCTGCTTGGCCGTGAACACTATACCCTGGCGCCCCTTACCGATGGGCTTCAACGAGTCTAGCGAAGCCTTGACCTGGTCACACGTCATGCCCCATTCGTTCTTGGGGATTATGTTGGGCATCTTTGTGAAAGGAGCCAGCTTGGGTGCCGGGTACCGCCAACCACCCGGAGGAGTTTTCCGTCCCGGATGGTATTTGACATGGGGTGGCGGGATGGCTTTGTACTGGATCGCCTTTTTAGGAGGGGAAGGACCAGCGGGTCGCAAGTACTCCTTGCCTTCTTTATTCACAAAGGCTATCATCTTCTTACCGTTGACCATGCGCTCGAACGGCTTGAGGCCATTAGGCTGGTGCGCGCGCCGCGCGCCCTTGGCTTTGTAGCGATTAGGCTTGGCCACCTTGTTGGGGTGCGCCTTGAGCCACGCGATAGCCTGACCCTTGCTGACGATGTGGGCGGGGATGTTAATCTCTGTGTTACCGGCGTTGTTGCGACGAAACACATAGTGACGACCGTTACGGTTCGAAATTGTAAATTGTCTGGAGTTTATCCAGCTCATTATATCATATTACACATATTTTGTTATAGTTCAAAGTCTGGGATCTTCTGGATCACGAGTGCTGTGCACTCGGTTTTTCTACTCCTGGTCGGGGTCGGTCTCGTACTCAATCTCTTCGGACTCCTCGGCGGAGACGGGCTCGTCGGCAGGGGCGAGAAAAGCGCACGGCTTCAGCTTGCTGGTCGGAGCGAACATGACCTGGTGGACACGCACGGACACGCCAACCCCAGCCGGAGTGCGCCAAATCTGGTTGAGCTCGATGATGGCGCTCAGAGCCTGGCCGCGCTCGAGCGTGTTCAGTGCAACCGGCTCGCGCTGAGAGTTGTACGCGGCGGTCACCAGTGCGCCAGACTTGGGGTCAACGATGCACTTGAGGTTCAGCACAGGTGCGTAACCCTCCTTGGAGCTCGGCTTGATAGGCGACTTGTACATGCCCTCGGCAATCACCTCGCGAGACATCTTCTTGCCCAAAATCTCCTCAGAGTTGGCCGTGATGTGGTCCAGGACGCGTGCGTCCAACTTGGCAAACGCCTCGAGAATCTCGGGCTTGTCAAGGCTCAAGGGCAGTGAGTAGCTGACGCGACCAGTGGCCTCGTCCTTGTACTCGCTCAGACCGAAAGGTGCGCGAAGTTGAGGCAACTGAAAGATGAGCTTCTGGTTACCAGGGCCGTTCAGATAGACGGCCTTGCCACCCTTGGCGTTCTTGTACACGGACGAAAAGGTCACGTCAGCGGAGTTGAAAGCGGAAAACATCTGGAGAGCCATGTGGTTCTGTTCTACTGTATGTGGCACCGAGCCCTTTATGTGGCTCTCACAGGACACCAATTTTTTTCGGGCCCTACAGTAAACATGTTCCGCTTCTTCGGTCGCGGAAGAGGCACAAACAATGCGCTCACTACGACCCTTAAAACCGCCGTCAACCGGCTCAACACCGCGACCAAAAACGCGACTACGGCCCTCAACGTCAATGCGATAATACAGAAGATGGACACCAAGAACAGTACCGGCACGTCAGTGACTAATATTTTCAAGAAGGCCATTGCTAGCCAGTTTAAAATTGCTCACAACGCCGTTTTGGCTGCGGCGGCCGGTCGCGTTCCACAGACTACGGCGGCCCAGGCTGTGAACTACGCCACTGCTAATATCAAAAATATAGTGGCCAAGCTACCCGCAAATAAGTACGTTAATTTGAATAGAAATTTTAATAAAAATCGTGCAAATTACGGGAATGTCGTCGCCAACTCGAACGCAAATAAATGGTGGAAGAACGTGAACGCCAAACGCGAGGCGCGCCGTGCTGGCACTTTCCCCACCGCCAAACCACCGGGTGGTGCCCTCCTTGGTGGTGCTGGTATGGGACCGGGTCCGCTTCCCCCGAGCGGTCTGCCCGCCAATGTCGCCAAGTCGAACAAAGGTGTGTTCAAGAAGGGAAATAAACAGAATAACCAGGGTAGAAATCTGTGGTACCCGGCGGCCCTGAACACAAGCACTGGCCAGTGGAACATCGTCGCACCAAACGCACCCCACCTGAAGAATAACAAGGGCAACTTCACCCCGTTCGGATCGGCTGCGGTCTAAAACTAATTTCCGGACCTAATATAAATGGCTTCGCCTTTCACCATCATCCCCTTCGTCGCGTACCTGGTCGTGGCCAACCCCGCCACGTATAAAGCAGTTCGGGCCGTCGCGGGCAGCTGGGTCGCCAGCTCAGAGGGCCTGCCGACTCTGGCGGGTCTGGCCCTGCATGCCGTCGTCCTGGTTCTGCTGGTCACGGCCATCATGCGCCTCCTACCAGCCAAGTCCAAGTTCTCGATGGATTTGGATATGGCGAACCTGAGCGAGATTGAGGAATTCAATACCAATATGGCATCGTTCCACCCGGCAGCCAGCTCGGACATCATGTCGCCGGTGGTGGTGGCTGAGGGCGCCCCTTTGACGCCGACGGCGGCGGTCCCAGCCCCAGCACCCAGGTCATTCATGAGCTCGATCCTCGGCCCATCCGGCAAAGACAAAAAATAAACCACCCGAATAGTAACGATGTTGATAAAGCTCCTCACATTCGCAGTCCTGGCGAGCCCTTTCGCGTTCAAGACGACTCGGCGGATCTTCGGTGACTGGGTCGCAGGACCAGAGGGCCTGGCGACTATCCCAGGTCTTCTGCTCCATGCACTCGTGTATTTGCTGCTCGTTTCATTCCTTCTGTCCCGCCGCTCAGGCTTCAAGAGCCGTGGCGTGGAACAGGACCAGGAGGCCGAGCACCTCCAGCAGCGCAATTTTCTCGGCCCAGAGTAAATGAGCGCTTTCCAGATTATCCCGTTCGTGGCCTATGTCGCTGTCGCTCACCCCGCAACCTACAAGGCGACCCGGAGCGTTCTGGGTAGCTGGGTCGCCAGTGCTGACGGCCTTGCGACCCTTCCCGGTGTGGCCCTCCATGCGGTTGTTTTCGTCCTGCTCGCCAGCCTGTTGATGCGCTTCATTGTGCCTCGCGCGTCTGGCTACGCTCCGGGTCGCTCTCCTCGCGCCGCAGAGAAGGGCGAGTATGAGCAGGGTATGGAACGGTTGATGGGCAGATACTAGAATTCTTCGTCAAACCTGACACCGTCACCCTCAACCACCATGTGCTTTGAATAATCCCCGACCCTTTTCTCAAAGAAATTGGTCTTCCCTTCCAACGAGATGCTTTCCATCCAGTCGAAAGGGTTATTAGCCATAATAGAATGCTGTGTACAGCCGAGCTGTTTCAGAAGTCGACTCGCGACAAACTTGATGTACTCGCTCATCGAGTCCGAGTCCATGCCGATCAAACGGCACGGAAGAGCCGCAGTGATAAATTCACTCTCAATTTCGAGAGCCTCGACGACAATCTGGAGCATAGTGTTGGAGTCCAATTTCGTCTGTAAATTGTGATACAGGGTCACGGCAAACTCTTGATGGAGACCCTCGTCCCGACTGATGAGCTCATTGCTGAACGACAGGCCCGGCATGAGGCCACGCTTTTTGAGCCAGAATATAGCACAGAACGACCCCGAGAAGAAGATGCCTTCCACGCAGGCGAAAGCCACAAGCCGCTGCGCAAAAGGCGAGCCCTGACTCATCCATCGCATGGCCCATTCCGCCTTTCTCTTAACTGCCGGTGACGTCTCTATGGCCCGGAACAGTCCCGCCTTCTCCTCTGGATCCCGTACCAACTTGTCAATCATCAATGAGTACGTCTCGGAGTGGATAGACTCGTTGAACGACTGGTACGAATAGAACGACCGAGCCTCGGCAATCTGGACATCCTTTGAAAAGTTCATGTCGATATTTTCCATGACAATTCCGTCTGAGGCGGCGAAGAAGGCCAAGACCATCTTGATGAAGTGCTGCTCGCTTGGAACTAATGAGTTCCAATCCTTGAGGTCAGCAGCCAAGTCAATCTCCTCGACGGTCCAAAAGGAACCGACCGCTTTCTTATAGAGTGCCCACAAGTCCGGGTACCGTATAGGAAAGGTTGTGAACCGAGCGAGGCTCGGGGTCAGGATAGGGTCCATCTTATGAGTGACGAGGTTTATTCTTTTATTCATACTCCACCTTGATTGAAGACATTTCGGCCCTCCACCAACTGTCCGTAGCGCAAAAGTCGCGATTCTTGGAGTTGGGGTCCGACCCGCTGATGGTCCATGCGCCGAGACGTCCTCCTCCGTAATTGGCATCCTGGAAAATAGTCGCCTTGAGACCCGACGGAACCCTGATCGAACGGAGCTCGTCGTTGCCAACCACGCCGCCGCGTTCCTGGAATCCATAACCTGCCGGGTTCGTTGCGCGACCTGGATAGTTACCAACTGGGATCGCCCCCTGACGACCAGTATGTCCGCATCCAGAATACAATTTGACTTTGCATTTGTCAGCCTCTGTATTACACGACTGCGTCTCGCGTGACGGACACGCGGCGCCGCCATTCTTGGGCTGAGCGATGATATTCGGGTCCCGATACTGTGTACCGTTGCATTCCTTGGAACACGCCGACCACGCACCCCATTCAGGTTTGTCCCGCCAGCCCCTAAATTCACCGGTATCAAAATCAGGCTCGCGCCCGCCGAGTTTACAATCGACTGGACAGTCCTCCTCACCAGACGTCGGTCCGCATGCCGTCCCACCGTTCTTGGGTTCTGTCGTCGTCGTACGGGTCCATGATTTCTTTCCGGTCGTTTGGTTGCACGCACTGTAGACCTTGGCCGTCTGGACGCAATTGACCACTGGACACGCCTCCGTTTCATTGAGTTCAGGACAGGCGGTACCATTATTCTTCTTGTCCTGAGTGACCTTACGGCTCCGCTCCCTGCTCGCATCCGCCACACCACATTCAGCGGGAGACCAATCGGTCCAATCACCAACCTTGCAGTCGATGTCGCAGTTGACTGTCTCTGAAAGAGGCGGGCACGCCTTGCCGTTGTTCTTGGGGTCTCGAGTGACCGTCCGACTCCGCGTCTTTTTCCCGGACGTGATGTCACATGCACTCCACCCTTCACCCCCACCTTCCCACCCACTCACCTGGCAGTCAACGTCGCAAGCAACGTCATCCGTGACCCCGGGACACGCGTTACCCCCGTTGCTCGCAGCCACGTCACCAACACGAGTACGGGTCGCCCGACCCGTCGCCGGATCGCAATTTCCGTACGTGTACGTAGTGCCCAAGACGCAGTCACCACATGTCCGAGTCTCCGTACAATTGCCGTTGGCGTCACACGTCTGTGTACCCGATAGGACACCTGAGGCGGTCGTACACGCCTTGCCCCCATTTTTGGGCTGAAATTTGACGGTCGTCGTCCGAGTGTTCTTGCCGACGCCATTCACCTTGTTCTCACATGCCGACCACGTTTCGGGCCACGGGTTCAACTGACAGTCAACCGGGCAAGTCTCCTGGCGATTCAGAGGCTCAGTACACGTACCGCCACCCGACGCAGGCACCGTGATGGTCCGGGACTGGGATTTGATGCCGGTTGTCTGGTTACACGCCTGGGCTGAAAGCTCGCCAGCAGGGTTCCACGGGCTGAACACACAGTTGACGCAGTCCTCGATGTTCGAATTGGGGTCCGGACAGACCGAACCACCTGGACCAGATGGGCTCGAGACAATCAGCGTGGCCTGTTTCTTGCCCTTGCCGGTCACCGGGTCAGAGTTGGCGCATTGGCCGAAAGGCGTCCAACTGAACGCACAGTCTGGGCAGGGGTCGGTGTTACACGGACGCGTCTCGGCCGTCTCACCACACGCCTTGCCACCTGTATTTGAAGGAGTAATTATGGACCTGTTGCGTGTCTGGACGCCTCCACCGCAATTCTTGGAGCACGCCGACCACTCACCCCACTCGCCCATGAGGCAGTCGACGCCGACCGGAGGCATGGTGACTGGAGCACTCCATATCACCATGGGGCTCGAGTCAAAGAGGAGCAACCGTCCGTCATCTTTCATGACGAGCGAATAGGGCTGCGTCCCTTGGCCCGCGGTTGCTGAAGACCACCCAGTGGGCGTCACGCTGTATTGAGAAGGGAAAATGCCTATGTTGCCATCGTTCGTGATCTTCACGACGCCCCCTGGCGTCAGATTTCCTGGAGAGGTCCACATGGTAAAGTTCCCGCTCTTGACTATGGCCGCACCATATTCATATGTAAAAACGTACTTGCCGTTCTTGCTCGTGAGTGAAGCTCCTTCCGCGAGCGTCTCACCACTTTTCAAAGTGTCTTTGTTGGATGAGCTGGCAGGGGCGTACGTTTGGGCCGCAAGGGCACCCGCACCGGCGGCGGTCTCACCACCCGCGGTCGTCCCACCGGTGGAGGCGCCGCCGGTGGAGGCGCCGCCCGTACTGGACCCCATGTCCGCTGCAGCCGCCGCTTGAGGAGACCCCACGTCGACCGCAGGCATTCCTCCCCCGCCTGTGGACTTTGAGGGCGCCGCGTTCGACAGGAATACTATGACCGCCACGGCGATCAAGAATCCGAGCACGAGCATCAAGGCCGATCCTGCCATCTAACATAAGGAAATAAAATCTTACAAGAGTAGGAGTATGGAGACCGAAGTCGTGACCCGCCTGGCCCTTCGGTTGAAAGTCTATCATGTGAGCGGGGCGGTGGTTCACCACGTGGCCCTGTTGAAAAAGGCCCTTGATCAGAAGGGTATCGCGACCCGTATGATCAAAGGGTATTGTGTTATCGAAGCCACCATGGAAGCCTGTGAGCACTATTGGCTCAGGACTGAAGAGGGACTCGATATCGATATTGGATTTGCTGTCGCCCGCCTGAAGAATCCTGAACTCATGGCTCTAGAGCCCGTTCTCTTGGAGACTCTCCCGCCGGGCTTGAATCGCTCTGATGCTGAGGAGACCCGGATTCTTGACGAAAATCGTCGCCTCTTTGAACTCTTTGAATCCGATCCCAAAGCGTTCTGGCGCGAGGCTCCTCGAGACGTGTCAACTTTCCCCTTGAAATAATAGACTGGTCACCGTCATCGAACGACTGTTTCTTTGGGGAAAGGGCCGCGGCCAAACTCATGAATGAGCGCACACCCTGGACAGCCGGCGGTGCCTCACCGAGCGCCAGGAAATTCTGCAGCTTTTTCTCTATAGGGTTCGACTGTTCGAGAGCCGCATTAAACTCTCCAAAGCACTCCTGCAAAAAGACCTGACCGTCAGTCGTCCGAGTCGCACGATCGACGCTCAGCTCCTTGGAAATCTTGAGAGCCAGACGCTTCATGAGCATCTGAGACCGAGTCGCATTCGTCATCTTCTCACTAATTTTCATGTATAATTGGACCGAGCCGAGCACACCCGTCCCGGCGGACAAAACGGCGTTCAGGATACTCACATATCTTTGGGCCAAAAAGTCGTTGAGTGATATGGCGCACAGGGCATTAAAGGACGATATGATCAGGATAGGTATATTGAACCTAGAGGACAGGTTATGGTAGTACTGATAGTCCTTACTGAAGTAGTTGGCGTACGCATTGCACTGACGCTCAATTTTGTTCAGAAATTCTTCCTCTTTATCGTGCCACGAATCGTCCCGCATCTTTCTTGTTATTTGTCTCTAAAATTTTGGCGACTCAGAAGAATTTGTCATCCTCGACAATTTCCACAATAGACGTGATCCGTACCGGCAGTGAACTCTTGACCCCCTTGTAAATCATATTGAACACGGGGTTCGAGTTTGTGATTCGGATCTTTTGAAGCAGACCCTTGTCTGGGCGCAGTTCGACCATGAGCTTGAGGAGGTGGGTGGCCGTGTCCGATTTCAACTTGGAAATAGGCACACCCTTCAAGTTCAACTCGATAATCTCAGTCAGTCCGTGCTTCTCGACGTACGCATCGAGTTGGTCGACTATGGGCTTGACCGAATCCATGAATGCAGTCGTCTCGGCGACGGTCTTTGGTTGGCGCTCTATGTACTTGTCCCCCAGGAACTCGATGATGAGATGAGGGCCCTGGGGGTAAAACACGAGAAGGTCAGCCATGTCTTAATAATTATTACGTCCTTTTCTTTAAACGAAAACTATGATGTCGCGTACGTAGCTCGGGAGCATCATACTGATTGGACGGTAAAAGCTCCTGACCAGGAACCCGGCGTTGCGGAACTGAATTTGCTCCAACAATCCGTCATTCTTTGTGTATTCGAAGACATCAAGGATGAGTTTGGTAATTTGGCGCACCTCATGACAAAAGGGATTCGCACCAGCCAGGTCAACCATGATGATCATAGAGCGCGACTGGATGCGCAGGTCATTGATGACGTCCTCGAGCTCTTCTATGGTGGTCGGTACGTAGTCTTTGACCTTGAGCGTCACGTGCGCACATAGGTCACCTTCCCAAGTCCAGGTCATAAATCCTCTAAAGTCGGGCATCACTATTTTATCAGTCAATATTAAGATGCTGCCGTTTATGCGAACCGCTGGAAGTGCATGGGTCGGCGTGTTGTGCTTCGCTCTGGCTTTCTGCTTGTCCATGGCGCTGGACCAAATCACCCCAGAACTTGACGCGTCCAAATCGCGCCTTAGAATCTTCCTGGAGGTCTGTGCTCAGTTCGGTGTGATTGGCGCCTTGGTGTTTCTGATGCGCCACGTCATAAAGAACATCCCCTTCCCGGCTGATGGTTTGTACGGATACGTTCACTCAACTAATGGCGAACTGAGGTCCCTGCCCCTTTTCGTCTTTATTTTCATGTTTTTCCAGAAAAAGACTCAGGCTAAGATGCGTCACCTGAGTACTTGAAGCACTCCCAGAGGTGCGTATTGGTCCGACGTGAAAGGGCCGAGAACTGGTCGATGGTGTACTCGTCGCCCATAGACCTGTTGCACTTGGAGCAAATGGGACGAAGGTTGTCGAGCTCGGTCGGACCGCCTTTGCTCTCTGGCAAATTGTGGCCCACTTCAAAGTTGAAGGGCGTCATGACGTTTTCACACCACGTCACGAGGCACTTGTGTTTAAAGAGCCGGTCGCCGCACCACAGCAGCCACACCTGCTCTCGGAGCGCGCCAGGGATTTTTGCTTTCATATTATTTATCAAAGTTGCGATTTTTTAATTGGGAAGCGAAGTAGTGCCTTCGCGCCGGTTAAAAAAACGCTCCCGGCAGGTTTCGAACCTGCGACTTTGAGGTTAACAGCCTCACACTCTACCAACTGAGTTACAGGAGCACCGAGTCTGACCTGCCGGAATCGAACCAGCGACCTAAAGATAATTACTACCGACTACAGTCTTTCGCTCTACCAATTGAGCTAAGGTCAGATGAGCAGTTTAGGGAGGTGCTCAGCTCCAAGGTTCCAGGGAGGATCGAACTCCCATTACGAGATTCAGAGTCTCGTGTACTAACCATTATACTATGAAACCAAGGGAACCGAAGGTTCCCGCCGGGGCTGCACCCCTTTGACCTTGGCGGGGCTCGAACCCGCGGCTTCGGGCTCGCTCTCTACTTGCGCATAAGACCCGCACTCTAACCAACTGAGTTACAAGGTCGAGAGACGCCGTCTCGAGCGCGACCCGGAGGTCGCTCGTAGAAGGCCCGCACTCTATCCAACTGAGCTACAAGGTCCTCAATTCATACTGAAGATTCTTTTCGTACCATTTATACGCGCTCGGCAGCCTGGACAGGTTGCCTTGTTCTGCGTCCTGACCCAACACGGCTCGCAGATGACATGGCCGCACGGGTCGATGAACAAGTCAATATGGCGGTCCAAGCACACAAAGCAAGTAAATCGTGCGTACCTTTCGGGGTCCGTGTCCTCGAGTATCTTCTTCATCGCCTGGCTCCGTCCGGTGAGTTCACCGCATTCCCTTGTGAGTCCCTGCAGGTTTTGTGCGTTCTCGTAGTCTTCTAACATACTCTCGAGCCGTTCCTTTAAGTCCTGTGAATTGACGTTCTCGAGCATAAGTTTGATGACATTTGTTTCATCCTTCTTTTCGGCGAGTTCAGCCATGCGCATCGCCAGGTCCGTGCGGACCCGCGCGTATTCACGTTTGAAATTCGTCAGCGTCTCACCGAGGTCCTTCCAAGACTCATCAAGGTCACAAGGCACTGGGTCTATGGGTTCCATGGGTGGTATGAGCACCGTCTCGAGCAGACTTCTCGGATCCAGGTATGCGAAGTTCATCACTAATTTTACCACGAAATATAACCACGTCCAGCGGGCGCACTGAATAAAAATGTGCCCAAGTACTAAATGGCCAACGCTGTTCTGCTCGCTACCCTGGGACTCGCCCTGATTCTGTTCAGTGTCCAGGAGTTCCTTGACCCCGCCAAGCGCAAGTACGCGTCATGGATCTTCCGCGCCCTGACCATGGGTTTCATCGGCATGTACCTCATCTATCTGTATCAGGAGATGGCGGGCACCAACACCATGGGCGGCGGGATGGGCGGGGCGGCGTATCCAGGCGGGATGCCGTTGTAAGGATTTTCAGAACGCCCGTCTGAAGTATGGTTCCTAGATCACGTGCAATCTCAGCCTGGATGAGTTCTTCTGAATTTTCAACCAGAATTCCTGCGAGTATATGGAGGTCCTCATCGGTCATTCTCAGGGTTGACAAATGGCCGACAAGTTGCGAGACCGACTCGAACTCCTTCCCCTTGAAGAGCCTCGCCGACCGCCTGACGTGGATCATCCGAGCTGCATCCAGGACGGCATCGATCGTCGCCCCTGGCATTTCCTCCCGGAGTTTGGCCATCAGTGCCCCCCCTTCGAGGTCAGTCTCCATTATTTTTTAGTACCTAATAATAAATGCTGGACTTTAACACAATCTTTGTGTTTCTGTTCATCGCCTTGATGGCCGGTATGGGCGTGGCTGACTTCGTCGAGGCTCGCAAGACCCCCCAGACGCCGGGTCAGCCGTTCTTTGGCCTCCTGTTCCTCGTGGCTGCACTGGGTCTAATTCTATATAAAATGAAGAGTGCCTAAATAGTCAAGGCAAATGAAGCACCTCATCGGACGCATCGATGGGGTCTGGGTCTCCAGGTCTAGCCACCTTGAGAGAATTATGATTCGAATCGCTGAAAGGGCCGGGTTCACAGTAGTGGGCCGTTCCTTTCACCAATTTGAGCCTCACGGCACTACCGGTGTGCTCGTCCTGTCTGAGAGCCACTTCTCAGCTCATACCTATCCGGAGAATAACATGGTTTACATAGACGTGTTTTGCTGTTCTCCAGAATTTGATCCGGAATACACGGCTGTCCTCATCGAAGAGGAGTTTGCAGCCTTGAAGGGGACTTGGGAGGTTATGACGCGCTAAAATTCGTTTCGGTCTCAAGAACCTCGAGGTTCTTGGGCCCGAAGGCCGGGCCGAAGCCCTGTTTTGAATTTTAATATATACAGACCAGCCAATAATATGGGAGGAATCAGTTGGAAAACGCGAGACCGCCCATGCCAGACTGGATGCGCAGGATGTTGTAGTTCACCGCGAACATCTTCTGGAGCAGGTTGGTCGTGCTGTTCTTCAGGTTGAAGAACACCTGAGCGTTGTCAATACGCGAGAAGTTGCACGTGCCGGTCGGCTGGTGCTCCTCCGGCTGCAGGGCGAAGGAGTACACGTAGATGCCCGGGTAGGGCGTGCCGGAGTGGTACACGTACGGCTGGTACTGGTTGAAGTACTTGCCGTGCTGCTCCTTGAAACGGTCCTGGCCGTTCAGGATCAGCTTGAAGTCGCGCATCGGGCCCACCTCGTAGGCCGCGGCGCCAGTGCCCGCCGCAACGCTCAGCACCGGGGCACCCTCCTCGATCCAGGCCGCACCGCCCAGGGAGTTGCCGACCAGGCCACCCGACGCCGCCACGTTGGACCACAGCAGCGGGGAGCCGGCGTGGTGGGGCTGCGTGCACTGCAGGGAGTTCACGTACGCGACGTTGCACGTCACGTTCACGTTGGACACGCCAGTGGAGAAGTTCCACATGCCGTTGGTGTTGGTGCCCACGGCCTGGCTGGCGTTCTGGTAGCACCAGATCAGCTCCTTCACCGGGTGGTTGAAGGACAGACGGACGGTGTTCTGGGCGCCCGACAGCGAGTCGCCGCCGGTGTGCTGCACCTGCTCAATCAGGTACTCGTGGCCCTTCTGGGCGAAGCGGCGGCGCTCCTCAGTGTCCAGGTACACGTAGTTGGCCCACACCTCGAACACCGGGCTGGAGGAGCCGAAGTAGTACGAGAAGGTGGAGGTCAGGTCGAAGTCCAGGCGGACCTCGTGGTACTGCAGAGCAATCAGGGGCAGGTACAGGCCCGGGTTGCGGTTGAAGAAGAACAGCAGGGGCAGGTACACGTACGTCTTGTTGCTCGCCAGATCCACGTTCGGCGAGGAACCGGTCGTCAGCTTGCCGTAGTTGATCTTGTCCGACTCGGACAGGAACACCTCGGCGTACAGGCGGAACCACGCCTGGTAGTGCTTGTCGATGCGCTGGCCGCCGATCGTCAGCTCCACAGCCGCGATCGCACGCTCAGCCACCCAGCACTGGTCGTAGCCAATGTTGTTGGACGTCAGCACGTTGGACACCGGGATCAGGGCCACGTACATGTTGCCGACCAGATCGCCGTTGCGGGCAATCGTCACGGACACACGGCCGCTGTTGGACGGGGTGCCGTTCACCGTCTGCTGGATGTTCTCCATCGCAAAGTTGGTGTGGCGCTTGTACACCGCCTGGAAGAAGGTCACCTTGGGCTGACCCGTCAGATACACATCCTGAGCGCCATAAGCAACGAGCTGCATAAGTCCACCGGCCATTTGTACTAGTACTCAAGAAAAAAATTCTGGAGAAACTAGTTCGAAAACACGAGGCCACCAAGACCCGACGCAACCTTGAGGACGTTATAGTTGACCGCAAACATCTTCTGGGACAGGTTGGCACCCATACCCGACTTGAGGCTGACGGCCACCTGGGCCATGTCTATCCGGCTGAAGTTGCAGGTGCCGCTGGGCTGGAGTTCCTCCGGCTTGAGGCCGAACGAGTATACATAGATGCCCGGGTAAGGGGCTCCTGAGTGATACTGGTACGGCTGATACTGGTTAAAGTACTTACCGGGCTGCTCCACGAAACGGTCCGTGCCGTTCAGGATCAGCTTGAACTTGTGCAGAGGACCCACCTCGTAGCCGTAGGTGGTGTTTGCTGTGCCGTAGTTGGGCAGGCCCGCCTCGATCCAGAAGACGTTGCCCGTCTGGACGTTGGACTGGAGAGAGATGGTCTGGGCCGAGGTGGAACCAAGGGCCGACGGCAGGTACAGGTTCGAAGACAGGAGCGACGGAGCAAACAGACGGGGCACACCCACCTGATTCGGCAGGAGGTTCATGCCGTTCTGGGGAAGGGTCTGGGGGTTGACCGTCACGTTCACATTGGCTGTGCTGGAGCTAAAGTTCCACATGGCGTTCAGGTTCGATGCAGTGCCCGTCTGGTTATTCACATAGCACCAGATGAGCTCCTTGACTGGGTGATTGAAATTCAGGCGGATGATGCTCGGGGCATTTTCCGAGCTGATACCGACGGCGTCCGGAGTTACGTGCTGGACCTGCTCAATCAGGTACTCGTGATTGTTCTTGGCGAAACGGTCACGCTCGGTGGTGTCCAGGTACATGTAGTTGGCCCAGACCTCGATGCCGTTCGTACCGAAATAGCTCGAATAGAACTGGCTCAGGATAAAGTCGATACGGACCTCGTGGTACTGCAGGGCAATCAGGGGCAGGTACAGACCCGGGTTGCGGTTGAAAAAGAACAGCAACGGCAGGTACACCTTGCCGGTGCTTGTCTGGCCAACGTTGTTCACGATGGACGACGAGGTCAGGCGGCCGTAGTCCATCTTCTTGGTGTCATCCAGGAAGACCTCGGCGTACAGGCGGAACCACGTCTGCTGATGGCGGTCGATCAGCTGACCACCGATGAAGAGCTCCACACGCTCGATGGCTCGCTCGGCCACCCAATTCATATCGTAATTGGAGTTGGTCGAGGTCAGCTGAGCCGCCGAAGACTGGGTGGGAGTGGCAACCATGAACATGTCACCGACCAGGTCACCCGAGCGGCTCAGGGTCACGGAGAAGACCCCACCGTTGCCACCCGAACCATTCACCGTCTGCTGGACGCATTCCATGGCGAAATTCGTATGACGCTTGTAGGTCGACTGGAAAAAGGTAACCTTGGGCTGACCTGTAAGATACGTATCCTGGGCACCATAGGCCACAAGCTGCATAAGTCCGCCACCAGGCATTTTAATATAGGTTGCGAAAAAGTTCGGGCGGCGGTGCCGCCCTCCCCCACTTTTCGCTCTGCGAAAAACCCAGGGTCTTAATTTCTACCAGAATATTACAATGTCTCGCGCTAAGATTCAGGAAATCCCCGACGAGGAAGAGGAGATGGAGGAGATGGACGAGGACGACATGGACGAGGGCATGGATATGTTCGAGGCTCTCGGGTCTCTGCTCGCGACCGAGGAGGGCGAGACTATCGCCACGACGCTGGTCGGTCTGAAAGACGCGACTGAGAGAATCGCTCAGTGCATGGAAATGCAGAACAAAATTCTAGTCAAAATTCTGTCTACCCTGTCGAGTGCCAAGCCCTGCGCGTGTCCATGCCCAGTCGAGCCGCAGCACATCGCAGCCCCCGCTTAAAAAAGTCGCCGCCAGTTGTATCAATGGCAACCAAGGGCTCCACCACCAAAAAGGCTACAGAGGGAAGTGCCTACCAGAAAGAAATCAACTCGTGGACGCCCGAGGACCTCAACAAAAAGCTCGTGGAATGCGAGCGTAACCTCCATCTGGATCTCCAGAATGGAGACAAGCGCCAAGAAATTTTCAAATTACTTGCGGCCAAGTGGCTCCCGGCTTCACCAAATCGGGATCCGAACGGCCTCCCCGTGGATATCGACAAGGAGGACCTCGAGCGCCTTCAGGTGAATAAACGCCGCATTATCGATATCTGTGGTTACATGCTTGCCCGGGCCGAACTGCTCGAGATCAGTAAGACCGAGACCCAGGACATCAACCTGAACCCGATGACCTTTGAGCGCCGTATCAAGCGCTTCAAGGAGTGCTACAAAGCCATCGTCAATAAGTTTATTGAAAACGACGCCGAGTACAAGATGTTCAACAAGCCCATGGTTGAAAACCCTGACGTGGACATGGACATCGAGAAGGATGCCACGTCGTACCAGAAGCTCCTCATTTTCCTTTTGAAACAGGCGTACCGTAACGGCTACCGTCGCTACCGTGACCAGTGCTGCAAGGAAATTCGCAACACGCGAGCCTGGAAGCCTGTCAAGGAGATCAAGGACTTTGTCTATGACGAGACTCAAAAGGAGGACAATGCCGAGATGTGGCTGAACCTCACGAACCGGGGCAACATGGCCCATGACGTCATCAGGCACTTGACCAACTGCAAGGATATTCAGTTTTCTGAAATCAAAAAGGACCGTCACGTCTGGTCCTTCCAGAACGGTCTGCTCGATGCGCGTCCTCTCGAGATGGTCAAGGATTCGACGGGCCGTCGTCAGATGAAGTTTTACAGTTATGACGGTGCAGAGTTTGGTGACTTGGACCCGACTCTCGTTTCGTGCAAGTACTTTGACCAGCCGTTTGATCCGTACGAGGACACCGAGGACTGGTGGGATATTCCGACGCCCCACATGCAGAAGGTGCTTGACTATCAGCGCTTCGAGGAGGATGTGGCTCGGTGGGTCTATGTATTCATGGGCCGTCTGTGCTTCGACGTGAATGAGCTGGACGGCTGGCAGGTTATTCCGTTTCTGAAAGGCATCGCTCAGTCGGGCAAGTCGACCCTGATCACCAAGGTTGCCCGTCGATTCTACGAGTGTGAGGATGTCGCGACCCTCTCGAACAACATCGAGAAGAAGTTTGGTCTTTCGAGCATTTACAAGGGGTTCATGTTCATCAGCCCTGAGATCAAGGGTGACCTGCAACTCGAACAGGCGGAGTTTCAGTCGCTCGTGTCTGGTGAGGATGTCAGCATCGCCCGCAAGTGCGAGACGGCCCTGAGCATGCAGTGGACCACGCCTGGAATTCTGGGTGGAAATGAGGTGCCGAACTGGAAGGACAACTCGGGTTCGATCCTGCGTCGTCTAGCCACGGTCAATTTTGGTCGCCAAATCGCACCTGACGTGGCTGACCCGCACCTCGAGTACAAGCTCGAGGCTGAGATGCCCGCGATCCTGTGCAAGTGTCTGAGGGCCTACCTGGACTATGCGGCAAAGTACGCCGACAAGGACATCTGGAACGTCTTGCCCAAGTACTTCAAGACTATCCGAAGCCAGGTGGCGACCGTTACCAACTCGCTCCAGCACTTCCTGTGCTCCGAGAAGTTCAAGTTTGCTCCGGATGCGTTTGTGCCTCAGAAGATATTCGTGGCCCAGTTCAACCAGCACTGCCGCGAGAACAACCTGGGCACGTTCAAGTTCAACCCAGACTTTTACGCAGGGCCGTTCAGTTCCAAGGAGCTCGAGGTCCGCGTCGAGTCGAAGATGTACCAAGGACAGGCGTACGCGACGCAGCCCATTATTTACGGTCTAGACTTCAAGGGTGAAGAATAAAATATTCGAAAATAGTAGTATGCCGGGGAACACCCCCAGAACCGCGGCCGCCCGGAAGATCCAGTCAATCTTCCGGAAGAAGCGCGTTTTTACAAACAGTCAGGGAAGCTGGAAGACCTCTGCGTCATCCCTGACGGCCAAGATAGTCACCTTTAAGTTGCCGACGAATTTCCGTTCTGTATTCGAGTCAACCCCCAAGGGTTTCTCGGAGATTATGGGCTATAAGGGGAGCTTCAAAAAGCCAGTCGTCCGTTGGGTCCCTGGTCAGGGCTGGATCGGCGACTCGGACGGCGTCGACAAGATTGTGGCCAAGAAGGGGCAGCAGACCATTGTCCTGACCGACAAGTACTTTGACGTCATGGGTATGGGCAACTACGAAGCCGCCATACTGGCCATAGTCCGCAACGGCTGGGCTCCCAAGTTCCTCGCCCAAGCGCCACCCACCTACAAAAAGATTGATGGCATTTTCTACGTCAACAAGCCTTTCATCCTCGATGATCTCCGCGAGCAGCTCTTGACGCTTCCCAAGACGATGGTCGAACGCGTAGGCACATACGATGCAAAGGTGGGTGGGCCGCCCGCCATAGTCCTCAAGCTCAAGAACCCCAAATGGACGTACCAGTTTTTCCAGAACGGCACAGTCCTCTTCACGGGCATCAAGGACCCGTCCGAGCGCGACGCTCCCCGTCAGCTCTTCAAGGAGTTTTTTGGTCCAAAATACGACCTGGTTGCTTTTTTGGCCATGAATCTCAGCAAGGAGGCGGCGATCCGTCGACCGGGTGTACAGGCTGCCGCGACCAAGAAGGCCAAACTGGCGAACCGCAACCCACTCGCCTCTTCGTGGAACATGACCCCGCCCCAAGGCTTTTACGTCCGACCGGGCACCAACGGCAAGCCACGCCTGTACAAGTGGCGCAAGATGGAAAAGGAGCTCCAGTCGGGTGAGTGGGTCAACCGTGGCGCGCTGAACATGTCGGGTGTGGGGCCCAAGGTTGCCAAGGCGTATGCGAATGCCGGTGTGCCAATCCCTCGGGCGACTCTGAATGCCTTTATCCGGGCTGGCCACCCCCTCGCAAACGCTGCAGCCGCCACGTCAGTGAAAAAGGCGGGCGCCCCCAAGAACCGGCGGGCGCCCAGCTGGAACGCCACCAAGAATGGGTTCTACGTGCGTCCAGGCCCGGGCAAGCAGCCGTACTGGTTTGCTGTACCGGCTGGAATCGCCGCCGGTCGCAAGACGGTCATCAAGGCGTACACGGACGCCGGGCGCAACATCCCCGCGGCTGTCCGTAACATCTTCAAGATTCCGGCCAACACCGCCATCTCAATCAAGCCGGCGCCACAGCACGTGATAAAGATGGGTCTGAACCGTATCCTCCGCATCAACAACCGCCAGGCGACCCGTCTGACCAAGCCGGAGCTCCTGGCCATCGCCCGGAACATGAACATCCCGGAGGCGAATGCCAAGATGGCACCGGCGCGGCTGATTAGTCTTATTCAGAACAAGTCGGGCGTGTCCAATAAGCTCAACCGGGCGTATGACGTGTTTGTGAATGGCACCTTCTATACGTTCCTGAATAATGGGCGCGTAGAGAAGACGACGAGTGAGGGTGTCCAGACGCGGCGCGCCTGGGCGACCATACCCACTGAAGAGCAGAACAAGATTGCCAAGAAGCTCTTGCCTGCCAATTTCCATGCAGAATACAACGCCACTGCCAAGGTGAACAGGTTCAATACCCTTCGGGCCCATGCGGCTGGCAAAAAGCCAGCCAGGGTGCCGAGTCCGCCAAGGCGCAAGACTCCATCGCCTCCCAGCTCCGCCAACTCCAACTCTGGGAACAATGCCAGATTCGCTCTTGAACTCGAGTACGCGACCAGACTCGCCACGAACCTCGGGAACATGTCTAGAAATGGCAACGACGCCCTATTCATGAAGAACTACGACAAGTTGCCTATGGGGGCGCGTGGGAAACCACTCAAGGCGAACGTCGACCGGCTCTACAAGCGGTTCGTGAAGGAGACGCGGGCTGCTCGGGCGAACGAGGCACCCCGGGCCCGTTACACGTCTCGAATTTCAATCCCGAATTGGATGCCGGCCAACAAGGTCCAGGCGTATAAGAACCTCGTGACCAACCTGGCGTTCCAGAAACCCAAGCCCAAGGCGGCGAACGTCAAGACGGCGATAAAGACGTGGCTCAGTCGTGAAGTACCCTTAAGCCCTCCACGCGCTGCACGCACCGTCGAGAACGCCGTCACTGGTGAGATGAAGCACATCCCTGCGTACGTCCCCAAGCCCCGTAAGACGCCCAACATCCCTAAGCGTTCCCCACGCACTTGAGCAGGTCGAAGATTTTGTACAGCAAGTTGTACATCGTGTCGTTGTCGTTGACTAGCTCGGGCTTGATAATTTCCAATTCAATTTGGTAAGTCGTGTCTTCGTCTGAATCCGGATCGTCCGGGTTCCCCTTGATGATGGACATGTCAATCGAGAGATTCTTGCGAACAAAAGACCAACGCTCCTTGGTCTTTTGCTCTGTACTCGTCTCTTCACCGTCGTACTCGAACGGCTCCTCGGTTGAGACACCCAGACGCACGTCGAGAGGCTTGCCGTCCAGAACAAAGTCGTCCACCTTGACACGCTTTTTGATGTGACCAACCTGCTCATCAGTCTCATCGTCGACCGTGAGGCGCTTGGACCCCTCAAAGTAATACACGGTCGCCTTGGTGTGCTTGGTGGTCTCCCACTCGGTGTAGCGCTCGAGGGACCCGAGAACCTTCTTGAATGTAGCCTGTCCTACATTGGTGTCGAAGCCTCCACGGCCCGCCCGGCCGAACCGGATCTCGATCTCAGTCCCTGGACTGTTCTTGTGAGCATTGATGATCGGAGCCCATTTGTCGAAAATAGGGTGAGCCTCCATTTTTGATTTAGAGATTAGACGGCCCTTGTCTCTAAGGTGATGAGGGGCCTGCTGAACCTGGGCAACACGTGCTACTTCAACACGGCAGTTCAGTGTCTGGCTCATGTTCCTCCCTTGAGCAAGTTTCTATTCGAGGCTGACCCTTACGACGGGCCTTGTGATGTGACGCGTGAGTACCAAAGGGTCGCACGTCAACTGTTTCTGAAGGATGGGGTGGGTCCTGTAGACCCGAGTGCCCTCCTAGCCGCCTTCAGGACACGTTTTCCTTCATTCACAGGGGGATCCCAACATGACGCCCAAGAGGTGATCGTCCTTTTGATTGACGTATTTGAAAAGTCAATTGGACAAAAACTGATCCGTTCAATTTTCAACGGAAAAGAGTGCCAAGAGACCGTGTACCCGGGGGGAGTCTCCAAAAAGGATTCAGAATTCGTGACCCTCATTCTAGGTCCGACCGGTCCGACGAGTCTCGGGCAGTTGCTCGAAGCCCGTCTCAAACACGTCGGAATAGAGGGGTACGTGGATGATGACGGCAAGAGACACCACGTGGCGGCGGTCCGGACGGTCGTGACTGAATGGCCTCGGGTTTTTGGGGTGACGTTCGCGATGTACGACCAGAAATTTCCTATTGAAATTCCTCAAGAGCTGCACGGACACAAGCTGTTCGCTGCGGTTTTGCATCACGGTATACAGTGGGGAGGACACTACGCGCTCCTGGTACGCCGCTACGACAAGTGGTACATAAAGGATGACGATACGGTCACTGAATTAAACGAGGTGCCCAAGTGTGCGCCGTTCTATATGGCTTGGTACAGGTCCTGAAGCTGGATGTTTTCGCGGATGTTCACCAAGGTGCGGAAATAGGTCCGTCGGTTGTTTGCATGCGTCTTGTCGGTTCGGATCTTCTCGACAAACCACCCCAAGTCCCCGTAGCCACACTCTACTATTGTCCCGTTGGGCAAGTCGGGCCTCTTGTTCCGGGTGTGCAGTTCAGCCTCCTTGTACGGCTCGCCTCGGTCCTGGACGAAAAGTTCATGGCCATTTTGCAAACAAAAATCGATCGTGATGCGTTCGCGGGGCTTCCACTTGAACATGGTCTCGTGGGTGCCCATGCGGATAGGCTCATTGACAGGGGTGAAAACCAGACCGTCCGTCTCGTACTCGAATGAATTTAGATCCGGAAAGGGACTTCCCAAGGTCCACATAGACTTGACCCGGATCTCAAAAGGAGCTCCAGCCGTCTTGATGATCCCCTTGAGAACCCCTCGAGCCTTTTCGAGACGCTCTGTAAGTGGCGCTTGCATGAGGTTCTCACCCTTGACCCGAACCGCGTCATAGACCACAAAGAGCATCTTGCCCGCGCGCGTCTTGACGAGCTCTCCATCCAGAAGCGTGTCCTTCGGAACCCGAATCTTCACGGGCTCGACGAGGAATGCACGATTCACCAAGGCCACGAGCCCTTCCACGGTGCTCACGAGCAGGTGTCGAACGCCGTCAGTCTTTTCAGACACCAGGTAGGGTTGGCGTTTGAGGAGACAGAAGTGCCGACGTTCTATCGACACAGGTTGGGGCCCTGGAAATCGTCCGGCAGCAGCGCCTTGCCATGCCGTCTGGATGAATTCTAGAGCCATTTTAGTTATAAATTAAGCAACTCGACTCTCTAAGCGGCAAGTTCAACTCCTGCCGCCTCGAGGATGTTTCCAAAGCATTCATGAACAAAGTGACAGATGACTGTTGCCTCTGCCGCGACACCAATTTTTACGTCCAAATTCAAGAGCCGAGAAAACATCGCCTCATTGTCGTCGAGTGGAAGTGTCACAGTCGTCTTGCCGCCCCGAAGCTTCTTGTCGACCGGTTTGGCGTCCATGACCCATACGCGCGCAGAAGTCTTTGCGCACTCGTAAATACCGTCAGAAAGTTTACGACCAACCTCGGTATCGAACGCGAGGCCACGCTGGTGGGCAGGCTCGGTCGAACCAGCCTTGGTCTTTTTGGCGAACTGGTCCCAGTTGATCCCCTCCTTGACGGACGGGAAGACGAGGACCGACAGGCCCTTCGGCAAAGGCTCGAAAACCTTGGACAAGATTTCAGTGTTCAGATTTGTCCCGTACTCCATCCAGAAGATGCGCTCTCCCGTCTTGATGAGCTTGGGCAGGGTTGACTTGTCATCGACGAAGTGAATCTCGAGATGGCACCCGCGCTGCATACACTGAACGTGAATGTTCATCATCGTGTGTAGGGTCGTGGCCACGATCGCCTTGTTGCGGGTCTCAGCCACGAGGTGCATCATCGTGGACATTAGTGATAATTGGAAGCTAAGCCTTAAGCCGCTCCTCGAGGGAGCCGAAGAACCGGATATTGCCGACGTGGCCTAGGGTCGTCATACAGTCGGCGTAAATCTGACCACCCATTTGCTGCCAGCGACGGCAAAAGGCGTAGTCTTCAGATAGGTACCGGCGAGAGACGGGGTCGATCATACAGTCGAACACGGCGTGATACGTGTCTAGGTCCCGATTCTGGTGGTCATTGACGCACAGGAGTTCAGGGTACTTGTCGTGCATCTTGGTGAACACGTCACGCTTGATGAGCATGAAGCCCGTCGGCCCGTCCAGAACCTCTGCAAACCCATCACGGATGGCTGTGTTTGCCGATTTGAAATTCATCACCAGAGATGCGGAGACGCGGGCCAGGTCCTTGCGCTCGGCTCCCGACTTGACGTACGCCTCGGACTGGTCCCACATGACGCACTTCTTGGGGTAGCACGCGACTGACACGTCGTGATCAGCCTTCAGGAGGCGCATGACGGATTCAGGATCGAAATGGACGTCCGCATCAATGAACAGAAAATGAGTCGCCTGAGGGCACTTTTGGTAAAAGCGCGCCACGGCCAGGTTGCGCGCCCGATGGACAAGCGACTCGTTCTCGGTCGTGTCGAGCATCATCTGGATGCCATTCGCGGCGCACGTACGTTGCAGACGAAGCATAGACTCGGCGTAAGCCTGGAGACACATACCGCCGTAGCATGGCGTACTGACGAACAAGACGGTGTTCATTTAATTACAAAAGTCCCGATTCCTTAACTATCGCTTCAATCTTCCCGAGTGTCGGGACAGACACGTCGCAAATTCTGCAAATCTCCGCCTTGTTCGGCTTGAGGCCCTCGAGAGTCAGGACGTGGAAGATGACGGCACACGCCACAGCCTTGGGTGTCCGGCCCATGAGCTCCACACACTCGTCGAGAGCCTTGCACCCCTTGACAATCTTCATCTTGATACGACCGCGCATAGCTTCTGGTATACACGTGATGTCATTGACGAAACGTGCAATCAGGTCAGCCGGAGTTGTGACGTGGACCTTCTGGTCTGGAACCTGCTCTTGAAATATCTCGGTCGTACGGGAAAGGTCACGAGCCGGGATCCCGAACGCGTCCGCAATCTCTTTGGTCGTCCGGGCGACTCCAAATTCTCGGCACGCCTGAAAGATACAGTTGGCCTTGATACCGTTCCGGACCGCCCCTCGAGTCAGGACGGCTTCATTGAACGCCTTGTACTTGATTTTAGCCTGATACAAGACGTTCGCCGGCAAGTCCAGTATCTGCTTGCCCACCTTGTCCAAAGATTCGTACGCATGGAAAAGTGCCCTGTCTCGGTGATTCATAGTCGAGTGCTGATGGATTCGGGCCATGCGCATTTGTTTGTACGTCCCACCCTTCCATGTCCCAGCAACTCGGATGAGGGTGCCTTGCCCCCAGGCCATCGAAAAGTGGTCCGTATTCACAGGAGCTCCGATACGCGACGGGTCTTTGCCTTGATTGCCGTCGTCCAATCCGGAGCGCCACTCAGCCTCTTCTGAAACGTACGACTCGTCAACTCGACCACATTCGATACATACGGGAAGGTCGTCGTACACATCGAATGACTTGCGTCCGCCGCACTCGCAGTGGTACTCGTCTACGGTCAGACATGGTGGTGGGCTCGGGGTCCTAAAGGACTCGAACGCGTCCCACGCAGCCTGCTCGATTTCCATTGGGCACCAAGTCAGGGTGCGGCACCCTGGCGTGAAGAAAACATCTTTTCTTTGTAATGGCCACGCCCGCGCCCGTCGTTGATCACCTTAAGCGCTCGACTATCCAGGACCTGGCCTCCAAGTCCCCGTTCAACATCTTTAACGTGGTGGCCGTGGTGGCCATCCTCGTCATTGGCTATTTCCTGTACAAAAAGTTTAACAAGAAATTCGCCCAGGGTGCGATCCGCATGCCGGTGATGGCGGCTCGCCCCGCAGCTCAGGAGGCGGCTCCGGTTGTGGTGGAGACGACACCCGATGAGCCCGAGCCCCAGTCGAAGGAGGACTAGAACCAGTTGCGCAGCAACTGTGACCGCGCAGCGGATCACGAGCCAGAGTCGCTCAGCGACTCCCGACTCGGTCTCAAACCCACAAGTCATCCACGACCCCCCACTTGAGGCACTTCTTCGAGTCCATGTACATGTCGCGCTTGAGAAGCTTCTCGAGCTTGTCCTCAGGAACTTGCGTCTCGGCTAGATAAATCTTGCGAAATCTCTCCATAAATTGCTCAAGGTTTCCCATTTGGTCCTTGAAATCCTCAAACTTCCCCCACTGCCCGTCCATATTGAGTTGATGAATCAATACGTACGAGTTAGGAGTCATGTAGCGTGTCCGACCACCCAACAGTATGAATGTCGCTGCCGAGGCGCACACGCCGTCTGCGATAGTCCGCACTTTGACGGTACGGTTGAGACTCCGTAGGCAGTCCATGGCGCTCAGACCCGAGTGGAGATCACCTCCTTCAGACTTGATGAAGATCCGAATCTCGGGCTTGATGTGGTCGAGACCCAGGTCCAAGTGCTTGTGGCGGAGTTCATGGGCGAGCTTTTTCACTTTCAAATTGAGCTCCAGGACCGACTCCTCACTGACCTCACAGTGAAAGTACACGTCCGACCCCTGGACCTTTACGAATTCAAACTCGGGTTCTGGTTCGGGCTGAGCCATTTCTTGATTGTACTGAGGGTCTTGGGCTTTAACTTGCGCAGCGGACTCAGGTGGCTCATCACGTCGACGTCTTGTGGTTGGATCCCGTACTCGCGCAAAATCTCATAGTCACCCGCCTCGGCCATAGTCCTCAAGAGCAGGAGCCCATCCAGGTCCAGGTCCATCCGTGGGACCCTCCGAGACATCAATTTGATTTTCTTATTTCGCATGCAAATATTTTGGTACTTTGTCCAGGTCGAGCCTGGTTTGAGCGGCGGCTTGAGTGTGTGGCCTATGGCCACCGCAGGCAGGATACACCCGAACAAGTTGAAGTACGGCAGAAGGTCCCATGAACCCGAAAAGACCCGGTCTTCTATGACGTCAGCCTGGCTGAAATAGTCGGCTATCTGCGCCAGGTCCAGCTTGGCCTTGGCCGGTGCATCGACATAATTTGCATTCAAAATTGAGGCCATGTTCCCAGGCTCGGACACTGGATGACCCACAAAGTCCACAGGGTTGACTTTCGAATACATGGACACCAGGTCAGTCACGAATTCTCGAGGAGAATTGAAGTCGTCCCGGGCGTCCGAGCTGAACTCCAAAGAACTGAAGACCCATCTCAGGTCCCCCTTGGACGCACGGATATTTTCGTCTGTCGCGTCCGGACATAGGGTCTTGATTTCGGCAAAGGTCTTCGTGGGAAATTCTCGGACCTCAATTTCAAATTCAAATTTGGGGACGACCTGTGAGGTGACTATGAAAGGGCCGTTGGTGGGGGGTTCGGTCAGGTCACGCAGTCCGACCAGGTCGGTCAGTGTCTCGTACTCGTCCAGAAGTATAGGGATTTCAGTCCCTCGAATTTTCTCCAGAAATTCATTCGTGTCTTGGCGGGACCGAAGAATTTCAGAAGTCAATTCGACAAAGTTGGGTCCGAGGGCTTTCCGGGCGGCCCACGTCTTGCCTATACCCGACTTGCCCAGAAGACACACGACCCTCGGAAATTCGTTGGTAGATTTTTGTACGGACCTCGTAAGGTAGTACCGATCCATGGCTGACACAGACGATGAGTCAGAGGAGACCCTTACGAAGCAGGTGCTAAATATGATACTCGAAAATCACGCACTCCGGGATAGCGTGTTCCCTTACCTTACTGGTTATCTCGTGTTTAACGTC